>ERZ1685331.176-NODE-176-length-12735-cov-18.351814_pt1 | contig 12735 bp, 8 predicted proteins | sample MGYA00580194_ERZ1685331 | MGnify/ENA primary metagenome ERZ1685331 (study PRJEB41501, sample SAMN08275520) | hot springs metagenome | biome: alkaline hot spring; material: microbial mat | place: Russia: Ush-Beldyr | collected 2015-07 | depth 0.5 m m ...
GGGGAGGGTCGGGGAGGGGTCCTCCCGCTCCCGCAGGGGGAGGGTCGGGGAGGGGTCCTCCCGCTCCCGCAGGGGGAGGGTCGGGGAGGGGGAAGAGGATGTCGCATCCCGCCACACCCGCTCGATTGCCTCCCCCACCAGGTCCGCGAAGGTCGTCAGCGCCACCAGTTGGCGCGGGGTGAAGAGGTCGGCCCACGTGAAGAAGCCATAGCCGCGACCGCTTACGAGATCGCGCGTATCACGACTCATCGGCTGATCTGGCGTCCACTCCGGCTGTGCACTGCGGGCGATCGCGTCGTGCTCCGGCGTCGGCGGCAGATAAACGCGCCCACGGTCCCCCTCCGCCACGATTGCCATCAGGCGGGCGCCCATTCGCCCGGCCATGCTCTCGGATTTGATGTACGAATCGTTGATCACAGCACCGGACATCACACAGCGAAAGTTCGCGCCGCGCGCAAGTTTCGTGCCGTTGCGCGCCTCCTCTGGCGGCGCGCCGTGGACAGCGCGGGTTTTGACCGTAAAGCGATAGCCATCCTGCGCGATCACTGGCTCGATCCACGCTTCTTTGCCCGGTTTTGTGGAGAGCATGAAGGTCGACGCGAGCGGAACCTCGATGTGGGCAAATGCCGGGTTGGGGCTGCGCACGGTGCGCGCCCACAGCCAGGCGATGACGGTCAGCCGGCGCCCCACGTAGGGACGGAGGTCTGGTCGCTCGCGCGCCATCTCCTCGGTCACGGAGATCGCCGGGTAGAGATGCCCGATGCGCCTTTCCGCTTCGTCGCGCATCCACCTGCCATAGAAGCGCACGTCCTCCGCCAGCCCCTGCGCGCCGCGCCACGCGCGCTCGAAGAGCGACGGCTGCGCGCGCGCCGCGGGGTTCACCGGCGGCATCCCCGCGAAGCGGGGTGGAATCTCGATCATCGCTTTGTTGATCAGCACCGCCACCGGGTTGAGATCGGAGGCATACGCCTCCAGCCCCAGGCGCTGCGCTTCGAGCGGCAGGGTTCCGCCGCCGGCGAACGGGTCATGGAAGGCGGGCAGGGGCGGGATGTCCCCTGCTTCGAGCGCTGCGCGAATGTCGGCGTCACTCATGGATGCCACCCGTTCGCCCCCCAGGCAGTGGCGCGCCCAGGAGTGGCGGATAGCGGCACGCGCCGCTTCCAGCAGCGTCTCGTCGGCGCTGTTTTCCCACTGCACCAGCCGCTCGATCAGGCGAAAGAGCCGCTGCCGTTCGCGCTCCTGGTCGGCGGCGGTTGGAAATTCTTCGGGAACGGCGGAAGGATCATCAACCAGTTGCGCGAAGATGACGGCGCGCGCCGCAGCGAGCGGACGGCGCGCCCACCAGAGGTGGAGGGTTGAGGGATGCCCGTGGCGGATCGATTTTTCACGCGCTGCGGCGGTATTGATCGCGTCGAGCGGCAATGCGACTTCGATGAGTTTTTTGCGTGGGGTCATGCAGGCTCCTCTGCGCGGGCAAGCAGGTCATCAAGGGCATAGTCGACGCTGGTGACGCCAAAATCGGGTTCGCGGCGGAACGGGCGACGGATGTAGTGAACCCGATGCCGGTCCGTATCGAGAAACTCGACGATTGCCAGGATGTAGTCGTCGGGTTTGTTCAGGCTGGTCAGGATTTCATTCCTGGTCACCGTGATGGTTGGCGCTCCGGCGACGCGCCCCTTGACTTCGATGAGCCGCAGTTTGCCGGTTCCCGGCACGCGGCTTTCGATGTCGTAGCCGAGTCGCTCGGTTTCGCGGTCCACCGGTTCGTACCCAAGACGCCGTTCAACCGCCATCACGATCGCGCGGGCGCGCGCGGCGCTCTCCTGCGTCGCCGTCGGCGATGCGGAGGGGGCGACATGCGGAATGCCACGCATCCGCGCCAGCAATCCCGCCGGCACAACCACGCAGCCGCCGATCACCACCGGCGGCAGCGCGGCGATCTGCGCTTCGCGTTTGAGTTCGTCGAGGCGGGTTTCGAGCCGTTCCTGCAACTCATCGGCGCGCCGCCGCGCCTCACGCCACCCGCCCCCCTCCCTGACCCTCCCCCCTATGGGGGGAGGGTCAGGGAGGGGGGCGGAAGACGCCTCTTTCAGCCTCAGTTCCTCTGCGCGGCGGTCCCAGTAGGCAATCTCCCTGGTCAGCCGTTCGTTGACGGCGGCGCGCGTTTTTTCGATCCATTCCAGCCGCCGGTTTTTCACCTCGGCGATATGCTCCAGCACAAGGGTGTGAATGGCGTGGTTCAATGCAACCTTCTCCAGGTCGCCGGTGATCCAGGCGCATTCGGGTTCGGCGAGAATCGCGGCGATGGCGGGTTCGTCGTCGCGCAGCGGACGGTAGTCGAGATAGGGCGCGTACTGCTGGGGATGCACCTCCCACTGCGCACCCGCGTCTGTGCTCTCGGAGTGAGGCAGAGCCGCGGAAGAAGCGCCGGTCACGGTCGCCGGCGCGATTTCGACGTACACCATGCGGCGCGAGATGACGTTCGGCTCGCCTGACGGGAGCACATGCGCATCGCGGATGGCATGCTCGAGGGTGAAGAGCGCGCGCGGCTGAACGCCGGGATCGCGGTCGTCCACCAGCACGGTTCCGCGCTTGAGCAGATCGCGGTGACGTTCGAGCGTCAGGTCGATCACGGCGTCGAGCAAGGGATGTCCGGGGCAGATGAATGCGGCGCGCGGCTGCCCTGGCAGGGCGATCAGGTCTTTCTCGAAGACGATGCGCTCATAGCGCGACAACACGGCGTCGCCGGCGCCGAACCGACGTCCGTGGGAACGAATGGATGTCGGCACGTGCGTGATTTCGTAGCGGCGCGTCTCGCGCTGGCGGATGGTTCCGCCAAGACGCCGGAAGGCTTCGAGGAAGAACGACTCGATATAGTGCGGCTGGAGCCGACGCGCCTCGGCGCGCTCCATTTCTTCGCGCACCCGCGCAACCCGGCTGATGTCCATCACCTCGTGCGCCAGGGCGCGCTCCTCGATCAGGGCTTCGAGGTGATCGCGGTCCACGCCGCCGACAATTGCCTGGTCGAGACGGGCGCGGACGTCGGGGCGGTCGCCGTAGCGGATCGCTTCGATCAGCAGGTCGCGCAGCGGCCTGCCGTCGAACTGCAGTTTACCCAGCACGTCGAAGACCTACCCGCCGAGCGCCCGGCGCGCCTCCTCAAGTTTATCGAGCAACCGATGGTAGACTGCGCCTTCGCGGGTTTCGATGGCGACCAGGTTCCACAAGTGACAGACTTCGGTTTGCCCGATGCGGTGGATGCGCCCGAACCGCTGCTCGATGCGGTTCGGGTTCCAGGGGAGGTCGTAGTTGACCATCAGATGGGCGCGTTGCAGGTTGATGCCTTCTCCCGCCGCATCGGTGGCGATCAACACCTGCACCTCAGGATCGTGCAGGAAGGTCTCCTGCGCCGTGCGCCGCTCGTCGCGCCCCATGCCGCCATGGATGGCGACGAGCGCCGTGGGACGCCCCAGCAGCGTGCCGATCTTCTGGTGGAGATAGGTGAGCGTATCGCGATGCTCGGTAAAGATGACCAGCTTCTGACGCGGTGAGGGGGTCGGTTTGGGAAGCGAACCGGCGCCGTAGGGCTGCGGCGCCTCTGCCAGGCGTCCCTTCAGACCTGCGGGGGTGAAGATTGCTTCCAGCAGGGTCGCCAGTTCGCGCCACTTGGCGTCATTCCCGTTGCGGCGCACAGCGGCGGCAAGGTCCTCCAGATCCCTGAGCGTGGCGATTTCGGTCCTCAGTTCGGCGATGGTTGCGGCAGCGGTGGCGTTATCAAGGACCGTTTCTTCAATCCGGTCCATATCGGCTTCGGGCGCTTCCTCAAGATCCTCGATCTCGTCGGCGTCCAGCGTCGGACCGGCAGCCAGCGCGCCGCGCTGCACCCGTTCTTCTTCGCGCAGGCGCTTCTCCAGCCGCTCGCGGCGGCGGCGCAGCGACTGATAGATCGCTTCCGGCGACGAGGCGAGCCGCCGTTGCAGGATGGTCAGCGCAAATCCGACCGTTCCGGCGCGTCGGTTGTCGTTGAGCGCCTCAGCCCGCCCCCACTCCTGCCGCACATACCCGGTCACTTCGCGGTACAGATGCATCTCGGACTCGGAGAGGCGGTAAGGAACGGTATAGGCGATGCGTTCCGGGAAGAGCGGACGACCGTCGAATTTCAGCAACGTCTCCTTGACCATGCGCCGCATCAGGTCGGAGACATCGACCTGATGCACGCCGTCGCGGAAGCGCCCCTCGAAGCGGTCGGCATCGAGCAGCGCCAGAAACAGTTGAAACTCCTCCTCCTTGCCGTTGTGCGGGGTTGCGGTCATGAGCAGGAAGTGGCGCGTCAGACCGGAGAGGGTCTGTCCCAATCGGTAGCGTTTCGTGTACTTGACCTCGCCGCCGAAGAAGATCGCCGACATCTTGTGCGCCTCATCGACCACCACCAGGTCCCAGCGGCAGTCGGGGGCGGTCAATTTCTGTTGCGCATTCGCGTCACGCGCCAGTTTATCCAGCCGCGCGATGGCGAGCGGATGTTCGAGGAACCAGTTGCCGGTGCGCGCGGCTTCAAGCGCATCGTTGGTGAGGATATCGAACGGCAGGTGAAAGCGCTGCGCGAGTTCGTCCTGCCACTGTTCGACCAGGCTTCCCGGGCAGACGATCAGGCAGCGTTTCACATCACCGCGCACGATGAGTTCCTTGATCAGGAGCCCCGCCATAATCGTCTTGCCCGCGCCGGGGTCATCGGCGAGGAGGAAGCGCAGCGGCTGGCGCGGCAGCATCGCTTCGTACACCGCCGTAATCTGGTGGGGGAGCGGCTCGATCAGCGATGTATGCACCGCCAACAGCGGGTCGAAGAGGTGCGCCAGGCGGATGCGGCGCGCTTCGGCGACCAGCCGATAGCACGCGCCGTCGCCGTCGAAGCTCCACGGGCGACCGGCGGCGATCTCCAGGCGCGCTTCGTCGTGGCGGCAGAGAATTTCATCGGCGATGCGACCGTCAGGTGTGCGGTTAGATGAGGGTCAGCGCGTCGGAACCATGCCATTGCACGGCGACGACGGTCACCGTTGCATCGGCATCCGGCAGGATGCCGCGCACCGCAACGTCAGGTTGTAACTCTTCCAGGGTCATGCGGCGAACGTCCTTATGGAATGTGTGGTATCAGGCAACGCTGTTCGTTTCCGGCGCGTTCCGCTCATCCAGGCGGAGATGCGCGGTCCCCTCAGGAACACGGGTGAGGATATGTGGTCGCGCCGTCATGAGAAAGATAAGGCGATGAAGTGTCTGCTTTATCGTCTTTGAGCACGTCATCCGGTAGCATCCGCACGTGGCAACGTTTCACGTGAACCGCGAGGTCACAGTTAAGAGAGGATTATACATTACGGAACGCGAGGCGTGAGTCGAGAAGGATGAGGGTTGCGCGTTGCCTGCAGGAAGGTGAGGTGACGGTCGGGGCGCCCGCCCGTGGGCGCCCGCAACGGTCAGACGCATAGGAGCGCTCCCCCGTGGGCGCCCTCCAGGGCAGTAGGGGCGCTCCCCCGTGGGCGCCCGCAACGGGCAGACGCGGTAGGGGCGCCCGCAACGGGCAGACGCAGTAGGGGCGCCCCCCCGTGGGCGCCCGCAGCGGTCGGGGCGCCCGCCCGTGGGCGCCCACCCCCTGCCCCGCCGGGCGCAGGGGGTGAGGACAGACACCTCACACCATCTCCACCACACCCGCGGCGCCCATGCCACCGCCGATGCACATCGTGATCAAGCCGTACCGTCCGCCGCGTCGCCGCAGTTCGTGCAGGATCTGCACCGTCAGTTTCGCGCCGGTGCATCCCAGCGGATGCCCCAGGGCGATGGCGCCGCCATTGACGTTGACCTTTTCCTCATCGAGTTCGAGCGCGCGGATGACCGCCAGCGCCTGCGCAGCGAAGGCTTCATTCAGCTCGATCAGGTCGATCTGATCGAGGGTCAACCCGGCCAGTTTCAACGCCTTGGGCACTGCCAGCACCGGACCGATCCCCATAATCTCCGGCGGCACGCCGGCAACGGCGAACGACACAAAGCGCGCCAGCGGCTTCAGCCCCAGCGCGTCGGCCTTTTCGCGGCTCATCACCACCACCGCCGCCGCGCCGTCGCTCGTCTGCGACGAATTGCCAGCCGTGACGGTGCCATTCACTGCGAAGACCGGCTTCAACTTCGCCAGCGCCGCAGCCGACGTGTCGCGGCGTGGTCCTTCATCAGTGTCGAAGACGGTGGAGGTGCGCTGCACCTTGCCGTTCTCGAACCAGACGTTTTCGACCTCGACCGGCACGATCTCCTCGTTGAACAACCCGGCGTCGATAGCGGCAATCGCGCGCTGATGCGACCGCAGCGCAAAGGCGTCCTGGTCCTCGCGGCTGACCTCGTAGCGCTTCGCCACGTTTTCAGCGGTCAACCCCATGCCAAGGTACACATCGGGGCTCATTTCCGCCATTGCCGGGTTGGGCGCAAAATGATGCCCGCCCATCGGCACGGCGCTCATGCTCTCCACACCCCCGGCGACGATCACATCGCCCATTCCGCTCATCACCTGTTGCGCCGCCAGCGCAATCGTCTGCAACCCCGAGGCGCAGAAACGGTTGACCGTCTGCCCCGGCACGTCGTGCGGCAGACCGGCGCGCAACAGCGCGACGCGCGCCATATTCAGCCCCTGCTCCGCTTCCGGCATGGCGCATCCCAGGATGAGATCATCGATCTCTTTCGGATCGAGACCCGGCGCGCGCTCGACCGCCGCCTTAATCACCGTCGCCGCCAGGTCGGTCGGATGCACGCTGCGCAGCGCGCCGCGCGGCGCTTTGCCGACGGCGGTGCGAACTGCGCTGACAATCACTGCTTCCCGCATGTGTCTCTCCTTTAATTTCGCAACGGCTTGCCAGTTTGCAGGATGGCCATGATCCGTTCCTGCGTCTTCGGTTGCTGGATCAACTGGCTCGCCTGCTCGAACTCCAGATCGAGGAAGTACTGCTCGGTGACCCACTGCGGTTGCGTCAGGTCGCCGCCGCACATCACATACGCCAGCGCGCGCGCCAGTTTCATGTCGTAGTCGCTGATGTAGCCGCCCTGACGCATACCGTAGACCATGGCATTCACGGCAGCGATGCCGCGCCGCCCAATGGCGTACACCGGCTCGCCCTCCGGCGGAACCGGCGTGTACCCCTCGGCGACCATCAGCAACACTTCCTTCTTCGCCTCGGCGATCAGGCGCTCACGGTTCATCACGATCTTGTCGTCGTCCATCAGGTAGCCGAGTTGCTTCGCCTGAACCGCACCAAGTTCGCTGACCTTCGCCATCGCGATGGTCTCGAACGCCTGTTGCAGATAGGGGAGTGGATCAGCGCCAGGGGTTTTGACGTGCGGTGAAACGTGGCGCCGCACGAACTCCTTGCAGCCGCCCCACGCCGGGATCAGCCCGACTCCCAGTTCCACCAGGCCCATGTACGTCTCGGCTGCCGCCACCCGGCGCGCCGCAGCCAGGCAGACTTCGACGCCGCCGCCGAGCACACGACCATACGGTGCGGCGACGATCGGCTTCGGGCAGGTGCGGAAGCGGAAGAACAGGTCCTGCGTACCCTTGGCGAATTTCGCCGACTCCTCCGGCTTACCGCCCATAATGCCCATCAACACCACTCCCAGGTTCACGCCGGCGCAAAAGTCAGATGACTGATTGCCAATCACCATGCCAACCCAGCGGTCATCCTGGAGCAGTTCGAGCGCCTTCCAGCCCATCTCGGCGATCAGCGGGTCGATGGCGTTCACCTTGGCGTGGAACTCGAAGCAGAGCACGCCATCCCCCAGGTCGATGAGCGAAGCGCTGTGGTTGCGCGCGACCTCCCTGCCCTGCGCGCGCAGGTCGTCGAGCGATAGCACCCCCTCCGGCGGCGTGTACTCGACATAACGTGATTCGATCGGACTCCAAACGCCGACGATCCGCCCATTGTCGCGCTGGTAGAAACTTTCGCCGCCTTTTGCCAGCATCTCCTCGACCCACGGCGCAATGGCGATGTCGCGTTCACGCATGCGCCCGGCGGTCTTGCGCACGCCGAGAGTGTCCCACACCTCGAATGGACCGATCTGGTGGCTGAACCCCCAGCGCATCGCGCGGTCGATATCGACGATACTATCGGAAATCTCCGGGATGCGGCGCGCAGTATACGCCAGGGTGCGCAGCATCGTCTCACGGATGAAGACGCCTGCCCGGTCGGTGTCGGCATTATCGATCAGGAAGCGCAGGCGTTCGGAGAGGTCCTCGATCTTGCGCGCCTTGCCGACGAGGTCGAAGCGCGGCTTTTTCGGCGCTTCGTGCTCCATCGTCTGGAGGTTGAGGTGCCAGAACTCGCGCCCGGATGCGCCTTTCACTTCTTTGTAGAAACCGATGCCGGTCTTGTTGCCGAGCCACCCCTTTGCCGCCATCGTCTCGACTTCGGGCGCGATCTTTAGCGCCTCACGCTCCTCGTCGTCGGGCAGCGCCTCGTAGAGGTTGCGTTGCACGTGGAGCATGACATCGATGCCGACCAGGTCGAGCAGGCGGAAGGTTGCAGTCTTAGGTCTGCCGATCAACTCGCCGGTCAGGCTATCGACCTCCTCGACCGTATAGCCATTGCGCAGCGCGTATCCGACGGTTGTGGCGATGTCGTAGCTGAAGATGCGATTGCCGATGAAGTTGGGGCGATCCTTACAGACCACCACGCCTTTGCCAAGGGTCACATCGGCGAAGCGGCTGATCGCCGCGACGACGGCGGGATCGGTATCGGGGGTTGGAATGACTTCGAGCAGGTAGAGATAGCGTGGCGGATTGAAGAAGTGCGTTCCGAGGAAATGGCGGCGGAACTCCTCCGAGCGTCCGGCAGCGATGGCAGCAATCGGGATGCCGGACGTATTGGACGACACGATGCTGCCCGGCTTGCGCACCTGCTCGATCTTTTCCATCAAGGCGCGCTTCGGTTCGATCTGTTCGATAATCGCCTCAACAATCCAGTCGGCGTCGGCAATCAGTTCCAGGTCGTCCTCCACATTGCCAATGACAATTCTGGAAATCGACTGCGGATCGAACAGCGCCGCCGGTCGGGCGTTCCTAATCCGCTCCAGACCGGCTTTGACGAAGCGATTGCGCACCTCCTTCGACTCGAGCGTCAGACCGCGCTTCTCCTCATCGGGCGTCGGGCCGGGAGGAACCGCATCGAGCAGCACGACCTGCAATCCGGCGTTGATGCAATGTGCGGCAATGCCGCCTCCCATCGTACCGGCGCCAATGACGGCCACTTTCTTGATCTGGGTCATCGGTGACTCCTTGATTTACAGAAACAGAGAAGCGGGGGCGCTGAAGCAGCGCCCCTGCTTCACCTCCGCACGACCACGCGCATTAGCGCAACTCGCGGCTGGTATAGCCGAGCAGGCGTCGCGCGACGATCAGGCGATTGATCTGGCCAGTGCCCTCGTAGATGTCGTTGATGCGAGCATCGCGCATCCACTTCTCGACCAGCAGTTTGCACGAATACCCCTCGGGACCGAGCAACTCGACCGCCTTTTGCGAGACGTAGGTCGCCACCTGACCGGCCTTAACCTTTGCCATCGACGCTTCGAGCGCATTCTCCTCGCCTGCGTCCATCTTGGTAACCGCTTTCAGCACCAGGAGCCAGCCGGCGCGATGCTGCATCTCCATGTGGATCAGGTCGCGCTCGACGGCTGTTTGCAGGTGAGGAGCAACGCCATAGCGCACCTTCACGCCGCGATCTTTCAGGTACGCGACGGTGAACTCGAGCGCGGCGCGCGCAATGCCGAGCGCCGACGCCGCCACCAGCGGACGGGTGGCGTCGAACGTCTTCATCGCACCCTTGAACCCTTTGTGTTCGGCGTCGCCCCTGGCGACTTCAGGGCTGCCAAGAATATTATCATACGGAATGCGACAATCGTTGAACACAATTGCCGCCGTGTCCGACACCCGGATGCCATGTTTGTGTTCGAGTTTCGTGACGGTCATTCCCGGCGTGCCGGCTTCGACGACGAACGGCTTCATGCCGGCGCGTCCCGCCGACGGATCGACGGTTGCCCACACGACGACGAAGCCGCGCGACTCTTTGGCGGCCATCAATCCGCCGGTGACAAAGATCTTCTCGCCGTTCAGGATCCACTCCTTGCCATCCTCGGAGAGGCGCGCCGTTGTGCGGATGGCGGCGGTATCGGAGCCAGCGTGCGGTTCGGTCATCGCCATCGCCGCCCATTTTGGCTCACCCTCGCCGAAGCGCTTCAGGAAGCGCTCCTTCTGCTCCGGCGTGCCGGTGGCATCAACCGCCGCGCCGCCGAGCGCGCCGCCGGGGGTGCAGAGATACAGGCCAGCGTCGCCCCACGAAAGCGCCTCGACGACGTGCGCCAGCATCAGGTAGCCGATGCGCGGGCGCGGCTTGCCCTCCTTATCCGTCTTCTCTTTGCCATCTTCGACCGAGAACGAGCGCCCGCCGCGGTCGCGGATGGTGGGCCAGATCAGGTTGATGTAGTCCCACGGGCGTTCTGTTTCGTGCTCGTCGTAGTAGCGCGCAACCGGGCGCATCACCTGCTCGCCGAGCATCGTGATGAACTGCACCTGGCGCTTGATCGGGGTTGGTATTTCAAAATCGATCATGGTTATCTCCTCACACCATCGCCAGACCAAGGAACGTGCTGAACCCGCGCCCATTGCGCAGCCAGCGCTCGACCGGATGTTCGCGAATGTAGCCGTGACCGCCGAGAATCTGCACGGCGCGGTCGGTCACCATCAGCGCCATCTCATCGGCGTATGCTTTGGCGAGCGCCGCCTGCTGCGTGGCATTATGCCCTTTATCGAGGTGCCAGGCGGCTTCGTAGGTCATCAGGCGCGCCGCATCGACCTCGATCGCCATCTCCGCCAGCATGAAGGCAATCGCCTGGTTCTGGGCGATTGGTTTGCCGAACGCCTCGCGCTGTTTAGCGTAGTCGCGCGCATACTCGAAGGCGCTGCGCGCCACGCCAACCGCCAGCGCCGCCAGCGCCACCCGCGAATAGTCCATCAGGCGGTCGATGTCGATGCCCTGTTCGCCGCCTACCCGACACGACGCCGGCACGTAGACATCGTCCAGGCGCAGTTCATACGTTGGCAATGCGCGGATGCCCATGAAGCTTTCGCGCTCCAGCACCGCCAGCCCTTCCGTGCCGCGCTCGATAATGAATGCCTGCGTCTTCTCCCCCTCGCGGGCGTACACCAGAAACGCATGCGCATCGGCAGCGAGCGGCACGAGCGCTTTGTGCCCGGTAATTTCGTACACATTTCCCTCCCGCTCGGCGACCGTATGGAGCGCGTGCGGGTCAAAACTCCAGCGCGGCTCAATCAGCGCCGCTGTATAGTGCGCAAAGCCGCCTTCCACGAGTCGGGGGAGCCATTTTTGCTTCTGTTCTTCGGTGCCGTAGTGCAGGATAGGGATCGCGAACAGATTGGGGGTCATCAGGTAGAGCGCCATCGCCAGATCGCCATACCCCAGTTCTTCCGCCGCCAGCACGCCGGTCAGCGCCTGATGGGTTTCGCCGAAGCCGCCGTACTGCTCGGGAATGGCGCTCGGCAGCAGGCCGAGGTCCCACCCGCGGCTGATGATGTCGGGTGGAATGGTGCGCTTCTCGTCGGCCTCGTAGGCGGCGGGGCGCATGCGATCAGCAGCGTAGCGTCGCACGGTGTCGATAATGAGTTGCTGCTCTTCCGATGGAGTAAACGAGATCATAACCACATCTCCTTTGTGTCAACCGCTCAGCGCGCCGATCTGCATGAGCAGCGGCAGGCTGCCTTCAAACCGCAACTTGCCCATCATGAACGCCATCTGCCCGTTCAGCTCGCCCGACAGCATCTGCCGGTAATCGTCGGTGGTCATCCGCAGCGTGACGGAAGGTTCGGATTGGCCGCCAAAGATGCTGACGCTCTCGAACAGGCTTTCGTCGGAGCGGGTCAGCTCCAGTTTGACCATTCCGCGCAGGTTCTTGACCACCTCGACCTTCCGTCGCAGGAAGTAGTCGATGAACGGTTCAAGCGCATCGCCTTCCACCGCCGAGCGCCAGTTGTCGTAGGAAAGCGCCAGTTGCAGATCGGCGCCCTCGATGCCGCCATCGATGAACTCAATCGACGAACCCGCGATCTTCAACCCGAACACGCCGCTCTGATCGCCTTCACCCTCGATCGTGTAGGTCACCGTCAATTCGGGTTGCGCGAGAACCTCTTCTGATGCGCCTGCAATCGCTTCCGCGAATCGCTGCGGCACAATCTGCGAAAAGTACGCTGCCGGAGTCATGTCGCTCATGGGGTGTGTGTCCTCCCTGTAATGATGAAATAGCCGTTTTCGTGGCGGATGCGTGACGTGTGATCCCGAGATTGACTGCGGCGGGCGACGCTGATTGTGCGACAAAGGTTCTGATCGACGTTGAACCCATAATCCGCCGTTGCCCGCGCGCCCGGCGACTGACGTCGCGGGCGAGGGGCAGCGAAGCCCGCCTGCGCAGGCTAGCGACGATCAGGCGCTGCCGCGCGACTCGTCACCGTTCCAGATACTGGCGAGATTTCTGTCCACACCGACACTATGTAAGATCACTCAATCGGGGATATTGATTCCTTGTGACGCAGTGTACCATGAAGATGTTGTGAACATGTTGCAGGAATGTTGAGACGGGCGTGAGGGCGGGGGTTGAAGGTTGCAGGTTGCAGGTGGCATGTAGGGGCGCGGCGCTGCCGCGCCC
>ERZ1685331.177-NODE-177-length-12683-cov-19.148084_pt1 | contig 12683 bp, 8 predicted proteins | sample MGYA00580194_ERZ1685331 | MGnify/ENA primary metagenome ERZ1685331 (study PRJEB41501, sample SAMN08275520) | hot springs metagenome | biome: alkaline hot spring; material: microbial mat | place: Russia: Ush-Beldyr | collected 2015-07 | depth 0.5 m m ...
AGGACGGGGGTTACTTGAAAAGAGCGAGGCTCAATAACGTAAAGCGATTTCACAGGCTTAACTTGTGACCGATGGGCTAAAAATATACCCGGACGACGCGGGGCAGGATAGACGTGGTCACCTCGTAATTAATGGTTTCCGCCCAGACAGCCACCTCCTCCGCCCGCAGTTCCGCCTCCCCCTGACGGCCGAAAATCACCGCCACGTCCCCTTCCTGCGCCTCCGGAATATGGCCGACATCCACCACAATCTGGTCCATACTGACCCGGCCCAGGACGGGCGCGCGCTGGCCGTGAAGCAGGACAGCCCCCCGGTTGGAGAGGATGCGGTGGTAACCGTCGCCGTAGCCCACAGGCAATAGTGCCACCCGCATGGGCCGGTCTGGGATGAAGGTCCGGCCGTAGCCGATGCCCCAGCCCGCCGGGACCGTCCGCACCCGCACCACCCGGCTCTTCAACGTCATTGCGGGCCGGAGCGGGAAGACCGGCGGCCACTCCGACGAGGGATCCAGCCCGTAAATGGCAATGCCGGGACGCACCGCGTCCAGATGGGCCTCCGGCAGCCGCATCGTCGCCGCGCTGTTACAGGCGTGGCGCAGCGGGATATGGACGCCCGCACCGTTCAGCCCCTCCAACACATCCACAAATCGCCGGAATTGGAGACGCATATACGACAGATCGGCGGAGTCGGCGGTGCAGAAATGGGTGAAGATTCCCTCCAGGGCCAGACCCGGCAGGGCAGAGAGGGCGCGGGCGAAGGGTACGACCTCGTCGGGCAGAAGACCGAAGCGGCCCATGCCGGTATCCACCTTGATGTGGACGGGGACAGCCCTTCCAGCGGCAACGGCACGAGCGGAGAGGGCCTGGGCGAATTCCAGGGTAGTGACCGTCGGCGTCAGCCCCCAGCGGACCACCTCATCAGCGCCGTCGGGGGGGATATAGCCCATCACCAGAATGGGAGCAGAGATGCCGGCCTGTCGGAGTTCCACGCCTTCCAGCAGGCGGTGGACGGCAAGCCGCGCCGCTCCAGCCTCCAGGGCCGCCTGGGCGACGGGGACCGCGCCGTGGCCATAGGCATTGGCCTTGACGACCGCGATGACCTGGACACGCGGGCCCACCAACCGGCAGAACGACCGGACGTTGGCCCTTATCGCCTCCAGGTCTACCTCTGCCCAGGTGACTGTACCGGGAGGAAGTGCTGGTGGCAGATCGCAGAATGGGCTCACAGGATCAGGTGAACGGCCCGTGGATTCGGAAAAATTCCGTGTCGTAGTATACCACTATCTCCCGTTCGGGCAAGCGCCTCACCACCAGAGGTCGGTTTGGCCCCTCCTCGCTCCCGGTTGTCACACAACTGTTACTCCTGTGAAACACCGTTGATTTCCTTTTGCTCTAAAAGAGTGAAACCGGCATCCGGTATCTGACGTCTATAGCATAGAGCGACTTCTTACGAAAGGAGGGACATCATGCGGAAATGGGCCTGTTTTCTACTGAGCCTTCTAACGGCCTTGCTGGCGACTTCGGGGGCATCCGCCCAGGGGCCCGGCCCCCAGCACACCGATCCGGTCTGGCAGGCAGCGTACTGGAACAACACCGACCTGGCGGGCACCCCGGTCCTCTGGCGGGCCGAGGCGAACCTGGATTACGACTGGGGCCTCGGCTCCCCCGCGCCGGAGGTCAGCGCGGACCACTTCTCCGCCCGCTGGACTCGCTACATATACGTGCCATCCCCCACTACCTATCGCTTCACCGCCACCAGCGATGACGGCGTGCGCGTCTGGCTGGACGGCGCGCTCATCATTAACCAGTGGTCCGACGGCCCAACCCGGACCGTCAGCGTGGACCGGGCCCTCAGCGCGGGGCACCACCTCATCATCGTGGAATTCTACGAGCGGACCGGCTATGCCGTCATCCGCTTCTCTTGGGACGTCGCCCCCCCGACCATCACCAACTGGCGCGGGGAATATTATAATAACTCCACCCTTTCAGGAAGCCCTGCCCTGGTTCGGGATGATGCCAGCATCAACTTTAACTGGGGCCTGGGCGCCCCCGCGCCGGGCGTCCGGGAGGATGAGTTCTCCGTCCGCTGGACCCGCAACCTGGACCTCTCGGCCGGGATGTACCGCTTCACGATGACCGTGGATGACGGCGGTCGCCTCTGGGTTAATAACCATCTGCTCCTGGATGTTTGGCGGGAACAAGCCGAAACCACCTATGTGGGGGACATCTACCTTCCCGGGGGGAGCATTCCGGTCAAGATGGAGTACTACGATCGGGCGGGGCACGCTGTCGCCAAACTCTCCTGGAAGAGGATTGACGGCGTCGTCCCGCCGACCCCCCCAACCCCGGTGCCAGGCGCCGTCATCGTGGACGACACCGACGCGGGCTTTGTGACCGGTGGCAGCGCCAGCGGCTGGCGGGTGGCCTACACCGGCTATAATGGGCGGATGCTCTGGACCTACAACAACGACCGCGTCCGGACCAATTACAACTGGGCCCGCTGGTATCCTCGCCTGCGGGCCGGCTGGTACGAGGTCTTCGTCCATATCCCTGGCCAAAACGCCACTACCACCCGGGCCCGCTACTGGGTTTCCCACGCCAACGGTTTTACCCTCCGGCAGGTGAACCAGTCGGTGTACAGCAACCAGTGGGTCTCCCTGGGAACCTACCGCTTCCGGGGCACGCGGGACGACTACGTCTCTTTGGCGGACGTCACCTTTGAGTCCTATCTCTCCCGGCGCGTCGGCTTTGATGCAGTGAAGTGGGTGCCGAAGAGATAAAAAAAGTGCCAGGCACTTCACAAGTGCCTGGCACTTTTCTCTTAAAGAAGAGGGCCTCCTGGCAACGACCTACTCTCCCAGAGGGCTGCCCCTCCAGTACCATCGGCGCTGGCGGGCTTAACTGCCGGGTTCGGGATGGGACCGGGTGTTTCCCCGCCGCTCCAGTCACCAGGAGGCCACTTTTCGCGCTTGACGCTTCACTTTTTACCTTACAACCGAGTCAGATGAGTGAGGCTCCAATTTCTCCGCATCACGGCAAGCCCTCGACCGTTAGTACGGGTCAGCTCCACGCATTGCTGCGCTTCCACCTCCCGCCTATCAAACCGGTAATCTCCCGGCGGTCTTACCCGGTTCACCCGGTGGGGGACCTCATCTTGGGGCGCGTTTCCCACTTAGATGCTTTCAGTGGTTATCGCTGCCAGACATAGCTACCCAGCGATGCCCCTGGCGGGACAGCTGGCACACCAGAGGTCTGTCCACCCTGGTCCTCTCGTACTGAGGGCAGCTCCCCTCAAGTCCCCTGCGCCCGCACCGGATAGAGACCGACCTGTCTCACGACGGTCTGAACCCAGCTCACGTATCGCTTTAACGGGCGAACAGCCCGACCCTTGGGACCTTGTCCAGCCCCAGGATGCGACGAGCCGACATCGAGGTGCCGAGCGAGGCCGTCGATGTGAACTCTTGGGCCTCACCAGCCTGTTATCCCCGGGGTAGCTTTTATCCGGTAAGCCACGGCCCTTCCACCCGGTACCGTGGGATCACTAAGCCCGACTTTCGTCCCTGCTCGGCTTGTAGGCCTCACAGTCAAGCCCCCTTATGCCTTTGCACTCTCCGGTGGGTTTCCATTCCACCTGAGGGGACCTTTGGGCGCCTCTGTTACCTTTTAGGAGGCGACCGCCCCAGTCAAACTGCCCACCTGGCACGGTCCCCCTGCCGGATCACGGCCAGGGGTTAGGGCCAAGACTTAGCCAGGGTGGTATTTCAAGGTTGGCTCCACCGAGGCTGGCGCCCCGGCTTCTCCGCCTCCCACCTATCCTACACAGACTAAGCCCTAACCCAGTACCAAGCTGCAGTAAAGCTCCACGGGGTCTTTTTGTCCTGGTGCGGGTACACGGCATCTTCACCGCGACTTCAATTTCGCCGGGTCCCTCGTTGAGACAGCGCCCCGCTCGTTACGCCATTCGTGCGGGTCGGAACTTACCCGACAAGGAATTTCGCTCGGTTTCCCCCGCTCTGTTTCCAGAGGGGCCGGACTTTATCTTCTTCGCCCGGTATTCATGGTGGACGCAATGGCGCGGATTTTCTCTATCCCTTCAGGGGTCAGATGTTCGTTGCGCTCTATCATCAGCAGGATTCTCCGAAACTTCAGAAAATCCAGCCGTTTCTTCGTTTTCAGGGGATGCTTTTCAAAGAAGGGGATGATGCGCTCCCTCAGGTGATCAATCTTCCGCACCCGATACGCCATCCGGTCTTCCCAATTCCGGCGCACCACCCCGCACCCGAAGAATTCCTTCAGGGCATACAGAACCTGTACATCCCGTTTATGTTGAACGACCGTGAATTCCGGCAGGACCTGATACCCTGCGCTCATCTCCGGGTGGGGATGAATGCCCACGTAAAAGCATCCCTCTCCGTCCACGAACCCCACGACCCACTGCGCTTCCAGTTTCATACCGGACGAAGCCGAACGTAAAGTCTCTGAGGGTTCTTCCATCATCGGAAGCCTTCCCTGCGGATTGTCCCCATGTCCGGCGGATTTTTACTGCCCATCGCCCGGATGGACGAGTACCGCCCGGCTGTGGGAGGAGTTTCCCGCATATAGTTCGGTTTTACTAAGGCTCGCGACGAACCTTAGGACCGTTATAGTTACGGCCGCCGTTCACCGGGGCTTCGGTTCAGAACTTCGCCTTGCGGCTAATCCCTCCCCTTAACCTTCCGGCACTGGGCAGGCGTCAGCCCCTATACATCCTCTTACGAGTTGGCAGAGACCTGTGGTTTTGGTAACCAGTCGGCAGGGCCATTTCACTGCGGCCCCTTCAGGCTCCGGCCGCGCGGGCCTTCACCCTACTGGGGCACCCCTTCTCCCGAAGTTACGGGGCCATTTTGCCTAGTTCCTTAACGAGGGTTCTCCCGTTCGCCTGAGGATACTCACCCAGCCCACCTGTGTCGGTTTGCGGTACGGGCACCCGGGCTTCAACGCTGAGAGGCTTTTCTTGGCTGCAGGGCTCAACCACTTCGGCTTGCGCCTCGCCATCACCTCTCGGGCTCCGGGGACGGATTTTCCTGCCCCCCTCAACGCCCTACCGGTTTGGCACCTGAATCCAGTAACAGGCTGGCCTACCCCACAGCGTCCCCCCTTCGCTCCACCCGGGTGGTTCCGGAATATTAACCGGATGTCCATCGCCTACGCCGTTCGGCCTCGGCTTAGGCCCGACTCACCCGACGCGGACTGCCCTTCCGTCGGAAACCTTGGGCTTTCGGCGAACGCGGTTCTCACGCGTTTCTCGCTACTCATGCCGGCATTCTCACTTCTGCAGGCTCCACTGCTCCTTCCGGTACAGCTTCACTGCCTGCAGAACGCTCCCCTACTGCCCCCGCTTTCGCGGAGACCCGTGGCTTCGGTGCCAGGCTTGAGCCCCGTTATATTTTCCGCGCAGGGTCGCTCGACCAGTGAGCTATTACGCACTCTTTAAAGGATGGCTGCTTCTAAGCCAACCTCCTGGCTGTCTGAGCAACCCCACATCGTTTCCCACTTAGCCTGGACTTGGGGACCTTAGCCGTCGGTCTGGGCTCTTCCCCTCTCGACTACGAAACTCATCTCCCGTAGTCCGACTCCCGCGCTATGGAGTACCGGCATTCGGAGTTTGGTTGGGTTTGGTAAGCATAAGCCCCCTAGCCCATCCAGTGCTCTACCTCCGGTACTGAACACGCGAGGCTAGCCCGAAAGCTATTTCGGGGAGAACAAGCTATCTCCAGGTTCGTTAGGCATATCACCCCTACCCACAGCTCATCCCACGCCTTTGCAACGGCGAAAGGTTCGGCCCTCCACGAGGGGTTAGCCCCGCTTCAGCCTGGCCATGGGTAGCTCACCTGGTTTCGTGTCTGCTCCCTGCCACCTGTGGGACCGAAGTCCCACCGCGCCCTTTTCGGACTCGCTTTCGCTGTGGCTCCGGCTGTCACTGCCTTAACCGGGCGACAGAGAGCAACTCGCCGGCTCATTCTCCAAAAGGCACGCCATCAGGCTTTCCCGACCGAAGTCGGGCATAGCCCTCTGACCGTTTGTAGGCGTACGGTTTCAGGTTCTATTTCACTTCCCTCACCGGGGTTCTTTTCACCTTTCCCTCACGGTACTTGTGCGCTATCGGTCGCCAGGGAGTATTTAGCCTTGGGAGGTGGTCCTCCCTGCTTCCCACAGGATTCCACGTGTCCCGTGGTACTCAGGATCACCAGCGGGAGTCCGCTCCGTTTTCGCCTACGGGGCTATCACCCTCTGCGGCTCCTCTTTCCAGAGGATTCGGCTAACGGGCGGATTGGTAACTCCCCGGGGGTGGTGCCGCCCCCCAGCCGGGTCCTGCAACCCCGATGCCACATAGGCCGGCACGCCACTGAGTGACATCGGTTTGGGCTTTTCCCCTTTCGCTCGCCACTACTCAGGGAATCCTCTCTTTTCCTGCGGGTACTAAGATGTTTCAGTTCCCCGCGTTCCCTCCGTCCCGCCTATGGGTTCAGCGGGCGGTGCCTGGGTTTGGCCCAGGCGGGTTTCCCCATTCGGGCATCCCCGGATATAACGCCTGCACACGGCTCCCCGAGGCTTATCGCAGTGTGCCACGCCCTTCATCGGCTCCTGGCGCCAAGGCATCCACCGTACGCCCTTAGTAGCTTGCCGTGACGCGGAGAAATTGAAGTCTCACACCTCTGACTCGGTTGTTAAGGTACAACCAGCGGGTTAACCGCTGGCCTGCAAACCCGCCCAGGGTTCGCAGGTCAATGGTCAACCCTATTTTTAAACGCAAACGGCCTGGGCATACCCCAGGCCGCCTTTGCGCCAGAGATATGCTCCTTCCCGAAGATTATCCGCTGCTCTCTTCCCGGAAGCGATCCTGCATTACGATATGCACCTCACCATTTACCGGTATATCGGTTACCAGTATACCCTACTTGGCCGGTTCTGTCAAGCGCCCCTGGTGGAGATGAGGGGATTCGAACCCCTGACCTCCTCCGTGCAAGGGAGGCGCTCTCCCATCTGAGCTACATCCCCGGACCTGGTGGGCCTGAGTGGACTCGAACCACTGACCACTCCCTTATCAGAGGAGTGCTCTAACCGACTGAGCTACAGGCCCAACAGACGACAGACTCCCCCTTACCAAAGGACAATCTTGAACCTCAATGTTAAGACCTTAACCGCTGAAGAGTGGCAGGAAGGGTGCTGAAGGGGGGAGAGTTGACCTCCGACCGGCGGTCAGGGGTCGGAACTCCCTAGAAAGGAGGTGATCCAGCCGCACGTTCCCGTACGGCTACCTTGTTACGACTTCGTCCCAGTCACCAGCCCCGCCTTCGACGGCTGCCTCCCTTTCGGGTTGGCCCACCGGCTTCAGGCGTTGCCAGCTCCCATGACGTGACGGGCGGTGTGTGCAAGGCCCGGGAACGTATTCACCGCAGTATGGCTGACCTGCGGTTACTAGCAACTCCAGCTTCATGCAGGCGGGTTGCAGCCTGCAATCCGAACTGAGACCGGGTTTGGGGGATTGGCTCCGCCTCACGGCTTAGCAACCCGTTGTCCCGGCCATTGTAGCGTGTGTGTAGCCCTGGGCATAAAGGCCATGCTGACTTGACGTCGTCCCCACCTTCCTCCCAGTTGTCCCGGGCAGTCCCCCTAGACACATATAACTAGGGGCAGGGGTTACGCTCGTTCCGGGACTTAACCCGACACCTCACGGCACGAGCTGACGACAGCCATGCAGCACCTGTGCAGGCTCCCTTGCGGGTCGGTCACCTTTCGGATCCCTACCACCTGCATGTCAAACCCAGGTAAGGTTCTTCGTGTAGCATCGAATTAAACCACACGCTCCGCTGCTTGTGCGGGCCCCCGCCAATTCGTTTGAGTTTTAGCCTTGCGGCCGTAGTCCCCAGGCGGGATGCTTAACGCGTGAGCTTCGGCACGGAAGGATATCTCCTCCCACACCCAGCATCCAACGTTTACGGCCAGGACTACCGGGGTATCTAATCCCGTTCGCTCCCCTGGCTTTCGCCTTCAGCGTCAGGAGCAGCCCAGGAGGCCGCCTTCGCCACGGGTGTTCCTCCCGATATCTACGCATTTCACCACTACACCGGGAATTCCACCTCCCTCTGCTGCCCTCAAGCCCCGCAGTATTGGACGGCCTCCCCGAGTTGAGCCCGGGGCTTTCACGCCCAACTTACGGAGCCGCCTCAACGCGCTTTACGCCCAGTGAATCCGGATAACGCTCGCGCCCTACGTTTTACCGCGGCTGCTGGCACGTAGTTCGCCGGCGCTTATTCCTGGGGTACCGTCCTTACTCTTCCCCCAGAAAAGGGCTTTACGACCCGAAGGCCTTCATCGCCCACGCGGCGTCGCTGCCTCAGGCTTTCGCCCATTGGGCAATATTCCTTACTGCTGCCTCCCGTAGGAGTCTGGCCCGTGTCTCAGTGCCAGTGTGGGGGGCCGCGCTCTCACGCCCCCTACCCGTCTTCGCCTTGGTAGGCCATTACCCTACCAACCAGCTGATGGGCCGCGGGCCCCTCCCGAAGCGCCTTGCGGCTTTACTGGACGAACCGAATCGCCCAGCCTATGGGGTATTAGCCCCAGTTTCCCAGGGTTATCCCCCTCTTCGGGGCAGGTCACCCACGTGTTACTCACCCGTTCGCCGCTGATGTGCCCCGAAGGGCCTCATCGCTCGACTTGCATGTATTAGGCACGCCGCCAGCGTTCATCCTGAGCCACGATCAAACTCTCCGTCGTGACGAACGGACTACGGTCCGAGGACCGTTACGGTTTGACGTGAGCCCTCTTCAGCGCTCCCTTACCTGCCACTCTTCAACTGTTAAGGTCCTGAATGCAGTAATAATATACCACAACCCATAAATTTTGTCAAGACCTACCGGGCCATTATCCACCCCTTTAGTGGGCCACAGCGGCCCGACATCCCTAGACGCATGTATATTATATCCGAACCCCGTTTTTTTGTCAAGTGGTCAGTTGCCAGCAGCTCTCATTTGAGCGATCCGGCGGAACAGTGTATAATTTGCAGCACAAAACCGGTAAGGTGCAGAGGATGACTATCGTCTCCGTTGTGGCGTGCGAAACCTGTGACCCCGAGGCCGTTCGCCGGGCGCTGGAGGCGGCGATGGCTCCTCTGGGCAGCATCGGCCGCTTCGTCCGGCCCGGCATGCAGGTGCTCCTGAAACCCAATCTCATCGCTCCGTTCTCCTTGGACCACGCGGTTACCACCCATCCGACCGTCGTCCGCGTCGTCGCGAGATGGTACCGGAAGCCGGAGGCGAGGTGTGGATCGGCGATTCGCCCGCCGGTCCGATTCAGACCCCCGAATCTCTCTGGCGGCGGACCGGGATGACGGAGGTGGCGGCAGCGACGGGCGCGCGCCTGGTCCCCTTTGACGGCGCGGAGTGGCGCACTCTGCGGGGGCAGGACTATTTCATCGCCCGGCCTGTCTTTGCGGCCGACCTGGTCATCACTCTGCCCAAATTGAAGACGCACCCACTCACTCTCTACACCGGCGCGGTCAAAAACCTCTTCGGGGCTATTCCTGGTACCCGAAAGCGGGAGGTCCACTTCCGGGCCCCCGCTGTTCCCGATTTCAGCCGGGCGCTGGCGGACGTCCTGGAGCTGGTCCGACCGGAACTGGCAATTATGGACGGGGTGATCGGGCAGGAGGGGAACGGCCCCGGCGCCGGGGGGACGCCGCGCGCCTACGGCTGCCTGGCGGTATCGGCGGACCCGGTGGCGCTGGACACGGTGCTCAGCCAGGCGATGGGCTGCCGTCCGGGCGAGGTCTTCCACCTGCGGGAGGCGGCCGCGCGCGGGTTGGGGGTCAGTGACCTGGAGGCCATAGAGGTGGTCGGCGACCGGCGGGCCCTGGATTTCGGCCCGGTCCGGCTGCCGGTTGCCCAGCGCGTCCTGCGGGTGCCGCTGCCCGGGTGGGTGACGGATGTGAGGTTTCACAGTTGACAGAGTAGTAGGTAGTTACGAAAAATCAACTTTGTGTCTTGGTGTGAGGTCAATCTCCAAATCTCATATGTACGAGGAACTGGAACGAGTCTATCAGGCCATTCTGGATGCCCTGCGTACGGGAAAGCCCGCCGCCGTGGCGACGGTGATAGAGGTGAACGGTTCGGCTCCCCGGGGCGCAGGGGCCAAGATGCTGATCACGGCCGATGGGACGACCGTGGGCACCGTCGGCGGGGGCGGCGTGGAGGCGCGGGTGATTGAGGAAGCGCGGGCTGCTATCGCTGAAAGTCGCTCCCGGGAAGTCCATTACCGCCTGCGGGACCCGGAGCGGGGCGACCCGGGCGTCTGCGGCGGCGATATGCGCATTCTGATTGAGGTCCTCCCGCCTCGGCCCACGCTGCTCATCCTGGGCGCCGGCCATCTGGGCCAGGCGGTCGCCGAACTGGGCGCCTTTCTGGGCTACCGTATCGTTGCGATGGACGAACGGCCTGGCCTGGCAACACCGGAGCGGTTCCCCTGGGCGGAGCAGTGGATCACAGGCGACCTGGCCGAAGAGGTGGCGCGCTTCCCGGTGGACTCCCATACCTATGTGGTGATGGTCACTCCCCACTACACCGGTGACGCGGCCGTACTGGCTGCACTGGCGAACCGCTCCCCCGCCTACGTGGGGCTGGTGGGAAGCCGTCGCCGCACCGCGCTGACCTTCCAGCGGGCGCAGGAACTGGGCGTCCCGCCGGAGTGGCTGGAGCGGGTTCACACGCCCATTGGGCTGGACATCGGTGCCGAGACGCCGCGCGAAATCGCCGTCAGCATCTTGGCCGAAGTCATTGCCATCCAGCGGGGGAAAGCAACATCCCTATGACCGTCCACCTACCCCAACGGGAAATCCGCCGCAGTTTCATCCTGGGGGTGGTGAACGGCGCGCTCTTTGAGTTTGCCGAACGGCTCATTGACCCCCCGCTGGTGCTGACCTGGTTCGTCAGCCGGCTGACCTCGTCCAACCTGCTCATCGGGCTGGTGGCCCCGCTGGGAGACGCCGGATGGTTCCTCCCGCAAGTCTTCATCTCCGGCCTGGTCCAGCGGATGCCCCGCAAGATGCTCAGTTACACCCTGGCGTCGGTCATCCGAGCCCTCTCCTGGTTCCTGGTGGCGGCCGCCGTCTGGCTGGTGGACGACCCGACGCTCCTGTTGGCCGCGTTTTTCATCCTGTACGGCGTAGCCCGGCTGGCGGCGGGGCTGGGGGGACTGGGCTTCTTTGAGGTGGTGGCGAAGACGATCCCGGCCCACCGGCGGGGCAGTTTCTTCGCCTGGAGGATGCTGACGGGAGGCCTACTGGGCCTGGGGGCTGGCATAGTGACGCGGGAAGTGCTCAACCGATTCGCCTTTCCCTATGGCCATGCCCTGCTCTTCGTCATCTACGACGCCGTCATCATCCCGGCTATGCTGGCCTTCATCCTGATCCGGGAGCCGCAAGGCACGGCCATCCCCCGCGTACCGACGCTGGGACAGCAACTGCGGCGGGCTCGGCAACTCCTGCGGACGGATGGTGTCTTCCGGCGATATATGGGGATGCGGACGGCATTGGGGTTGGCGGGAATCGCCCTTCCCTTCTACGGCGTCTATGCCCGCAATGTCCTGGGTGCTCCCGAGGGGATGGTGGGCATCTACGTGGCCGTGCGGGTCGGCGCCGGCCTGCTTGCCAATTTGCCCTGGGGCTCCTTGGGCGACCGCAAAGGGAACCGCCTGGTGACATTGGGGCTCTCGCTGGGCAGTGCGTTTACCTCCCTGCTGGCGCTGGCGCTGGCAGGCTGGGTCGCCCTCTCCCCCAGCCGAGGCCCATGGTTGCCCTATGGGGCCATCCCCCTTTTTTTCTTGAACGGCGCGCTGATGCCCGCTTCTATGCTGGTGGGCAGCAACTTCCTGCTGGAACTGGTGCCCGAGGCGGAACGACCTCTCTACCTGGGGCTTTCCAACACGCTCATCGGAATCGTTGTCCTGATTTCCGGATTCGGCGGACTGGTGGTGGACCTGCTGGGGTACGCCGGGCTATTCGGCCTTTCCGCCCTTCTCTGCCTGCTGGCCTGGTGGTGGTCCCGAGGGCTGCCTGAACCCCGTGTCGGTCCACCGCCCCGCGACGGCTGATCCCATCCCTTTCACGTTTCACTTTTCATCCCCAGGAGGTCTTATATGCCATACCGGGATACCTGGGCATCATGCTCCCAATGTGGCCGACAGTTCGTCTTCACCGTGGAGGAGCAGCGGCGACTGGCCGGGATGGGGTTTGAACTGACCCCCCCTTCCCTCTGCCCGGACTGTTTGCGAGCCCATGAGATGACCCCCGGCCCCCACGAAGGCATCATCAAGTGGTACGACCCGGAAAAAGGGTACGGGTTTATCATCCAGCGCAGCGGGAATGAGATCTTCTTCCACCGGAGCGGACTGGCGCCCGGCACACCGGAGACTATTCCCGATAAGGCGCGGGTCCGGTATCGGATTCAGCCAACCGGACGGGGGCCCCAGGCGGTGGACGTTTCCCTCGTTTGAGAGCATAATACCAATTGCCCATTGAAAGGCCGCAATAGAACACCTGCCCCAGCGTTCCTTCGCCCGACGATCCATCGTCGGGCTCAGACTAAAGGGCGGTCAACTGCCCTGAAATAGCCTGCTTTTGCGGCTGAACCAATCCTTCTGGCCATAGCC
>ERZ1685331.178-NODE-178-length-12654-cov-12.275101_pt1 | contig 12654 bp, 11 predicted proteins | sample MGYA00580194_ERZ1685331 | MGnify/ENA primary metagenome ERZ1685331 (study PRJEB41501, sample SAMN08275520) | hot springs metagenome | biome: alkaline hot spring; material: microbial mat | place: Russia: Ush-Beldyr | collected 2015-07 | depth 0.5 m m ...
AAATGAAAGATAAAAAAATAGACAAAAAAGAAGCCAAACATAAAAAGATTGCTCCAATAAAAGGTAGACAGTTTTTAGAACTTAAAAATATCTCTGTTGTCGAAACAAAGACTATTTGCTCACTAATATTACACATTCCCCATATAGATAAGCAGGGAGGCTATCGTCCCACTACAAAAAAGGTGGGAAATCTAATGTCAATTATATTAGAAGTATATCCTGTTAAAAACAAATTGGAATCTCCAGTAAAGATTGACTCAGAGTTTATAAGAGAGATTACTTTGTCAGAACAACAAAATAAAATAATATTAGATATAATTCTCAAAAAACCTCTCAAATATCGAGTTCTTAAGAAAAAGGATGAGTTAATTGTTGAGCTTAGGAGAGGTTAGTGGGCTTTATTGATAGACTTAAAGAAAGACTAACTAAGACAAAGCAAACAGTAATTGAAAAAATTGAATCTATTGTTCCTGCTGGCAAAAAAATTGATGAAACAACTATTGAAGAGATAGAGGAGATTTTGATTACCTCTGATGTTGGTATAAGAGCAACAGAACAGATTACTTCTACTCTTAAAAAAAAAGTAAAAGAAGGAGCATTAAAAGACTACAGCGATATCAAATCACTTCTTAAGGATGAACTTTATAAAATTCTTGAAAATGGGACGAATTTAAATGTCTCCTCAAAGCCTGCTGTGATTTTAGTAGTTGGAGTAAATGGAGTGGGAAAAACTACAACTATTGGCAAGTTGGGCTACAAGTTTATAAATGAAGGTAAATCTGTTATATTTGCTGCGGCAGATACCTTTAGAGCAGCAGCCATTGAGCAGCTTGAAATATGGGCAAAAAAAGTTGGAGCGGATCTGATAAAACATAAAAGCGGCAGTGATCCTGCTTCAGTGGTTTTTGATGCGTTGGAATATACAAAGTCAAAAAATAAAGATATTGTAATAATAGACACAGCAGGAAGGCTTCATACAAAGGTTCCTCTAATGGAAGAGTTAAAAAAAATAAACAACGTTATAAAAAAATCAATTTCAGAAGCACCTCATGAAGCATTACTTATTTTAGATGCTACAACAGGGCAGAATGCTTTAAGGCAAGCTAATTTGTTTAATGAGGCAGTGGGGCTTACAGGTGTAGTAGTTACAAAGCTTGATGGCACAGCAAAGGGTGGAATAATTTTTGCGATAAAAAGTGAGCTTGGGATACCAATTAAGTTAATCGGTTTAGGAGAAGACACTGATGATTTAAAAGAGTTTAATTCAAGGGAGTTTATCGATGCTTTATTTGATTAATTATGGTTGCGGGGAGAGGATTTGAACCTCTGACCTTCGGGTTATGAGCCCGACGAGCTACCGGACTGCTCCACCCCGCGATAAATTGAATATAGCTTAAAAAAACGAAATTTGTCAAATGAAAATTGTTATTGCTTCAAGAAATAAAAAGAAGATAGAGGAGTTAAAAAGAATTTTAGAAGGACTGAACATAAAACTTCTTTCGATAGATGATTTCCCTCATTTGGAAGAGGTAGTTGAAGATGGAAGGACTTTTGAGGAAAATGCTTTAAAAAAAGCAAAGTATGTTTGTGATGAAACTGGGTTGCCTGCGTTAGCAGATGATTCTGGCCTTGAGGTTGAGGCATTAGAAGGAAAACCTGGTGTAAGATCAGCACGATATGCAGGAGAAAATGCTACAGATGAGGATAACATTAAAAAGCTTTTGATGGAGATGGAAAGAATTTCAAATGATAACAGAAGAGCTCGCTTTGTTTGCTGTATTGCCCTTGTTTTGCCTAAAGGAGATGAAAAAATTTTTTGGGGATATGTAAATGGTATGATAACAACTCAACCTCGAGGCAATTTAGGATTTGGTTACGACCCTATATTTATTCCAGAAGGCTATACACTGACTTTTGCAGAGATGCTACCAGAAGAAAAAGATAAAATAAGCCATAGAAAAAAAACTCTTGACAAGTTAAAAGCTTATTTGGTAAAGTTTTAACCAGTTCATAAATATTGTTTTTAGAAGAAACTTTACAGGTAATTTTAAGTCGCATCCAAAACAGTAATAGGTTAAATTATATATTAGAGTTTAATATTAATTCACAAAAGGAGTCGCAAATGAGATTAGTATTGTTAGGTGCTCCAGGGGCTGGTAAAGGAACTCAGGCAAAAATGTTAGTTGAAAAGTATGGAATTTCTCAAATCTCTACAGGAGATCTTCTCCGTGCAGCAGTTGCTGCAGGTACTTTACTTGGTAAAGAAGCAAAAGCATATATGGATAGAGGCGAGCTTGTTCCAGACAGGGTAGTTTTGGGAATGGTTAAAGAAAGGCTTTCTCAGGATGACTGCAAAAAAGGATTTATTCTTGACGGTTTTCCAAGAAATGTGGCTCAGGCTGAAGCTCTTGATAAAATGCTTGCTGAAATGAATATACCATTAGACATATCATTAAATATTGATGTTCCTTTTGATGATCTAATGAAAAGGCTTACAGGTAGAAGAACCTGTAAATCCTGTGGACAGATGTATAATGTATATTATTCTCCGTCAAAAGTAGAAGGTAAATGTGATAAATGCGGGGGTGAGCTTTTCCAGAGAGATGATGATAAAGAAGAAACTATAAGAAAAAGACTTGAAGTATATAAAGCGCAGACAGAGCCATTGATTGATTATTATTCCAAAAAAGGTATGTTAAAAAGTGTTGCAGGCACAGGTAGCATAGAGGAGATATTTAATGGTATCTGTGTAATCATAGAAAAAAGTAAACTTAAGGAGGAATGATATGCCAGATGTAAGAATTAAGAGTCTGCCATCACCGCATGGTGGAAAGATTGTTGAAAGAGTTGTTCGTGATCCACAGATGGCAAGGAAAATGATGGAAAAATGCTCAGCAGTTTATGACATTAAGCCAACTCTATTTAAGGGAAATCCAGTAAGGAATGTTTACAGAGAGATTATGTCAATATGTTATGGATTCTTCAGCCCTGTTGAAGGTTCTATGACAAAGGCTGATGTTGAGAGTGTGCTTGAGAGAAGAAGGCTTACGAGTGGATGGGTTTTTCCTTATCCATTGGTTTTTGATGTTACAGAAGAGGATTTTAAAAAACTTGGAGTTGGAGCAGGAGACTGGCTTCTTTTAAGGCTTAAAGGCGAGCCTTTTGCAATATTAGAGATTGATGAAGTTTATGAAATTGTTCCTGGTGATATTGCTGTAAGAACTTTTGGAACTCCAGATAGAAATCCTGAAGTTGTTAAAGTTCCGTTTGACCATAAACATACTGGATATAATATTTACTGTTCTTTGAATCCAATTGTTCTTGCTGGAAAATATACAATCATTAATGAACCAAAAATTAGAGAGCCATTTACCAGATTTTGGTATCCACCAAAGAAGGCAAGAGAGGAGTTTGAAAGAAGAGGATGGACAACAGTTATTGTTCATCAGACAAGAAATGTTCCTCATACAGGACATGAGGCATTAATGAAGATGTCAGCTTATATGGGAGATATAAAGCCATCTGATGGTATTGTAGTTAATGCTATAATTGGTGCAAAAAGAATTGGTGACTTTCCAGATGAAGCGATCGTAGAAAGCCATGAAATGCTTCATCTTGCAGGTTATATCAATCCTAATCGTCATATGGTTACTTTCACTTTATGGGATATGAGATATGGTAATCCTATTGAGTCACTTCTTCATGGTATTATTAGGCAGAATATGGGAATATCTTTCCATATGTTTGGAAGGGATCATGCTGCATTGGGTGAATACTATGATATTTATGCAACTCAGATTCTTTGGTCCAAAGGAATTCCAAGTTTTGGATTTGATGCTCCTCCATATGAAGTTTCAGGTGGATTACATATAAGACCACAGAATATTGCTGAGTTTTGGTATTGTCCAAAGTGTAAAGAGTTTGCATACTCAGACAACTGCACTCATAAGGGTATATATTCGAGATATTCTGGTAGCTTTATTAGAGGACTTATTAATGAGGGGTTGACTCCTCCTCCAGAGATATACAGACCAGAAGTTTATAAAGTAGTAGTAAAATGGTGGCAGAAGTTCGGATATCCATTTAACAATGAGAAGTATCTTAAAGAGAGAGAGGAGAGATTAGAGGTTGATCTCCCCCACATGGAACTTCCAGCTCACTTAAAAAAATAAAGGAGGTTAAAAATGGCTAAGTATTTTGGAATAATAGTTGATGAAAAAAGATTGGCAGCTATTAAGGGGACAGCCCTTGAGGAGAAGGTTGAACCAATTTTTGGAGGAGCATTGAAAAGATTGGTACTTGAAGTTTCTGATGAACTTGGGCAAAAGGTGATTGATAGTTTTTCCAAGGCAAGATTTGATGCAAGAGGATATATTGAAGAGACACCTGCTGCTTTTAAGAAACTTGTATTTAAAAAAATTATTGAAACAAAATCTTTAGGTCAAGAGGCGATGGAAATGGCACTTAAAGAGATTGATACAATTAAAGATGAAGTTGCAAAGGAAGACATGGAGCTTCCAGCTCCAGATATTGATATAAGTGATGTATTGGAGATGCAGAAAAATCCAGTACAAAAACCAGTCTAATAAAAAAAAGGAGGTTAAGCTATGCCAAGTTTTGTAATTACTGAAAAGTGTGATGGATGCAAAGCACAGGACAAGACTGCTTGTCAGTATATCTGTCCTAATGATTTGATGGTTCTTGACAGAGAGAAGATGAAAGCTTACAACCAGGAAGTAAACCAATGTTGGGAATGTTATAACTGTGTAAAAATTTGTCCTCAGCAAGCAATTGAAGTAAGAGGCTATCAGGATTTCAATCCTCTTGGTGGAAATGTTATTCCTATGAGGGGACAGGACTCCATCATGTGGACAATTAAGTTTAGAAATGGTACCATAAAGAGATTCAAATTTCCAATTAGAACAACACCCGAAGGTTGTTGGAATGCAGACACTATTTATGCAGGACTTTCTGAGCCTGATTATTCAAAAATTAGAATGCATGGTTATTTTAATTATGAAGCCAGAAAAGAGTAAAAATAAATTAATGGAGGTATAAAATGGAAAAAGAGACTTGCACATTTTCATATAAAGATGAAGTTGCAAAGGAAGACATGGAGCTTCCAGCTCCAGATATTGATATAAGTGATGTATTGGAGATGCAGAAAAATCCAGTACAAAAACCAGTCTAATAAAAAAAAGGAGGTTAAGCTATGCCAAGTTTTGTAATTACTGAAAAGTGTGATGGATGCAAAGCACAGGACAAGACTGCTTGTCAGTATATCTGTCCTAATGATTTGATGGTTCTTGACAGAGAGAAGATGAAAGCTTACAACCAGGAAGTAAACCAATGTTGGGAATGTTATAACTGTGTAAAAATTTGTCCTCAGCAAGCAATTGAAGTAAGAGGCTATCAGGATTTCAATCCTCTTGGTGGAAATGTTATTCCTATGAGGGGACAGGACTCCATCATGTGGACAATTAAGTTTAGAAATGGTACCATAAAGAGATTCAAATTTCCAATTAGAACAACACCCGAAGGTTGTTGGAATGCAGACACTATTTATGCAGGACTTTCTGAGCCTGATTATTCAAAAATTAGAATGCATGGTTATTTTAATTATGAAGCCAGAAAAGAGTAAAAATAAATTAATGGAGGTATAAAATGGAAAAAGAGACTTGCACATTTTCATACTGTCAGAGACCTGAAGTTATAGAGGTTGAGACAGATTTTTTAATTATTGGTGGTGGCATGGCTGCGTGTGGAGCAGCATTTGAAGCGTGTAGATGGGCTACTCCAAAAGGAATTAGAGTAACAATGGTTGACAAAGCAGCTACTGATCGTTCTGGCGCAGTTGCTATGGGTCTTAGTGCTATTAACACCTATATTGGTGAAAATAAGGTAGAAGATTATGTAAGATATGTCCGTGCAGACTTAATGGGAATTATCCGTGAGGATATTGTGTATGACCTTGGAAGACATGTTGATGATTCAGTTCATATGTTTGAGGAATGGGGGCTTCCTATATGGAAAAAAGGTGCAGATGGATGGTCAAGAGATGGTTTTCAGGCAAGAGATGAAGGTATTCCATCACTTAAAGATGGTGGAACTCCATGCAGGTCTGGTAAATGGCAGATTATGATTAATGGTGAATCATACAAGGTTATTGTAGCAGAGGCTGCAAAAGCAGCTCTTGAATACAACAGAAAGGCTCTTAATATTCCGCAAAACCATTTTGAAAGAGTCTTCATTGTTAAACTCATTAAAGATGCTAAAGAACCAAACAGAGTAGCAGGTGCTATAGGCTTTAGCGTAAGAGAAAATAAAGTATATATATTTAAAGCAAAAGCTATCCTTAATGCAGCTGGGGGTGCAGTTAATGTATTCAGACCAAGGTCAACAAGGGAAGGGATGGGAAGAGCATGGTATCCTGTATGGAACTCTGGTTCTGGATACTATCTTGGTATGTGTGTTGGAGCAGAAATGACAATGATGGAAAATAGATTCGTTCCTGCAAGATTTAAAGATGGATACGGACCTGTTGGTGCTTGGTTTCTCTTCTTTAAAGCAAAAGCAACAAATGCTGTTGGTGAAGACTACTGTTCAAAAGACACACCAGAGTTCAAGGAAGCAGTTTCAAAGTATGGAAAATGGGCAGATGCTCTTGGAACAGCAATCAGAAATCATCTTTCATTGGAACACATGAAAAAAGGTAGAGGTCCTATATACATGCATACCAATATTGCTATGCAAGAACTTGCAAAACAGATGGATGCAAAGAGATTGAAACATCTTGAGGCGGAAGCATGGGAAGACTTTCTTGATATGTGCATTGGACAAGCAGGTCTGTGGGCATCAAACAACATAGAGCCTGATAAAACTCCATCAGAAATAATGCCGACAGAGCCCTATCTTCTTGGCTCCCATGCTGGTTGTGCAGGATTCTGGGTAAGTGGTCCAGGAGATATTCCTGGTACTCCTTCAGAATGGTTCTGGGGTTATAATAGAATGAGCACAGTGAAGGGACTCTTTATGGCAGGAGATATAGTGGGAGCTTCAGGACATAAATTTTCATCTGGCTCACATGCGGAAGGAAGAATAGCAGCAAAGGCAGCTATTGCATTAATCTTAGATGAGCCAGGATACACACCAACTTTAGCTGAAGATATAAATGCTCTTGTTGCAGAGATTTATCAGCCATATGAAGTTTATGAGAAATATAAAACTTATTCCACTGACCCAAAAATTAATCCCTACTATATTAAGCCAGATTTATATCAGGCAAGACTGCAAAAAATTGCAGACGAGTACTTTGGTGGTATAAGTACATGGTACATGACTTCTGCTACAATGATTCAAGAAGGACTTAAAAAGTTACAACTTCTCAAAGAGGATGCTAACAGACTTGCAGCAGCAAATCTTCATGAACTTCTCCGTTGCTGGGAGAACTATCACAGAGCACTCTCCGTTGAAGCCCATGCAAGACATATTCTTTTCAGAGAAGAATCCCGTTATCCTGGCTACTACTACAGAGGTGACTTTGACTTTGTTGATGACAACAATTGGAGAGCATTTGTCAACTCCATATATGATCCTGCAACTGATACATTTACACTGAAGAAAGTCCCATACGTCCAGATCATCCCTGATTAATATGAAGTTGAATAAGGGAGGAAGAGATATCTTCCTCCCTTTAAATTTTTTTAGGTTTAAATTAAAAATTTGTAATACAGTTTCATGCTGTATTACGAATTTTTATGTTTAAGATAAACAATAAAGGAGGCTGAGGATGCATAATAATGGGAGGACTAATCGAATCTTGGTCATTGGTGGAGGATTTAGTGGCTTAACAGCAGGAATTGAGGCTGCTGAGACAGGTGCAGAGGTAATAATTATAGAGAAAAATCCCTATCTTGGTGGAAGAGTTGCTCAGTTAAATAAATATTTTCCAAAGATTTGCCCTCCATTATGTGGTTTAGAAATTAATTTTCGTCGCATTAAAGTAAATCCACTTGTTACATTTTATACAATGGCAGAGGTTGAATCAATCACAGGAGTACCAGGGGATTATAATGTGAAAATAAAACTTAATTCAAGATATGTTAATAAAAATTGTACAGCTTGTAATGCCTGTGCTGAAGTATGTCCTACTGAAATAGACAGTGACTTTAATTTTGGTCTTAATAAGACAAAGGCAATTTATCTTCCATTTGCTCAAGCTTTTCCATTAATATATGTTCTTGACAGATTAGCTTGCCCCAAAGACTGTGCAGCACCGTGTGTTGAAGCATGCAAGTACAATGCTATAGACCTTAATATGCAGGCAGAAACAGTAGAAGTAAAGGTTGATTCTATAATTGTAGCAACAGGCTGGAAGCCTTATGATGCGACGAAGATTGATAATTTAGGTTTTGGTAAAGTCAAAAATGTCGTAACGAACATGATGTTTGAAAGACTTGCATCTAAAAATGGTCCAACAGAGGGGCAAATTTTAAGACCTTCTGATGGCAAACCAGTTGAAAAGATTGCTTTTGTTCAGTGTGCAGGCAGTAGAGATGAAAATCACCTTCCATTCTGTTCTTATATTTGTTGTCTTGCTTCACTGAAGCATACTCTTTACATAAAAGAACAAAATCCTGATGCAGAAGTTGTTATTTACTACATTGATATAAGAACTCCAGGAAGATACGAAAAATTCTTCAATCATGTAAAAGAACAAGGAGGAGTTAATTTAATTAAAGGGAAAGTTGCAGCGATTGAGCAGGATCCAGGTTCGGATGATGTTATTGTTACAGTAGAAGATATTATGAATGGCAAAAGATTAAAGGAAAAATTTGATATGGTTGTTTTTGCAACAGGAATGCAGCCAGAGGGATTGGAGTTTAAAGTTCCTGGACTTAAGTACGCTCCTGAAGGATTTGTAATAGATGCTGGTGGTATTTACTCTGCGGGATGTGCAAAAAGCCCAATGGATGTTGGGGGATGTGGAAAAGATTCAACAGGCGCAGCCCTCAAGGCAATTCAGATAGGTGGAAGGAGGTAAAAGATGCAAAAGAAAATAGGCCTTTATATCTGTAAAGGCTGTGGAATAGGGGAAGTAATTAATACTACCAAGATTGCAAATATTGCAAAAAATGCTTTAAGAATTCCAGTTGTTGTTGAACATGACATTTTATGTAATAAAGAGGGGGTAGAGTTAATAAAGAAAGATATTGCTGAACAGGGAGTAAATAGCATAGTAATTGCTGGATGCTCACCGAGAGTAAAAACTTATGAATTTACATTTCCTAACTGCTTTGTTGAGCGAGTGCCTTTAAGAGAGCTTGCGGTATGGACAATTGAAGCAGATGATGAAAAACAGCTTGCTGCTGAAGATTATGTAAGAATGGGAATAATAAGGGCTCAAAAGGGAGCAATTCCTGAACCTTATATTATTGAAACTGTAAAGACAATACTTGTTGTAGGTGGTGGTATTTCAGGAATGAGATCAGCTGTTGAAGCAGCCAAGGCTGGATATGATGTAGTCCTTGTGGAAAAAGAGACAGAATTGGGTGGATTTGCAAAGAAGATTTACAAACAAGTTCGAACTGATGATTTTACAAAAGGAGTTCTAACAGATGTAAACATTGAGCCACTTATAAATGAAGTTACATTAAATCCAAAAATCAAGGTTTATACATCATCAAAAATTGAAAGGATTGATGGTCAACCTGGTGCCTTTGATGTAACAATTGCAACTAATGGATCCCTTGAGACAATTAAGATTGGAGCAATAATTCAAGCAACAGGTTGGAAGCCTTATGATGCAAAAAAGCTTGCCAAAAAATATGCATATGGTAAGTTCAAAGATGTGGTAACAAACTTTGAGTTTGAGGAGCTTGCTAAGAAAAATAATGGAATTATTAAAAGACCATCAGATGAAAGAGTTGTTAAATCGGTTCTTTTTGTTCAATGTGCTGGGCAGAGAGATCCTGAACATTTACCATACTGCTCAAGCATGTGTTGTGTTGGTTCTTTGAAGCAAGCAAGATATGTTACTGATGCTAATCCTGATGCTGTTGCAATAATTGTTTATAAAGACATGAGAACTCCAGGTAAGTTGGAATATTACTATAAAGAAGCTCAAAGTGCGCCTGGATTGATGCTTACTAAAGGTGAGGTTACAGGCATAAGAGAAGAGTATGATAAACTTATTGTTACCATTGAGAACTCATTGTTGGGTGAAAAAGTTGAGATAGAGACAGAAATGGTTGTACTTGCCACAGGAATGGTGCCAACAACAAAAGAACCTCAGGAATACCTGATAGGGCTAGCTGAGGCTTCAGCAAAAGGTGATGAAGCTAAGGCACAGTATATAGATAAAACCAAAAAACCTGAATTTATTCTTAATCTCGGATATCGTCAAGGATTAGAACTTCCATTTTTAGAGGGTGGTTATGGTTTTGCAGATTCTAACTTTATATGTTTTCAGTATGAAACAAGAAGAACCGGAATTTATGCAGTGGGAACTGTACGTCAGCCTATGAATATGACAGAGGCACAGGAAGATGCTTGTGGAGGAGTTCTTAAAGCAATTCAGTGTGTAGAGCATGTTGCAAAAGGAGTGGCAGTTCATCCAAGAGCATGGGACACATCCTATCCTGAGGTAAATCTAACAAAATGTACAGCATGCAAACGTTGTACTGAGGAATGTCCATTCGGTGCAATTGATGAGGATGAAAAAGGTATTCCCTACTACAAGCCTAATAGATGCCGTAGATGTGGTACCTGTATGGGAGCATGTCCAGAAAGAATCGTTTCATTCAAAGACTATAGCGTAGATATGCTTGGGACAATGATGAAGAGTGTATCTGTTCCAAGTGAGGATGATAGACCGCGAATTATTATTCTTTGCTGTGAAAATGATGCTTTCCCTGCAGTAGAAACTGCTGCACTTAATAGGCTTAAACTTGATCCAGCGGTGAGATTTATCCAGTTAAGATGTCTTGGTTCGATGAATCTTGTTTGGGTTGCTGATGCACTTTCAAAAGGTGTTGATGGAATGCTTCTGCTTGGATGTAAATTTGGGGAGCAATATCAGTGCCATTTTGCGAAGGGTAGTGAACTTGCAAAATACAGACTTGGCAAGGTTCAGGAAACCTTAAATAGATTACAGCTTGAGGCAGATAGAGTTCAGATGCAAGAGGTTGCAATTGATGAATACTGGAGAGTACCTCAGATAATCAATGAATTTATGGATAAAATCAGACAAATTGGTCCTAATCCATTTAAGGGCTTCTAAGGAGGGAAGAGATGGACAAACCAGTAAAACCAGATTTACATTTTGCAAAGGAGATTATAAAGGCTGGGGGAGAGTCTCTAAAAAAATGTTACCAATGTGCTACATGTACAGTTGTCTGCAATCTCTCACCAGATGACAAACCATTTCCAAGAAAGGAAATGCTTTATGCTCAGTGGGGCTTGAAGGAAAAACTTTTTAAAAATCCTGATATTTGGCTTTGTCACCACTGCGGAGATTGCACAGCTTACTGTCCAAGGGGAGCAAAACCTGGTGAAGTTTTAGGTGCAGTGAGGAAACTCATGATTCAGCACTATTCACCTCCAAAATTTTTGGCTAATTGGGTAGCAGATCCGAAATATATTCTTCTTTTATTTCTCTTTCCTGTGCTTCTATTTCTTGGTGAACTTTTCCTGCTTGGATATTTTACAGGAACAGAAATTCCAAGAGGAGAAAATGGAGAGCTCTCCTATTCGAAATTTTTACCTGCAGTTCCCTGGATAGATGTTCCTTTTATGGCTGCTGCAGGATTTGCGATAATATGTTTTTATTTAGGAGTTAAAAGATACTGGCTTGATCTTTCGGCAGGTATAGAACTTAAAAGAAAAGACATATATAACTGTATATATGAGACAATTAAAGATATATTACTCCATAGGAAGTTTCAGCTATGCCAACTAAACCAAGGTAGAACGACCGCTCATCTGCTTGTTCTTTACGGTTTTATTGGACTTACTATTACTACATCAATTGCAGCATTTTATGAGTGGGTACTTAAATGGCATTCTCCCTATCCTCAAACAAATATTGTTAAGATAATTGGTAATATAAGTGGTATAGCTCTGATTGTTGGTATGTTGTATATAATTGCGAATAGATCTAAAAATGCAGTTAAGCAGGGAATAGGTAGTTATTTTGATTGGTTACTTATAGCAGTAATTCTTGGAGTTGCTATCACAGGTTTTATGGCAGAGCTTTTAAGACTTGCAGATACTGGAACATTAGCATATGCTTCGTATGTTGTTCATCTTGTTTTTGTATTTGTACTTTTTACCTATGCACCTCATTCAAAGATGGCTCACATGGTTTACAGAGCTACAGCAATGGTATTTGCTAAAGCAACTTTGAGAGAAGAAGCAACAGTTAAAGAACGATCTGCATAGAAATAGATAAAAGTTAGTGAATATTTTTAGTAAAGGCAGGTTTAATGCCTGCCTTTTTTTATTTAAAAGCGATTTTTTAAAATTTTTTTAAATTTGAAGTTGAGAATTTTTATTTTGTTTAAATAGAAAAACCCAAGTAATAAAAGTTTAACACTACCTTAAAAATTCTATAACACTATCTTTTTATAATTATGGCAATGAAGCAAAAATAAA
>ERZ1685331.179-NODE-179-length-12551-cov-17.457506_pt1 | contig 12551 bp, 11 predicted proteins | sample MGYA00580194_ERZ1685331 | MGnify/ENA primary metagenome ERZ1685331 (study PRJEB41501, sample SAMN08275520) | hot springs metagenome | biome: alkaline hot spring; material: microbial mat | place: Russia: Ush-Beldyr | collected 2015-07 | depth 0.5 m m ...
AATCCCCATGACCTCCCCCTCCCCTCCCCTGGCCGAAGGCCAGGAGAGGGGAGGGGGCTGGGGGGAAGGGTGAGGTAGGTAGTTGCCCGCAGAGAACGCAAGGGACGCAAAGATTTCCGATTTCTCTGTGCTCTTTGCACCTTTCGTGGCTTTTGAAAAGGGCCTCCGCACCAGGGATGGCCAGGGTCAACCGCACAGGTGGCCAACTTTTCTAATGCGGAACTGATATGAGCGACGTAGAGACCCTGCTGGATTTCCAGGAAGCCCGCTTCCGGGCCTTCTTGCGGGATGTCTGGGCGGCCCTGAGCGGGCGCCCAAACCGGCTGCTCTCCTGGCAGGACGTCCGGGGCCACCTGCACCTGAGCGGGCAGGTCTACCGGGGCATCCAGACGGTGCCGCTGGCCCAGATTGTGGGCAGCGTGGACCGGTACCGGGATTTTGACCGCGCCTTTCTGCCGACCCAGTCCCATACTATTCACCGCTGGCGCTCCATCAGCCGGGCGTTCTACGACGACGTCAGTCTGCCGCCGGTGAAACTCTACAAAGTCGGCGACGCCTATTTTGTGCTGGACGGCAACCATCGCGTCTCCGTCGCCCGCGACCGGGGGCAGGAGTTCATTGAGGCGGAGGTCATCGAGGCCCGCACGCGCGTGCCGGTGGAGGCTTCTGTGGATGCCGACGACCTGGAAATTCTGGGGGAGTACGCCGACTTCCTGGAGCGCACCCGTCTGGATGAACTGCGGCCCGAACAAGATGTCCGCTTTACCATCGGCGGCGGCTACGGGCGACTGCTGGAGCACATCGCCGTCCACCGCTACTTTATGGGGTTGGAGCAGGGGCGTTTTATTCCCGAAGAAGAGGCCGTCTGCGACTGGTACGATAACCTCTACGTGCCGCTGGTGCGCATCATTCGGGAGCAGGACATCCTGAAACACTTTCCGGGCCGTACCGAGGCGGACCTGTATCTCTGGATTATGGACCATCAGCACTTTCTGCGGGAGCAATTTGGCCCTGATGTCCAGCCGGAGGAGGCGGCGCGCCACTTCGCCGACCGGTACTCGGCCCGTCTCCTGCACCGCCTGGCCCGCCTGGGCCGCCGCTTGCTGAATCGGAAGAATAGGGAGGAGAACCGATGCCGGCCAAAGTGACGCCCCGAAGTGTGGACTATTCTCGCTGGTACACCGACGTAGTACAGATGGCTGACCTGGCCGACTACGCGCCGGTCCGGGGGTGTATGGTCATCAAACCCTACGGCTATGCCCTCTGGGAGAACATCAAAGAGGGGCTGGACCGGCGCTTCAAGGCCACCGGCCACGTCAATGCCTACTTCCCGCTCTTTATCCCGCTCAGTTTCATCCAGAAAGAGGCGGAGCACGTCAAGGGTTTTTCGCCGGAACTGGCGATTGTCACCATCGGCGGCGGTGAACAACTGGAGGAGCCGCTGGTCGTCCGGCCCACGTCGGAGACCATTATCGGCCATATGTATGCCAAATGGGTGCAGTCGTACCGGGACCTGCCCATCCTCATCAACCAGTGGGCTAACGTCGTCCGCTGGGAGATGCGCACCCGTCTCTTCCTGCGGACGACGGAGTTCCTCTGGCAGGAGGGACACACCGCCCACGCCACTGCCGAAGAGGCGTTGGAGGAGACGCTGCGGATTCTGAATATTTACGCCGAGTTTGCTAGGGAGGACGCGGCCATCCCGGTGATCAAAGGGCGCAAGAGCGAGAGTGAGCGGTTTGCCGGGGCGGTAACCAGTTACACCATTGAGGCGATGATGGGGGATAGGCGGGCCCTGCAGGCGGGAACCTCCCACTTTCTGGGGCAGAACTTCGCCCGTGCCTTTGACATCAAATTCCTGGACCAGAACAACGAGTTGCAATACGCCTGGACCACCAGTTGGGGCGTCAGCACCCGCATGGTCGGGGCGGTGGTGATGGTCCACGGCGACGACCAGGGACTGATTCTGCCGCCCAAACTGGCTCCCATCCAGGTCGTGGTGGTCCCCATCTGGCGGGATGAGGCGCAGCGGACGGCGGTGATGGAGGCCGTCGAGCGCATCCGAATGGCCCTGGAGCCAGAAGTCCGGCTGAAGGTGGACGATCGGGAAGGGCTGTCGCCGGGCTGGAAGTTCAACGACTGGGAGATGCGGGGGGTGCCGCTGCGGATTGAGGTCGGCCCGCAGGATGTGGCGCGGGAGCAGGTGGTGCTGGCGCGGCGGGACCGGCCCGGCAAAGAGGGGAAGACCACCGCGCCGATAGCGGGCCTGACGGATGCCGTTCGGGAGATGCTGAGGACGATTCAGGTTGACCTCTACCGGAGGGCGCTGGCCTTCCGGGAGGCCAACACCTTCTACCCGGAGGACTTAGAGGGATTACGGGAAGCGGTGGCCAGCGGTTTCGCCTATGCCTGGTGGTGCGGGGACGCGGCCTGCGAGGCGAAGGCCAAAGAGGAGACAACGGCGACCATCCGCTGCATCCCGCTGGAGCAGGAGCCGGGGGTGGGTCGGTGCGTCGTCTGCGGGCGGGAGGCGCGGGAGCGCGCCGTCTTCGCCCGGGCGTATTAGCGGGAGCGTCGCGTGGCGGCGGCCCGAAGGGCCGCCGCCACCGCCCTCCTATGGGTTGATCTGGTAGTTGGGCGCCTCTTTAGTGATGACGACGTCGTGGGGGTGGCTCTCTATCAGGCCGGCGTTGGTGATGCGGATCAGCCGCCCCCGCTGTCGCAGCTCCTCCAGCGTGGCCGCGCCCGCGTAGCCCATGCCCGCCTTCAGGCCGCCCACCAGTTGATAAATGTAGTCGTGGAGGGGGCCCTTGTAGGGCACCCGTCCCTCTACCCCCTCGGGCACCAGTTTCCCGCCGGGTGTCTGCCCGGAGCCGTAGCGGTCCCGCCCGTAGCCGTGCATAGCCCCCAGGCTCCCCATGCCCCGGTACTCCTTGAACCGACGCCCCTCGTAGAAGACAATCTCCCCCGGCGCCTCGTCCAGCCCCGCCAGCAGGTTCCCCAGCATCACCGCCGATGCTCCAGCGACGATGGCCTTGACGATGTCCCCGCTGTATTTGATCCCTCCGTCCGCAATAATGGGGATCCCAGCAGGTACAGCGGCCTGCGCGCAGGTATAGATGGCGCTCACCTGCGGCATCCCCGCTCCGGCAACGACGCGCGTCGTGCAGATAGACCCTGCCCCCACGCCCACTTTGACCCCGTTGGCGCCGGCGCGGATGAGCGCTTCGGTCCCCTCGGCGGTCACCACGTTACCGGCGATGATGGGCAGGTCAGGCCAATGGTGGCGGATGCGGTGGATGGCCCGGATGACCCCCTCCGAATGGCCGTGGGCGGTATCTATCACCACGATATCCACCCCGCTATCCACCAGCAGTTGGGTCCGTTCCTCCAGGTCATCCCCCACGCCCACTGCCGCTCCCACCAACAGCCGCCCCTGCGCGTCCCGGGCCGCGTTGGGGTACTGGCGGGCTTTCAGGATGTCTTTTACCGTGATCAGTCCCTGCAGAATCCCTGCCTCGTCCACCAGTGGCAGTTTCTCAATCCGGTGCCGCTGGAGAATGGCCTTCGCCTCCTCCAGCGTGATCCCTACCGGAGCGGTGATGAGCGGCGCGCGGGTCATGAAATCACTGACCGGGCGGTCCATGTCCTCCGCTTCCAGGAAGCGAATGTCCCGGTTGGTGAGGATGCCGACCAGCCGGTGCCGCTCATCAGTGATGGGAACCCCGCTGATGTGGTACGTCGCCATAATCTCTTCGGCCTCCCGGACGGTGGCGGTGGGGGGGAGGGTGATGGGGTCCCCGATCATCCCGGACTGCGCCCGCTTGACTCGCGCGACTTCCCGGGCCTGCGCCTGTGGGGGCATGTTCCGGTGGATGACCCCCAGGCCTCCCTCCCGGGCCAGCGCGATGGCCATCGGTGCCTCGGTCACCGTGTCCATCGCGGCCGATAGGATGGGGATGTTCAGCCGAATTGTCGGGGTCAACTGGACGCTGACGTCGGTCTGGGCAGGGAGCACTTCGCTGTAGCCGGGGACGACCAGGACGTCGTCAAAAGTCAGAGCTTCAAAATGATTGAATAAGTCGGCATTCTGGTTCATCTTTCCTCCTCCCTCGGGTGAATTATATACTGGTGATGAATTTGCGAAAATCCTCTGCGTATGTTATAATGTTTGCCACACAAGGAGTATTGGATGGAATGAAGAAAGTGGGCAACGACCCACTTTCTTTCACATATGGGGCCTTGCGTTGGAGGGAGTTGTTGGGCATGAAAAGTGAACTGTTGCTGGCCTTCAACCAGATTTGCGCCGAGCGGAATCTCTCGCGAGAGGTGGTCATAGAGGCCATCCGCGCGGCGATTGTTTCCGCTTATAAGCGGGATGTGGGCGCGCCTCCTTATCAGAATGTCACCGCCCAGATTGACCTGGAGACCGGGAGGGCGCGCGTCTTTACTGAACGGCGCGTCGTGGCTGAGGTCACCGACCCGCAGGTAGAGATTTCGCTGGAAGAGGCGCGAAGGATCAACCCGAACGTCCAGTTGGGGGAGGCGGTGATGGTGGATAGCACTCCCAATGATTTCGGTCGCATCGCCGCCCAGGCCGCGCGCCAGCGCATCATGCAATGTATCCGGGAAGCCGAGCGCGAGGCCCGCTATACCCGTCTGGCTGAGCAGGAGGGGGAACTGGTCCATGGTGTTGTCCAGAGCGTCACCCCTCAAGGGGTCATCCTGCACCTGGAGCGCACTGAGGCCATCCTGCCGCGCAAAGAGATGGTGCCGGGGGAGCACTATACCATCCACGACCGGATTCGGGTCTATGTGCTGGAGGTGAACAAAACCCCGCGCGGCCCGCAGATTATCGTCTCCCGCAGCCATAAGAAACTGCTCCAGCGGTTGCTGGAACTGGAAGTGCCCGAGATTCAGAGTGGCGCCATAGAAATCAAGGCCATCGTCCGGGAAGCAGGCTCCCGCTCCAAAGTCGCCGTCTTTTCCCGGCAGCCCGGGCTGGACCCGGTGGGGTCCTGCATCGGCGTGCGGGGGACGCGCATCCAGTCCATCCTGCGGGAACTGGGCAATGAGAAGGTGGACATCATTGAATGGAGCCCCGACCCGGTGACCTTCATCGCCAAAGCGCTGGGCCCGGCCCGGGTCCTCAGCGTGGTGCTGGATGAAGACTCTATAGAGCCCATGGCCTACGTCGTCGTCCCCGATGACCAGTTGTCCCTGGCCATCGGCAAGAGCGGGCAGAATGCCCGTCTGGCAGCCAAACTGACGGGCTGGCGCGTGGACATCCAGAGTGCTACCGAAGCGGTCCAGTGGGTCCTCCGGCAGATCACGGCCGACCCGGACCTACTCTCTGCTCTGGGCCCGACGGCGGAGTTATTGCCGCAGGTGGAGGCGGCACTGGAGCGCCGTAATCAGGAAAAGACGCCTTATACGGCTGAGGAGTTGCTGGCTATCCGTCAGGTTGTAGAGAAGGCCCGCAATCATCTTCTGGAGGTGAAACGGGCACGCAAGGGCCGCCGGAAGGAGCAGAAGGTGCGTGTCTCGGCTGCCGAGGAAGAACGCCGGGCCCGAGAGGCGGCGATCCGGGAGGCTCGCGCTCGTATCCCTGTTCATATGTACCAGATTCCCATCTCGGAACTGAGCCTGAGCGAGCGCATCCAGAAGCATCTGGAGCGGCATCAACTGACTTCAGTGGGTCTGCTGATGGAACGGCTGGCGGAGGGAGAGGAGGGGTTGCTCCGACTGGAGGGCATCGGTGCCCGCGTGCTGATGGAGATTCGCGAGGCGCTGGAACCGTTCCTTATCCCGGTATCGGTACCTGCGGAAGAGGCTCCAGCAGCAGAAACTGCCCCTGAGCCGACGGTGCCGGTCGCGGAAGCAGTCCCCGTTGAGGGAGCGCCGCCAGTGGCGGTAGAGGAAATTCCAGCGGTACCCGCTGTTGCAGTAGAGGGGGTTTCGGCAGAGCTTTCGCCGATTCCAGAAGGGGTCATCCTGACGGAGCCGAGAGTTCTGCCTGAGGAAGTATCTCCGGCAGAGCCCGCCTTTCTGCCCGAAGAAGCGGTCCCGGCTGAGCTGTTGCCTGTCCAGGAGGAGGCGCTTGCCGTTGTGGAGCCTCAGGCAGAGGTCACCGTGCTGGAAAAGGCCCCGCCAGTTCCGGTTGTCCCGTCCGCAGAGATAACGGTCCTCGCCGATGAGGCGGTTCCCGAGCTTGAGGCGGAGGTTGAGGAGGCGGGGGAGTGGGAAGAAGAGGTTGTAGAGCGGAAACTGGGACGGAAGCCGCCCAAGCGGCATAAGAAGCCCCGGCGGGAGTTCATTTACGACGATGAATTGGGCCGCACTATTGCCATTCGCAAGCACCGGCGGCGCGGGGAAGATTGGGAGGAGTTTTAGCCTGGAGAGAGCATGAGCAGGCCCGGAGGCCGACGCAAACATATCCCCCAGCGCACCTGCGTGGCATGTCGCACCGTGCGCCCGAAGAGAGCCCTCATCCGCATCGTCCGCACCCCGGAGGGAGAGGTGCGGGTGGATGACAAGGGCAAGCAGAGCGGGCGGGGCGCCTATCTCTGCGCGCAGCGGGTCTGCTGGGAGGAAGCGCTGAAGCGGCACCGGCTGGATACTGCCCTGCGCACCACCCTGGACGAGGCGATGGTGGAGGTCCTCAGGGCCTACGCCCAATCCTTGCCGGAACGCCTGGAGGAGGCCGACCCATTGTAGGGGCAGGCCTCGCGCCTGCCCGTATGCCCCGGCAGGTCCCGGCCCCGGGACCCGAAGGAGGAGTTATGCCAGATAAGAACAACCGTGTCATTGAAATACCAGCCCGCCTGACGGTCCGCGAACTGGCCCAGTTAATGGGCGTCAGTCCCATTGACATCATCAAGCGATTGATGTATGACGGCATCATCGCCACCATTAACCAGGCCATTGACTATGAGACGGCGGCCATCGTCGCTTCGGAAATGGGGTTTGAACCGCGTGAAGAAGTGGTTGCCATGCCTCAGGAGGAAGCCCTTGCCGCTGGCCCGACTCCTTTGTGGGAACGGCTCTATGCCCAGGAGGACCCGGCGAACCTGCGCCCCCGGCCCCCGGTGGTCACGGTCCTGGGGCATGTGGACCACGGCAAGACCTCTCTCCTGGACGCCATCCGCCAGACCGATGTTGCTGCTGGAGAAGTGGGTGGCATCACCCAGCATATCGGTGCCTACCAGGTGGAACACAACGGGCGCCTCATCACCTTTTTGGACACGCCGGGCCATGAGGCCTTCACCGCTATGCGGGCGCGCGGTGCGCAGACCACCGACATCGCCATCTTGGTCGTCGCCGCCGACGACGGCGTGATGCCTCAGACCGTAGAGGCCATCAACCACGCCCGCGCGGCCCGCGTGCCCATCATCGTCGCCCTGAACAAAATAGATAAACCCACTGCCCAGCCCGACCGGGTCAAGCGACAACTGAGTGACCTGGGCCTGACCCCGGATGAGTGGGGTGGTGATACGTTTGTTATCCCCGTATCGGCTAAGAAACGGATTGGGCTGGAGGACCTGTTAGAGACTATTCTCCTGGTCGCCGACGAGCAGAACATCCGGGCCAACCCTGACCGTCCCGCTGTCGGCACCGTCCTGGAGGCTCAACTGGACCGCAGTATGGGCCCCACTGCCACCGTCCTGGTCCAGAATGGCACCCTGCGGGTGGGCGACGCGGTGGTCGCTGGGACAGTGTACGGACGGGTGCGTCGGATGCTGGATGGCCACGGCAAGCCCCTTCGCGAGGCCTCTCCCTCCACCCCGGCCCTGATTGTGGGCCTCTCGGACGTCCCCACTGCCGGGGATATTTTTGAGGTGGTGGAAAGCGAGAAAGTCGCCCGTGCGATCGTTGCCCAGCGGATTCAGGAGCGCGAGGCTCAAGCAGCCCGTCCCACCCGTCTCACCCTGGATGACCTCTCTCGTAGCATCCGGCAGGGACAGGCCAAAGAACTCAGCCTTATCATCAAGGCCGACGTCCAGGGCTCCATTGAGCCGATCGTTTCCTCCCTCTCCAAACTGGGCAGCGAGGACCTGAAAGTCAACATCATCCACGCCGCGGCCGGGAACGTCACCGAGTCCGACATCAACCTGGCCATCGCCTCACGGGCCATCGTCATCGGCTTTCAGGTGACGGTTGACCCGGCGGCTCGGCGGCTCGCTGAAAGCGAGGGGGTGGACGTCCGCATTTACGACATCATCTACGAGTTGATAGACGAGGTGGAACGGGCTCTCAAGGGCCTGCTGGAACCCACTTATATAGAGAAGACCATCGGTAAGGCCGAGGTACGGGCGACCTTTGAGATTCCCAAAGTCGGTCGGGTGGCCGGCTGCTACGTCCTGGAAGGGGAAGTGCGCCGCAATGCCCGCGCCCGCCTCTTCCGGCAGGGAGAACAGAAATTTGACGGCCCCATCGCCTCCCTGAAACGCTTCGCCAAAGACGTGCGCGAGGTCAAGGCTGGCTACGAGTGCGGCATCGGCCTGGAGGGATTTCACGACATCCAGGTGGGGGACACCCTGGAATTCTACGTGAAGGAGCGGGTAGCGCAGGGGTAATCCCGGGCTACGAGACGATGGGCAAAAAATACCAGAAACGGGCTGCCGATTTGATTCAAACCCATCTGACCGACCTGCTCCAGACACAGGTCAATGACCCGCGCCTGCAGATGCTGACCATCACCGGGGTGGAGGTTACCCCGGATGCGACCCGTGCTCACGTCTATTTCACCGTCCTGGGAGACGCAGAGCGGCAGGCCGAAGCGCAGGCGGCGATTCAGAGTGCCGCTGGCTTTCTCCGTCGGGAACTGGGCCGACGACTGCGCCTGCGCAACACCCCTGAACTGGTCTTCCACTGGGATTCTTCCATAGAACAGGGCGAGCGCATCGCCGGTCTGATTGACCGTCTGCGGGAGGAGGGACGGTCGGAAGAATGACGGAGACTCCGTTCTCTCCCCCTCTGCTGCTGGAGCAAATCGGTCAGTATATCCACCAGGCGCGCCGGATCGCCATCGTCACCCATGAGCGGCCGGATGCTGACGCGCTGGGCTCCAGTCTGGGGTTGGCCCATGCCCTGCGACGGCTGGGCAAAGAGGCTACTGTCTTTCTGTTTGATCCGATCCCCTTCGGCCTGGACTTCCTGCCCGGGCTGGACCTTATCGTCGCTGGCCTGCCGGGCCCGGAAACGGACCTGGTGATTGCCGTGGATGCCGGGGAACTTGCCCAGATCGGCTCCCGGCTATACGACGCCATCATCCGCCTCGGCGCCCCGCTGGTCGTGGTGGACCACCACGAAAGCAACACCGGCTACGGGAGCATCAGCGCTGTCTTCCCTCAGATGGCCTCCACGGCCGAAGTGGTGTTGATGCTCATCCGGACGCTGGGTATCCTTGTAGATCGGACCATCGCGACCTGTCTGCTGGCGGGTATGGTGTTTGACACCCGTGCCTTTGCCATTCCGGATACCGGCCCGGAGACGCTCCGGGCGGCTGCATTCCTGATGGACAGCGGTGGCTCCCTTTACGAGGTGATGACCGCCTACAGGGGCCAGCATCCGCTGAAGGCGCTCCGGCTATGGGGTGAAGCGCTGGCCCGGATGGAGACCCGGGACGGTGTGGCCTGGACCTCTGTTTCGCGGGAGATGTACAAAACTACCGGGACGACTATGGAGGATACCGAGGGGTTGGCCAACTTCATCATGGACGCGGCCGATGTCCGGATTTCTCTGGTCTTCCGGGAACGGCCTGAGGGGGGGATGATTCGGGTGAGTGCTCGCGCCAAGCCCGGCATCAACCTGGTGCCGCTGGCTCGCTCGTTCCCTATCGGGGGCGGGCATAAGATGGCCGTTGGATTTGAAGTAGACCTGCCTCTGGAGGAGGCCGTCCAGACAACGATCGCGCGTCTGGAGGACCTGCGTCGCTCCGGTCAATTGGATGATCGTTAACCTCGAGAAACTCGCACCCTTCGCGCCCTTCGCTCCCTTTCGCACCTTTTGTGCCTTGCGCGCCTATGGACGGCATCCTGAACCTCAATAAACCGCGCGGCCTGACCTCCCACGACATAGTGGCGCGCGTGCGCGCCGTCGCCCGACAGCGGGAGGTGGGCCACGCGGGCGCCCTGGACCCGATGGCGACCGGTGTCCTTCTCCTCTGTCTGGGTCGGGCCACCCGTCTGGCCGAGTATCTGATCGATTCTCCCAAACTCTACCGCGCCCGTGTCCGCCTGGGCGTCATCACCGACACCGACGATGCCGAGGGGGTGGTCATCGCGGAGAGGCCGGTAGAGGTGGACCGGATGGCCGTGGAGGCCGCGCTGGAGCGGTTCCGGGGCCCTATTCTGCAGGTCCCGCCGATGTACTCGGCTCTGAAGCGGGACGGCAAACCCCTCTACCGCCTGGCCCGTCGGGGTCAGACGGTGGAGCGGGAACCCCGACCGGTGGAAATCTACTCCCTGGAACTGATCGCCTGGGAGCCACCGGAACTGGTGCTGGAGGTCCTCTGCTCCCCCGGCACCTACATCCGGGCCCTGGCCCGCGACCTGGGGGAAACGTTGGGGTGTGGCGCTCATCTGACCGGTCTCATCCGACTGGCCAGCGGCGACTTCCGACTGGAGGATGCGGCCGAACTGGAAGCCATTACGCCGGATCAGTTGCCGGACCTCTTGCTCCCCCCCGATGCGGCCCTGCTTCGGTATCCGGCGCTCTACCTGGATGAGGCGCAGGCGCGTGCTGTGCGCCACGGACGGGACCTCCGGCTGGTGACTCACCGCGAGGCACAGCGAAGTGGCGCCCAACTCGCTCGCGCCTACGGCCCCGACGGCCGCCTGCTGGCGGTTCTGGAATACCGTTCCGATCGTGAGGTCTGGCACCCGCGCAAAGTCTTGCTTTGAACTCACACAAAGACACAAAGGCACAGAGTATCTCTTTCTTTGTGTCTCCGGGTGAGCGATCATACCGCCGGAAACGATGTCCCGGTTTCGTCCCATTATCGCTGTCATCGGCGGCGCGGCGCCGGCGTCCGAGGAGGAGGCCGCCGCCGAAGCGGTGGGCCGCGCGCTGGCTGAAGGGGGCGCCATCCTCATCTGCGGCGGGCGTGGCGGCGTCATGGAGGCCGCATGCCGGGGGGCCAAATCCGCTGGCGGCCTGACCATTGGTATCCTCCCTGGCCCCGACCGGCGCGAGGCCAATCCTTACGTGGACGTCCCCATCGTTACCGGTCTGGGGGAGGCGCGCAACGTCATCATTGCCCGTACCGCCCACGCAGTGATTGCCATCGGGGGGAGTTACGGCACGCTGAGCGAGATCGCGTACGCCCTGCTATTCGGCGTGCCGGTGGTAGCGCTGGGGAGTTGGGAAGTGCAGCGCGCGGGCCATCCGCCCGCACCGATCATCTATGCTGCCACTCCCCAGGAGGCCGCCGCCCGCGCGCTGGCGCTGGCCCGCCCATAACGGCGCTTCGTGCCCTGCGACTTGCGCCCTGCGACTGTGCCCTGCTATGGAACTCACCCATGACCTGGAATCCCTGAATCTCTCCACACCTTCTCACGTCACCATTGGGGCGTTTGATGGAGTGCATCGGGGCCACCAGCACCTCATCGGCGCTATGGCCCGGGCTGCCCACGAGGCCGGACGGGCCGCCGTCGTGCTGACCTTCGACCCTCATCCTGGCGCCCTCCTGGGCCGCAGTCCGGTGGCCGCACTGACGACGCCGGAGGAGCGGGCCGCGCTGATCGCCGACCTGGGCGTGGACCAGCTGATTATCCTGCGCTTCACTCCAACGATGGCGGGCACTCCGGCGATCCGTTTCGTTCACCTGCTCCGCCGTCACCTGCAAATGGTGGAATTATGGGTGGGGCCGGACTTTGCCCTCGGTCACCGCCGGGAGGGGAATATGCCTTTTCTTCGGCGATTGGGGGAACAGGAGGGGTTTGTCGTTCGGGTTGTGGAACCGCTTCAATGGCGGGGAGATGTAGTCAGCAGCACCCGCATCCGGGCTGCACTCACCGCAGGGGATGTGGAGGAGGCCAACGGCTGTCTGGGCCGCCCGTATCGCCTGACTGGACAGGTCGTACGCGGGCGGGGATTGGGCCGACGGCTGGGCATCCCCACGGCCAATCTGGCTCCCCCCCCGGAGCGCTTGATCCCCGCCAACGGCGTCTACGCCGGATACGCTCACATCCAGCAAGCGGGCTCCTGGCCGGCTGTCGTCAACATAGGGGTCCGCCCCACGATCGCCCCTGACCACCTCACGGTAGAGGCGCACCTATTGGACTTTGACGGCGACCTCTACGACCAGACGTTAGCGCTGGATTTCATCGCCCGCCTGCGGGACGAGCAGCCCTTCCCCAGCCTCAACGCGCTGGTAGAACAGATTCAGCGAGATATCGCTCAGGCGCGCGAGATTTTATTGAGCCTCGCTCTTTTAAAGTAACCCCGTATTAGTGCCTGAAGGGATTTTTTTCGGCCCTCACCCCTCCCCCAGCCCCTCTCACAGGGGTAGGTTTTTCGGCAGGGGATCAGCCGCCCTCTTTGCCCCA
>ERZ1685331.180-NODE-180-length-12495-cov-19.474518_pt1 | contig 12495 bp, 8 predicted proteins | sample MGYA00580194_ERZ1685331 | MGnify/ENA primary metagenome ERZ1685331 (study PRJEB41501, sample SAMN08275520) | hot springs metagenome | biome: alkaline hot spring; material: microbial mat | place: Russia: Ush-Beldyr | collected 2015-07 | depth 0.5 m m ...
CCCCGTGGGCGCCCATTGCGGGCAGGCACAGGGGCCTGCCCCTACGATGGCGCGGACGGGGGCGGTTGGCGCCCCCCCCGTGGGCGCCCAAACGGGGGAGGGGGAGGGGCACGGCACGGATGAGGCAAGAGGCACTCTTAGCGGACGCCGCCGCCTGCGATTCATGGCATCATAAGGATGCACGGAATCATTTTGCCACAGGAGACCAGACCATGGCGCTCACCGTTCGTCCTGCCACACAGGCAGATCTTCCTGACCTGGCGCGTTTGATCGCCGAACTCTATCAATCAGAACTTCCAGGTGTTCTGACCGGTCCCGTCGAGAAACAGGCGGAACTGTTGCGTTTCACGCTGGAAGCGAATGGCGACAAAGCCGTGCGGCATCGTTTTGTGCTGTGCAACGATCACGGCGCGATCATCGGCACAGGCATGATCGAATTTCCCGGCGATGAACGCTTCGAGCGCGCCCCGGACGGCACAGTTGCAGCAGCCCTTCGTTCATTGGGTATGCTGCGAGCAGTACACTTGTTTGGCGCGGTGGCACGTAGCCTGCTTGGTGTCTACCGCCACAACGATCCGCAGAGCGCTCTGATTCACAGCGTGGTCGTCACGGCCCATGAGCGCGGCAGGGGCGCCGGCGCCGTACTGATGGATCACCTGGAGCTCACGATTCGTGCACACCGGTATGCGCGTGCTCGTTTGCAGGTATTGGCGTGGAACACCGCCGCACAGCGCTTCTATGCCCGCCGCGGATACGTGGAGATCTGGCGACTGTCTGGCTGGCGCGCCACACTCTCGTGGCCCAGTGTGGTGATGGAGAAGTCGCTGGACAGATCCTCACGCATCACTCATCACTCGAAACTGGAATCACACCTTTTCTGGAACGATTCAGATCCTCGATCCCCCATTGCGCTACCGGTCAAACGTGCTACAATAGGGATTAATCTTCTGTCATTGAAAGACAACCGCACGACATAACTGCTGTCATCCCCGCCGAGGAGAACCTGTCAGCAACGAACCGCTGAAATGCCTGGACGTGCTGCTCAACTGGAATCGGTTGAGCGAGAAATGTTTGTGTGATCGAAAGCAGCCAGCATCCGATGGCGTATGCTGACAGACGAGGCGCCATCGCACCGCAATGATGCGGATCTGGCATGGCGAATTCCTCACCGCAAAAGGGGAGAACCATGAGCAAGACAGAACGGTCGAAAGACCCGTCTTACGATCCGTCATCTCTTGCCTCGCTGATCGTGCTTATGCTGGGTTTTGCCCTGGCCCTCGCTGTCGTCAATGTTGGTCTCTTCATTTCCAGTGGCAACCTGACCGGCGCAGTGATCGCTATGATCGTCGCATGCGCAGGGCTATCGCTCGCGCTGGCGCGACGGTTGGCGCTGCGCATGCGACGCCACGCAGCAGTAATGCTTTTTGCCGTTACGCTCTCGTTTGGCGCGATCGCCGTCGTATGGGTCGAACCTGCCAGTGCGCCGGTTGCTGTACTCATTCCGCCGCTCATCCTGATCAGTACGCTCCAGCACCTCCGTAGCCACGAAGTCGGACCGCTGATTTTCCTCACCAGCCTTGTCGCCGTGGCCCTCGCCATTGAGAGCGAAGTAGCGCAGCCATGGTTCACCTCACAAGAGCCGCTCGCGCCAGCGCTACGCATCACAGCGCTGGTCGGCGCGGTTCTTCTGCTGGCAGTGATCCTCTGGCGCCTTGGTTGGCGTCTCCACGCGACACTGACACGCCTCGAAGAGTCCAATACCGCACTGCGCGACAGTGAAGCGCGGTATCGCTCTGTCGTTGAGGAACAGACCGATCTGATCTGCCGCGCACGACCCGACGGCATCGTAACGTTCGTCAATGAAGCCAACTGTCGCTATTGGGGGTTGAAACGGGAAGAGATTGTCGGCAGCAACCTGCGGCGGTTCGTCCACCCCGAAGACATTCCAAACCTTGATCGTCATCTGGCATCGTTGACGCCTGAGTCGCCAGTGGGAATGATTGAACATCGAGTCATTCTGCCGAACGGCGAAGTGCGCTGGCAGCGATGGACAAACCGTGCGCTCTATGATGGCGAACGCCTGATGGGGTATCAATCGGTTGGGCGCGACATCACCGAACGCAAGCGCGTTGAAGAACAATTGTTCCGTAGTGAGCGTCAGTTCAAAGCCATTGCTGAAAATGCGCCCGACATTATTTCGCGGTACGACCTTCAGGGGCGCTACCTGTACGTCAATCCGGCGTTTGAACAGGCAACCAGGATGACCGGCGCGGAAATCCTGGGCAAAACGCAGCGTGAGCGTGGTGTGCCTGAACATATTGCTCAATTGTGGGACTCCTGTTTTCAGGCTGCCATCGAGACCCGATCAGTTCAAACGATAGAATTTGATCTCCAGATGCCGTCAGGACACCGGTTCTACGAGTCGCGCATTGTGCCCGAAATCAGTCCTGACGGCAGCGTTGAGTCGCTCCTGGCGCTCTCACGCGATGTGACCGAGCGTCGGCAACACGAACTCGTCCTGCAGCACCGCCAGAAACTCGAGAGTATGGGGGTTATGGCTCAGGGCATTGCCCACGAGTTCAACAATCTGCTTGGCATTATTTTGAACAACGCCGAACTTACCCTTGCTGCGATCCCGCCGGAGACGCCGGAACGTCTGTCGATCGAGGCTATCACGTGCGCCGGTCGACGGGCAGCGGCAATCACGCGCCAGATGCTGACCTACGTGGGACACAGCCCATTGCAGACGACCCTCACGAGCCTCAATGATCTGATCGAAGAAATGGCGGAACTCCTTCAGGCGTCGATCACAAAAAACGTCTCGCTGGTCTATTGCCTGAGCGACCACGATCCGCTGGTGGAAGGGGACGCTGCCCAACTACGTCAGGTCATTCTCAACCTGACGATCAATGCGGCAGAGGCGATTAGTGATCGATTCGGCGAGGTTGTGATTGCAACTGATGCGCGTTTCGTTGACCATACGTTTCTGGATATGACGGTTGGAACGCCCAACCTACCCGCTGGAACATATGCGGTACTCTCGGTCAGCGACGACGGATGCGGTATGGACACCGCAACCCTTGAACGAATCTTTGATCCTTTCTTCAGCACAAAATTCATCGGTCGTGGTCTGGGTCTGCCTGCGACCCTGGGCATTGTGCGTGGACACCACGGCGCCGTTCATGTCGCCAGTGCGCCCGGTAAAGGAACGACTGTCACCATCCTTTTGCCGATGGCGCATCGAACATCCGAGCGCATCAGCATCTCTCATCAGACGCAGGTGGCTGCGTACCCGGACTATCAAAAAATCTTTCTGGTCGTTGATGATGAGGAGCGTGTACGCGCGGTCGCAGCGCGCATGCTGGAGTGGATGGGCCACCCGGTGCTCACAACCGGCGATGCTGAGACGGCTGTCATTCTTGCCCGGCAACACCAGCAGCATCTGGCATGCATCCTGCTCGACGCGATGATGCCTGATCGTGATCTTCATCAGACGGTCCGGGATTTTCGCCGGGCACGCCCCGATGTGCCCATCGTTCTGATGAGCGGGTATACCGAAGACATCGCCAGCCGGCGGTTTGCGCACCTTGGGCTGAACAGTTTTCTGCAAAAGCCATTTACTTCACACGAACTGCGAGATGCGATCGACTGCGCGCTGGCGGCAACCTGAGCGCATGGCGTCAGCGCTTTTGGAAAAAGCCTGCGCCGGATGCGCCTATGTCGGGTATAATCCCGGCATCTATGAAACAGCCGTCCCAACATCGTCCTGATCAATGCCCCGTTGCGTATCTGCCGCTTCTGACTCTCCTGGCGGCAGCCGCGATCTTCCGCGTTGCGCTGTGGGGAGCGTTGCCTCGGCAGGGGTTGGTATCCGACGAGGGTGAGTATCTGTCGGCGGCCTGGTGGCTGGCGCATGGACGCGGTTTCGACTGGCACCAGGGGTATCTGTGGACGCGCGCGCCGTTCTATCCGTTGTTCCTGGCGGGACATCTGCACCTTTTCGGCGATGACCCCGTTGCAATCTTCGTGACCCAAACCGTTCTAAGCGTGATCGGCATCGCGCTGATCTATGCGCTTGCCCGCCGGATCGCGCCGTCTGAACTGAAAGCGGCACCGTTGATTGCTGCTGCGCTTGCCAGCGTCTACCTGCCCTTCGTCATCTACCCGCAGATGATCCTCTCTGAAACACTCTACAACTGCCTCGTGCTCGGCGGTATGCTGGCGCTCCTGCGCAGCGCTGCGCCAGCCACAGCCACACCCCCTGACCGTCCGTTGCGCGCCCAGGCGCTTTTCGCAACCATCATTGCTGGTGCGCTGTTTGGGCTGGCGACGCTCACCCGCAGCCAGACGCTCCTGGCGCTGCCGGTGATTGCCGTATGGGTGGCGTTTGCCCGGCAGCGCACCCTGCAACGCGCACTGGTGTTTCTGGCGGCTGCGCTCCTGACGGTGGCGCCCTGGACCGTGTACAACTCACGGATCTATGGCGGACTGATCCCGGTGGATACCAGTGGCGCGTTCAACCTGCTCATCGGGGCGTGGTCGGCGCACGACGGCGAGCGACGCGACGCGCCAACGCGCGATTTCGTGCTGGCGATGTTTCCTGATCCGCGAGCAGCGCCGCCTGCTGAGACCTGCCTGCCCCACCCGGGACCGCAACCGAATCAGGCGATGCGCCAGGCTGCCATGATCCGCGAGGGTCTCTGCCTGATCGCTGATCGCCCGCTGGCATTCATGCAGAAATCGCTCATCGAACTCGTTGACCTGTTCCGCATCAACTATACCGGCGCCGAACGCTTGACGGACGGGTTTTCGATCGGTCGCCTGCCGGTCTGGTATGTGCTGATGACGTTTCTGCTCGATGATACGCTGTATGTGCTCACGCTGCCGCTGGGAGTCATCGGATGGGCAGTGGCGCGTCGTTCTGCGCTTGATGCCGGGGCGCCGGCATCACTTATCGGGATCTGGCTGGCGTTCAGCATCCTGCTGGCGCCGCTGTTGTTTGCCATCAATCGCTTTCGCATGCCATTGCTTCCGTTCATTTTCATTCTTGCGGCAGTGACCATCGATACATTCTTGCGCCGACGCGCCTATCTGTTCGACACGTTGCGCACACGCTACGGCATCGCCTGCGGTGTACTCGCCGGATTGCTGACTCTGATCGCCGCTTCGCCCCATGCCTACCTGGAGCCGCGCCCGCCAGGCAGCGACTCGCAGTGGGCGTCGTACCTGGGACCATACCCGTCGAGCCTGGCGATCACTGGGATTGCGATTGGAGCACGCCCGTTCGCGCTGGACGATGCGCGTTTTCTGGCGGCATTGCAGGCTGGCGATATTGCCGCTGCCGACGCTATTTTACATCACGGAACACCGGGCCGCGACACGGCGCGGTTGGGCGCCGCGTTGATCGCCGCGCATCAGGGTCGATACCGCGAGGCGCTGGCATTGTTGCCGCCGCCCGACACGCTCGCCGCCACGGGGGATGTCCCGGGCAGCGTGCTGTGGGGCGATCTGCTGCGCAGCCTTGGCGACGAGGCAGGCGCGCGCGCAGCCTTCACCCCACGGTATGTCGATGCCGCCAACCCGGTCGCGTGGGCATGGGACTGGTTGCGTCCCGTCTCAACCCGCGTGATCGATCTGGGCGGGAATCTCGATCTGGGGTATATTCGTGGTTGTTACCCCGGCGAAGGCGACGCCGCCGAACGGCGAACGTATCGCTGGTGCACCGATGGTGCGCTGCTACGCTTCCCTGGCGCCGGGCGCGCCCAAGCACAGCGCCTGATGGTGACCGTTGATGGACGCGGATGGCCCGCTGATCTGCGTCCGGCTTCACCGGTGCGGGTATTGCTTTTGGGGAACGAGATCGGCGCCTTTCCGGCAAATCCAAACGGTGTGCGCACTTTCGAGGTGTCCCTGCCGCCAATGGCGGATGGAGCAGATATCACTATCGAACTGCGCGGTTCCGTGTTCGTTCCTGATGCGGCCCGCTATCTGAGCCAGCAGGGCGAAGCCGCCGTTGTCCAGGTGCACCGGTTGATGGTGCGGCTGGATCGGGTTGAGATTGGGGAGAACTGAGAACTGAGAACTGAGAACTGAGAACCGGGAGTGGGGAGTAGAGGCTAAGGGTTAAGGGTTAGTTCAATGTGTTTATTGATCTCATTGTCCTAACCCCTAACCCCTAACCCCTAACGATACTATGGCGCTGATCAGACGCTTCACACAACCAGATCGCTTGGGCATTGCGCATACCCTGGCAATCGTCGGGTTGGTGGCGCTTGCGCTGGTTTTACGGCTGCTGGTATGGCGCTGGCACGAGCTATATCCGCTGGGAGGCGATGAGCAGGAATACCTCAACCAGGCGCTGACGCTACTGCGCACACGGCAATATGTCGAGCTGCGCCTGATGCGCCCGCCGCTCTACGCCGTTTTTCTCGCAGCGTGCATTGTCGCTTTCGATCTGTTGATCCAGAACCTCCGCCTGGTGCAGGCGGTTATCAGTGCGTTGACCGTCGCACCGCTCTATCTTCTAACCATGCGCCTGTTCGGTGACCGGCGCATCGCCATCGTCGCCGGGTTGCTGGCGGCGCTGAACTATACGCTGGCGTTCACGGCCACCGAACTGCTGACTGAGACCCTCTTTCTCTTTGCAGTGACGACCATCTTCGCACTGCTATCGCACAGCACGTCCGCTTCGCGATGGCAACCGCTCATCGCCGGAATATGCCTGGGAGCGCTGGCGCTTCTGCGCTCGGTTGCGCTGCCAGTGCTGGCGCTGGGAGCGATCTGGCTGGCGTTGCAGGCTGGAAAGCGCGCTGCGACAACCTTTGTCCTTGCCGCCATCCTGGTCATCGCACCGTGGACGCTGCGCAACTACCTGACCTACAATGCGTTCATCATTATCGACACGACCGGTGCAGAAAATCTGTGGCTCGACAACGACCCCGCCGGTCGTGAAGCAGTCAAGCGCCAGTTGTACGCCCTTGGCGACGATATGGCGGCGCGGCAGCGCCTGGCAACCGAACGCGGGATTGCGGTTATTCTTGCCAATCCCGATCACATGGCTGCCAAGGTCTGGCGCGAGGCGCGCCTCTTCACTGCGCTCCAGTTCTTCGACGATATGCGCAACCGTCCGGCGATCTGGGTTCCGCCGGTGCAAGTCTGGTTGCGCCTGATCTTTGGCGACGGTCTCTGGCTGATCATCCTGCTCGGCGGCGCAGCAGGACTCTGGCTGGCGCCTGCACGTCGCTGGACGCTTATGATTGCCGCGCCGTGGACCCTCTCGATTGTGCTGACCACTCTGATCTTCCATGTCGAACCGCGCTACCGGCTGCCCATCTATCCTGCGCTCATCCCGTACGCCGCCTGGATGATCGTGCATCTGAGCGCATGGCGAGCGCTAGCGAAGCGCCGCATACCAGCCATGATGGCTGCTGGAGCGACCTGCACCGCGCTCATCGCTATCACACTGACACATCGCCCTTATGTGCCGGAAGCCTGGATGCTGGCACAGAAACATTTCTATCTCTGGCAGGCACATCGTGCGCTTGATCGGGGTGATCCGGACGCCGCACGCACCATAGCCGGAGCAGCGCTTCAACTCGATGAACGTTCCGCTCTGGCGCGGGTTGCCCTGGCGCGCGTCGATCTTGCGCATGGCGACGTTGATGCGGCACTGATCCATTTGAATGCGGCTCTTCTGTCCATTCCCGATCACCCGTATGCGCACCTGCTCCGCGGCGCTGTTCATCGTCTGCGGGGGGATGAGCAAGCAGCACACCGCGACCTGGGGTACGAAACGGCCTCGCTCGAGGACCTGCAACGCTGGGCATGGGATGTGTTCCGACCTATTGCACCGCCGCAGGACTATCTGGATATTGGTTATCTCGATCTTGGATATGTTCGCGGGTTTCATTTTGCAGAGAACGGCTTCCGCTGGACCACCGATCGGTCCGAAATCCTGTTGGCGGCGCGGCCGGACAGTATGCTCGAACTGCGGCTCGGTGGCGACCGATTGCCCGGCGCACCGCTTCCAGAGGTGATGGTTCACATCGACGAAATCGAAGTCGGTCGGATGACCGTACCGCAGGGCTGGCATACCGTGCGAATGCCGCTGCCCCCTGGTGTTGCTGATGATGGCCGGGCGCTGGTCAGCATCCAGAGCGCCACCTACCGCCCGCGCAGCATCGACCGGACGAGTCCCGACAATCGCCCGCTTGGGGTCGCAATCGACGAAGCGCGGATCGTGGACGCGCCATAACGTGGGATTCCCTGCTCAATGAACGGTTCGTCGAGGGAACGCTCGCTTCTCTTCCTGATCCTTGCATGTGCGCTGGGTCTGCGTCTTCTGCTCTGGATCCAGCCACTCCACGAGCCGGCCAACGACGAGGTCGAGTACATCACTGTGGCGCGCGATCTGCTGGACGGGCGCGGCTGGTCGTTCTACGACCGCTACCACTGGCTGCGCGCCCCGCTCTACCCGCTGTTCCTTGCGGCTTCGTGGGGATTGGCAGGCGACGACGGCTGGCCCCGCGCTACACCGGCGCTCCATCTGGCGGCGCTGCTGAACATTGTGCTGAGCGTTCTCAGCGTCTACCTGGCGTATGCGCTGACGATCCGGCTGGTGAACCGGCAGGCGGCGCTGCTGGCGGCGCTGATCACTGCCGTGCTCTGGACGAATGCCACATTTGCAAGCCTGTACATGTCGGAGACCCTGTTTACCGTGCTGTTCCAGATTGGTCTCCTCAGTCTGGTTCAGGTCAGCAACCAGCGACCGATGGCAAAACGCTGGTTGCTGATCATCGTGGCGGGCGCGGTGCTGGGACTGGCGGCGCTCACTCGATCGCTGGCGCTCCTGTTCCTGCCGATTGCTGCGGGCTGGCTGGCGATTCACCTGTACCGGCAGCAGTCCAATGACGGTCTGCGCCGTCGGCTTGCGCCGCCGCTGCTGGCGGCTGCCGTCTGCCTGGCAAGCGCGGGAGCGGTCATCGCACCCTGGACGATCCGCAACTACCAGGCGTATGGCGGCTTTATTCTGATCGAAACCGGACTCTCCTATAACCTGTGGGTCTTTAACGAGCCGCGCGAAGATCGCGCAACCATCCACCGGATACTCGAAAACATTAGCAACCCGGTTGAGCGAGCGAACTACGCCACCGAACGCGGGCTGGAGCGCCTGCGCGAAGACCCGATGATTATTGCGCGCAAACTCTGGCTCAACTGGGTCTTTCTGGCGCGCATCAAACCGATCCAGGATCGGTTTCTGATGGAAAGTTACTACGCCGACGTTGATCTGCCACTGTTCGTTGCGGCATTGGTCTTCGATGATCTGCTCTACGTTCTGATCGCCCCTGGAGCAATTATCGCTCTGATGCACGCAGTGCGCATACGACAACAACCATCTCACGCGCATCCCTTCTGTCGCCTGCCTGTCGCTCCTGCCACCCTCTGCCTGCTCTGGATTGGCTACGCAATCGCAACCATGCTGCTCACACACGGCGAAGCGCGCTACCGGCACTTTCTGTTTCCGGTGCTCATCCCATACGCAGCATGGGCGTTGACCACACTGCTGCAAAACCATGCCTGCATCGAGCGCCGGCGGATGATCGGAATCGCACCATTGATAGGGGTGTTTCTCTGGACAGTGTTGACCGCATACCCCTGGGCATGGGTGGGCGAAAACCTGGCGCGCGGCAGTCGCGCGCTGGCGGGGGATGTCTGGATGGCGCTTGGCATGCCAGATCGGGCGACGCGCGCCTACCTGAGCGCGTTGGAAGCGAAAGCCACCCCTGACGGCTGGCTGCGTCTGGGGGCAGCACACCTGGCGCGCGGCGACAGCGAGCGGGCGCGGGTCGCTTACCGCGCGGCGTGGGATGCAAGCCGCGCCTACTATATTGCCAGCGCGCACCTTGGCGATCTGGAGCGGTCGCTTGGCAACCTGAACGAGGCGCGGCGCGCCTTTGCCGGAGCGTATGCCGACGAGCAGCGGGTGCTGGACTGGTCATGGCGTGTGCTCGGAAAGAATCCGCCATCCGCGCTGGACGTTGGCGATGGTCTCGATTTTGGATATGCTGGCGGGGTCTACCCTGCCGAGGAGCTGTTGGGCAGGCAAGCGCGCTGGAGCGCCGGGCGCGCCCTGCTGCGACTTGGAGGCGCCGACGCATACGCCCCGGCGTTGCTGAGACTCCGGCTGGCGGCGCCGCACCCGGATCGATCGGGTGTTCCTGTGCGCATCTGTGTTGCAGGGACATGCCAGCAGATCGAAGCGAGCGCCGGGTGGCGCACATACACCGTGATGGTCGAGCCGCGCAGCACACCAATGCTCGTCGAAGTGCGCAGCCCGACGTTTACCGGCGCTGACGGGCGGCGACTGGGGGTGATCGTCGATTGGGCATCAGTGACGCCGGTTGCGGAGCAAGAGCAGTGAGGTCCGGTCACACGTGACGAAGCGTTGGGGAGGGGCAGAGCAGCCGCACCCGAATGGCCAGGCAGCCGACAGAAGCAGCAGAGCACGCTATCCACGCCATGCTAGAGCGTCGCTTTACAGCAGAACGACAGTTCTGTATACTATGCGCCATACTGAACAAGGGCATCGGTCCAGGCGGTAAAGGATCGGCAATGAGTAATCGTGAAGAGCAACTAACGTTGTTTCCAAAGCCCGACAATGAACGGAAACGTAAATCTCCTGACGGAATCACAACAAGCATCCTGATTTGCACTGCTCACGTTGGCACGAACGAGGAACTGTTCCCGCATATCCTGGATCTCCACGTTCCTCCAGGCTCAATAGTGGCAGACGTCACGTATGGAAAGGGTATTTTTTGGAAAAATGTCCTGAAAGATAAGTACAAGGTCCTGGCTACGGATATAGAGAATGGCGTTGATTGTCGGAGTCTGCCGTATGATTCGGGTTCTATCGACTGCGTCGTTCTTGATCCGCCGTACATGGAAGGTCTCTTCCGTCGCTCGGAGAGTCACCTGGCAGGCGCCGGAACATACGTTGCCTTTCGTTCAACATACTCGAATGGAGAAGCGACTACTGAGGGGCCAAGATACCACGAAGCAGTACTTGATCTCTATTTTAAGGCTGGCAAAGAGGCTCACCGCGTATTGCGCCCATATGGAATATTAAATATTAATTGTTAAGTGCCAGGACGAGGTCAGTGCGAATATTCAGCACCTGACTCATGTTGAAATTATCGTCCACTATCAGTCTCTTGGATTATATGCAAAAGATCTCTTTGTTCTCGTCCGCCCTAACAAGCCAGCAGTGAGTCGTATCAAGAAGCAGGAGCACGCCAGAAAAAACCATTCCTACTTCCTGGTATTTGTAAAGACAGATGGGAAAAATCCTCGAAGGAAAGGGATCATCAAATGGGAATTACCGTTCAGCGTTCTGGATTCAATCATCGAGGAACGGAAACGGCAGGGCGTTCCTTGATAGGAGTCGCCCTGCCGTTGATTAACAATGCCCCGCCTCTGGGGAAGCGATACAACACGCGAAACGCTGACCGCCGGAGAGATGTTGAAACACCATCTCTACCTTCGCGCCTTTCACCTTCCCACCGCTAACCTTCGCTCCGCTAACCCTCGCACCCCTTGCCTTTCCTCACATCAACCCCGTACCGCCGCGTTTCGACAGCCGCTGATCGAGGGTCATGGCGAACGCCTGGAGGCTGGCGCTATCGAGTTTTTCAAGAGCGTCGAGCTCATCCTCGGTCAGGTCGTACTCCTTGCACGCCTCGCGCGCATTGTCGATCAGCGCCTGGCGAAACTCCGGGTCGATCACCGCACGCCCAATCACCCGCTCGACTTCCGACTGAGACATGGCATCGCTCCTTTCTGAGGGACTGACGCACTATGCTGTGAGCGCTTCACGATACGCAAGACGCATGCGGGACGCTTCTCCATTGGCGCTCAATACAGTAAACGTATCGTATGCTTGTTTTAGATACGCAGTTCCTTCAACCAGGTTGCCAGTTTTCAGCAATGCTGCGCCATACGCACACCAGGTGCGCGCCAGTTCGAAGCGATCCTGCACCGCCTCGCACAACGCTGCACTCGCAACAAAGTCGTCCTGCCAGGCATGCCCCGGCGCCACCGTCGCCTCACCCCGCAGCCGGAGCGCGATCGCCATCAGATCATCGGCGCCGAGGTTGCGGCTCAGTTCAACCGCCTGCTCTGCATACACCGCTGCGTCGTCCATATGTCCCTGTCCGATCATCGCCTCGACCAGCGCATTGAGCGCCTCGATCTGTAGCGACGGCGCCTGAAGCGCCTTAGCCGTCGCCAGCGCGCGGCGGGCAAGTTCCGCCGCACCTGCGTGGTCGCCCTGCGCACTACAGGTTTGCGCCAGATGGACCAGGGCATTCGCCTCCTGATCCATACTGCCCAGCGTGCGATGCAGGTTCAGCGCTTCCTCGTAGACATGTTGCGCGGGTGCATAGTTGCCGCGACGATAGTGGATGATGCCAAGGGTATTGAGCAACTGGGCAGTTTCTA
>ERZ1685331.182-NODE-182-length-12427-cov-18.182105_pt1 | contig 12427 bp, 16 predicted proteins | sample MGYA00580194_ERZ1685331 | MGnify/ENA primary metagenome ERZ1685331 (study PRJEB41501, sample SAMN08275520) | hot springs metagenome | biome: alkaline hot spring; material: microbial mat | place: Russia: Ush-Beldyr | collected 2015-07 | depth 0.5 m m ...
CTCCTATCTAACCTCATAGACTCCCGCGCCCCCGATGTGCGCTTCCATCCCGCTGCCATTGCCGCCGCCCGCTGCGCCATCGGACGCGACGTCGTCCACGACCCCGACCTGGACGCCGTCGCCGCCGCCATCTAGCGCGCCCATGCCGCCGCCGCCGCCGCCATCTAGCGCGCCCAGGCCGCCGCGCCGTCCCTCGACGAAGCCGTCGCCGCCGAACGGCGCCTGTTCCGTGAGCAGAACCTGATCGTCTCCGCCGTGCTGGGCGGCTTCGCCGCCGTTCACGCCGACGGCGCCGACCCGTGTCGCTTCGCCGACGTCAACCTGCGCGACCGCCTGACCGCCAATGAATGGACGTCCGTCCACGCCGTCGGCGTCGCCTTCTTCGCCGAACCCGATGCGACCGCGCCGGTATCGACGCTGGTCGTCGTCGCCCGTTGAAAGGAACCCGCTATGCTGCCGCGTCTCGGAATGCTCGTCGCCATCCCCGCGCTGATCGGCGCCGCCGCGCTCCCCGCCGAGCGGAGCATCCCGGCGAGCGCCGCGCCCCAGCCCGCCGAATCGCGCGTCTTCCTGCCGCTCGTCATCGGGCCGCCGCCCGACCCGCTGCGGCAGTTCGGTCTTGACTTCCTCCGCCTCCTCAACGAGGAGCGCGCCCGCCGCGGTCGTCCGCCCCTCGTTGAAGAACCGCGCCTGAGCGAGTTCTTGCGCGTCCATAGCGCCGAGGTCGTCGCCGCCGCCATCCGCGACGCCGGCGGCTCCCTCAGCGCCTGTCGCCACGCACGGTATCGTTCGCCGCGCCGGTGGGTCATCGGCGAAGCGCTGGAGTGCAACGTCGCAACCCCCGAACGCACCCTCGAAGGCTTCCTCAACAGCCCGCCGCATCGCGGGATTATCCTGGACCCGGACGCCACGCGGGTCGGCGTGGCGGTCGCAGCGATCGATGAATGGGGGCGCGTGCTGGTCGTTCTTCCCGCCTTTGCGCCGCTGACGCCGGACGAAATGGAATCTCGCGCGTTTGCTGCGGTCAACGCCGAACGCGCCGATGCGGGACTCGACCCGCTCGTGCGCAACGAGCGCCTGACGCGCGCGGCGCGCCGCATCGCATCGGCTATCGCCGCCGGTCCGTACAACGAGAACGGCTTCCTCCAGATGTGCGCATTCTTCAACGGCGACCAGGTTCCGTATGTCGTTGCCGAAGGGTACACGAAGCCGACGGCGCTGGGGCATCTGCTGTGCGCCTCTCACTATCGCCCGCCCGTCGACGTTCGACGAGATGATGCGCTTGCATTACGACAACGAGGAACCCTTCCTGGCGGATCGGCTTCACGATGCGCGGTGGCGCGCGGTCGGGATCGGCGCGGCGATGGTGACGACCGACCCGTATGCGTCGATCGGAAACCACGATACCGTCATCATTCTGATTGTCGGAGAAGACCCGAACGGATAAGGAGGAACGCGAGCATGGAGCACGCACCAGGAGATCGCGGCGCGCGACGCCGAAGGCTCACGCGCATCGTGAGCATCGCGCTGGCGCTGACGATTCTGATCGGACTCGCGCCGACCATGCAAGTCGGCGCGAGCGCAAACGTCGCCGGAGTGGAATAATACCAATCCGCCAGCGGCGGATGAATTCCCTGAGTGATGGACGGCACGACTACCTCCCCGCGCGGCATTACGTCGGGCGTGAGACGCAGCCGAAGCCGAACAACTCCAATCCATTCGCAGTGACGAACCGCCCGACGCCGCCCGGCAACGCTCCGTCCGTCGGGCACATCGGCGTTCCGTCGAATCTATTCGGGCGGAATGTCACCCAGGGTCAACGGCTTGCATGCAACTCTGACCTCGAAGGGTGCGTTCACGTTCTGGTCTGGCGGATTCTGGGGCGTGTTCGCGCAGTGGAGCAAGCAGACCGACCATTCCAACGGAACGACGACCCGGACGCGCGGCGCCGTCGTCTCGGCATTTGCGCCGTCGGGCGAGGTGTGTGAGAATCTCAATCCCGCGCTCACCCCGCCGCGCCGTCCATCCGATCCGACGCCGACGCCGGCGAAGAGGATAACCCCGACCCCTATTCCGCCAGACGCGCCGGCGAACAACCCCGCGCCAGAGGGTCTTTGTGCGCTCAGAGCGGGCATGCATGCCCGCCCGTGCTGAGCGGCGGATGCGCGCCCCCATGCGCCCGGCGCCGGATGACGCGCGGCACGCTCAACGCCTGACAATTGATGATTGCACCTGCAACGTTCACCGTGGTTGACAGACGCTTCTGCAATACGGTACACTACCCTGTACGCGGTATGCCTGTCCAATGGTGTTGCGGCTGCCGCTCTTTATTCAGGAGGAAAAGCACGGTGTTCGAGAGTTTGCCCGACGGTCTGATCACCATTGCTGCATTTCTGCTCATGCTCGGGCTGCTGGTGCTGGTCCACGAGCTGGGGCATTTTCTGACGGCGGTATGGTTCGGCATCAAAGTCGAAGAGTTTGGGCTGGGATATCCGCCGCGAGCGATGGTGCTCTTTGAGCGCAATGGTGTCAAGTATACGCTCAACTGGCTGCCTATCGGCGGATTTGTGCGCTTTGGCGGCGAGGGAGAGCAGATTTATGGGGCTGGCAGTCTTTCCGCAGCATCGCCGTGGAAAAAAATCGTCGTTTTGTTCGCCGGACCGTTGATGAACCTGTTACTGGCGTTCCTCATCTTCAGCGGCATCTTTATGGCGCGCGGCGTTCCCGCTGCCGCCGATGGCGCGCGCATCGACATCGTCTACCCGGCGACCCCTGCCGAACGCGCCGGGTTGCAGAGCGGCGATCTGCTGATCTCGCTCAACGGACGCACACTCGACACCGATCTGAGCGTCATTCGCCTGATTGCGGCAGAAAACCGCGGTCGCGCGATGGAGGCGATCGTCGAGCGTGATGGTGCGCGCGTTGTGCTTATGATCACTCCCGGACCGTGGGAGCGCGACGGCGTGGTGTTTGAGAACGGGTTTGGCTTCGCATACACGCCGAATGTCCGGGTTGTTCCAGCAACGCCGCTCACGGCGCTGAGCACCGGTTTTACGTACACCTTCGACATTCTGGAGCGGTTCATCGCCGGCATCGGTCAGATGATCGGCAGCCTGCTGGGGATCAACGAAGCGCCGCAGGGCGGGGTCGCCGGGGTGGTCGGCATTGCCCGCGGCACCGGCGAGGTCATTCAGCGTGATGGCTGGATCGGGTTCTGGCAGTGGACGGCGCTCATCAGTCTCAATCTGTTTCTGATCAACCTGTTGCCCATCCCTGCGCTCGATGGCAGCCATATCCTCTTTTCGCTGATCGAGATCGCGCGCGGCGGGAAGAAGATCCCGCCTGAGCGCGAAGCGATGGTGCATGCCGTCGGGTTCATGATGCTCATGGGTTTGATGGTCGTCATCACCGTCTCCGATGTGGCTAACTGGATTGGCGGCAATCCGGTGTTGGGCGGCGGATAGTTCCACCTGGACGGATCTATGCCTGGGCGGCGGTTGCCGACGATACGCGCCAGCGAGATTGGCGAATATGTCTATTGCGCGCGCGCCTGGTGGCTGCGCCGGGTCGCCGGACTCGAACCGGAAGGGCGCGAGCGGCGCGAGTACGGCGCCACGCGCCATCACCGCCACGCCCGATCGGTCGCGCTAAGCCGCCTGTTGGCGATCATCGCTGCGCTCATGGGTGCGCTGGCGCTGGCGCTGCTGGCTGGTGGCGGATTGGCAGGCTGACCTATGGCGATCACCGTCGGGCTGGCGCTGCTTCTGCTCGCTCTGGTCGCTCTGATCGGCGCCCTCCGCCTCCGCGCCGCCACGGGACTTCCCTGGGCGCCGGTGGTGTACCGCGACACCAACGCCCAATCGCCGGAGCGACCGCTTGTTGCGCGGCGGATCGGACTGGTCGGGAAGCCTGATTATCTCATCCAGAAGCGCGGACATCTCATCCCGGTGGAGGTCAAACCAGGGCGGAACGCGGCGCACCCGTATGAGTCTGATCTGATGCAACTGGCAGCATACTGTCTGTTGATCGAGGAGACAACCGGCGTTGCCCCGCCATATGGTTTGCTGCGCTATGCCGATCGAACATTTCGGCTGTCGTACACGGCGCGGGTGCGTGACGAGACGCTGGCGCTGATCGAGGAAATGCGCGCGGCGCTTGACAACGAGTGTGATCGGAGTCACGCTGATCCTGCGCGATGTCGCGGGTGCGGCTTTTTCGCGGTGTGTGATCAGGCATTGCGTGGGTCATGACATTCAGGCAGAACCATTGTACTGCAACGGATCAACACCGATCGATGACAGTCATTACGCGCACCATGGTGGCTGATCAGATCAACGAACGATTATCCGGCGCAATGACCGGCGAAGCGCTGGCAGCGTGGGCATTCGACCGATTCTATGCCGTAGAACTCGGTCTGGCGCGTCTTGAGGCGGGCGCAGAGGAGTGTATCGCCGATGCGCTCGACGCGCTCATGTTTAGCGATCACGAGGCGTTTGGTCTCAACGAAGAGGAACTGCGCAGGCTGGCTGCGCGACTGAGGATGCCATGAAGATTCGAACCCATCCGCGCATAGGCGCTATTTGTGTCGGCGACGAGGTCTATTCGTACCGCTATCATCTGTTCGCTCGCGTCGAAGCAGTCTTTCCGGCGGCGGTATGCGTCAAGATCGCGGCGCTCGACAGGGTGCATCCGCTGGAATTGACGCTCATTCCCCAACTCTGGCGCGCTGACGACATCGAAAATCTGAGCGTCTGCCGCTACTGCGGCGCACGTGATGATCTCCATCTTGAGCGCGAGACCGGCATCCCGTTTCGCGTATGCGCCCATTGCCGCATTGTTCCGCCACAGGAACACCAGTACGTTCAGTGGCGCTGGTGGTAGATCATCCCTCCGGGTTGATCAGCGGCTTCGGATAGACCCTGCCATACGGCTCACCCCACCACTCCGCCAGTGAGCGACCCTCGACCAAGATCTGCACCCCGGTAACACGCGGCAGCGTGGTCAGCGATTCGACCAGCGTGCGCACTGCGGCGTTGCGATCCGGCGCCTCGGCGAATTGGGCGCTGAAATCGACCCGTACCACTCCCTGGTTGATGCTGATGGCGCGGAGTTCGGTTCCCGACGGAATGGTGCGCTGCACGGCGTACTCGTAGATTCCCGGTCCCTCGATAAGCGCGCGCACCGTTCCTTCTGCCACCTGGCGCGTCTTTCGCACCATGCGAATAATGCGAATCGTGTGATACCCGTCGTTCGCCAGGTAGTACGTCGGCAGAAACTCAGTAACCGCATAATCGACCGATAGATTGTCCGGGTTCAACGGGTTGACGACCGGGCGTCCGATCGGCGCGCTCCCATCGATGCCGATGTTTTTGCCGTTGACCTGAAACTGCACCCGGTTGATCGTCTCGAAATGGGTCAACGTCAGGACAATTGAGTGCAATCCGCGCGGATCGCCGTTCAGATGCGGCGGTCGGTCGAAGTTGACCGTCGCAAGCCCATTGTTGATATTAATACTCAACAGGCGCGCCTGCGGATCGATCAGGCGTTCAAGTCCGTTGCGCGGACCCTCGATCAGCGCGTTGATGGCAGCCGTCGCCACTTTGCGGTCTTCGACGGGAACAAGCCGCTGAACAGGCACGAACAGCGTACCGGTCGCATCACCGAAGTAGAGCCACAGCCGCTGCTGCTGAGCCACAGGCGCCGCCGTCGGCGCAGGCGGTCGCGGCGTCGCCGGAGGCGCGGCGGTCGGCGGTGGAGGGGGTGTGGTCGGCGGCGCGGTTGGCGGCGCGACCGGCGCTGCGGTTGCGGTGGAGGTCGGTGATGGTTGGGTTGGTTGAGTCGTCGGGGATGGCGTTGCCGTCGCGCCTGCGGTTGGCGAAGGCGCGACGGTTGCAGTATCGGTCGGTTGCGGCGGCAGCGCCGTTGGCACAATGATCACCGGTTCCGGCGTTGGCGACGGGGTCGGTTGCGGCGATGGCGTACTGGTCGGCAGCGCCGTAGGGGTAGGCGGCAGCGGCGTTGCCGTTGCCGACGGGGTCGCTTGCGGCGATGGAGTTGCGGTCGCCGTCTCCGGCGGCGCCACATTCGTCGGCGACGGCGCACCTGTGACTGGACCACTGCCGGTCAATGCCTGCCACCCGGCGATTGCGTACACCAGCACAATCAGTGCCAGCATGCCCAGCATCAACGCATAGATCGCGCGGTCGCGCGGCGACAGCGTGCGCAGCCAGCCGCGCAACCCGCCAGGCGCCATGGTTGCAGCGCCTGAAGGGCTGACGGTTGCAGCGATTGAGGGGAATGTTAAACCCATGTATAATGGGCATTGAACATGATTGCGGGAAAGGCAGAAGGCGCTCTGGTCGACCGGGATTTCGACCGGCTCGCCGCCGACATAGCAGCGATGCTCCGGCGTTGGCGACGAAAACCGGATAGCGCGGTTCTGCTTCAGACCAAGGTACGGGCAATACCCCTGACCGGTTGGTAGTGGCTCGCTCATAGCGCGCCAGATCTCCTTGAGCGTTGAGCGCTCCGACATTCAGGCGTATTATAGGAGCGGGCAGGAAGTGATGCAAAGCCCTGGCATTACTGAAACCTTACAGCCGGATTGCGGCTTGCTTCGACCCGGAGCTGCACCAGAGCGTCTGACGTGGTATCATGTTCGGTATATGTGCTGCAAGCCTGCCCCGGTGGTTGTGAGGACGTACCAGGACTTATGCGCATCCTGATTCTTTCGGATATTCACTCGAATATCGTGGCGCTCGAAACGGTCTTGTCTGCTGCTCGACCTTACGATACCGTCTGGAATCTGGGAGATACCATCGGCTACGGTCCGCGTCCGAACGAGTGTGTAGCGACGATCCGCGCCACGGCGAGCATTATGCTCGCAGGCAATCACGATCTTGCCTGTCTCGGATTGCTGGATCTGAGTGACTTCAACGCCGATGCGCGCGCTGCCAATGTCTGGAATGGCGATCAGTTGACCCACGATCATCGCATGCTGCTGGAGGAACTCGAACCCATCCAGCCGATCAACGAGCGCTTTCTGGCAGCGCACGGCAGCCCGCGCAAACCGGTGTGGGAATATTTGCTGACGCGCTATCAGGCGCTCGACAACTTTCGCCGCTTTGAGCAGCAGGTCTGTGTGATCGGCCATTCGCACGTGCCACTGGTCTTCCGCCTGACGCCCGAAGGACGCTGCGAAGGACCGTTGTCGCCGGACGATGGCGCGAAGCTGACATTGGAAACCGGGTTCCGCTATATCATCAATCCGGGCAGCGTCGGTCAGCCGCGGAATCAGGATCCGCGCGCTGCCTTCGCCATCTTCGATACAACCACCGATACCATCACGTTCCGCCGCGTTCGTTACGACGTCGAGCTGACGCAGCGCCAGATGCGCGACGTACAGTTGCCCGAAGCGCTCATCACCCGGCTGGAGTACGGCATCTGATGACCATCAGCGAAACGTACAGTCAGCGCCATCCGCGATCACAGGCGTTGTTCCGCCAGGCGCAGACGCTGTTTCCCAGCGGCGTCACCCACGACGGGCGCTACGTCGCACCGTTTCCGCTGTATGTCGAACGCTGCGCCGGCGCCTATAAATGGGACGCGGATGGAAACAGACTGATCGACTACTGGATGGGGCACGGCGCGCTGTTGCTCGGCCACGGACATCCGGCGATCGTTGCAGCGGTGCAACGCCAGATGGAGCGCGGCACGCACTACGGCGCCGAACACGAACTCAGCCTGCAATGGGCGCACCTGGTGAAGCGCCTGGTTCCTGGCATCGAACTGCTGCGCTTCACCGCCTCCGGCACCGAAGCGACCATGATGGCGCTGCGCCTGGCGCGCGCCTTTACTGGCAAACCGGTCGTCGTTCGTTTTGTCGGGCACTACCACGGCTGGCACGATATGCTGGCGCACGATACGAACGATGCCAGCGCTCCTGCCGGGTTGTACGACGGCGTGCTCGGCGCCACGATCGTTGCGCCAACCGATCTCGATTATGTCAAGCATATTCTGCACAGCCGCACCGATGTGGCGGCAGTCATCCTCGAACCGACCGGCGCATCGTATGGCGCCGTCCCGCTGCCGCCTGGCTTTCTGCGCGATCTGCGGCAGTTGACCTGGCGGTATGGCGTGTTGCTGATCTGCGATGAGATCGTCACCGGCTTCCGGGTAGCGCCGGGCGGCGCGCAGCAACGCGAGGGCATCACTGCCGACCTGACGACCCTGGCGAAGATTCTGGCGGGCGGGTTGCCCGGCGGCGCAGTCGGCGGGCGCGCCGATATTCTGAAGCATCTGGCGTTCGGCGATACGGAATGGAACCAGATGCACAAAATCCGGCATTTCGGCACCTTCAACGCGGCGCCGCTCTCTGCCGCCGCAGGCGCGGCGATGCTCGCAATTGTGGCAGAAGAGGCGCCAGGAGCGCGCGCCGCTGCGCTGGGAGAACGACTTATCGCCGGAATGAACGCCGAATTGCGCAAACGACGCCTTACCGGTTGGGCGGTCTACGGCGATGGCTCGATCTTCCACATTGTCGCCGGATGTTCGGTCGGTTTCGCACCAGGCGAACTCGACCCGACGGCGCCGCCCGACGAACTGAAGCGCGGCGGCGATCCGCGTCTGGTGCAACTGCTGCGCCTGGGCATGATCAACCACGGAATCGACCTCATGCGCGGTCGGAGCGGGTTTGTGTCGGCAGTCCATTCGCCGGACGACATCGACGCAACGATTGTGGCGTTCGCTGCCGCGCTCGATGCGATTGCCGCAGAACTGTGACAGGTTAACGATGCGCGTCATTACGGGAACAGCCAAAGGTCATCGCCTGAAAGCGCCGGAGGGATCCGGCACGCGCCCGATGCTGGACCGGGTCAAAGAGGCGCTTTTTTCCGTCATCGAAGGGTATGGACCCATTCGCGGGCGTGTGCTCGACCTGTACGCCGGCACCGGATCGCTGGGGATCGAGTGCCTGTCCCGCGGCGCGTCATGGGCTGATTTCGTGGAACATAAAGCGCACGTGTGCCGGATTATCCGCGAAAACCTGGAACACACCCGGCTGGCGGATCGGGCGCGCGTCTTCCATATGCCGGTTGAGCGCTTCTTGCGCATTCACGGTCACAGCGTGAAGTATGATATAATCATTACGGACCCGCCCTATGCTGATCCTGCGATTGAAGCGACGATTTGCGCCGTGGACGACGCGAATCTGCTGACCGATACCGGCATTCTGGTCGTCGGTCACTCACCGCGTGTCGAACTCAATGATCGTTACCAGCGTTTCCGCCGCCGTAAATTCCGCCGTCTGGGGGACTCTTGTTTCTCGATTTACGAACTGGCACTGCACGATATTGCCTCCAACCCCGATGAGACGCATCAGTCCAGCGTGCCGCCGACTGATCGCTGATGGAACGGCGCAACGTTCTGCGGATCCGCGTTGCACCAGTGAAGGAGAGAAGGGGTGACGATTGCCGTCTATCCAGGAAGCTTCGATCCGGTCACAAATGGACATCTGGACATCGCCGCGCGCGCGTCGCGCATCTTCGATACGGTGATTATGGCCGTTTTTGATCGCCCTAACAAGCAACTGCTCTTCAGCACCGAAGAACGAGTCGCGCTCTTGCGCGAGTCGACCCGCCATCTCCCGCGTGTCAGGGTCGACACCTACTCGACGCTGACGGTTGATTATGTGCGGAGCGTTGGCGCATCGGTCATTGTGCGCGGCATGCGCGCCGTCGGCGACTTCGAGGCGGAGTTTCAACTGGCGCAGATCAATCAGACACTCGCGCCCGACATCGATATTGTTCTGTTCATGGCGAGTCATCGGTACACCTTCTTCAGCTCGAGCACCGTGCGCGAAATTGCGTCGCTTGGCGGCGACGTTTCCTGGCTGGTTCCCGGTCCGGTAGTGGAGGCGTTGAAGCGCGTCTATGGCAGGAGGTGATGAGCCATCGAACTGGATCAGTTGATCGATGAACTGGAAGATGTCATCGCCGAAGGCAAACGGGTGCCGTTCAGCGGTCGGCTGTTGATCGACGAGGATCGCGTGCTCGACATCATTGATCGCATGCGCGTGGCAGTCCCGGAAGAATTGCGGCAGGCGCGCCGGATCATCAGTGAGCAGGAACGGTTGATCAGTGAAGCGCAGGAACGGGTGCAGCAGGTGCTGCAAGAACAGGGATTGCTGGCTGCGATCGAGGCAGAACGCGCGCGATTGCTGGAGCAGGCGGAGCGCGAGGCGCGCGCTGTGCGCGCCGGCGCCGATGAATATGCCCGTCAGGTGCTCGAAGAACTCGAACAGCGCCTGTTGAAAGTCATTACCAGCGTGCAGAACGGCCTACAGGAGCTCGGTGTGTCGCGCCAACCGCGTGCGCCTGGTCGATGATCCTTCTTGACAGCGTGACGCCGCTGACCTATAATGCAGCCTCTGTGAGCGCAGAGAGCGCCATCATGCACATGTCAAAACCGATCACTGATTTGAAGTTCAACGTCGCCCAACTGTTGCGCGAGTACACCGGCGCGTCGCGCAGGTACGACTTTACCGAGCCTGTCTTGCGCCTCGACGATGCGCTCGAAATACGCAGCGTGGTTGGTGACGTGCGATTTACCCGCACCGCCAGCGGAGTCCTGGTCGATGTGCATGCCCACGGAACCGTGGAGATGGAGTGCGTCCGCTGCCTCAATCCGGCGGTGCAGCATGTCGAGGTGCGCTTCCGCGACGAGTTCCATTCGCGGATCGATGTGACAACCGGAACGCCGCTGCCGCAACCCGACGAGGAGGATCCATTCTACCTCGATGAGTTGCACATGGCGGACGTCGGCGAGATGCTGCGTGAGTATGTGCTGCTCGCACTGCCGATGCAACCGCTCTGCCGCGCGGACTGCCGTGGTCTCTGCCCGGAGTGCGGCGCCGATCTGAATGTCGAGCAGTGTTCGTGCGGCAGTTCCGGCGGCGATGAACGGTTTGCCGCGCTGCGCGCGCTTCTGAAGCCAGAATAACAGGGAGCAACAAGGTAAACGGGTCATGGGTGCTGTACCAAAAACAAAAGTTTCACGCCATCGGCGCGGCAACCGCCGCCGCAATCAGCGCCTCGATATGCCGACGCTCGTGCCATGCACGCGCTGCGGCGAGTTGATGCGCGCCCATTATGTCTGCAAGTCGTGCGGATATTACCGGGGTCGCCTGGTCGTCGAACCAAAGAGCGAAGCCAGGGAGGAATAACACGTCACGTGCGCGTCGTGAGGGGTTATTGACTGCCATCCCGGCGTGTCAGTAACCCTTTTTGTATTATCGAGGCGGGTATGGCACATTTTGCAGCGATCACGGGTTGGGGCATGGCGGTTCCTGAACGTGTGCTGACCAACACCGATCTTGAGCGGATGGTTGAAACGTCGGACGAGTGGATCCAGACCCGCACCGGTATTCGTGAGCGACGCATCGCAGGTCCTGGCGAACACACCTCGGCGCTGTCGATCGCCGCAGGGCGCGCTGCCCTCGCGCGCGCCGGTCTCGACGCCGCTCAGATCGATACGGTCATCCTGGCGACCTGTACGCCGGATCGGCCGTTCCCCGCAACCGCCTGCGCCGTTCAGGCTGGCATCGGCGCGCGCCGCGCCGCCGCCTTCGATGTGGTTGCAGCGTGCAGCGGCTTCGTCTATGGCTTGCAGGTGGCGACCAGCATGGTCCGCAGCGGCGCGGCGCGCAATCTGCTCCTGGTCGCCTGCGATATCTTTACCCACTTCATCAACTGGAACGACCGCAATACGTGCGTGCTGTTCGGCGATGGGGCTGGCGCCGTGGTGCTCCAGCCCTCCGATGAACCGGCGGGCCTCCTGTCGTGCGTGCTCGGCGCCGATGGCGATCACGAGGACCTCATGGCGATCGATGCAGGCGGGACGCGCCTCCCTGCCACGCCGGAACTGCTCGAACAGGGGCGCCAGTATGTCTATATGAACGGGCGCGAAATCTTCAAGCACGCGGTGCGTGAAATGGCCGCCTCCTCGCTCGATGCCATTCAGTCTGCCGGGCTTTCCATCGACGACATTGCGCTGATCATCCCGCATCAGGCGAACCTGCGCATCATCGAGGCGACGGCGAAACGCCTTGAAGCGCCGATGGATCGCGTGTTCGTCAACCTCGACCGCTACGGCAACACCTCAGCCGCCAGCGTTCCCATCGCGCTCGTCGAAGCCGTCGAGCAGCAGCGGCTGCGCAAAGGGGACTATGCGCTCCTCACGGCGTTTGGCGGGGGCATCACCTGGGCATCGGCGGTGATCCGCTGGAGCATGTAGGGGCGCGCCAGCGCTGCCGGGCGCACCATCGCCCCCGGGCGCACCATCGCCCCCGGGCGCGGCAGCGCCGCGCCCCTACAACATGCCACCTGCCCCCGTGCAACCCGGACGCGGGCGCGCCAGCGCCGCCGGGTGC
>ERZ1685331.183-NODE-183-length-12425-cov-16.613905_pt1 | contig 12425 bp, 9 predicted proteins | sample MGYA00580194_ERZ1685331 | MGnify/ENA primary metagenome ERZ1685331 (study PRJEB41501, sample SAMN08275520) | hot springs metagenome | biome: alkaline hot spring; material: microbial mat | place: Russia: Ush-Beldyr | collected 2015-07 | depth 0.5 m m ...
GAGAGGGGGCAGGGGGAGAGGGGCAAAAACTTCTGCCTACGGCCCAGCGGGAAATGGCCTATCCAATGGCTGTTACTATAGCCAGGCGAGACTCCATATCACATAATGCCCGAAACAGACGTAATTGGTATCACGCACCGTCAGACCTGCCGATACCGCACTAACAGTCTGCGCCATCCGCGCAGGCCGCTCAGCGTAGCGCGGGCCACTGGATATTTGCCAACATAAAAAGTGCCGGACCTGTTTACCCAACGTCCACGATGCGGTGAGCGCCCGCATAAATGCGGAAGCGGTTGCCGCGCGCGTAGCCGATGAGGGCAATGTTCCAGAGGCGGGCCAGTTCGGCCGCCAGGGAGGTCGGGGACGAGAAGGAAACCACCACCGGCGTGCCCATCCGGGCCGCCTTCACCAGCATTTCCGAACTGATCCGGCCGGTGGTGAGGAGGATGCGGTCCCGCATAGGGCGGCCCTGCCGCAGGCAGAGGCCGGCCAGTTTGTCCACGGTGTTGTGACGGCCCACATCCTCCGCCACGCAGAGAAGGTCCTCCCCTTCGGCCAGGGCGGAGGTGTGCAGGCCGCGCACGCGGCGGTAGAGGATGGTCGCCTCCTGCAGGCGGCGCATCAGCCGGACCACCTGGTCCGGGGTCACGGTGAGGTCGCTTTCCAGCGGCGGCCGGGCTTCCCGCAGGTCCTCCAACGTCGCACCGCCCCCGCAGCCGGAGGTCAGCGCGCGCAGGGCGGGGATTTCCAGGTCCCGCTGCAGCCACACGTCCACGCAGCGGCGGCTGCCGCATGCGCGCATGCTGACCACCTCCTCCATCCCGTCTATCAGCCCCTCATCGTAAAGGAAGCCCAGGGCCAGTTCCTCCAGCAGGGTCGGCGTGCACATCAGGCCGACCAGGTCCTGCCCGTTGACGGTGAGGATGACCTCTTCCTCCACCGGCAGGACGCCCTCCTCCCGCCGGACAGAGCCCTTTTCGTAGATCAGCACGTCGGTGGGATGGGTGGTCATTTTTTTCCCAGCGGACGCGGACAAGCGCGGATGGACGCGGATTTCCAGTTATCCGCGTTCATCCGCGTTTATCCGCGTTTATCCGCGTTTATCCGCGTTTATCCGCGTTCATCCGCGTTTATCCGCGTTTATCCGCGTTTATCCGCGTTTATCCGCGTTCATCCGCGTTTATCCGCGTTTATCCGCGTCCCCATTTCTCCAGGGCCTGCGCGATGACGGCCTGGGGGGTGAAGCCGAATTTCTCCATCAGCACCTGATAGGGGGCCGAGGCGCCAAAGCGGTGGATGCCGATGACGGCCCCATCCGGGCCCACGTACCGCTCCCAGCCCAGGGGTACGGCGGCCTCTATAGCAAGTTTGGGGACAGTCGGGGGGAGGACTGCCGCCCGGTACTCCGGCGGTTGGGCATCAAAGAGTTCCCATGAGGGCATGGAGACCACCCGCGCGCGGATTCCCTGCTCCGCCAGCCCCTCCTGCGCGGCCAGGGCCAGGTGAACCTCGGAGCCGGAGGCGATGAGGACCAGGTCCGGGTTGCCTTCGGGGGCATCCCGCAGGACGTAGGCGCCCCGGGCCAGGTTCTGCGCGCCTGCTACCTGGCTCCGGTCCAGAATCGGCAGGTTCTGGCGGGTGAGGACCAGGGCCGTGGGGCCGTCCCGGCGGCGCAGCGCGGCCCGCCAGGCCTCGGCGGTCTCGCCCGCATCGCAGGGACGGATGAGGGTCAGGTTGGGGATCGCGCGCAGGGCGGCCAGGTGCTCCACCGGCTGGTGCGTGGGCCCGTCCTCCCCGATCCAGAGGGAGTCGTGGGTCCAGACGTACACCACCGGCAGGTGCATCATCGCGGCCAGACGGACCGCCGGTCGCATGTAGTCGGAGAAGACCAGGAAGGTCCCGCCGTAGGGGATGAGGCCGCCGTGGAGGGCCATCCCATTGAGGATACCGCCCATCGCGTGCTCCCGGACGCCGAAGCGGAGGTTGCGGCCCGCTGGGGTCTCCTTCTGGAAGTCGTCGTAGCCCTTGAGCAGGGTCAGGTTGGAGGGGGCGAGATCCGCGGAGCCGCCGATGAGGGTGGGGAGGGCGGCGGCCAGTGCGTTCAGGACGATGCCGGAGGCCTTGCGGGTAGCCATCGGGCCGTCGGCGGGGGAGAAGGACGGGAGGGTCTCCTCCCAGCCGTCGGGGAGTTCGCCGGCCCAGAGGCGCTCCAGGAGCGCCGTCTCGCGGGGGTACTGGCGGGTGTATTCGGCGAACAGCGCCTGCCAGCAGGCCTGGGCGGCGGCCCCCTCCTCCACCGCCCGCCGGAAGACGGGGAGGGCCTCCGGCGGCACCCAGAACTGTGCGTCCGGCGGCCAGCCCAGCGCCTCTTTGGTCCGCCGGACCTCCTCCTCGCCCAGCGGTTCGCCGTGGGCCGAGGCGTCGTCCTGTTTATTGGGGCTCCCGTAGGCGATGTGGGTCCGGCAGATGATGAGGGACGGGCGGGCCGTCTCCCGGCGCGCGGCCCGAATCGCCGCCGTGATCGCTTTCAGGTCGTAGCCGTTCACCCGCTGGACATGCCAGCCGTAGGCGCGGAAGCGGGCAGCGACGTCTTCGGTGAAGGTGATGTCGGTAGAGCCCTCAATGGAGATGTCGTTATCGTCGTAGAGGTAAATCAGTTTACCCAGGCCCAGGTGTCCCGCCAGCGACGCCGCCTCGTGGCTGATGCCCTCCATCAGGTCGCCGTCGGAGACAATGGCGTAGGTATAGTGGTCAAAGATGGGGAAGCCAGGCCGGTTGAAGGTGGCGGCCAGGAACCGCTCGGCGATAGCCATCCCGACGCCGTTGGCGAAGCCCTGTCCCAGGGGGCCGGTAGTGGTCTCCACGCCGGGGGTCAGGCCGTATTCGGGGTGGCCCGGAGTACGACTCCCCCACTGCCGGAAGGCCATCAGGTCCTCCAGCGTCAGATCGTAGCCGGTGAGATACAGCAGGCTGTAGAGGAGCATGGAACCGTGACCGGCGGAGAGGACGAAGCGGTCCCGATCTGGCCACTTCGGGTCTTTCGGATTGTGCTTGAGGAAGCGGGTCCAGAGGATGTAGGCGACGTCGGCCATCCCCATGGGCATGCCGGGGTGACCGGAGTGGGCCTTCTGGACGCCGTCCATCGCCAAAGTGCGGATGGTGTTGATGCAGAGTTGGTAGATGTTAGATTGCATAACCGGCACTTCAGTTCAGGATGGATGAGGGGGTCAGAGTGGGATGGAGAGCCCGTAGCGAGCGCTCAGTTCCTCCAGTGCCCGGAGGGCTGCCCGGCTGACCTCCGGTTCGGGATCGTTCAGGACGCGGCGGAGCGCATCCACGTGTTCGGGGCGACCTACCCAACCCAGGGTCTGGGCAGCGGCCCGGCGGATGGGGGCCGGGCCCTCCGCCAGGGCCCGGAGGAGGGGGCCGAAAGCGGCCTCGCCGATGCCCACGCCTTCCCCCTGCTCGGCGGCCCAGGTGATGAGCCAGCCCATGTTCCAGGGGACGGGCGGAGGAGGAGGTGGGGTTGGTTTTGCCTTTTGCTCCCGCTCGGATAGGACGGTGGCAGCGGCGGAGCGGACAATCCACTGACGGTCTTCTCGGGCGGCCTTTTCCAGGAGTTCTCGGGCCCAGAGGGCATCAATCTCCCCCAACCCATAGGCAGCCGCGCGACGGACCATAAAGTCCTCGTCTTGCAGGGCCTCGCGGAGCACCTTGTAGCCCTCTTCTCCCTGGCGGGCCAGGGCCCGAGCGGCCTCCACCTGGAGCATCTCGTCGCCCGAGGTCAGCACATGGATGAGCCACTCTACGGCCGCGGGGACGCCGATTTCTCCCAGGGCGTGAACCGCTGCGATCCGGACGGCCTCATCGGGGTCTTCCAGTGCTTTGGACAGGGCGGAAAAGTCTACCTCTTCACGAAGGACAGCCATCATCCTGGCCGCGATCGCCCGCACTGCCGGGTTGGGGTTGCGGAGCGCGTGGCGCAGGAACAGGGGCACACCCGGGTCGCCGGTCCAGGTCAGGGCTTCCGCCAGCCGCTGACGGGACTCCTCGGAGAGGTTGGGGGCCAGCAGGGAACGCCCCAAGAGGGCCATCACGCCGTTGCGCCACGGGGCGTCGGGCGGGGCCAGCGCTGTCCAGCGGGCCGCGGCCCGCAGGCGGGTCTGCCAGAGGTCATCGGGCCGGGAAAGCCAGGCGTGTACCACCGGTTCCATTCTCCCGATCTCCGCATAGAAATCCACCACGGGAAGCCAGGAGGCATCATCCAGATGAGCAACTACTATGTCCGGAGAGGAGGCCAATTCCCCGGCAGTCAGCATGGCCTGCCAGAGGGGATGGGCAAACCGATACCGGTCGGTGGCACAGGCGACCAGCGGCCCGCCCGGAGCGAGAAAGGCCTTCAGAAAGGACGCGATGGCCGTCCGGACGCGCTTCGGTTCGGGAGCGGAACGCTCCGGTGCCAGTCGCTCGGCGGGAAGTTCCTCCTCCGAGGAGGCCATCGCTGCAGAGGATTCCTTCTCTGTGGATGCAGGGTTTGCCGGGGATGCGACCTCCCCTTCAACGGGTTCTGTCGCCAATGAAACCCGGGTCAGTTTCTGACGGAGGAACTCTTCCAGTTCCTGGCGGGTACAGACAGAGCGACCGTCCTCCTGAAGTTTCCGGGCCAAGGCGCGCAGAATATCCAGCGGGTCAATGGGTTCTATTCCCTCCGACTCAGGGAAGGGGTCGGGGAGTCTGCTCGCCCATTGCTCTAGGCGGCGGTGGAAGGGGTCTGTCCGCCTGAATGGGAGGGTCCCGTTCTCCAGCAGCCACCCGGCGCAGAGAGCCACGTCTAACAATGAATTCGTCCGTTTCAGGACCCGCGTCAGGTCTTCCGCGGCCCGTTCCAGGGGAAAATTTTCGGGAGTGGGGAGACGGGTCAGGAAATCTCGCACTTGGGGGCGGTCCCAGGGGCAGAGGCAGAGGGGGACGAACCTGGCGTTGGCCAGAGGGGCGTACCGCTGCATCCCCACCGCAACCACCCAGATGTTGCCGGGGAAGGCGTCGGCCAGTTCGGCAAGCCAGGCAGCGGCCTGTTCCTGCGTGTCGGAGGCCAGTTCATCCCATCCGTCGGCCAGGACCAGCGCGCCACCCGCCTGAAGGGTCTGGCGGAGGACGGTCGCGGCGGGAGAGGGAGCGCCGACGGCCTGCAGCGCGCCCTGGACCAGCCACTGGACAGGCGTCGGGGCCTTTTTTCCGTTCGGAGGCGGAGCCCAGTCCAACGCTGGAAGGTAAAGGTACAGGGGGAGTCGTGATCCCTCCCCCGCTCGCGCCTGGGTCAGGGCCAGGTAGGCCAGCAGGGTAGTCCGTCCTGAGGCATGCCCACCGACCAGCAGAGTCCGGGGGTGGCCCTGCAGCGCGTCGTCGGGAGAGAGGGGCTGGAGTGCCGGAGGGATGTCCTGTTCCGGATTGGGCAGAGGCAACGGTGGAGCCAAGCGTGCGGGGACAAAGTATTGCTCCAGCGGCCCCCTATCGGCCAGCGCATGGGCGCCCTGGGCCCAGCGGATGACCCGTTCCCGGTACCGGGCTTCCCATCCCGCTGTGACCTGTCCGAAGGTGCTCAGGGCCGCCCGGCGCACCTCTTGCCAGCCGCGCAGGAACGGTTCCTGCAGCAAATAGATCAGACCGATGAGCAGGAGGGTGAATCCTGCACCCAAGAGAGCGGAGTAGATGTCAAATTGCCATCCCATTTTGGAGAATCTCCACCAAGGCCATCAGCCCTCCGTTGACAAGCGACTGGCCCCCCATCAGGATGGGGATGGGGGCCTGGGCGGCGGCCCGGGCAAACTCCCGCAGGAAGGGGTCTTCCACCTCCCGCCAGCGGAGGAGGTCGGCGTTGAACCGATCGGCCGGGGAAGGCCAGCACCCGCGCGCGGCCATCAGGACACGGGTATCCATCAGGGCGGCCTCCGCCAGGGAAGATAGTTCGGCAAAGAAGCTATCTATTCCCGCATACGCGATAAAGTCCGCCAGGAAACTGCGCACTTCTCCCCGGCGCAGACGCCCGCTGGCAACCATTCCCCGCTCCTCCACAAAGAGGCGCACCCAGCAGCGGGTGGCCTGGTCCAGTGCCATCCACGCGGCCGGAGCCGAACGACCGATGATGGTCAGGTGTCCTCCGTCCCGACCCATCACGTCCAGGATACCTTTTACAGCCCCGATGGGCCAATCCAGTTCCTCCAGAACTGCGCGCAGGCGACACCCGATGCGGGGGTGAAGGCGGGAGATCAGCAGGTCTGCAGGCGTATCCAGGTCCAGTCGGGTCGCGGCGGAAGGGCTCAGCGCCCGGGTGGGAACACCGCACTCTTCCGAGAGGGCCCAGCCCAGAGCGTTGTCCCGTTCCAGGACAGCGATCCGAGGGGTCAGGGTTCGGGCAGGATAAAAAGCGATCCAGTCCGATGAGTACAGGTTGTTGGTAACAGCCTGCGGGCGGTCTCCGGCGAAGTCGTTCAAGGCGCCGAGCCAGTCCTGGAGAGCCATCAGGGGCGCCGAACCGCCTCCGGCGTAGAGCACGCGGTTGGCACCCGCGCGCTGGATCAAATCGGCCAGACGGCAACCAAAGTGAAACGGTTCGCCAAGGCGGTCCATATCCACTTCCAACGGCAGTCCCTGGGAGTCCGGGGTCCAGGAGGGGTCGTCCGTGGCGATGACCGCCCGTTCTACCCGGCCGGTCTGCCATAGCGTTTCCAGCAGGTCCTCGGCAGCTGCTTGGTGAGCACGCCGGAGCGCTTGTTCCACCGAACTCCCACCCCATCCGCCGACCATCAGAATAAGGGTGATGCCTTCTTCGCTCAAGAGAGTCAACGAAAAGCCGATGGGTGTGGGCAAAGCATGAAAGTCCTTTTGCACTGCGGCGACTTCCGCCGTAATGCCAAGAACCTCCCTCTGTCCCAGTGTGAGGAGAGATATGCTCCTTGCAATCCCTGGTCTCAAGGGGCCTTCAGGGGGATGACCGATTGAGGTTTTGCAGCAGCAGCCTTCAGCCGCTGCTGCATCCCCCTTATTTCATCGCAGTTCAGGGATGATCAGGCCATAGTCACCGTTCTGGCGGCGGTAAATTACGTTGATGCCGCCCTCTTCGGCGTTCAGGAAAACGAAGAACTGATGGCCCAGGAGTTCCATCTGCTCTATGGCCTCTTCGGGTGTCATGGGAACCATCTCAAACCGCTTCACCCGCACAACTTTGCCGGAGATAGCTTCCTCTGGTGAAAGAGATGTCTCTTCCCATTCCTCCTCTTCCCCTTCCACTCGTTGCCAGCGGTCCTGCCGCCGGGTCTTGTAGCGGGTGATCTGTCGTCTCATCTTGTCGATAGCGGCGTCAATGGCGGTGAACATATCGGATGCCCGCTCCTCGGCCCGCAGCATCACACGGGGGGTTCGGATGGTCAGTTGGGCGACCTGCCGCTGAGCACTGGAGCGAGTATTCTCCACAGAAAGGTCCACACGCACATCAGTGATGTTCGGCAGGTAGCGGCTCAATTTGCCGACTTTCTTCTCCACATACTCCTGGAGACGGGGAGTTAGCGCCATATTTCGGGCAAACAGTTGGATCTCCATTGCTCACCTCAGGATGGTAAATGGGTAGATGGGTCACCGGTATGAAGGTCTTTTCGTGCCTGAGGAAAAACCCGCACCTCGGATCAGCCAGAGGGCTGTTGGCCCCCTTACCCTTGTTCCCCCTCTCCTCAACTTGGGGCCTTTTGCCCGCCATCCTCTGCCTGGGCTCTTGGCCCTCTTCGTAGCCTAAGAAGATTGTTTTTCACTGCGGCGGCTTCGCCGTCGCAGTGAAAATTTCACCCTGCCGGAAGCGGGTTGCGGAGATTTTCCCGCCCTGCCCCGCAAAAAGCCCAGCTTCAGGGGAAGGGGATTTCGCGGCGGGCGGCGAAGCCGCCTACCGCAAAATCCCCCCACTCCCCCTCCCCTCTCTTGCCGCCGAAACGAGCGGGAGAGAGGAGGGGATAGGAAGGGAGTGAGGACCAAGGCCCAGCCGCAACGAGGCGGTGCAAATTCTACCCTGGTGCGTCATTCCTCATTCGGTCATCGGTTCGGAAAGAGCGGGCCAGGGTGAGCGCCCAGACCTCACGGGCTCCGCCCGCCCGCAGGGCGTCGGCACAGGCTTCCAAGGTGGCACCGGTCGTGCAGACATCATCTACCAGCAGGACCCGGCGGTCTCTCACCCGATCAGTAGAGCATTGGAAGGCGTTTTCCACGTTGCGGCGGCGATCTGCTATCTTCAGGCGCATCTGAGAAGCGGTGGCCCGCAGCCGGCAAAGGGCATCCTCATCCATCGGCAGGCCGATTCGGCAGCTCAGGGCCCAGGCCAGCAGGGCGGCCTGATTGTAGCCGCGCCTTCGCAGGCGGGAGGGATGGAGAGGCACCGGCACGATGACCTCTGCAGGCAGGGGATTTTGCCGCCAGTATCGGGCCATCAGTTCTCCCAGAGGGTCGGCCAGTTCACGGGCATGGCGGTATTTCAGATAGTGGATGGCCATCCGTACGGGCCCACGAAAAGGGGCGACAGACCGGATTCCTTCCAGACGCGGGGGGAATTCCTGGCAAGTTTTACAGCATATCCCGTCGGTTACGGGGATTCCACACCGATAGCAAATTGGGCCGGAGAGGCGGGGGAGACGGTTCACACACTCCGGGCACAGCCAGGTACCTACCTGGCGGCAGACCACGCAACGGGGCGGGAAGAGGAGACCCAGCAGCGACCCCAGCAGGGTTTCTGAGAATAGGACGCGCGGGGGCTTGGAAGACATCGTTGGCTCCTCTGGGCTCTCCATCGGATCGCCAGATGCCGGAAGTACCGGTCCCAGTTTCAGGTTTTACCCGCCAAAGATCGCCCTCAACGCGCCGCTCCGGATCACGCTCAGCACACCTGGACCCAGCAGGATGATAAACAGAGCGGGGAAAATCAGAAACACAATGGGGATAATCATTTTAATCGGGGCCTGGCGGGCCAGTTCCTCGGCTCGCTGTCGTCGGCGGACCCGCATCTGGTCGGACTGAATGCGGAGGACTTTGGCGATGCTGACGCCCAACTGGTCAGCCTGGATCAGGGCGGCCACGAAGTTGGAGACATCGCGGATATCCATGGTATCGGCCATATTCCGCAATGCCTCGCGCCGGAGCTTCCCCAGTTGAATCTCTTGGAGGACACGAGCGAAGGCCCGGCTCAGTTCGTTATCCCATTTCTCCACCACTTTGGCCATCGCCGCATCAAAGGAAAGACCCGCTTCCACGCAGATGGTGAGCAGGTCCAGTGCATCGGGGAGGGATTTCAGGATCTCATGTTGCCGCTGACGGATTTTGGCACCCAACCAGAAACCAGGCAGGTAGTAACCCAGAGCCAAAGAGACGACGATCAGGAGCAGTTTCTGCGACATCGGGATGGCCATACGCCCCATCAGCAGGATGACCAAGCCGCCCAGGAGGAGGGCAGCGATGTAGCGGGCGGCGATGAACTCCGCCGGTCCGATCTTCTGAGAAAGCCCGGCCAGTTCCAGGTGACGGCGGGTGCGCGCCAATGTCTGGGAAGGGGTCATCCGCCCGATCAGGGCAGCCACTTTCCGAAGAATGGGCCGGATGACCCGCTCGCTGAACGGCAGGGAGAGCTCTATCTCTTCCAGCGTAGCTGTGTAGCCCATCGCGCCCAACTCGGCCAATCGGGCTTCCAGCGTATCTTCCCTTTTGGGTGCCCGCATGCCAAGGATGATCATAGCTACTGCGAGGACCAAGGCCACCCCCAACAGGAGCAGTACCGGGCTCATCTCCTTTTCCCCCTATCTGTGGCTCCCCTCTAAACCTCAATATCGGCGATCTTCCGCGTGATAAAGAAGCCGGCAATAATACCCGCCCCCGCCACACCCAGCATCATCCAACCGCATGGGTCTATGAACATCACTCCCATAAACCTGGGGTTGATTGCATAGACCAGCAGGGCAACTCCGATCGGCAGCAGGCTGACCACATAGCCCGAGGCACGGGCCTGAGCTGTCAGAGCGCGAATCTCCCCTTTGATCCGAACCCGTTCCCGGATGGTGAAACTGATGGTATCCAGCACTTCGGCCAGATTTCCCCCCACTTCCTGCTGGACTTTGATGGCGGTCACCGTCATATCCAGGTCATCGGAGGGGACCCGGCGAAGAAGGTTATCCAGCGCCTGCTCCAAGGAAAGCCCTAACTGGACTTCCTTGACCACCCGCCTGAATTCCTCCGAAGCGGGCTCGTCCATCTCTTTGGCCACCGCTTCCATTGCCTGGAGGACACTATAGCCCGCCCGGATGCCGTTGACCATCATGCTGATGATGTCCCCCAACTGGTCATTAAAGGCTTTCAGACGCTTCCCCTGGAGATAGGCCACGTACCAGCGAGGGGCGAAGAAGCCCAGGACAGCGGCCAGCAGGGATAGAGGGATATCGCGGCGCAGGATGAACACGATAGCAGGGAAAAGCATCATACAGATGAGGGTGGCTGCGATGAACTCCCCAGCAGTTAGTTTCAGGTTGGCCCGGGCCAGTTGGGTGCGAAGATTGCGGGCGAGCCCCCGCTCTGCCAGTGCCCTGTCCAGGCGCTCCCCCAGCGGCGAGACCCGGGTGCGTGGTTCCCCACGCGCCTTCTTTTTCTCCCCTACACCCAGGGCATAACGGTCCAACCGCGCGGTGACCTCGTCTTGTTGCCGACTGCCGGCGAAAAAGTAGACGATGGCTCCGATAATCATTAAGATGCCCAAAATCAGCAACAGGTTCTCCATCTCGCCTCTTTCTTTTGTCGCTATCGCCGCATCCGTTCTCCAACGCCAAAGATAGTGGGTGGCAGGTGAATGCCGGCGGCTTCAATCTTCCCCATAAACCTGGGGCGAAGGCCCGTGGGGCGGAGCCGACCGATGACCTTCCCGTTTTCTATTCCAACAATCTCAAACTTGAAAATCTCCGACATCGTGATGGTGTCGCCTGCCATTCCCTCTATCGCTGTGATGCTCACCACTTTGCGGGTACCGTCTCGCAGGCGCTCTAATTGGATAATGAGGTCCAGCGCGCTGGCGATCTGCTCCCGGATGGCCCGGTGGGGGAGGTCCATCCCGGCCATCAGAATCATGTTCTCCAGCCGGGCCAGAGCGTCCCGCGGGGAGTTGGCGTGGATGGTGGTCATAGAACCTTCGTGGCCGGTGTTCATCGCCTGGAGCATATCAAAGGCCTCCGGCCCCCGACACTCACCGACGACGATCCGGTCTGGCCGCATCCGCAGACTGTTGATGACCAGGTCGCGGATGGTCACCTCACCTCGGCCCTCAATGTTGGGCGGGCGGGATTCCAGGGTGACCACATGCTCCTGTTGTAACTGTAACTCCGCCGCGTTCTCGATGGTGATGATGCGCTCATCGTTGGAAATGTAGCTAGAGAGAATGTTCAGGAACGTCGTCTTCCCGGTGCCGGTGCCACCGGAAACTACGACATTTAACCTGGCCTGCACGCAGGCCTTGAGGAACTCCATCGCTTCCGGTGTGATGGAGCCCAGTTCAATCAGTTTCTCAGCGGTCAACGGAATCTTGAAGAATTTCCGAATGGTCAGCACCGGGCCGATGAGGGAAAGGGGCGGAATAATGGCGTTGACGCGCGAACCGTCGGGCAGGCGGGCATCCTGATAGGGGACGCTTTCGTCGATGCGCCGGCCCAGGGGAGCGATGATGCGCTCTATGATGCGCATCAGGTGCTCTTCAGACTCAAAGGCCGCTGTAGTACGCTCAATCTTCCCGAACCGCTCCACATAGATGTTCTTGGGCCCGTTGACCATAATTTCGGTCACGGTGGGATCGGCCAGGAACGGCTCCAGTGGCCCCAACCCCAAAATCTCCGCCACAATCTGCTCAAAGAGCCGTTCCCGCTCCGCCCGGCTGAGGACAATCCGCTCTTCGGCCAGGATGTTCTCAAACATCTCCCGGATGGTGCGCCGGACCTCGTCCTGCCGGCTGACATCCATCGTGGGGTCCAGTTCGTCTATCAGTTTGTTCTGGATGCGGGTCTTCAGGTCGCGATAGGTATCCCGCAGGGGGGACGGGGCCGTGGTCGGCCGTGGGGTCGGCGTGGTAGGCCCTGCTGGTGTAGTGGGTTGCTGAGTCCCTTTTTCAATTCTTCTCAGAAGCGACATTTCGCACCTCGCTCATCGCTGACCGTTAATACTACCACCGCACTTGCTGGAACGGGAGGCTGCGGCGTTAGCAGGCCTGGCGACCTGCGCCCGTGGCGCAGGCTGTTTGCGGCTTACCGGATGACTCTGGCCATAGCCGGCCCGGAGATTTACCCCCTCATCCCCCCTGGCCCCCCTTCTCCCCCCCCGTTTCGGGGGGAGAAGGGGGGAACGAGAGAAGGGTTTTGCGGCGGGCG
>ERZ1685331.185-NODE-185-length-12305-cov-19.150122_pt1 | contig 12305 bp, 7 predicted proteins | sample MGYA00580194_ERZ1685331 | MGnify/ENA primary metagenome ERZ1685331 (study PRJEB41501, sample SAMN08275520) | hot springs metagenome | biome: alkaline hot spring; material: microbial mat | place: Russia: Ush-Beldyr | collected 2015-07 | depth 0.5 m m ...
CACGCCACACACCTTCTCCACCAGATCTATCCCTTTTTACCACCGAACCACAGATCCCCCCCGACCCCGATCCCCCCTCTCCCCCCCAGCCCAGCTGTTGCCGGCGGTGGACCCAAAATGTCGGGGAGAGACAAACCCGCCGCTCTTCCACGGTCTCCACCGCCTGGGCCAACCAGTACCACGCCCGCTCAGAATCCGGCTGGATCCGGACGACCTCCTCCAGGAGTCGGCGGGCCTGGGCCTTCTGACCGGACTGCAGGGCCATGGCTGCCGCCTGGACCTGTCCCTCTGGGTTGCTCCCCCTCATTCCGCCACCTCCAGCCACAGCCACAGCGTCCGGTAGGGAACGGGCAGGCCATTCCGGTACAGGATAAACATCACCCGGACCCGGTCTCCAGCCCGGACCGGGGTAAATGATACCGGCCCCTCATAAGCCGCGCCCGGGCTCAAATAGACCGGCCCGGCCTGGCCCAGCAAGTTTTCCCCGTCCACCACTTCCAGGCGATAGTCCACCGGCATCCTCTCCCGATTCACAATTCCCACCATAACGGCAACCGGTTCCCCCACTACACCCCGATACGGGTAACTCTCGGCCCGCCGCTCCGGGTCCAGAAGGTAAAACTCGGTAACCGGTTCCCCCCACCCGGCGAGACGAAGCACTATCAGCAGAAGCGCCAACCCCAGGACCAGGACAACGGTCAAGCCAGCCCATAACCCGAAGCGGGAACGGGTTCCTGGCCCGCTTGCCAGATCACCCCAGGGGATCCCCCACTCCCAGCGGGAATCCGGCGGGAGATGGCGCCAGCGCATCCAGGCCAGAGCCACGGTCATCAGAGTCGCCCCGGCCTCAGCGCCAACGACGGACCCCAGGTCGATCCCCCAGGGAAGTTGGTCCAGCATCAGCGCCAGCAGGGGCACCAGGGCCAGGCTGATGCCGACGGAAAGGGCCAGCCGCTCCACGCCGCCTGCGGTGTTCCGGCGGGGGAAGAGGGCAGCCTGGGCGGCATAGCCGGGACAGAAGAGAACCACCACAAGCCCCAGCAGGAGGCGCGCCGCCGCCAGCGGGACCGGCAGAGACCCGCCTGGAAAGACCAGAAGCATCAGAAAGACAGGTAGCAGGCCGACCAGAGTGAGTGAGAGAGGTACCATAGGAATGACCAATGACGGAATGGCAATAACAGAACGACCAATGACATCTTCTATGTGGTCATTATTGTATATACCCGCACCGTCTCTTCCGCCGTCCGCTCCCAGGTGAAGGACCGGGCCTGTTCCAGCCCTCGGGCCCGCAGTTCCTCCCGAAGGCGCAAATCGGTGAGGGCCCGGCCCATCGCATCCGCCCATCCTTCCTCGTCCGATGGGGACACCCGGAGGGCCGCGTCGCCCGCGACCTCCGGCAGAGAGGCGGCATCAGCGCAGACGACGGGCGTCCCGCAGGCCATCGCCTCCAGAACGGGCAGCCCGAACCCCTCGTAGAGCGACGGAAAGACAAATAGGTCCGCCCGGTTGTAAAACAGGGCCAGGTCCTCATCCGGTACCGAAGAGTAATGCAGCACAGCGTTGGCGAGGCCCGCCCGTTCTATCTGCTCCTGCAGAGTGCGGGCCTGGGGAAGGTACTGGACGGCTCCGACCCGGATCAGATGGACATCGGGCAAGGCCTGATGGAGGCGCGCGAAGGCCCGCACCAGAAAGGGCAGGTTCTTGCGGGGATTCTCCGACCCCACGTACAGGACGTACCGGCGCCCTGGGTCCAGGCCATATCGGGCGTCAAATTCGGGCGGGACCGGGCGGGGACGAAAGAGAGTATGGTCCACCCCCAACGGGACCACCCGGATGCGCTCCGCTGGATACCTCAGCGCCTGAACTATTGTCTCCCGAGTATAGGCCGAGTCCGCGATGAGCGCGTCGGCGCGGGCCAACGCCTGCGTCGCCAATGTGTCCAGCCATCGCTCCCAGACACTCCGGTACGCCTGCATACTCTCCTGGCGGCGGGTGAGGTAGGGCACAATGTCGTGGACAGTCACTACCACCGGACGCAGGTCCGGGCGGAGCCACAGCAGCATCGCCAATAGAAGAACCGAGCAGGAGAGCACCACGTACAGCAGGCGCGTCAGAGGGAACCCCCGGTGGGCCTGCCGACGACACCAGCGCTGCCAGACCTGCCATCCTACGAACGCACAGGCAATGGCGAAGAGGTAACTGGACGCGAAGAATGCGCTGCTGGTGGTCAGCCCGAAGGCGAAGAGGTAACTGATCACCACCCACCTGCCAATGGGCTTTCCAGCCTCCGCGTCGCGGAAACTGGCGGCGAGCGCGTAGAGCAGGCCCAGCGCCATTGCCCAGGTGAGTTTGGCATGGCTGCTGCGCGCGGCCTCAAAGAGAAACTCCGGCTGCAGGAAGAGCATCATGGCGGCCAGGGCCCCGATCGCGGGATCACCCATCAGGTTGCGGTAGGCGGCGAAAGCAAGCGGGACCAGCAGAACGACCAGGAAGGGTTGGACAAAGACCTGGAGGGTCCGGATGGAAAGACCCGTCAGGTGGGAGAGAAACGTGTTGAGTGCAGGGTAGGCATAGCCAAAGGGGTACGTCTCCGTGGGGACAATGGTCCCCTCGGCGTACAGGTACTCCGCCGCGACGGTCAGCCGGGCGTCGTCGGTGGATGTCCAGTTCCAGAGAAACCGCGCGCTGACGTACCCCGCTGCCAGGAGAACGTACCCCGCCAACAGAAGGATATGCCAGCCCGTTGGATAGCGGCTCTGTAGATTTCTCATGCAGAGTAACGTGGCACTTCGTGGCTCATTACGAATGTTCTTTGCTCTCCCCCAACCAGAGGGCAGTCAACCCGCCGGCCAGAAGGACGATACCCGCCAGCAGGCCCACCACCGCGGCGCGGACGCGGGGCGAAAGGATCAGAAATCGGTAGAAATATAGCGGGGGTCGGCGGGCCACGTTCACCCCCGCCTTCCCCAGCAGCACTGGCCCCATCTGGGCCCCCTCACAGTCCACAAGGATGGAAATCCTCCATACTCCCGCGACGGACGGACGCCATCCCCAGAGCAACTCCCGCTCCCCCTCGCCGGGAAGGAGGGAGAGGGTGGTCGTGAGGACCTGTCGGGCACCCTTCGGCCCCTCCAGTTGCGCGCAGAGAGGGAGTGAATGGATGTCCTCCAGGCCGAAATTCCGAAGAACGGCCCGGACCGTTGCTTCCTCTCCCTCCCGGGCCGCCTCCACCCACAGGGCAACCAGGCCCGGCGCTGCCGGAGTCAGCGGACGCACGGACCAGCGCCCCTCTTCCCAGACGACCCGATAACTTCCCGGTGCAGAGGGCGGGGAGAAGCCTCCTACCTCGCGGGAAGCGGCCTGCGCTCCGGGACCAACTTCTATGACGAAGCGAAACCCCCGGCGGGTCACCTGGAGGTCCCGGACCGTCGCCCCAGCGATGCGCGTTTCGGGGCCCTCCCACCGGGCCAGGATTCCCTTCAAGTCGTCGGCGGGCGCGGGGGCCGGAAGCGACCTCAACTGCTCCTGCAGGGCTTGCCATTCGGCCCGGTTACGGGGCAGCAGGGTAGAGAACGTCGCCAGGGCCACATCCGCCTGTTTGAGGATGACCTCCCCATCTCCAGTGTACAGGAGAAACCCGGGCAGGACATTCAGTTGCCGCGCCGTTCCATCCGGAGCAACGAATTGCCACTGGTCCATATGCCCGTCCCGGTCCCGGTCTGCATAGCGGACCACGGCCCGTCCGTCCACGTTCCAGACGCCGCCCTGGGCACCCAGTAGATGAAGACGGCCGTCCACCGGGCTCCAGTAAAGCGTCGGGCGCCCTACCCCTTCGGTGGCGTATTCGCCCCGCATCCCCCGGCGGATGTCGGTGTAGTTCTCCAGCGGGGGTTTCTCTATCAGGCCGTTCAGGTAGAGGTCCCGCAGGCCGGAAGGCTCTATTAGTTGTCCATTCCGAAAGCCCCGGTTGACGTTCCAGTCGCCGATCCCCTCACTGCTCCAGTACCCGCCGCCCTCCGCTGCGACAAACGTGGCGATGGCCCAATCCCGCTCCATCACCCAGCCGGGGACCCTCTCGTAGGGCACCATCTGGATGGCGAAATCCGGGAAGGGCACCACGTCGGTGATGGGGTGGAAACCGGCCATGCTGACCTCATAGTCCCAGCGGCCGTCGTTGTTCTGGTCCCAGGAATAATCCACTTGAACAAGGGGGCGGGTCAGATCTCCCAACCGGGCCACCTCCGGGGAGAAGGAAGTGTCTCCGGCGGTGAAAACCTCAAACCGCACCATCAGTTCCGGGCGATCGTCGGAATCCCCGGCCAGGTCGTAGTAGGCCATCGGGTTCTCAAAATTGGCGTAGTTGACTTCTCCCTTCCACCAGCGGGTCCAACTGTTGATGTGATACCCCTGCTCAGTCGGATACCCCAGGATGCCCACCCGGTCCACCTGGGCTCGGCCCCAATCCACGGCGACAACGGGCGGACGGTCAAAGTAGTTGTACGACTCGTAGTCATGTCTCCCCACCAGCAGGGGCCAGAACAGGGCATCCGGATAGGGATCAGGGGGACGAGGCTTCCGGTTCACGTAGAGGGTGGACCGGAATATGTTGGCATCCGGCGGGGAGAGGGCCAGGAGCTGCTGGAGCTGATAGTCGGCGATACCGTCGCCGTCGGCGTCCACGACCTCCAGTTTCCAGTCCACCCCGCCGTCGGTTGTCGCGCCTTTGCGGGCCCAATCAGGAGCTGGGGCAGCTTCCCCCCACTCCAGATAGCGCAGGATGTAGCCATCTACATGGAAGACCAGGGCCGGGTTCACCCGCCCGTCGGGCAGGAACCAGTCGGAGCGGGCCATCACCCGGACATGCCAGTGGGGGGATTCGGCCACCTCCACCGCGCCGGGGCGGGCGCGGTAAGAGACCTGCCCGTCCCCATTTCGGTCATCGTACAGGTCAGCTACCCGGCGGTCCCCTTCCTGGGAAAACATCAGGATCAGTTGCGCCGTCCCATCGGCGCCCACGTCAAAAATCCAGGCGTCATCCTGGAAGTCAGTGATGGCTGCAACCTCCGACCCCGTCCCCATATTCCCCTTGCGGTCCACGATGAGGATGCGGTCGCGGGCCGAGGCGAAAGCGCAGTCCACGACGGTCAGGTCCGGACGGCCGTCGCCGTTCAGGTCGGACTGGGTGACGCCGAAGACGGGGATGCCGGACTGCGCCCGTGCCGGTTCCGGCGTCAGAGCCAGCGCAATCCCGACCCAGACCACCGCCGTCCATCCCCCGAATTTCGGGAGCCACCGTCGCAGAAAGCGCCGCAGCGGACTCAACGGGATGACCCCAGCCCCTGCCAGGACGAGAAGGTACACGGCCAGCGCCGGAACCCCATAGGCGATGGCGATGGGCCCTGTTTCCGCTCGAGCTGGCCAGAGAAGCAGGGCCATAGCAATCGCGGCCCCCAGGAAGGCTGTCCAAGTCCACCTCCGAACAGTGACCTGCGGCCTGCTCAGGACACACTGCCCCAGCAGGATCACCTGCAACATCTCCCGCGCCAGGGCCGCGATGGCTGCCCCAACAGTTCCCCACCAGGGGATCAAAACCAGAGCTACCCCGACGGAGAAAGCCATGCTGCTCCCAGTGATCCAGGCAATCGTTCTCTGCTCACCCTGAGCGATCAACACCTGCCAGAAATAGGTGCTGAGGAACATCGCTATGCTTGCTCCTGCCAGAACCCGCAGGGCCGGGGCGGCAGGCAGGAAAGGAGCGCCGTAGAGGAAACTCAGCAGGAAGGGAGCTAGGATGCCCATCCCTACCCCGATTCCCACTCCAGAGACCAGAATCCACTGTAACCCCTGGTCGCGCAGTCGGGCAAATGTCTTCTCATCCCTCTGGGCCAGAGCGGAGAGTTGGGGCAGAAACGCGGCCGCCATCAGGCTCACAGACCGGGCCAGCATCATCAGGCTGAGAGCAGCGTTATAGAGTCCCACCTCCTGGGCGGGGCGGAAAAGGGAAAGGAGCAGGATATCCAACCGCATATTCAGCCCGATGAGCGTAAAGGTCAGCCCCAGGGGAAGGGCGGCGGTGAGCATCTCCTTTGCCAGACGGCTCTCCCAACCAAGCGGGCGAGCCAGCCGATCCACCCATACTCCAGCGAGGATTACCGAGAGGATTTCAGCGATCAGAATGGCCAGCATAGCGTCCAGAACCGAGGGGGAGAGGCATAGAGCAACAAATACCCCAACCAGCGCCAGGCCGTTTTCTGCGGTCTGAACCGCCGCATCCAGGTCCATCCGCTCCAGCCCGCGCAGCACTGACCGCAGGAGGTTGACCAGCCCCCGGACACCTGTGACCAGGGCCGCCGGGAGCAGAAGCGTGCGGATGTTGGATGGGTACCCCAGGGCCCAGCCTGTACCGAGAATGAGCAGGACCAACCCAGGAAACCAGAGCAGGGCGGGATAGAAGGCGCTGAGGGCCACGCGCCCGGCCTCCTGGGGGTTCCGGGCGACTTCCCGAGGCACGATACTATCCAGGCCGATCAAGGTGGCATAGGTAAAGGCCATGGCGAGAGAGAAGACGGTCGCGTAGAGGCCGTATCCGTGCGGCCCCATCCCCCGGGCCAGAAGCAAGCCCATTGCAGTGGCCAAGACCTGGGCGGCCAGATTTCCCCCCACCAGCCAGAGTATGTTACGCGCCAGTCCTCGCTGGCTCACCGATGGCGCGGTTTCCAACTCACCACCTCCACTGCCGCCCGGGAAGGATAGATTCCACCAGGCCCCATACGCTGGCTACCCAGCCGATGACCATATAGGGGAGAAAGAGCCCATATTGCCACCAGTGGGAAAGGCACAAATCGCCCCGCATCCGGGCCAGCAGGATAAAGCGGGCCTGGCTGAGAAGGAGGTGGCTCAGCGCGGCCAGCCAGAAGGCCCAGATGAGACAGCTCCCCAGGCCGCCCGTGAGCGGGACCGCCAGCATCCCCAGCGAGGTCAGTGCGGCCCAGAGGTGCCCGCCGACCTCCGGCCAGCGCCGATACCGAAGGCCATAGAGAAAGCGATTGCGGAACCACCGGGACCGCTGGTGCAGGTATTCCCCCAGGGTGGTACAGTACGCTGTCCGCACGCGGCTATCCGGGACGAAGCGGATACAGTACCCAGCTTCTCGCAACTGCCGGGAGAGCGCGTAGTCGGTGCCGATGGGCGCCGGTACCGAGAAGCCCCCCACCCTCTCCAGCACGTCCCGTCGGACCGCCGCGTTGACGCCGTCCAGGGTATCCACGCACATCGGCGCGGCCGCCTGCATCCAGAGGTGATGCGACCACTGGAACGCGACCAGGGGGTGGGTTTTCTGCCCCTCCAGAGGCTGGCGGGTCCCTGTCGTTGCCGCCTCTGCGCCCGTCCGGATGGGCAAAAGGGTCCGCTCAAAGGTCTCGTCGTCCAGCACACAGTCGGCGTCGGTCAGGAAGATCACGGAGCCCGTGGCGTGTTCCAGGCACCGCTGGAGCGCGCGTTGCTTTCCCTCGCCGGGCCGCTGTTCCAGTATGACCGCGCCGGGCGCCCCGCGCCGGGCCAGTTCCAGGGTCCCATCCGTCCCCCCGGCACAGACGACCAGTTCCACGTCCGGGTAACGCAGGCGGCGGATGGACGCCAGGCAGTCCTGGATGTACTCCGCCTCGTTCCAGGCGGGGAGGAGGATGCTGACCCGCGGGGTACGGGCAGGCCGAACTTCTTGCCGCCGATGACTATACGAAACAAAAACGGAGGTCCGTTGTCGCCGCCAGAGGTAGAGGTTGAGCAGCGCGGCCAGGAATATCCCACCGATCAGCACCCATCCAGCGTGGGATTCGCTCCAGAGCCATAGGGATTGCAGGAAGGAAGCCATATCTTCTATTAGACGTGCCTGGCCTCTCTCCCGGGAAGGGGTTTTGGGGGCGGCGGCCGAAGGCCGCCGCCCCCAACCCCCTCCTCTGCCCAGGGGGCTCCCTTCACCCAGCGGTAGCGCCACCCCCGCTCGCTGCGAATTTCCAGCACTGTCGCTGTTTCCCGGTAGTGGCATCGCTCGCCCCGAAAGATGCACTCCATCTCCACTTCCACCGGCGACTGCGGCTCGGGGAGATGGTTGGTGCCCCTGGTCACGTCCGTCAGGTAGCGGAAGGCTTTGTCTGCCCAGCCGCAGACCGGGAGAAGGTCGCGGAGGTCGGGGGGGGGCCGATGGATGGTACCCGAATTCCATCGCCCCGAAGCCGTGGGCGGTGGCGATCCCGCCGTGGAGTTGTACCCCCCGCAGCAGCCAGGCCTGGGTCGGTTCCAGGCGCAGGTCCATCCTGTACCGGCGGGCCCACTCCATCGCCCGCAGGATGTCCCCCGCCCCCGCGACCCACTGGGGATAGCGGTTGATCCGCCCATTCCGGTAAACGACCTGCGGGAAAGAGCCGTCCGGGAACCGAAAACGCACAATGAAGGCCGTTGCGGCCAGGGCCGCGTCCCGGTACGTCGCCTGCCCGGTCCGCTCGTATCCCAGGAACAGGGCCGGGATGCAGCGGGCGATGTAGAACGGGAAATACCGTCCCATCCCTCCCCGTCCTCTCACACCCTGGTCAATCGCCCCGTCCAGCGGGGAACCGGGAACCCGGACCTGCGTCGCCAGAATCCCGTCCAGGGTTGGAAGGACATATCGGTCCACCACCTCCGTTTCTCCCGTCAGGTCAGCCCAGGCCAGCAACGCCTCGGCAACCGTCGCCGCCTTGTTGGGGACGAAGGTCGGGTCATCAGGACGGTTGCGAAAGGTCCGACCGTCTTTGTCCCAGAGGGTGGAGAGGATGTATCCCCAGAGGTTGCGCCGGGCGACCTCGGCAAAGGTCTCCCAGGTCGGGTCGCCCCGGTCCCGCAGGACACGCGCCAGGAAGAGCAGGGCGAGGTCGCAGGCGGCCTCGTGGGGGGTACCCCCCGTCCCCGGATTGGCCTCAAAACATGAGGCGCGAAAATTGCCGGAGGGCAGTTGCCCCTGGAGCAGGTCCTCCCCCGCCCGTCGGGCTTTCTCCAGCCAACGGCCATCGCCGGTGTTCCGATACAGGTTCAGGTATCCCAGGATGATCCCCTCGTAGCGCCAGTCCAGCCCCAGGCCCGTGTAGAAGAGATTGTCCTGCCACCAGTGGACCACCGGCCCACCATAGCCATCGGGTCCGCGCATGGTCTCCAGCCAGGCCTCCAGCCGGAATGCGGCGAAGGCCAGGACCTGCCGGGAAATATCGGTGACCATCACGCCGGCCTCCGAGAAGTCAGGGCGAGGGCCAGAAGGGATGCAGCGGCCCGCTTGTCGTCTACCCGGAGCGACGCCCGGGCCCGCGCGCGGAGTCGGTCGGCCCGGTCCGCCAGACCCAGCCGCTCCGACAGGTAGGCCAGACGGCTCCAGAGGCGGTACTCCGTTCCACCGATCCCATACCGAGCCTCCTCCCGGAACCCCTGCGCGGCCAGCCACCGGACAGCCTCCTCCAGCAGCAGCGGGTGGCGCTTCGGAGATGTTGTGCCCTCGCCGTTCCCCACACCGGGGAGTACCCTCCGCCCAGCCCGTCCGGGGGCCAGGACCAGCACGACGCCCTCGGGCGGGAGCGCGCCCAGGGCATCGGCGACCTCCACGCGATCTTCCCGGCAGGGAGCCGCCCAGATCAGGACGGGACGACGATGGGGTCCCCCTCCACCCAGGCAGAGTGCCAGCCGCTGCGCCAGTTCCGCCGCATACAGCGGATTTCCGGCAATGAGGCGCGCTGGGTAGCCCCAGGAGCAAGTCAGTGCCGCGCAGAGGTTGAAAGCCGTCTGGTGGAGTATGTCCGGGAGAACGCCCGGCAGGGTCACTCTGAGCCCGTGGTTCATCCCAGCACCTCCTCGTAGACCTGGACCAGTTGGAGGATAATCCGATGCCAGGCGTATTGCTCTTCCACCTTCGCCCGGCCCCGCTGGCCCATCTCCGCTCGCCGCCGGGGGTCCCCCAGCAGCGCCCCCATCTTCTCCACCAGGTCGTCCATATCCCCCGGTCGGGCCAGCAGCCCGTCCTCTCCATCGCGGACAACGGAACGGACCCCGGGAATATGGTGGGCCAGGACGGGACGTCCACAGGCCATCGCTTCAATCAGGACCATCCCGAAGGATTCCGGGGGAAAAGAGGGCAACACGACCAGGTCCGACGCCGCGTAGAAGGGCGGCAGTTCCGGGTGGGGGACCGTTCCCACAAACCAGACCCGCCGGGCGATGCCCAGTTTCTCCGCCAGGGCCATCAGCGACCGTTTCAGGTCTCCATCGCCAACCATCATCAATCCGGTATCCTCATCTCCCATCTGGGCGAAGGCCCGCAACAGGTACCCGGCCCCTTTGAAGTGGTGAGCCCGGTCCAGGGAACCGACGAAGAGCAGCAGGCGGGCCGATTCCGGGATGCCGTACCGGCGCCGTACCCCCATTCCGTCCACGTCCGGGCGGAAGTGGTCCGTATCCACCCCATTGGGAATTTCCACCACATCGGCCCAGCGGCGGCGAAAGAGAGGCGTCATGCGGCACGACGCGGCGTGGTCCCGGGAGACAGCCAGCCACTTGCGGGCCCCGCCGAAAATGGCGGGAGCGATCAGCGTCGTGTACATATCAAACAGGTGCCGCCGAAACCCGTCGCCGATCAGGTCGTTGTGATGAGTCAGCACGTACGGGATGCGCCGGACCGCTGAGACAAACCGGACCATCTCCGCTCCAAAGATAAACGGGTAGTGCAGGTGAAGGATGTCAAAGCCCCGCAGGGCCAGCAATCCCGGTAGCAGCGGCGCGTTCCCGATTCGGAAGACGGCGGGCAGACGGCGGACCGTAACGCCCTCCGGAGAGGGGGCGTCGCCGGAGGGGACAGCGGCAGTGAACACGGTGACAGAATGGCCCAGGCGGGCCATCTCCTGCGCCTGGTAGTAGCAGACCAAGCCGGTCCCGGCGTAGTAGGGTGGAAAGGTTGCGGTGATGTGGGCAATGCGCATGGGTTACCACCGGACCAGGGCCAGGGTCATCCGGTAGAACAGGAGGGCTGTCGTCGCCCCGGGCCGTCCCCTCTTCCTGCGCTACACGGGGCTGACCACGGAGCTTTCGGAGCATCTGGCCCGCTGGGCCGAGGCGCCGCCCCCGGTGGTGGAGATAGAGGGAGTCCGGCTGACCGTCCAGGGGGCGACGCTGGACCCGTCCGTCCACCCCTGGGCGGGCCAGACGACATATGCGGCGCTGCTGAGGAGAGCCCTGCCGACGGGGGAGACGCTGCCCCGTCACCTGGAACTGGAGTTTTTCTCCCCCACCGCCTTTCACTCCGGCGGGCGGAACGTGCCCCTGCCCTTGCCGGACCTGGTCTACGGGAGTCTGGTGGAGAAGTGGAACGACTTCTCGCCGGTGGCGGTTTCGCCGGAGGTGCGGCGGTTCGCCCAGGAGTGCATGGCCATCAGCCGGTACGACCTCTCCACCCGCGCGGTGCCGGGGAAGGGAGACGGGATGCAGATCGGTTTTGTGGGTCATTGCCGCTACACCGTCCTCCGGGCCGACCCGTACTGGTTGGGAGTCCTCCAGGCGCTGACGGACTACGCCTTCTACGCCGGAGTGGGGTATCAGACGACGACGGGGATGGGGCAGGCGAGGAGGAGAGGGAATGAGGGGATGACGAAAGGACGGAATGGGGGAATGATGGGATATGGGTAGAAGGGCGGAGTTAGTCGGACGGTACCTTAACAACTGAAATGAAGGGAGTGATTTCCGGCCCTGGGGGTGATGGGGGACCGCCCTGGGCCGTTGGGGCGCCCGTCTGGGGGGCGGGCGCTATTGCGAACACCCCCCTCTGCGTGGCCCGCTTTTGGGGGTTCCGGAGGGGGGTGTTCGCAGGAAACTCTGAGGTGGAACGGAGTACCCACAAGGGCGTTTGACAGATGGGAAAAGTGGTGTATGATACCAGTGAAAGGGAATGTGGGCCCTTTAACAGCGAGGCGATTTCCGGGAGGATTTGCAGGGGTCCGAAAACCCCCAATGCCCGACAGGGCATTAAGACCTTGGGTGGGCGATGGCAGTGCCATCGCCCACCCCCTTTGCCCGAAAACTCCCAATGCCCGACAGGGCATTAAGACGAAAAAGGAAGCAAGAAAAGAGGCAAGAAAGAAAAAGGAGGCAAAAAAGGAGGCCTGCCCCCCCTTCAACTTTGGCCTTTTTGCCTGCGATCCTTCTGCGTGGAATCTTGGCCCGCCTCCTGCTTCCTGCCTCCTGCCTCCCGCCTCCTGCCCCCTGCCTCCCGCCTCCTGCTTCCTGCTTCCTGCCCCCTG
>ERZ1685331.186-NODE-186-length-12292-cov-9.764566_pt1 | contig 12292 bp, 9 predicted proteins | sample MGYA00580194_ERZ1685331 | MGnify/ENA primary metagenome ERZ1685331 (study PRJEB41501, sample SAMN08275520) | hot springs metagenome | biome: alkaline hot spring; material: microbial mat | place: Russia: Ush-Beldyr | collected 2015-07 | depth 0.5 m m ...
CCTTGATAGGGTAATTTGATGGCAAAACAGTGGTATGTAATACATACAATGGCAGGATTTGAAGAAAAGGTTAAATCTACTTTAGAGGAAAAGATTAAAAAAAAGGGATTAGAGAATAAAATTTCAAGAATCCTAATACCAACAGAAAAAATCATCGAGATAAAAGGTAAAAAGAAAAAGGAGTTGGAAAAGAAATTTTATCCCGGCTATATTCTTGTAGAGATGGATCTTGATGAGGAAACATGGCATATTATAAGAACAAATCAGAGAGTAACAGGATTTATAGGAGGTAAAAAACCTACACCAATCCCACAGGAAGAAGTTGATATGATTCTACAGCAATTAGAAAAAGGTAAAGCACCACAGGTGAAAACTTATTTTGAGAAAGGAGAAGCAGTAAGGATTATTGATGGTCCATTTAATAATTTTAAAGGATTAATAGATGAAGTTGACTCAGAACATGAAAGACTTAAAGTAATGGTAAGTATATTTGGAAGACAGACACCTGTGGAACTTGCATTCTCGCAAGTGGAAAAGGTCTAAAGGAGGAATAAATTATGCCAAAGAAAGAAGTTACAGCTCAGGTAAAACTTGTTATTACTGCAGGTAAAGCAAATCCCGCACCACCTGTTGGTCCTGCATTGGGTCCACACGGAATTAATATTATAGAATTTTGTAAACAATTCAATGCACAAACCCAGGCAATGGGTGATACACTAATTCCTGTAATTGTAACCATTTATAAAGACAGGTCTTTCACTTTTATACTCAAGACCCCTCCTGCATCAGAGTTAATCAAGAAATATGCAGGAATTATAAAGGGTTCTGGAACTGCAGGGAAAGAAAAAGTTGGTTTCTTAACATTAAAACAAGTGGAAGAGATTGCAAAAACTAAATTACCTGACTTAAATACAAAATCATTAGAATGTGCAATGAAGATGATAATCGGAACAGCAAAAAGCATGGGAGTTGAGATAAGGGGGTGAGAGAATATATGGGGAAAAAATTAGATGCAGTTAAAAAAAAGCTTGATTTGCAGAAAGAATATGCTTTTGAAGATGCAGTGAGTCTTTTAAAGGAAAATAGTTATGTAAAATTTGATGAGACCGTTGAATTAGCAATAAATTTAGGTGTTGATCCAAGGAAATCAGATCAGGTTGTAAGAAATACTGTTGTTTTACCGCACGGAACTGGCAAGGAAGTAAAAGTTCTTGTTTTTGCAAAAGGTGAAAAGGAAAAAGAAGCAAGACAAGCAGGTGCTGATTATGTAGGAGCAGAAGACTTAATTGAGAAAATTCAACAAGGTTGGCTTGAATTTGACAGAGCTATTGCTACTCCTGATATGATGGGACAGGTTGGTAAACTTGGCAAGATACTGGGACCAAGAGGACTTATGCCTAACCCAAAACTTGGGACTGTTACTTTTGAAGTTGGAAAAGCTGTAAAAGAAGCAAAGGCAGGGAAGATTGAATATAGAAACGATAAAGGAGGGGTAGTTCATGTCCCAATTGGTAAGCTTTCCTTTGAAAAAGAAAAGCTTGTAGAAAATGCCTTAGCTGTATTAAAGTCAGTTGTTAGGGCTAAGCCACCGACATCAAAAGGGAAGTACATTAAAAAAGTTTCTATGTCTTCAACAATGGGACCAGGATTAAAGATTGATATTTCAAAATTGAAACTATAAAACAGGCTTTGCTTGTTTTTAATAATCTAAGACAGCAGGTGCTTAATGGCTTAAAGGGATGTCCGCCTGCCGAGATTGGAGAATAGATTTATGAAACACCCTGCGTGTGCACTTCTGCTGTCTAAGAAAGGAGGTTTAATCTGAGTACCACACGGGAAATAAAGAGAAAGAAAGTTCAAGAAGTTATGGAAAGGCTGTCTAAAGCCAAATCTTTTATTCTTACTGATTTCCAAGGTCTTACAGTTGCTGAAATAACGGAACTTAGGCAAAAAATGAAAGAATCTGGTTGTGAATACAAGGTATGCAAGAATACCTTGTTCAATCTAGCTTTAATTGATGTATCTCTCAAACAGCAACTAAAAGATGCTTTAAAAGGCTGTACTGGTGTTGTTTTTGGTTATGATGATCCCGTTATGGCTGTAAAAAACACTCTTGAGTATGCAGAAAAAAATGAAAAGTTAAAGGTCAAATATGGAGTTGTAGAAGGTAAAGTATATTCTTTACCGGAACTTAAAGAAATTTCAAAATTGCCATCTAAGAGTGTTTTATTGGGAATGTTGCTTGGTGGAATGAGTTCTTCTCTTACAAAAATGGCATATGCTATGAAGGCAGTACATTTAAAGCTTCTTTATGCCTTAGAAGCTTTAAAAGATAAAAAAGCTCAATAAAAAGGAGGAAAAATTATGGCAATTACAAAAGAAGAGGTTTTTCAGTTTTTTGACAACCTTACAATTTTGGAACTTAGTCAGTTTATCAAAGAATTTGAGGAAAGGTATGGGGTCACAGCAGCTGCTCCTGTGGCAGTTGCAGCTACTGCAGCTGCACCATCAGTTCAAGTAGCTCCAGCAGTAGAGGAAAAAACCAGCTTTGATGTTATCTTAAAAGCAACAGGTGATAAGAAAATTCAGGTAATTAAGGTAGTAAGAGAGTTAACAGGACTTGGGCTTAAGGAAGCCAAGGATTTAGTCGATAGTGTTCCAAAAGCTGTAAAGACTGGCATATCTAAAGAGGAAGCGGAGACAATCAAATCTAAACTTGAAGCTGAAGGTGCTACAGTAGAAGTGCAATAATTTTTTAAGTAAGATTTGAATTAACAATTTAAGAAAGAAGGAGAACTATGATAAAGCCTTTAAGAGAGAGAATGAACTTCGGAAGGGTACCTCTACTTGTAGAGGTACCTTATCTTCTTGAATTTCAAAAGAAATCTTTTGAAAACTTTCTTCAGAAAGATGTTCATCCTTACGAGAGGGAGGAAGTTGGACTGCAAGCAGTATTGAAAAGCGTGTTCCCAATAAGTGACTATAATGGAACAACAACAATAGAGTTTTTATATTATACAATTGGCGAGACCAAACTAACACCATATGAGTGTATGGTAAAGGGGTTAACTTATTCAGCTCCTATAAAAATTAAGGTAAGGCTCAATATATGGGATAAAGATGAAGAAGGAAGGAAGGTTCTTAAGGAATCAAGAGAACAGGAAGTTTTTTTAGGTGATATTCCTTTGATGACAGATACAGGAAGCTTTATAATAAATGGCGTAGAACGGGTCATAGTAAGCCAGCTTCACCGTTCACCTGGTGTCTATTTTACTCTGGATAAAGGAAAAAGTAGAATAAGTGGTAGATTTTTATATACTGCCAGAGTTATTCCTGTAAGAGGTTCATGGCTTGACTTTGAATTTGATTCAAAAGACCTTTTATATGTAAGAATTGATAAAAGGAAAAAACTTCCAGCTACAATAGTTTTAAAAGCTCTTGGTTATAATAATGAAGATCTTCTTAAAATTTTCTATCCTGTTGAAGAGATAAGAATTAAGGATGAAAATACATATACAAGAGTCGTCACCGATATTCTTGCAGGAATTAGAACAAAGACGGATATTTATAGTTTAGATGGAAAAGATCTAATTGTTAAAGAAGGAAGTAAAATTAGTAAATATGCTATTAGAAAACTCAAAGAGATGGGGATAAACGAAATTCCAATTTCAAAAAGTGAAATAGTGGGGCGCGTAACTCTCTCAGATATAGTTGATCCTGAAACAGGTGAAGTTATAGTTGACAGTAATAAGGAAATAACAGAAGAAGCATTCCATAAAATATTGGTTGCTAAAATAGATAAATTGCAACTTCTCTTTATTGATAATGTCCATTATCTACCTTCATTAAGAGAAACTCTTTTGACAGATAAAGTAGAAAGTAAGTCTCAGGCATTAAGGGAGATTTATAAGAAGTTAAGACCTGGAGAACCAGCTACAGAAGAAGCTGCGGAAGAACTATTCTATGGACTTTTCTTTGATCCAAAAAAGTATGATTTTTCTTTGGTAGGAAGGTTGAAGTTGAATCAGAAACTTGGACTTGATATACCTCTTAATGTAAGAGTTCTAACAGATAGAGATATCATAGAAATTGTTAAGTATTTATTATTTCTAAGAACAGGAAAAGGTGAGGTTGATGATATAGACCATCTTGGTAATAGGAGGGTAAGAGGAGTTGGTGAACTTTTAGAAAATCAGTTTCGGATCGGACTTGTCAGAATGGAAAGAGCAGTAAAGGAAAAAATGACAATTACCGATGTAGAGAATGCAATGCCTCATGACCTCTTAAATACTAAACCTGTTATGGCAGTTATAAAAGAATTTTTCAACTCCAGTCAGTTGAGTCAGTTCATGGATCAGACAAATCCATTAAGTGAGATTACACACAAAAGGAGATTAAGTGCATTAGGTCCTGGGGGATTAACGAGAGAAAGAGCAGGATTTGAAGTAAGAGATGTTCATCCAACTCATTACGGAAGAATATGCCCAATTGAAACACCTGAAGGTCCTAATATTGGATTAATAACATCTCTTTCTACTTATGCAAGAATAAATGATTATGGTTTTATTGTATCACCTTACAGAAAAGTTGTTGATGGAAGAGTAACTGACAAGGTTGATTATTTAAGTGCCCTTGAAAGTGAACATTATATTATTGCAGAAGCTACCACTCCAGTAGATGAGAATGGAAATATCATTAGTGACTCTGTTTCTGCAAGGGTAAAAGGCGATTTTAGAATGGTCTCTCCGCAAGAAGTACAATATATGGATGTGTCTTCCAAACAGATCGTAAGTGTATCAGCTTCTTTAATTCCTTTCTTGGAAAATGATGATGCAAATAGGGCTCTTATGGGTTCCAACATGCAAAGACAAGCAGTTCCTCTCATTCAAACAGAAGCACCAATTGTTGGAACTGGAATGGAACTTTATGCAGCCAGAGATTCAGGATGGTTAGTCGTAGCAAAAAGAGGTGGAGTAGTAGAAAGCGTTGATGCAACGAGAATAGTAGTCAGAGTTACGGAAGAAGGTGGGGGGGTTGATATTTATAAATTGATTAAATTTCACAAATCTAATCAAGGAACTTGTATGACTCAAAAACCTATAGTTAAAGTAGGTCAAATTGTAGAAAGAGGCACTATCCTTGCAGACGGTCCTTCAATGGATAAGGGTGAACTTGCATTAGGAAGAAATGTTTTTGTTGCTTTTATGCCATGGGGTGGATATAATTTTGAAGATGCTATTTTAATTAGTGAAAGATTAGTTAAAGAGGATGTTTATACTTCTATTCACATTGATGAATTTGAAATTGAATGCAGAGATACTAAGCTGGGACCTGAGGAAATAACAAGAGAAATCCCCAATGTAAATGAAGAACTCCTTAAAAATTTAGATGAAGATGGCATAATAAGAATTGGAGCCAAAGTCAAAGCAGAAGACATTTTAGTTGGTAAGGTTACTCCTAAGGGCGAGAGAGTATTAACTCCTGAAGAAAAGCTCCTTTATGCTATTTTTGGTGAAAAAGCAGAGGATGTTAAAGAAAGCTGTCTTTATGTTCCTCCAGGTATAGAGGGAGTTGTTATAGATGTAAAAATCTTAACAAGAAGAGGCAAAGAAAAAAGCAAGCGTGCAAAAGCTATAGAAGAAGAGGAAATTAGCTCAATTGAGAGAGATAGAGAGGACGAGATAAGAATACTCAAAGAAAGTAAAGCAAGTAGAATACGAAAAATTTTAAAAAATAGGATTGCTATAGAAGACATAAAAAATCCTAAGGATGGAAAAATTTTGTGCAAAAAGGGAGATAAGATTTCAGAAAAGATTGTCAATCTACTTGATGTCAACCAACTAATGAAAATTAAAGTAGAAGATCCTGATGTAAGAGCAGAGATAGGTAGAGTCAACAAGGAATTAGAACAAAGCATTAAACAGATTTTTGCTAAATACAATGAAAGGATTGAGAGAATCAAAAAAGGCGATGAGCTTCCTCCAGGTGTAAATCAGCTTATTAAAGTCTATATTGCTATGAAAAGAAAGATTCAAGTTGGTGATAAAATGGCTGGCAGACACGGCAACAAAGGTGTAGTATCAATGATTTTACCAGAAGAAGATATGCCTTATCTTGAAGATGGAACTCCTGTTGATATAGTGCTTAATCCCTTAGGTGTTCCCTCAAGAATGAATGTGGGACAGATTTTAGAAACTCATTTAGGTTTAGCTGCAAAGGCATTGGGAATTTACATAGCCAGTCCAGTTTTTGAAGGGGCTAAAGAGGATGAGATAAAAAAGCTTCTGAAAAAGGCAGGTTTTCCAATAACTGGACAGGTAATTCTTTACGATGGAAGAACAGGTGAACCATTTGAGAGACCTGTTACTGTTGGTTATATGTATATGCTAAAACTACATCATCTTGTGGCTGACAAAATACATGCTCGTTCAATAGGACCATATTCTCTCGTTACCCAACAGCCTCTTGGTGGGAAAGCACAATTTGGAGGGCAGAGATTGGGTGAAATGGAGGTATGGGCATTGGAAGCTTATGGGGCTGCATTTACTTTACAAGAATTCTTGACTGTAAAAAGTGATGATATAAGCGGAAGATCAAGAATGTATGAGGCAATAGTCAAGGGACATCCAGTACTTGAGTCAGGTGTTCCTGAATCATTTAATGTTTTAATAAAAGAACTCCAAAGTTTGTGTCTTGATGTAGAGCTTTTGGAAAAAAAGAGGAAATTAGGAGGATAAACCTTGATAGATAATATTAATTCACTTTTTCAAGAACTTAAAACTCAAAGAAGGTTTGATGCAATAAGAATAAAACTTGCATCGCCTGAAAAGATAAGGGAATGGTCTTTTGGAGAAGTTAAAAAGCCAGAAACAATTAACTATCGAACCTTTAAGCCTGAATCAGAGGGACTTTTCTGTGCCCGTATTTTTGGCCCTGTTAAGGATTGGGAATGTCTATGTGGAAAATATAAAAGAATGAAACACAAGGGTGTTATATGTGACAAATGTGGAGTTGAAGTTATTCAGTCTAAGGTCAGACGTGAGAGAATGGGGCATATAGAGCTTGCTGCACCTGTAGCACATATTTGGTTTGTAAGAGGTATACCAAGCAAAATGGGCTTATTACTTGATCTTTCTGTAAGACAGCTGGAAAAGGTTATCTATTATGAAGACTATATAGTAATAGATGCTGGAGATACACCTTTAAAGGAAAAAGATATTTTGACTGAAGAAGAGTATAAGAAAAAAGTTGCAGAATATGGTTTTAAATTTAAAGTTGGAATGGGAGCTGAGGCTATAAGAGAACTTTTGAAAAAGATTGATTTAGACCAACTTGCCAAAGAACTAAAGGAAAAGATAGAAACAGCAACATCTACAGGTATTAAAAGAAAACTAACTAAAAGACTTAAAGTAGTCGAGGCTTTTAAAAAATCAGGTAATCGCCCCGAATGGATGATACTTGATATTATCCCTGTTATACCACCTGAGTTAAGACCTCTTGTTCCTTTAGATGGTGGTAGATTTGCCTCGTCAGATTTAAATGACTTATATAGAAGAGTAATTAATAGGAACAATCGTCTCAAGAGATTAATGGAACTAAAAGCTCCAAGTGTAATAATTAGAAATGAAAAAAGAATGCTTCAGGAAGCTGTAGATACACTCTTTGACAACACTAAACGTTCAAAGGCTTTAAAAGCAGGTAGTCGAAGACCTCTTAAATCACTTAGTGATATGATAAAGGGTAAACAGGGAAGATTTAGACAGAATCTTCTTGGAAAGAGAGTGGATTACTCAGGAAGATCAGTAATAGTAGTTGGGCCGGAACTTGAGATGCATCAATGCGGTTTGCCTAAGGTGATGGCTTTAGAACTATTTAAACCATTCGTGTTCAATAAATTAGAAGAAAAGGGTTATGCAACTACCATAAAACAGGCAAAAAGACTTGTCGAACAGGAAAAGCCAGAAGTATGGGATGCCCTTGAAGAGGTAATACATGAACATCCAGTTCTTTTGAATCGAGCTCCAACACTTCATAGACTTGGTATTCAGGCGTTCGATCCTGTTTTAGTTGAAGGTAAAGCAATTAAACTTCATCCTCTTGTGTGTACAGCTTTTAATGCTGACTTTGATGGGGACCAAATGGCAGTTCATATTCCTCTTTCCTATGAAGCGCAGATAGAGGCAAGAATTCTTATGATGTCAGTAGGAAATCTTTTATCCCCAGCCAATGGTAAGCCAATAGTAGTGCCAACGCAGGATATGGTTTTGGGAATATATTACCTTACCAAAAAGAAAAGTAATGCAAAGGGTGCAGGAAAAATTTTTGCTGATCCAGAAGAGGTCATTCTTGCATATCAAAACGGTGTTGTTGAAGTTCATGCACCCATTAAAGTTAAACTAAACGGAAAATTGGTAGATACAACAGTTGGTAGAATAGTCTTTAGAGAAATTACACCTAAAGATATGTCCTTTGATCTGATTAATAAAGAATTTACAAAAAAAGAGTTAGGTAAATTAATAGAATATATTCATACAACATATGGTAAAAGGGAAACAGTTCTATTTTTAAACAAAATTGAAAAATTAGGATTTGAAATAGCTACAAAATCGGGGATTTCTATTTGTATAGATGATATGCACATACCTTCCAAAAAGGCTAAGCTAATCAAAGAAGCTGAAGCTCAAGTTATGGAAGTTCAAAAACAGTATACAGAAGGCTTAATAACTCAAGGTGAGAGATATAACAAAGTCATTGATATTTGGGCTAATGTTACTGAGAAAGTAGCGGATGAAATGATGAAAGAACTTGGAGCAGAAGAAGGAAAGGAATTAACACTAGAAGAACTTGCTGAAAGAAGATCTTTTAATAGTATATTTATGATGGCGGATTCTGGTGCAAGAGGAAGTATTGCGCAAATAAGACAGCTTGCAGGGATGAGAGGTTTAATGGCAAAACCTTCAGGTGAAATCATAGAAACACCAATTACTGCGAATTTTAGAGAGGGGTTAACGCCCCTGCAGTATTTTATATCAACGCATGGTGCAAGAAAAGGGCTGGCAGATACTGCACTAAAAACTGCTAATGCAGGCTATCTAACAAGAAGACTTGTTGATGTAGCTCAAGATGGTATTTTAAACGAAATAGATTGTGGAACAAAAGATGGAATTTATATTTCATCTCTAATTGAGGGTGGAGAAATTGTTATGCCCCTTGAGGAGAGAATTTTTGGCCGAACACTAGCGGAAGATGTTAAAGATCCCATTACTGGAGAAATGATTGCAAAGAGAAATTCACTTGTAGATCAGACACTGGCTAAGAAAATTGTTGAGTCAGGTATAGACAGGATAAAAATACGTTCAGTATTGACATGCAATTTAAAAGTTGGAGTTTGTTCAAAATGTTATGGGATGGACCTTGCAACAGGTGATCCTGTGGAGATAGGAGAAGCAATTGGAGTTATAGCAGCTCAGTCCATAGGTGAACCAGGAACTCAGCTAACAATGAGAACATTTCACATAGGTGGAGCTGCTACTAAAATAGTTGAGCAGGCAGTGCTCGAAGCAAAGGGAACAGGAAAAGTAAAATTTAAAGATCTTCATTATGTGGAAAGGAAAGACGGTTCATTAATTGTTTTAAACAGAAATGCGCTAATAATAGTAGTAGATTCTTTTGGTAGGGAAAGAGAAAAATATAATCTTGTTTATGGAGCTAAAATTCTTGTTAAAGAAGATGATAAAGTAGAGGCAGGGCAGAGATTGGCTGAATGGGATGCCTATACTACTCCTATAATAACTGAAATAGGTGGTAAGATTGCCTTTGGCGATCTTGTTGAAGGGGTTACTTTTAAAGAGGAAACAGATCCTACTACAGGACTTTCTCACAAGATAATAATTGATTATCCTGCAACATACAGGCCACGAGTTACCATAAAAGATATAGATGGTAAAACAGCTAAGTTGCCTTCTGGTTCACCTGCGAGATATTTACTTCCTGCAGGTGCAATCTTAGTTGTTGATAAAGGATATAAGGTAGAGCCAGGAGATATTCTTGCAAAGATTCCAAGGGAAACGATAAAAACAAAGGATATTACTGGAGGTTTACCAAGAGTAGCAGAACTTTTTGAAGCAAGAAGACCTAAAGAATCAGCCATAGTGAGCGAGATTGATGGAATAGTTGAATTAAGAGGAGTTCAGAAAGGTTCAAGAGTTATAATTGTAAAAGGAGCTGATGAAACAAGAGAATACATTGTTCCAAAAGGTAAACATGTTATTGTACAAGATGGAGACTGGGTAAAAGCTGGAGAACCGTTAATTGATGGTTCTATAAATCCTCATAGCATTCTTGACATTCTTGGTCCTACAGAGTTACAGAGATATCTTGTTGATGAAATTCAGAAAGTTTACAGACTTCAGGGAGTTTCAATTCATGATAAACATATAGAAGTAATAGTTAGACAAATGATGAAAAAAGTAAGAATCGAAGATCCAGGCGATACAATATTCCTAATAGGTGATGAGGTTGACAGGTCGTTATTTGTAGAAGAGAATGAAAGAGTAGTAGCTCAGGGAGGTAGACCTGCACAGGGTAAACCCTTACTTTTGGGTATCACTAAATCTGCTCTTTCAACAGAGTCATGGGTTTCTGCAGCTTCATTCCAAGAGACAACAAGGGTTCTCACTGATGCATCTATTGAGGGTAAAATTGATGAACTCAGAGGTCTAAAAGAAAATGTTATAATGGGAAGAATAATCCCTGCTGGAACTGGTGCTCCTTTTTATAGGGATATACTGATAAAGGGTGATTTTTATAATAAGCACATAGAGAGTTTAACTGAAGAAATTTCCGAGTGATTCCTAAGTTTGTTACAGATGTAATGCTTGGAAGCCTGAGCCGATGGCTCAGGCTTTTTGGTTTTGACACTCTTTACAGTAATAAGTTTAAAGATTCTGAACTCATAAAAATTTCGCTTCAGGAAGGTAGAATTTTATTAACTAAAGATAGAGGACTTTCAAAATCTAAATTACTAAAAGATGTTTTGTTTATAAAATCAGAAAATTTAGAAGAGCAGTTAATTGAAGTATTTCGGTATTTAAAGAATAAAAACTATGATGTTTCAACGATATCTCGTAGATGTCCAGTTTGTAATGGAGAGGTAAGGAGAGTTCCCAGAGAAAAAGTATCAGATGATATTCCTGAATATATAGTTATGAATATGGATGAGTTTTACATGTGTAGTTTTTGTAAAAAAATTTACTGGCAGGGAAGTCATAAGAAAAAATTTGATGAAATGAAAGAAAAAGTTCTAAAAGAGTTTTTTATGCTTTCCTTATAAACTCTCCACTTTTACCACCAGCTTTGTAAACTAATTTAATTTCATCTATTACCATTTCTTTATCAATGGCTTTACACATATCATATATGGTTAAAGCTGCAACAGATGTAGCTGTTAATGCTTCCATTTCAATGCCTGTTTGGGCAGAAGTTTTTACTTTTGTAATAATTTTAATAATTGATTGTTCTAAATCTATCTCAAATTCTATTTCCACAGATGTTATTGGAATAGGATGGCATAGGGGTATTAGGTGAGGAGTCATCTTTGCTGCCATTATGCCTGCAAGACGGGCCACTTGAAAAACATCTCCCTTTGCAATCTCTTTATTTAGAATCATCTCTAAGGTTTCTCTTTTTATTTTCACTTTTCCTTCAGTTATAGCAATTCTTTCTATTGATGGTTTAGATGTAATATCTACCATCTTAGCTTGTCCCTTGCTATCAAAGTGAGTAAGACTCATCGTTCTTGTTCCGTTGGTCTTATTAATAATTCATTGACAGAAACATGTTTTTGTTGGGTGGTTACAAAAAGTATTGCCTCTGCAACATCGTCAGCAGTTAGGGCATTCATTTTTGCTCTGTGTAATATCCATTCATCAGGCATATTTTCTCCCCATTCAGTATTTACAACGCCTGGCTCAATTACACTAACCTTTATGTTAAATTTATTTAACTCCTTTCTTATTGATTCAGAAAAACCTATTACAGCCCATTTTGTAGCACAATAAACTGACCAGCCAGGAATACCAACTCTACCAGCTACTGAAGAGATGTTTATTATATTACCGCTTCTTTCCTTGATCATTAAATTGACAGCAAGATGAGTTAGATAAATTAGTCCTGTTAAATTCAAGTTAATTATTTCTTGCCATTCTTTTATTGAGCCGTGCTGGATATAGTTAAAAATACCCCTTCCTGCATTGTTAATTAAGATATCAAGTTTGGAAAAATTTTGAGTGAA
>ERZ1685331.187-NODE-187-length-12287-cov-17.752780_pt1 | contig 12287 bp, 5 predicted proteins | sample MGYA00580194_ERZ1685331 | MGnify/ENA primary metagenome ERZ1685331 (study PRJEB41501, sample SAMN08275520) | hot springs metagenome | biome: alkaline hot spring; material: microbial mat | place: Russia: Ush-Beldyr | collected 2015-07 | depth 0.5 m m ...
GGCTGTCGGGCATGCCGGGAACGGCGGGCGAATTCGGCTGGGCTGGCGCGGCAACAGCGGGCGTGGGCGCGGCGACGGGGGGTGGGGGCGTGGGCGCGGCGTCGCCGCGCCCCTACATGGCGGTTGTGATTGTCGGCGCGGTGCTCGTGAGTGGTTGGTGGTATCTGCGAAACTGGCGATTATATGGCGATCCGCTTGGGTTGCGGGCGTTTCGGGCGGAGTTTACCACACAGGCGTTTGAATGGACGAACCCGGCAGCCTGGGCAGGCGCGCTGACGACGCTGTACGAATCGTTCTGGGCGCGCTTCGGCTGGATGAATCTTCCGGCGCCAGCGTGGACGATGATGCTGTATGTCGCACTGCTGGCATTGGCAGTCGCTGGTTGGGCGCGGGTGCTGATTCGCTCGAATGAGGCGATGTGCCGATGGACCTGGCAACTGGCGGCGCTGCCGGTTCTGGCGCTGACGTGGGTCGTGAGTTTTGCCTTCACCGCCGGGCTGGTCGCCTGGCAGGGACGGCTGCTCTTCCCGGCGATCGCCGCGATTGCGGCGCTCCTGGCGTGTGGGTCAGGTGTCTGGCTTCGTCAGCGCACGTCGGTTATGCTGTTCATCGTCGGGATGGCGGGCATGGCAGCGTGGCTGCCGGTTGGGGTCATTCAGCCAGCGTATCCGGCTCAGACCCTCTCTGCGTCTGCGGCGCACGCCTGGGAGGGGAATGAGACGTATGCACGTTTCGCGCGTTCGACCGAACCGGGTGCGGTGATCCGCCGCTGGCGCATTGAAGGGTCGCCGCGCCCTGGCGCGACGATTGAATTGACGCTGCTCTGGCACGCATTGTCGCGCCAGGATCGTGACTGGTGGACATTCGTGCATCTGGTCGATGCCAACCGGCGGATTGTTGCCGAAGACAATCGTGAACCGCGCAATGGCGCGTACCCGATGTCGCAGTGGGTGGCGGGAGATTGGGTCGAGGCGCGCTACATACTCGTCATTCCCGCCGATCTTCCACCTGGCGAGTATGCGCTGTGGGTGGGCTTGTGGGATCCGGCGACCGGACGGCGCGCGGCGTTCTTCGATGATGATAATGTGTATGATCCTGATAGCGATCACGTCGTGCTGATGACACTGATGATAACCGGACCATAAGGAGTTTCTATGCGCGTTCCTCTATCCTGGCTGAAAGAGTTCGTTGACGTCACCCTGCCGGTCGAAGAACTCGCCGAACGGTTGACCCGCGCAGGGCTTGAATGTGAGGGGATTGAACGGATCGGCGTGGAAGGCGCCGACCTGCCGTGGGACCCGGAGAAGATCGTGATTGGCAGCATCCTGGAGGTTCGGCAGCATCCGAATGCCGACCGTCTGGTGCTCGCGGATGTGGACTACGGCGCTGGCGCGCCGCATACGGTTGTCACCGGCGCCCCTAATCTCTTCCCCTACAAAGACCGGGGGCGACTGCCGCAGCCGCTCAAGGGGGTCTTCGCGCGTGAGGGCGCAGAACTGTACGACGGTCACGCCGAGGGTTGGGTGAAGATGCGACTGAAGGGGCGACCGGTGCGCGGCGTCATGTCCGACGCGATGCTCTGCTCGGAAAAGGAACTGGGGCTGTCCGAAGAGCACGAGGGCATTCTCATTCTGCCGGATGATGCGCCGATTGGGATGCCGTTGCGCGACTACCTGGGCGATGTAGTGCTGAAGTTCGACGTGCTGCCGAATATGGCGCGCTGTCTGTCGATCCTCGGCGTGGCGCGCGAAATCGCGGCGCTGACCGGCGCGCCGCTGCGCATGCCAGAGATGACCGTTGTCGAGAATGGTCCCCCAATCGAAGGGCGCGTCCGCGTAACAATCGAGGAACCCGACCTCTGCCCGCGTTTCACGGCTACCCTGATCGAGGGGGTCACGATTGGTCCGTCGCCGCTCTGGATGCAGCGTCGTCTGACGATGGCCGGCATGCGCCCGATCAACAACATCGTGGACATCAGCAACTATGTGATGCTCGAACTCGGCGGACCCAACCACATGTTCGATGCCGACCGCGTAGCGGATCAGCATTTGATCATTCGCCTGGCACGCCCCGGCGAACGCCTGGTAACGCTCGACGACAAAGAGCACGACCTGGATGCCTCGCTCGGCGGCGGGATGCTGCCGCTGCTGGTGTGCGACCCGCAAGGACCGCTCAGCCTGGCGGGGGTGATGGGAGGCGCGTCGAGCGAAGTCAGCGCCACGACGACTCGTGTTCTGCTGGAAGTAGCGGTGTGGGACCCGACGATCATCCGGCGGATGGGAACTGCGCTGCGGGCGCGTTCGGAGGCGTCGAAGCGCTTCGAGCGCGGCGTGGATTACGAATTGCCGCCGCTGGTGCAGCGCCGCGCGCTCTCGCTGCTGCAACGGATCGCTGGCGGTAGGGTCGCACAGGGGATGGTGGACAACTATCCGCGTCCATGGCAACCGGTGATCCTCGATCTGACACCGCATGAGGTGCGCCGGATCGTCGGTGTTGCGCTCAACGCCGCTGAAATCGCCGATCTGCTGCGTCCCCTGGGGTTCGCCTGCGACCTGATCGACGATGGCGCCGCCGTGCGGGTGACCGCGCCGAGTTCGCGGCGTGACATCGCAATGCTCGCCGATCTGTGCGAAGAAGTGGCGCGCATGTATGGGTACGACCGCATTCCGCTGACACTGATGGCGGACGCGCTGCCCGATCAGCGCAATAATCCGTCGCTGGAACTGGAACTGCGGGTGCGCGACCTGCTGGCAGGCGCTGGCCTGGACGAGGCGATCACCTACTCACTGACCAGCATGGCAGCGGTTGCGGCAGTCAACCCGGCAGACGCCGACGCTTCGCGCTACCTGCGACTGGCGAACCCGCTGACCCCAGAGCGCGAGTATCTGCGCCGGTCGCTGCTACCGACGCTGCTGGAGGCGCTGGCGCAGAACCTGCGCGAACGCGAACGGGTGCTGCTGTTCGAGCTCGGGCGCGTCTACCTGAAACGCGCCCCCGGCAGCGACGACCCGCGTCCTGAAGAACCGCGCCGGCTGGCGCTGGCGCTGGCGGGCCGGCGGCACGAGCGCTCGTGGCACACGCCGGATGAGACCGTCATGGATTTCTTCGACTTGAAAGGCTTTGTGGAGACGCTGCTGGCACGGTTGAACATCGCTGGCGTGCAGTATAGGCCATTGACTGACGACCCGCGGTTCCATCCCGGGCGCGCGGCGCGGCTCGAACGCGATGGGCGCATGCTCGGCGTCATTGGTGAACTGCACCCCGAGGTCTGCGAGCGCCTGGAGATCGCCGCGCCGCGCGCGATGGCCGCTGAACTCGATCTCGAACTGATCGGCGCGCTGGTCGAACCAGTGCGCTACCGCGCCATTTCGCGCTACCCGGCCACCACCCAGGACCTGTCGCTGGTGGCGGCGATTGAGGTTCCGGCGGAACGGGCAGCGGCGACCATTCGCAAATATGCGGGTGCGCTGCTCGAGTCGCTGACCCTCTTCGATGTGTACGAAGGCGAGCAGGTTGGCGCTGGCAAACGCAGCCTCACCTACCGCCTGGTGTTCCGCGCGCCGGACCGCACGCTCAACGATGCCGAAATCGCCAGAGTCCGTCAGAAGATCGTGCGCGGGCTGGAGTACGACCTGGGTGCGACGATTCGCGGGTAGGGCGAGGGTGGAAGGTTGAAGATGGCGACGTTGCATCGCACCGTCGCCTCCCCGCGCCCCACGGCATCGCCATCGTCGAGGCGCCCCCCCGTGGTTGCCCCGCCGGTGGTCGCCCCGCGCCCACGGCATCGCCATCGTCGAGGCGCCCCCCCGTGGTTGCCTGCGCCGTGATCGTCCCGCCCCGGGCGGCGCCAACGTCGGGGCGCCCCCCGTGGTTGCCTGCGCGGAGACGTATCCGCGGCAAAGACCTCACAGGTTGGGGACGTTCTTCGACTCGCCCACGTTCAACCTTCGACCTTCCCACCTCTCCCCTCTCACTGTCGCACACGTGTGCGGATGTGGTACAATACCATCAGGCAGCGTCGCATTACCGCTGCGCCCTGCCTGGCAACCGGATGCACCAGGGAGAACCCGCGTATGACGCAAACGACCATCCCCGCCGCCCTGCCGGAAACGCCGCCCGCCGATGACCCCTTCCGCTACGGCTGGCGCTTCGTGCCGCGCCCAACCCCGGAGGACCCCCATCACCTCGAACAGGTTCCGCTCACGCTGGAGGATGTGCTGCACCCGGAAGTGGGAGATTTCATTGCGCGCAACGACGGCCACGAGACCGACCGGATGTATCTGACGGAAGTGCTACGCGCGCGCCTGGAAGAATCCGGTGCGGCGATTGCGCTCAGCGATGTGCGCATCGCGTGGGACGTGCCGGACCTGCGTCCGCACGGACCGGATGTGACGGTCATCCCCGGCGTGCGGGAACGCCGGAACTGGAGCACGTTCGAGGTGGCGGTCGAGGGTGCGCGTCCGGCGCTGATCATCGACATCACCTCGCCGGAGACGCGCGCAAACGACCTGGAGCGCAAAGTGGCGCACTATGCGCGCGCGGGGGTGGCGCAGTACGTGATTGTGGACGATGTCGGTCGCGGTCGGTGGGAGCGGCGCCTGCGCCTGCTCAACTACCGACTGGAGGGAGGCGCATACCGGGTGCATCCGCCGGACGCGAATGGGCGGGTGCATCTGGTGATCGCCAACCTGTGGCTGGGGGTGGAGGGGGATCACGTCGTCTGCTCCGACGAACAGGGCGTAGCGTTCGGCAACTATGCGCCGGTTGTGCGTCAGGCGGCGGAGCGGGCGCAGCGGGAAGCCGAACGCGCGCAGCGGGAAGCCAAACGTGCGCAGCGGGAAGCAGAGCGGGCGCGACGGGAAGCGGCGGCGCGGGAAGCGGAAGCGCGGGCGCGGCGCGAAGCCGGGGAGCGGGCGCGGGAAGCGGAAGCGCGCGCGCGGCGCGAAGCCAAACGTGCGCAGCGGGAAGCAGAGCGGGCGCGACGGGAAGCGGAAGCGCGCGCGGCGCGAAGCCGGGGAACGGGCGCGGCAGGAAGCGCAGGCGCGCGTCGCCGCCGAGGAGCGCGTGCGCGCGCTCGAAGAGGAACTACGCCGGTTGCGCGGCGGTTAGTGGCGCAGATGACCGTCACCTGGGCGATCGTCTGAGCGCGGCGCTCACGGTGGTATATGCCCCGCTGCGCCGCGGAGCGCCGCCAGCAGTTGTTCGACGGGCGCAAGCGCTGCGATCAGGCGGCTGCGCTCGTCAGGCGGGAGAAATGCCACCTGACCGATTGGCAGCGTTTCGATCAACTGCATTGCGCGTTCGCGCACAACATCAGCAGAGAGCGGCGTCTGCAGCGGCGCGGTGCGTCGCGCCAGGCGCTGAAGGAATTCCTGTAATGCCGACTGATCCCCCGGCAGCGGGGGCCAGCGGTCGGCATCTGCCCAGAGCGGCAGGTCGCGCCCGGCGAGCGCCAGGCGGATCTCGCGTTGCTCGTATGCCGCCGTCAAAACATCGAGCGCCTGCACCGCATCGCTGTCGGTCAGCCAGTGGGTGTTCGCCGCCACCACCGCCCAGCGTCGTCCGCCGATCGTGTTCGCCAGCAGGTCGAGGTGCCAGACCAGTGGGACGGCGTCCGGCGGCGCCAGATGTCGCCACAGTTCATCGTCGCCTTCGGCGGCAAGCGCGGCAGCCAGCGTCTGTAACAAACGCAGCCCCGGACGCGGTTCGATGTCGGGTGGTGCGGCGGCATGCCAGATAACCTTCTGTCCGCGGGTGTGGAGATGCGCAGCAAGACCGGCTGCCAGAGCGAACGCCTCCTCAGGATCGCCCCAGATGAGCGCCAGACCATCGCGCCGCAGCGACGATACGTACAGGTCGAGTTCGGCTTCGTAGCCGACCGTCGATGCGGACGGCGGCGTGTAGAGATGCGCTGGCGGCGCTGGCGGCGGTAATGCTTCGATGGCAGCGGGCAGCAGAACCGCCAGACGTTCCAGCGCCTCGCGTTTGGCGCGACTGTAGGTGCTTGCGCTGAGCGCCAGCGCCTCCTGGAGATCGGCGCGCGCCTCGCCTGCCTCATACTCACCCGCAATGATCAGATAGTGTCGCCAGCGCGGGTCGTTCAACACTGGACCGGCGTCATCCGGCGGACGCAATTGCTCAATGGCGGCGCGCAACGCTGCTTGCACGCGGCGTCCACGCTGCTGAGCGTCGGTTTCATCCGCCAGCAGCAGTTTCGCCAGATCGCTGCGTCCCAGGGTGAGCGGCGGGTCTTCGGGGAGTGCGCCGAGCGCCTCACGCAGCAGACGCACGGTGGCGCTATGCGCTCCAATGCCGCTTTCCTCATCGCGCAGGCGCGTCAGTAATCGGTAGAAGGTGCTGCGCGGCACATCGAGAATCCCTTCATCCCGCAATCGCGCCTGCACTCTGCGCCACAGCACATTCGCAGGAACACCTGGCTCAGCGGCGAGTTCGTGGCGCAGAATGCGCGCCAGCGGGCTGTTGCGCGCCAGATGTCCTCCGCCGCGTTTGCGGCTTTTGAGCGCCGCCAGACCACCGCGCCGGAAGGTTTCACGCAACCGCCGCAGGCTTTCACGGCTCACGCCGAAGGTGCGCGCCACCTCCCCCGGCGAGCGCCCTTCGCGCAGCAGGGCAACCAGCATGCGGTACCGTCGCAGCGCCGCCGCGTCGTTGCCGAATCGCTCTGCCAGGTCTGCGCTGGTCAGACGGGGGAGTTCGAGTTCAGATGTCGCTCCCTTCACGCAAGACCCCTTTTGCTCACACAAAGGCACAGACGCACGGAGGCTTTGCCGTTCCTGGGACGCTTATTGTAACGTTTGCCGCTCCATTGTGCTCAAAAAAAGACGCGAAGGTTCTGCGGTGTTCAACATCTGCAAGCGATAGCGAACAGGTTGAAGGCGCCTACCCTCGTTTGACGATCATCTCGGCATTACTGTAGAGCGCGTAGATCAACGGCAGCACATTGCGTTTGTCGCGCAGATACTCACGCCGCATGTCGCGCAGCAGGTCGCCGAGGCGTGTGGCGCCAGCGGCAAAACGGCGCAGCAGGGCAGGCGCGAACTCAGCAGCGAAAAAGGCGGGCATCAACACTTCCGTGCCGATGACGCCACGCGCGCCGCGCCCGATCAGGTAGGGAACCAGTCCATTGTACAGTTCCGGCGACAGTTCGGCGCTCTCGCAGGCGTTGAGCACTACCAGCGGCGCACTGTCGAAGCGCTCGAGGTCCAGTCCGGCGTACAGGTTCATTTCGTCAAGTGTGATTGCTTCGCCATTGATGCTCAGGTAGGAGTCGCCCAAACCGTATTCGATGCCGGTTGCCGCTTCCTTTTCGCCCGGCGAGCGGCTGACCGCATGCCCGTAGAAGTAGATGATCTGCGGCACATCACGGGAACGGCTCAACAGGTCGAGAAACTCGTCGCGGGTGTCGTACTCGGTGACCGTCACCCCGTCGATGCCGGGCAGGGTCTGGCGCTGTTCGGCGATGATCGGTGCATTGAATTGCGCATTGATCGTCTGATCGAAGACAAACCCAACGCGAAGCCGATCCCTGGCGTCGAGTTCAGGCGCGAATGCGGCAGGCTGGCGCGCGCTGAATTGCGGCGTGTATTCGATGATATGGCGATAGCCCCAGAACCCCGTGGGATCGACCGGGTCGGACGGTTTGAAGGGCAGGGCATAGACCAGCGACCATGGGAAGGCGAAGCGTTCGGCAATAACATTGATGCGCAATTCGCGCTCGGCGGTTGCGGTGCGCAGCAGCCGCCCCATTTCCTGCCCCTGGTCGCCGCTGCCGGGAGCGAAGAACAGCGAGCGAAAGAGCAGATCGCCGATCTGCCGCAGATCACGCAGCGCTTCCTGATGGATTGCCTCCGGGATCGCCGTATCTTTCAGTTGATAGGCGTAGACATTGCGCGACGTATCGAGTTTCTTGACAATTTTCTCCAGAAACGTGACGCGCGCCCGGCGGATGGCGTCAACGATCTCTTTCTCCGCCAGGTTCAGGCGCGCGACAGTGTACCCGCTCCCCAGCGATAGAATGAAGGTATAGCCGGTCGTTTCGCGAACAATGATCAGGCTGGCGTCGGTTTCGGCAGGATATGCGAGCGGGCTGCTCATCGTTGCAGCGGCGGCGGCGAGGGTCAACCCGCTGGCGCGCACCGGTTCGGCTGGCAGGTCCGCCAGCGCCGTCGCGCCAATCGCCACCTGCGCGACGATCTTCTGAAACGGCTTCTGGTTCAGTGAAAGGAGCGCCGTGATTTCGCCGATTCCCTGCTGGATCGGCTCAATAATGAAACTGGCGATATTCTTCGAGACCCCGCCGCGCGGGAAGATGATCTTTTGCTGCGGAATGCCGTACACCTTGAAGAACGCACTGTCGGCGACCAGACGCACATCCACCTCAATCTGCGCAGCGGCAGTCATCTGTTCCGCCTGCTCGACGCCTCCAGCCCGCACACGAGCGCTGGCGAGCGGCGCGGCAACATTCACATTGACGGCGTACATCCCGCCGATTGCCAGCGCTTCGCCCGGCGGCACAATGCGCGTCAGGGTCTTGCCGCCGCCGGTGATCTCCACTTCCCGCTGCAACCGCTGCTCGATCCAGAGGTTGAAGACCCGGTCATCCTGAGCAGCGACACCTTCGTTCAGGAGCGCCGACACCGGCGCGTGCTCGATGTCTGCGACCGCTTCGGGCGACTGTGGAGCAGGACGCGGCGGATCAGGTTCAATGTCGTGCATATCGCCGCCATCGTCAACCATTTCGGGCATTGCCGCCGCCATTTTGTACCGGAACGGGTCGAAGGCGACATCGCCAGCCGCAAGCATTTCCTCGAAAATGACGCCGTAGATCGCGCCACTGTCGAGCGCGACGACGCGCCTGCCGGGGTGACTGTCGCGGATGGTGCGCGCCTCGTGGGTGGTGGTCGCCTGGCGATCCAGCCCCTGCACAGGGGTCAGGCGCTGGATCAGGGTCGTCAGGGGAGTCTCCGCCAGTTTGGCGGCAACGTGTTCTTCTGGTTCCACATAATCGGACGGCAGGGGCGTCGCAGCGATTTCAGGGAGCGTCCAGCCACGAATGTCCTGGTAGCGCATCAGGCGATGGACGATCTCCTCGACCTCGATCCAGCGCGCGACGATGAACGTGCCATCGGCGAGCGGCACAACGACGAATCGGTACAGGCGATCATCGCGTTCCGGCGGCAGCATGGCATAGATCTGCCAGAGCGACGCCGTCTCTTCCGCGATCAGGCACACACTGATAGGCGCCGGGGTGAGTTTGTCGAAATTAATCGGCATACGGCGTCGGTCCTTTCCGCTGGTAAAATATCAGCAAAGACCTCTGAGGTCAACCTGCATGCGCGTCATGTCCACGAGTCGTTCCCGCAAAGCGGCGATCTGGCAGACACAGAGATCGTGCCTGAGACCTCAAAGGTTGGTGACGTATTTCAACTTGCCTGCCCACCTTCAATGTTCAATGGGTGACGTTCAACCGTCTTAGACCCTTGAGGGTCGGGGGTACGCACAGCCAGGGAACGAGAAGCATTCTGCTGGTGAGTTCCACGGCAGAAACCATCAGCAGCACAGACCTCAAGGGTCGGGTGCGTCTTCCTCCTCCGCCACGTTCAACGTTCAACGACCACCTTCCCACCTTCAAGCCCTTCTCACCACTCACCTCACACCTCATCTCTCCCGATACCAGTTCCCTGGCAGATCGGCGAGATCGTTGGCGGCGGCAGGGGAGAGTTCGCCCCAGCGAACGACGCCGGATGCTGGAATGCCGTAGCGGGCGCGCAGGCGGGCAAGCAGCCACGACAGGGCGCGGCGCGACGCATCGGTGTATCCGGTGTGCGGTCGTTCCAGCATGACGCCGATACTGCTGCGGTTGATATTGCGCTGCGCGCCGTCCCAGTATGCCATGCCGCTGTGGAACGCGGCGAATTCGTCGTCGACCAACTGGTAGATCGCGCCTTCGGCGGCGACGTAGTAGTGCGGCATGCGCGGCGCGCCGGGCATTGCCATACTTTCGAGCGATTGGCGTGCGGGTCCCCCGTCACCGTGCAGGACGATCAGGCGGATCTTCGAGCCGCTGCGACTGCCATACGCGGTTGGGGCGCGCCCGGCGATGGTGAAGCGCTGGATGTGGAAGGCGTCCCATTCCGGCGCAAGCACGACACCCGGCGACAGAAGCCCGGCGACCGGGGCAGGAGCGGCGAGCAGCGTCTGTTGCGGTCCAAAGATTGCACTCAGGCGCTGCACGTCGCTCCAGTTCGGCACAATGTTGTAGATCGTGTCGGTGGCGTAGACCTGGAAGTTATACTGTTTGCCGCCGACGGTGATCGGGTCGGTTTTCCCCAGCGGCGCGCCGAGGTTCCATTGCCGGGCAAGTTGGTGGAACGCCCAATCGGGGCGGTACTGCTGCCCGGCGGCGGCGTAGGTGGCTTTGAGCAGTTCATCGCGCACCTTTGCCTGCGCCGGGTTGGTGGTGCTGGCAAGGGCGCTGAGACGCTGGATGTTTTGCCATTCTGTGCCGCGGTTGAAAATCGTGTCGGTGGCGAAGACCTGGTAACTGTAGGAAACGCCGTCCACGACCAGCTTTTTGCTCGGTTCCAGCGGCGGACCGAGGGTTTGACCGGCGACGGCATACTGGTGAAATGCCCAGTCGGGGCGGAACGGCGACCCGCCGGTGGCGTAGGTGGCGTCGAGCAGGGCGCGTCCGAGCGTCCCTGGTGGAGGGATAGAACCCGCGAGCAACTGCGACAAGCGTTGCACATTGCCCCAGTTCGGCACTTCGCAGAAGAGCGTATCACGCGCAAACGGCTGATAGTTGTAGGTCTTGCCGCTGTGCTGCAACCGCTGGCTTTTCGCTGTCGGAAATCCAAGATTGTTCTCGATGGCGAACTGATGAAATGCCCAACTGCTGTTGTACCCCTCGGCGCGGCGGGCATAACTCTGGTCGAGCAGCGCCTCGGCGAGTTCTTCGATCTCCGGTGGGATGGAACCGATTGGACCAGGCGGTGGCGGGGGTGGCGGCGCGGCATTGGTGAGCCAGGCGTTGACTTCGCCAAGCACCCATTCTTTCGTAACCGCCCATCCGGGGCAACTTTTCTTGCTGTAGTCGCGGTGGAAGGCAAGCAGGGTTGCAGGCGGAATGTTCAGCCGCCGCGACAACCCGCCGAGCACTGCTTTCGTCCCTTCCCACACCGCGCCCGATGGCCGTTCACGGTCGTAGTCGCCGACCATCTCGACGCCGATCGAATACCAGCCAGCCTTCAGACTCCCATTGCCGGGACCAGCGTGGATGCCGATGTCTTTCATCGGCGTAAACAGCCAGATGCCGTCGGGAGCGACATAAATGTGGGGGGCGGATGGCCATCCTTTGTTGGCGTAGTCGCGCTGCATGCCCTGCATTGAAGGAAGCCCGCGCCACTGCTGCACCGTCGGGCGCCAGGTGTGATGCAGCACCGCTTTCGATGGGGTCAATTGCCCGAACTGGTAGCGAGCAACGTAGTCCAGCCATTGTGGAATAGTCAAGCAGCGCCCGATCATGGGCGGCGTGCCGGTAGTGGCGTCTTGTGTGGTCAACCGAGCACCTCTTTGTCGGAGTGGAGGAGATAACCGGATCCGGAATTGGGTGCATCGTAGCACAGAGCAAATCCGTGAGTCAAGTTTGACAGACCTTCTGCGGAAGTGTATAATCTCGTATTGGGATTGGCGATCCCCGATAGCTCAACGGTAGAGCGGCTGACTGTTAATCAGTAGGTTCCAGGTTCGAATCCTGGTCGGGGAGCCAGCAAACACCCGGTAAGAACACCGGGTGTTTTTGATTCCAGGAGCATCGCTCCAGAAACATTGGCACATCGGCGTCCCCGGCGTCGATCAGGCGCATCCGGTCGCACCCGGCGATCCAGGCGGAACGCGGGTCGTGCCCGGTGGCGATGGCGTTGGAGAAACCCTGTGCAAATGAGCGCACTGCTTCGCTGCTGATCGCCGCGCGCGTGGCGATCACCGGCGGCATGCCGGGTTCCAACGCCGCCAGGTTCGCCGCCGACTCGCACATGCTCAGGATGACGCAGCACAGCGCCGGAACGCTGGCGAAGGTCTGGAGCAGCGCGGCGCGCGGCACGAGATGCGCAGCGCCGGAAATCCTGAAACAGGAGCGTACCGGCGTCGCTGCGGCTGAGAATGTGGAGATCGGGCGGCTGGAGGCGCAGCAACGTCTGGTGGAGGTTGTCCAGCGCGGGGTGCGGTCGGTGTGTGGGACCGGTCGGTGTGGGGTGCGGTCGGCGTTG
>ERZ1685331.189-NODE-189-length-12138-cov-21.922867_pt1 | contig 12138 bp, 16 predicted proteins | sample MGYA00580194_ERZ1685331 | MGnify/ENA primary metagenome ERZ1685331 (study PRJEB41501, sample SAMN08275520) | hot springs metagenome | biome: alkaline hot spring; material: microbial mat | place: Russia: Ush-Beldyr | collected 2015-07 | depth 0.5 m m ...
GAGGCGGCCCGCCGTCTTCTGCGGGGCCAGCCCATTGCCGACCAAGTCCTATGGCTGGCCGCCACCGGTGCCCTCTACGCCTTGGTGGGACGGGCCTTGTTGCAGCGGGCGGTACGACGGATGAGAGCCGCCGGGACCACAGGGGAGTTCTGACATGCGACCGGCTTGGACCCTGCTCGTGTGTTCGCTCAAGGCCCGGGCCCGCTATCGCGGCGATTTCTACTGGAGCACGGCCTCGCCCCTCCTTTTGGCCTTGCCCGCGGTGCTCCTCGGCTACTGGGGGGAACAGCTGGGACTCCTTGCTGCGTTCGCTGAGACGACAGGCACCAGTCGCTATGCGCTGTACGTTCTTCTTGGGGCGGTGTACTGGAACTACGTTGAAGCGGTATGGTCGATCGCTTTCTCCCTGCGCGGGGCGATGCGGTCGGGGGTGCTGGAGTCCCTCCTCGCTACGGGGCTTTCCCGCTGGGGGCTGATCGCGGCCTGGTCCGGAGCCCGCCTCCTTGGGGTCACGGTGCACTCCGTTTTGGCCATCGCCTTGGTCGTGGCTCTGGCCGGATGGCCAGGAGGAGCGGCGGTGGGCGCGATCGTCCTCGTGTGGGCCTTCTCCCTCCTCGGCTCTTACGGCCTTGCGTTCGTCCTGTTCGGCCTGACCCTGCGGTTCAAGGACGCCGAGTCTTTGCTGAGCCTCGTGGGCAACGTGGCCCCCCTCCTCGGCGGGGTGTTCTTCCCGGTGGCGTTCCTTCCCGGTTTCCTGCGGCCGCTTGCCCTGGCGTTCCCGTTCACCTACGGCGTAGACGCCCTGCGGTCCCTTTGGTTGGGGACGGAAACGCTGTTCCCCTTGTCTTTCCAATTTGCGGTGCTTGGGGCGCTGGGTCTTGTCTACTTGGTTCTGGGGTGGTGGGCGCTTGGGCGATTCGAGCGCCTGGGTCGCCACCACGGCCTGGAGGGGTTCTGAGAGCCGGCCCCTTGCCCCGTCTCGGTCGGGACGGTAGGGCTTCCCATCAGGTTTGGAGCAGTGCTCCTTGGGCGACTGGAAAGACTCTTCGCCACCGGGGGACGCCTTGTCTCCCTCCCCGCTGACCGCCCGACGGTGTTCGCGGGGGACACCCACGAAAACAATGGTGCGATCGGCAGGAAGGGAGACAAGCCGCCCCTCCTTCTTCGGACGCGCCCGCAGCCGGGTGAGGAGATTCGCTGGCCACATAGAAACGCCCCTACCTCTCCCCGCTCTGTGGTGCAAGGCCGTCGGCGGTGGCGCGGTTGCGTAGCGAGCGAAGAACCCGTTCAGAAAACCCGGCGATGTCCCGGCTTGCTCGGTGCTGCCTCTCCCAGGCGTCTTCGAGGTCGGCGAACTCGTTAGGAGTCAGGGGCACAGGATAGGGGGCGAGAGCGGAGACGACTTCCTCCGAAGGATGGACGGCCAGACCCAGCTCGGCCGACAGGCTCCGCTCCAGGATGAGCACCGCCACTTCCACAGCCTCATCCACGACTGGGTCCAGCTCAGCGGTGGGGCCGGCCCAAGGTACAGCCCCCGCCAGGGCGGCATGGCACAGCTCGTGGAGGAACACGTGGGCTATGTCGGGAATGCAATCTCGCACCACGGCATCCGGCAAGGTCACCCCCAGGCGCCCCTCGACGTGGCGAACGATCTCGTTCAAGCGCCCCGCGATCTCCTGGCACAGATCGATTCTCAGTCAGCATCACCTTCCGTTCGCCGAGACTCTTCAGCCTGAGCAAGCGACCGTCCTGCGGCCCTTGCCCCTACCTTGGGTCAACCTCTTCGGCAACGCCGGGCGCGCTCCGGAAGGGAATCAGACCAGCCTGGCCCAGGGCCTCGGCCAGCCGGTCCAGAACCACGAGGGGGAGCGCCTCCCCACGTACCTTGGGGTCGAGGCCGAGCGCGGCCAGCAGCCGATCCACGTTGGCCACCGGCGCCCTCGTCGCGAGCGCGTTGCGGAGCGCCTTCCGCCGGCCAGCGAACACCGGCGAGGGTCCGCTCGAACCAGTCCTCGCGGACGGTGATCCGCGGCTGGGTGAGCTTCTGCAGCCGAACGAGGGCCGAGACCACCTTCGGCGGAAGGAAGAATACCGTCCGCAGCACCTTGCGCACCACCGCCAGGTCGAAGTACGCCTGGAGGTGGACCCCAAGCCGGCTCCGCTCCGGCCCAGACGGGGCGACGAGCTTTTCCCCGACCTCGCGTTGCACCATGAACAGCGCCCGGTCCACGGTCTGCCCCTCCCGCAGCACCTTGAGGAGGACGTCGCTCGTAATCCCGTAGGGCAGGTTCCCCACCAGGAGGAATCCCTTCCCCAGGGAAGGAAGGGACACGTCGCGGAAGTCGCGGTGGACGATCCGCCCGTTGGGGAGGCACGCGGAGGTTTCCTCCAGGACCGGGATCAGCCGCCGGTCCACCTCCACCGCCACCAGCTCCTGGACGTGGGGGGCGAGGACCACGGTGAGCGCACCCGCCTCCACCGCGGTCTCGTCTCCCCGGGGAGCAGCGAGCTCGACGACCCTTCGGAGGGTGTTCGCGTCAGCAAGAAAGCGTTGCCCGAGTTCCTGCCTGAGGCGCACCCCGTACCAGGCTGGAACGTCCCGAAAGACCGTGGGCGAGGCGAGATTCCCCCCATGGGGATGATAGGCCTTCTCCACCAGTCTTGGGATAGGATCGAGCCACGCGCGTTCGGGACGTGGGGAAGTTCCCCCTCATTGTCCGCCTGGCCCGGATCGTCGGGCGAAGCCGGACGTGGCGGTGGGGATCGGCACTGCCGCCGCCCTGGACCTCGCAGGAAGCGATCTCCTCCTCAACGTGGACGGCCAGGTGGAGGGGATGCACTTCGTCCGAGACCGAATCCCCCCGAGTCCTCGGCAGACGGGTGCTCGCTGTAAGCCTGAGCGACATCGCGGTGATGGGGGGCACGCCCACCCACGCCTTGGTCGCCCTCGTCCTCCCACCGGATTTGGAGCTCCGGTGGATCGAGGAGGTCTATGCGGACTTGGGGGACGAAGGGGATCGGTTCGGGGTCGCGGTCGTGGCTCGCCGACCGGGGGGGCGGTGATGCGGGAAGGGAAGCTGGAGCAGGTCGTACCGCCTGAGGAACTGTACCACCGGCCGAAGACCGTGTTTTGTGGCCTCGTTCCTTGGCCGGGCCAACCCCTGGCCGGGCCAGGTCGTGGCCGCCGACGGCGACCGCCCGCTCGTCGAGGTGGCGGGAAAGCAGATCCCGGCCGAGGGCGAGGGAGCGAGGGTCGGCGATGAGGTGTTCCCCTTTTTCCGGCCGGAGTGGGTGCGGGTCGGCGAGGGGCCGTTCACCGCGGAGATCGCGCGCGCCGAGTACCAGGGCGACCGGTGGGAGCTGGAAACGCGGTTCGAGGGTCTGCCCCTCGTTCTCGTGGTCCCCAGCGGGGCGGCCCCCCACGGCCGCGCCCGGTTTGCGATCCGAAACGCGCGGGCCCTGCCGCGGGCGGATCACGGGGGAAGATGACCTTCCCCCTGCGGCCTGTCCCGAAGCGCCGGCGTCCTGCCTCACTGCCCGAGCTGCGCCCGCAGGATGTCCCACTCCTCCTTGGGGATGGTGTAGGTGTGCTCGGGGCCCAGGAACTTCCCCTCCTTCACCTCCTTGATGGAGGACTGGAACGCCCCGAGCATCACCGACGATACGTCGGCGTACTTCTTCACGAACTTTGGGGTGAACAGCTCAAACAGCCCCAGGATGTCGTGGACGATGAGGAGCTGGCCGTGGCAGGCAGGCCCCGAGCCGATGGAGAGGATGGGCACCGCCGCCCGCTTCACGATGACCTCCGCCACCTTGGCCGGAATCGCCTCAAGGAGGATCGAGAACGCCCCGGCCTCCTCCAGGCTCGCGGCGTCGTCGATGAGGGCCTTGGCTGCCTGGGCGCTTCGCCCCTGGGCCTTGAGTCCGCCGATCATGCTCGCCACCTGGGGAGCGAGGCCGATGTGGCCCATTCCGGGGATCCCCGCCTATGCAAGCGCCCCCACCCGCTCCGCCATCGCCCGCCGCTTGAGGGTCGTGACCTTGACCCGCTTCCCGTCCCTCGGTTCTCCCACACCGGGCAGGGTAGCCCGTGCCACGGGGAGCGTTAACCGAGTAGGATCGGCCCGATGCTTAATTCTCTCCCACTGTTTCAGCAGAAGCTCCTCGCGTGGTACGGGGAACACGCCCGGGACCTCCCCTGGCGGAGGGCAAGGGATCCGTACGCGATCCTGGTCGCGGAGGTCCTCCTTCAGCAGACGTGGGTGGAGCAGGCCCTCGGGTACTACGCCCGCTTTCTTGGGGCGTTCCCCAATTTCGCTTCGCTCGCCCGGGCATCGGAGGAGGTGCTGCGGGTCTGGGCCGGGACAGGGTACTACCGACGGGCGCGGAACCTTCACCGGCTGGCTCAGATCGTGTCCGCCCACGGTCTCCCCCGGACCGCAGCCGAGCTGGCGAAGCTTCCCGGTGTCGGGCCTTACACCGCCGCCGCGGTGGCCGCGATCGCGTTCGGCGAGCCGGTCGCGGTGGTCGACGGAAACGTTCGTCGGGTCCTGGCCCGGCTGTTTGCCCACCGGAAGCCAACCGCCCGCTGGCTTAAGGAGACAGCGGGCGTGCTTCTCTACACGGAAGACCCCGGCCGCTGGAACCAGGCGCTGATGGAGCTTGGGGCGCTTCTGTGCACTCCCCAAAACCCGGCCTGTCCCCACTGCCCGGTTGCCTCCTTCTGCGCGGGCAAGGAGGCCCCGGACAAGTTCCCCGAGCCCCGGAAGCGGCGCAAGCGGGATGTGCGCGCCGTGGCTCTTGTCCTGCGCGGCCGGGGAGGGTACGTCCTGGAGAGGCGTGACGGAACGGCGTTGGGGGGGCCTGTGGGGCGTTCCCCTCGCGGAAGGGCCCGATGCCCTTCCCATGCTCCTTGCGCGCCACGGGGGTCCCAAGCGCCCAACGGATCAGGACCGTTGCCCACGCGTTCACCCACAAGCGCCTCACGGTCACGGTGTACGTGGCCGCCTGGGCAGGCCCGGTCGAGAACCCAAGCTCAAGGCCCCTCTCCGCCCTCGACCAGAAGATCCTCGCCCTCGCCGAGCGGCGATTAGCCACGGGCACCGGTGACGCGCTATAGTTAACCGATGTTGCTTGAAGAGCTCCTCGAGGCGGTCAAGGGTGTGAGGGCGCGGATCGAGGCGTTTCGCGGGGATCTCCAGAAAAGCGAGGCGCTCACCCGGTACGCGCTCATCGACCCCATCCTCCGGGCGCTGGGCTGGGACACAGCGGATCCGGAGCTCGTCCGTCCGGAGTTTCCCACCGAGAGCGGCAGCCCCGACTATGCCCTTCTCGTGGGCGGTGTCCCCCTCCTCATGGTGGAGGCCAAGGCCCTGGGCAAGAGCTTTGAAACCGCTAAGGACAAGGGATTCCAGTACTGCTGGAAGAACAAGGTCTCCTACTACGTGATCACCGACGGGAACAGGTGGGAGGTCCACGACCTGCGGGAGATGGGCGGGAAGACCATCCTTCAGATCACGCTCGACCAGGGGGAGCCTGGCGAGGGCGCCCGGGCCCTTCTTGCCCTCTGGCGCCCGGCCATGCCCGCGGTCGAGCTCCCCCCGCCCACACTAGCGCGCCCCGCGGAGAAGACGCTCCCCCCGACCGCCCGAAACGAGCTTTCCCTTCTCAAGCTCGAGGAGAAGATGAGAAGCGGTGAGATTCCAAGGAACACGCCCCCACCGCTCAAGGTCATCTTCCCCGACCAAAGCGAGAGGGAGCTCAAGTACTGGAGGGATCTCTTCGTCGCGGTGGTGGAGTGGGAGAAAGGGTTGTTGGCAGACAAGCTCCCGATCATCCTTCCGAGCACGGGGAAGGTTAAGATCGCCCGTGATCCCGCGGGCATGATGGCTCCCAAGCCCGCCGGACCTTACTGGGTGGAGACCAACGCCAGCGCGCGCGACCTGGTCAAGCACGCGCTTCTTGCCACAAAGCACGCCGGTCAGGACCCCAATTCCATTAGGGTCATCCTCCGCTAGGGACCCCAGGGTTGCTCCTCCCCCGGCGAACCGGGAAAGTCCTCTCTTCCTTGGAGGGACGCGGGTGAGGGTTCTCGCGGTGATTGGGCGCTCGGTGGGAAGACCACTTTCCTCCGGTAGCTGATCCCTGTGCTCGTCGGGCGCGGCCACCGGGTGGGCACCGCCAAGCCCGGAGCCCAGGAGGTGGAACCGGAACGCCAGGGAAGGACGCCTACCTCCACCGCCCGGCCGGCGAGGAGCGGGTCCTGCTCTACTCTGACCGCCACGGGGCCCTGTTTCGGGACCACCACGAGACCCGGTCGGAGAGTACCTCGAGCGGCACATGACCGACCTTGACCTTGTCCTTCTCCAGGGGTTCAAGGGCTCAGAGTTCCCGAAGATCGAGATCTACCGGTCGGGGGAGCCCCTTGCGGGCCGGATCAGCGTCCTTGCTGTCCTCTCTGACCGGCCGGTGCGGGTTCCGGACGGGGTCGAGGTGCTGCCCCTCGATCCGGAGGCGGTGGCGGACTTCATCGAAGCGGCGGTCGTCACCATGGCCCTCGCCCTCCCGCTCGGGCTCGTCGCTGGGAGGCTGGGCTTCCGGCGGGCCATCCTCATCGGGATGGCCCTTCAGGCGGTGGGCCTGGCCGTCGTGTGTCTTGTCCCCGAGCCGCCCCTTCTGCTTGCGTCCCGGGTTGTGGCCGGGATCGGCGTGACGCTCGGCGGCGTGGTGGGCGCACCGTTCCTCGCCGCCGCGGTGGGGGACCGGGACCGCGCGCATTTCTTCGGGCTCCAGGCGGGGGCGAGCATCCCTTAGAGTGGCTGGGTCAGCCTTGGGCGGGCTCCTCCCGGACTTGTTCGCCCGGGCGTTCGATCTGCCCCCCAGGGGGCGTGGACGTACCGGGCCGCGCTTCTCGCCACATCGTCCCCATCGCCTGTATCCGGGGCTCCGGCCGGTGGGAGCCGCCGCATCTGCGGGACGTCCTCTCCCGGCGGTCCCTTTTCCTGCGGCTCCGCGTCGTCCCGAGCACGATCGGGCTTGGGGCAGGACTGGTTATCCCGTTGGCCCACATCTTCTTCCGCCTCAAGTTCGCGGCCTCGGACCCGGCCCTGGCCACCCGGATCGGCCGGGGGCGCACGGTCGTCCTGTCCCAGGGGCTGTCGCTTCCGTTCCTCCTATGGGGGTTCGGGCCCACGCTCCTCTGGTCGGCGCTCGGCTACCTCATCCGCACCCCGCTCATGAACCTCGCCGGCCCGGCGTTCTCCCTCCTCGTGATGGAGCTCTTCCACCCGCAGATGCGAAGCGGGATGAACGGGATCCCGATGGTATCGTGGACCGCAGGGTTCGCGGTGGGATCGCTCGCCTCGGGATACCTCCAGGTGGCTTTGGTGTTTGACTACCTCTTCCCCTCCACCGCGGCCCTGTACGCGATCGCGGTCGACCTCAACTGGCGGGCGTTCCGGCCCCTGAGGGTGGACGCGCCGGCAGCAGGGGGAACGTCGTGAGGGGGAAAGCCCTCGTCGCCCTGGGCCTCGCCGTGGCGGGCCTGGCCGTTTGGGCCGAGCCCCCGGAGGGAAGCGCGGACCGGGGATGGCGGCGTCCTCCGAACGGGCGCCCATCGGGACGGCTCGGAGCGCCCCCGCGGAGGGGGTCCTCGTCCCGGCGCGTTCGGCGTGCAAGTTGCCGACGGAGGATTTTGGCGCCCCAGCTCCGGTCGCGAAGAGCGGTGGCCTGCGCTTCTGCGCCCGGCGGGACGGACAGGTTCCCTCGGCCCCGGGCCCCCGTGCCGAGGCGGTACGGGGCCCCTAGGCTGGGCTAGACGAACTGGGCAAGAAGCGGGGCCAGCTCCTCAGGGGTGCGGAGGGGGCGGAGCCCCAACGGGTCCCCTTGGAGGACGGGGTGGAGGTCGTCATAGATGGGCCCCGCTCGGCGGTAAATGACCCCGGTGGGAAGCCGCTCCCCGTCGCCGAAGGCCACCCGCAGGGCCGCCTCCCGGCTCGTCGGATCGTGGCCCTCCCCCTCCACTGGGTAGACCCGCTCCTTGAACCACATAAAGTTCTGGACCCGGTTCCAGACCGGGCAGGGGTGGAGGACGTTCACCAACGCAAACCCGCGGTGAGAGATGGCCTGGGTGATGAGGTCGGCGGTGCGCTCGATCTCGCCCGAGAAGGCCTGAGCGACGAATGCGGCGTCGAGGGCCACGGCGATGGCCAGGGGGTTCAGGGGCCGGACCGGGGTTCCGGAGGGCTGGGCCCGGGTCTTGTACCTCAGGGGAGCCGTTGGGGAGGCCTGGCCCTTCGTCAGCCCGTAGACGCGGTTGTCGTGGGCGATCACCGTGAGGTCCACGTTGCGGCGGATGTTGTGGAGGAGGTGGTTACCCCCCTCGCCGTACAGGTCCCCATCCCCGGACTCGGCGATCACCGTGAGGTCCGGCCGCACGAGCTTGATGGCCGCCGCGGCCGCCACCGTCCGGCCATGAAGGCCGTTGAACCCGTTGACGTTGACGTAGTGGACGATCTTGGCCGCCTGACCGATCCCGGTTACGAGGACCACCCGGTGGGGAGGGAGGTCCAGGCGGTCGAGGGCCATGGCTAGGGCCTTGCGGATCGCGAAGTTCCCGCACCCTGGGCACCAGGCAAGCTCCACGTCCGCCAGGTACCGGTCCGCGCTCACCCAGCCACCTCCTCGGCGATCCCGTGGGCGGTGAACGGCCGGCCGTCGTAGCGGGGGATGAGTCGGTGGGGCCGGAGCCCCGTCTCGCCGGCGATGAGGGTCGCAAGCTGCCCGGTGGCCGCCCCCTCGACGAGGATCACCTCCGCCGCCTCGTCCCACACCCGCCGCAGCTCCTCCGCCCGCAGGGGCCACAGCTCCCGGAGGTGGACGTGGGCGTACTCCTTCCCGAGGATCCCCACCGCCTCCTGGATCGCGCCGTACGTGGACCCCCACCCCAAAAGGACCCGCTTCCCCCGGACCTCCTCGGGAAAGACCTCAGGCGGGGCAACCCGTTCCCGCAGGCCCCGTCCCTTCCGCAGCCTCTTCTCTACCATCGCCCGACGAATGGCGAGATCCTCGGTGATCCGGCCGTAGGGGTCGTGCTCGTCGGAGTCTACCAGGACAAGCTTCTCGGACACCCCGGGCCGCGCCCGGGGGGAGACCCCGCTTTCCGTGAGCTCGAACCGGTTGTAATGCGGAAGCCGTTCCAGCTCCTCCACCGGGAGGAGGTGCTCGGCCACCGGGACTCGCGAGGGGGCGGGGGCCGGGACCACGGCAAAGGAGTCCACCAGGAACTGGTCGGTGAGGAGGATCGCCGGGACCTGGAACTCCTCCGCGAGTTCGAACGCCTTGATCGTGAGGTAGAACGCGCTTTCGGGGTCCGAGGGAGCGACGAGGTAGCGGGGGAACTCGCCGTGCCCGGCGTGGAGGGCGAAGAGGAGGTTCTCTTGGGCGGTGCGGGTGGGGAGGCCGGTGGCCGGCCCGGGGCGCTGGCCGAGGTGGATCACCACCGGGGTTTCGATCATCCCGGCAAGGGACAGGCCCTCCACCATGAGGGCGAACCCGCCTCCGGAGGTGGTCACAAGCGACCGGGCGCCGGCGTAGGACGCGCCGAGGGCCATATTGATCGCCGCGATCTCGTCCTCGGCCTGCTCGACGAGGATCCCGTACCGTTCCCCGTGAGCGGCGAGGAACTCCATCACCGGCGTCCCGGGGGTCATGGGGTAGGAGGCGACGAACCGCACCCCGGCGGCGATGGCCCCCAGGCCCACCGCCTGGCCGCCGGTGAGGAGGGCGTGGCTCCCTGGGGGGAAGCGCGGCCCGGGGAGGATCCACGGGCCGTCGGGGGCCCGCTCCCAGCCGAGGGCAAACGCCCGCTGGTTGGGCCCGGCCTTGTCCCCGAACACCGCCGCGAGGGCCCCCTCCCCCGCCTCCCGCGGCAGCCCCAGAAGCCGCGCCGCGGCCCCAAGGAGGATCGTGCCCGCGGCGAGGGGAAGCGCAAGCTCATCCTTGGCCAGCCCCTCGGCCGGGAGGCGCAAGTCCCGCTCCCCCTCCGCAGAAATCCCCTCATCGGCCACCGTCCACCCGCCTGGCGCCAATAAGGGCAGGTACTGGCGGTACATGGGGGCGTTGAGGGCGACGAGGACCTCCACCTGGTCCCGGGTGGCGAGCACCGGCCGGTCGGAGATCCGCACCGTGAACGCGTTCTCCCCGCCGCGGATGCGGGAGTGGTAGGAGAGCTCGCCGTGGACGAACAGCCCTTGGCGGAACGCGGCCCGGGCCAGGACCTCGCCCAGGGACTGCACCCCCTGGCCAGCAGCGCCCGCGATCCGCACCGCGAGGTCCATCTTCAGAGCGAGCCCAGCACCCGCTCGACCTCCGCGTAGGGCGGCTCGGCCCCGGGATCCTCCGTCACCCACCGGTAGCGGACGATCCCGTTCCCATCCACCACGAACACCGCCCGCTTGGAGACGGTGTAGCCCGGCAGCCCTGCGAAGTCCTCGTGCACCCCTCCCCAGGCCCGGGACACCTCCCGGGTGTAGTCGGAAAGAAGCGGGAAGGGGATCCGGTTGGCGGCGGCGAACGCCCCGTTGGCCCACGGGCTGTCCACGCTGATCCCCACCACCTGGGCCTGAAGGGCCTCGAGGCTCGCCAGCATGTCCCGGAACGCGCAGAGCTCCTTCTGGCACACCCTGGTGAACGCCCCGGGGAAAAAGGCGAGGACAACCTTCTTCCTCCGGAAGTCCACCAGCCTCACCCACCGGCGCTCCGTGTCCGGAAGCGCGAAGTCCGGCGCTTTGGCCCCGACCTCAACCATAGACCCTCCTCTCCCAGAGGTCCCCCCCGCCCCCCCCTTGACAACGGGCTCGGTTCGTCGTATCTCTCTTCGCCGGGCGGACGCCCGGCTTTTTCCATGACCCCTTAGCCCATCTGCTCGGTGAGGTAATTCTCCAGCCCCACCTTCTCAATGAGCCCGAGCTGGGTTTCGATCCAGTCCACGTGGTCCTCTTCGTCCTTGAGGATCCCCTCAAGGAGGACCTTCGTCGCGTGGTCGCCAACTTCAGCGGCTAGCTGGATCGTCTCGTTGTAGTACTTCACCGCCTCGTGCTCGGCCTGCAGGTCGTGCTGGTGGATCTGGGGGACGTCGGATCCGATGTGGACCGGGGCGAGCTTGGTCACAATCGGTTGGCCCTCCAGGAACAGGATCCGCTCGACGAGCTTTTCCCAATGGCGCATCTCGGTGATGGCCCGCTTCTCCAGGACCTCGTGGAGCTTGCCATAGCCCCAGTTGGCGCACATCTCCGCGTGGGTCATGTATTGGATCGCGGCCGACACCTCCTCGGCCAGCCGGGCGTTGAGCGCCTCGATGAGCTTCGGATTTCCCTTCACGTGTTCTCCTTTCTCCAGGCATGGTAGCGCGTGGAGACTCGGGCGGCAACTACTCCTGGCCAGCAGGCGGAGCCACGCCCAGCGGGAGGCCTTCAGTACTGGAGGTGGACCTCCCCTCCTTCCTCCACGAGGTGGTCGGCGATCCGTCCAAACGCGGCCCGGTCCAAGCTCCCCTCGGCAGAACCCGCTCCACGAACTCCCGGTCCGCCTCCACGCACCCCCGCCTAAGCTTGGCCCTCCCGCTCATCGTCCGCCTCCAACCACCGTCTTCCTGCCCTCAGAACCTCCTGCGGGTACCCCTCCTCCCCCGGGTGCGGGAGTGCGGAGGGCCCGGGGGGATGCCCACTGCCTCAACCGCGAAGCCCTCGCGAACCTTGAATGCATGCTTCCAACGCCGCACCTCTCCTCCCAGCCGCCGCTGGTGTTCTCGCGGTGTACCACATGTGGTTTGACGGTGAGCCTGAGATAAGCCGGGACGACTGGAGGAGAATCGTGGGCATCTCCGCGTTTGCCGGGCTTGCTGCGGACTGGGCTTGGAGACGTACGGCGCTTTTGAGATCTTCTTCCGGGCGGTTCTAAGCTGGAGCGCGTCTTTGGCTGTTCCGTCGGGAGGTACACCGGGTTGCCCCCAAAGTGCAGATGGCGGGCTCGCGAAAGTGTTGCCCAGCTTCAAGAGAGGTGTGTGGGCGTGTTCGTGACAAAGACTTGGAGGCGCATAGTGTCCCGTCTATTGTGTCTGGGCTTCATGGTCGCTTCCCG
>ERZ1685331.190-NODE-190-length-12118-cov-17.269004_pt1 | contig 12118 bp, 9 predicted proteins | sample MGYA00580194_ERZ1685331 | MGnify/ENA primary metagenome ERZ1685331 (study PRJEB41501, sample SAMN08275520) | hot springs metagenome | biome: alkaline hot spring; material: microbial mat | place: Russia: Ush-Beldyr | collected 2015-07 | depth 0.5 m m ...
AGGAGCACGCCGCAGGCGCGCCCGCGCGGGGTGCGGTCGCACGTAGGAGCACGCCGCAGGCGCGCCCGCGCGGGGTGCGGGTAGGGGTGCCCTGCGGCGCGCCCGCGCGGGGTGCGGTCGCACGTAGGGGGAGAAGGCAGGAATGAATGAAGGTCGCGCTGGCGCAAGAGCGTCCTTAGTGGACGCCATATCGCAAAAGTGGTGCCCACACGAGGGAGGCATCAAACATCGTGCGATGTCACAAATCCAGATTTCCCTTGTGCCCTTCGGTGTACGCTCGGAACACAGCGGCAGCGACATCGGCAGGCGCGTGCGCCCCTTTCGGCAGACGGAACGGAGCCTTGAGCCACAGCGGAGTATCCACCGCGCCAACCCGCACATTCGTGATGCGCCGATCGCGGACCTCTTTCCCCAGCACCGTCACATAAGCGTCGAGGGCCGCTTTAGAAGCGGCGTATGCGCCCAGTTTCGGCAGCATGATCCGATCCACATAGGCGCCAATAAACACCAGATGCCCCCCCGCAGGAACCAGCGCCAGTGAGTGGGTCACCGCCAGATGAGCGCCGGTGACATTCGCGCTCAGAAGGCGATCCCATTCGGCAGGAGTCGTGTCTGCCAGTGGCTTGCCGAGCATATCACCAGCCGCGTAGACCCAGAGATGCACCACGCCATCCGACTGCTGCGCTGCCCATAGCGCTGCCGCCGCTACATCCGCCTCGCGCGTCAGGTTGGCGCTGTAGGCTTCGGCTGCCGTGCCGCTCAGCGCCGCTGCGTCACGCGCAATGCCCAGCACACGCCAGCCATTTCCACTCAGGGTACCTACCAGCGCGCGACCAATCCCCCCAGCCGCGCCCCAGATCAGTGCTGTTTGCATATGTTCCCTCCGTGCATTTTGTCATAGATACGAGGAAATTGAGAACACGGATGGGAGTCGCGCGAGGCGCGAGAGCCGGGGAACGAGGAGCACGAGCCGGGGAACGAGGATCGCGAGCCGAGAAGTGAGAAGTGCGAGCCGGGGAACGAGGAGCGTGAGCCGAGAAGTGAGAAGTGCGAGCCGGGGAACGAGGCGCGCGAGCAGAGAGCCGGGGAACGAGGCGCGCGAGCAGAGAGCCGGGGAACGAGGCGCGCGAGCCGCGAGAGCCGGGGAACGAGGCGCGCGAAGCGCGAGAGCCGGGGAACGAGGCGCGCGAGCAGAGAAGTAAAATGCCAGTTTCCTGGTTCTCAGTTCTCAGTTCTCAGTTCTCAGTTCTCAGTTCTCAGTTCTCAGTTCTCAGTCCTCAGTTCTCAGTTCTCAGTTCTCAGTTCTCAGTTCTCAGTCCTCAGTTCTCGTAACCCCAATCTCGCTCACCGTAATGCCGGTTCTGCCGAGTGTACGGTAGCGCATATGAAGCCCCTTACTCCTCTTCGCGCTTCTTTTCGATTTCGTTGCCCCTCCCGCCTTCGCGCAGGCGTTCGGCAAAGATGCGCAACCGCGCCATCACCCGACCGTTGACGCTGTCCGGCGGATACTCGCCATCGGCGCCGCGCTCGCCAGCCGGTGCGCCGGTCAGCAGCGCGATGCCTTCATCGATGGTGGCCGCCGTCCAGATATGGAACCGCCTCTCACGCACCGCTGCCACCACATCACTGCGCAGCATCAGGTTCTGCACATTCGCCTGCGGTATGAGCACCCCTTGCTCACCCGTCAGACCGCGCAAGCGGCAGACATCGAAGAATCCCTCGATCTTCTGGTTCACTCCGCCGACCGCCTGGATCTCACCGCGTTGATTGACCGATCCGGTCACGGCGATGCTCTGGCGCAACGGCAGTTCGGCGAGCGCTGAAAGCAACGCGAACAGTTCTGCTGCCGAGGCGCTGTCTCCCTCGACTCCTTCATAACTCTGCTCGAAGACCAGGCGCGCCGAGAGGGTCAACGGACGCTCCTGCCCGTACCGTTCCGCCAGGTAGCCGCTGAGAATAAGCACCCCCTTGCTGTGGATCGGTCCACCCAGTTTCACTTCGCGTTCGATATCGAGAATGGCGCCGCGCCCTGGACCGACGCTGACACTGATGCGGCTTGGTTTGCCAAACATATAATCCCCCAGGCTCAACACCGACAGACCATTGATCTGACCAATCCTGGCGCCTTGTGTGTCAATCAGAAGAATGCCGCGGTCGATCAACTCCTGGATGCGCGCCTGGATCATGTTCGAGCGATACACCTTTTCATCGAGCGCGCGGAGCACATGTCGTCCCAGAATGGCGTCGCACTGCTCCTGCACTGCCCAATAATTCGCCTCGCGCACTACGTCGGTCAGCGCGCCGAAGTGTGTCGAAAGGCGCTCCTGATCGTCGGCAAGGCGCAGCGAGTGTTCCAGCAGACGCGCCGCTGCTTCTTCGGTAACCGGCAGGAGTTTTTCGCGTTCGCAGAAGCGCCGGAATAGATGCAGCGATCCGCGCAGGTTCTCATCATTCAGCGGCATGCTGATGTCGAAATCGGCTTTGATCTTGAAGAGGGTCGAAAACTCGTCGTCGTAAGCGGCGAGGAGATAGTATGGCGGCGGCGGTCCGACGAGCACGACTTTAAGTTCGAGCGGGATTGGTTGTGGACGGAGACTCTTGACGGTTGTCAGCCCCAGGCGGTCTGCCAGTTCTTCGATCTGAATTTCGCGCGTGCGCAGGGCGCGTTTGAGACCGTCCCAACTGAAGTAATCACGGAGCAGGTCTTCGGCTTCGATGACCAGGAAACCGCCATTGGCGCGGTGCAGGCTGCCAGGCTTGATCATCAGGAAGTCGGTGTAGAGTGCGCCAAAGTGTGTTTCCTTCTCGATGCGCCCAAACAGATTGGGGTAGGTCGGATTGTACTCGACGACCACTGGTGCACCCTGCTGGCGGCTGTTGTCGATCAGAACATTCACCTGATACTTGCGAAACGGCAACTCTTTGAGCCACGGGACCGACGCCAGATCGACCTGCGCTTCGCCGGAAGGCTGCTGCTGCCCGCCGGAGCGGAAGGGGTCGGGATTCTCCTGAATGTCCTTCTGCATCGCCTCGAGGAACGCAACGACATCAGGCAGGTCGGCGTACTGTTCCTGCAGGTCATCGATCAGTCCGCCGACGATATACTCGACGACCTGGCGATCGATTTCTTCCATGCGCTGGCGCGCAATCCGTTCGGCAGCGCGCACCTGTTTCAGGACGTTCTTGAGTTCTTCCTGGAGTATGGCGCGGCGACGCAGCAGTTCCTCGCGCTGTTCGGGCGTCATTGCCTGGAATGCCGCATCACTGAGCGGTTCACCATCGAGAATTGGGATGATCATGATGCCGACCGGACCGGCCTGCAGGACGAACCCCTGTTGCGCGGCGCGTTCGCTGATCTGGCTGAGTAAGGCTTCGCGGCGGGAGTTGAGTTCGTGCAAAATCTCATCGCGGCGCATCGCATACTCATCACTCTCGAATGCGCGCGGCAATTCGGCGCGCAGGTGTGCAATCATCAGATTCACATCCTGCTGCAGGCGTCGTCCACGTCCTGGAGGAAGTCGTAACGCTTTCGGCTGGTACGGATCATCGAAGTCATTGACATAACACCAGTCCGACGGGGTTGGGCGGCGCTGCGCCAGCTCTTCGATAAACGCCTGAACGGCCGTCATCTTGCCGATGCCAGGCGGACCGGCGGCATAGATGTTGAAGCCGCCATCCACCATATTGAGACCAAAGCGCAGAGCGGCGACCGCGCGCTGCTGACCGATAATGCCGCCATCTCCTGGCGGCGCGTCGGTCGAAGGGAAGACGATCTGCGCGGGGTCGAAGGTGCGGCGCAGCCGCTCGGGAGGAAGTTCTGTAGCCATGGAGCATCCTCATCATTCGCGCTGGCGGGCGCCAGCGACCGGGGACATTGTACTACGATCCCTGACGCGCAAGTGCGACCAGCGACAGGAATTCGTAGCCGACCTGCGCCGCCAGATGTGCTGTGATCTGCCCGTGATCGAGCGCGGGGAGCACTTCTACGACATCGCCGCCGATCCAGCGCACGCCGGTGCAGGCGCGCAGGTATGCCAGCCCCTGGAAACTGGTGGGTCCGCCAACTTCGGGGGTGCCGGTTCCCGGCGCGTATGCGGGGTCGAAAAAATCGATGTCGAACGACAGAAACACGGGACCATCGCCGGTGCGCGCGCGCACCAGGTCGCCAATCTCGTGTGGCGAGCGACTGAGGAGTTCGGTGGTCGTCAACACGGTAAACCCCATATCACGCGCCATTTGCAGGTCCTCACGTCCGTAGAGCGGCCCGCGCATGCCGAGTTGCACCGAGCGTTCGGGAAGGATCAGCCCTTCCTCGACGGCGCGGCGAAATGGCGTGCCGTGGGTATACTTCTGCCCACCATAGTAACTATCCCACAGATCGCCGTGCGAGTCGAACTGCACGAGCGCGAGGGGACCATGCACCGCCGCCAGAGCGCGGAGTTCCGGCAGCGCCACACTATGGTCGCCGCCGAGGCAGAGGGTCACGACCCTGGCTTCCGCCAGCGGGCGAAGCGTTGCAGCGATGGTGGCGTGACTCTCCTGAATGAAGCCGGGCACAACCGGCGCATCGCCGTAATCGATGCACGATAGTGTCGTGAATACGTGCACATCGAGTTCCGGATTGTATGGTCGCAGCAGAACCGACGCACTCCGGATCGCCTCCGGACCGAAGCGCGCGCCGACCTTGAACGTTGCACCGGTGTCGAACGGCAACCCGACAACGGCAACGTCCACATCTTCCGTCGTTTGAATGCAGGGCAGGCGCGCAAAGGTACGAACGCCGGCAAAGCGCGGCGAGGCGAGCGAGTCGGCAGGTTGATAACGGGGCATAATGTTACTCCTGTCGCACAGCGATGGGCTTCTGCGTACTGGCAGTATAACGCGGTTTATACGGTTGTGTGGTATCATTGCCGCTGGCTCATTCACGACAGAGAACAGGCACATTGAGGAATAGCATGCACACCATTCTCTCCCTGCGCGCAGCGGCTGCGTTGATTGGGTTGACCGTGATTGTTGCACTGGCGGCGCCTGCCGCCGCTGCGCCACCCCGCGCCTCCGCCGCCTTCGAGCGCGGCACAATCACCCGGCGACCCTACGTGGTCATGATTGACAATCACCCGAACGCCTATCCGCAGACCGGTCTCGATCAGGCAGCGGTCGTATTTGAGGCGCTCGCCGAGATGGGGATCACCCGCTTTATGGCGGTATACGTCCCCGGCGTGTCGCCTGATGTTCCATCAATCGGTCCGGTGCGCAGCGCGCGGCTCTACTTCGTGCGCTGGGCGATGGGCATGCGCGGGATGTATATCCACGCTGGCGGCGCGCCCGACGCGCTCAAACGCGCAAGTGAGGCGACAGAGATCATCGATGTGGACGCGCTGGTGCGTTCTGGCGGCGCCTACTTTACCCGCGTCCGCACGCGCAAAGCGCCGCACAACCTCTACACCGCCACGGCGCGGCTCGACCAGGCGGCGGCGCGCTTCGGCAACGCCGAGGTCAACGATCCCGAACTCGGCTTCCTGATCAAAACCGAAGCGCCGCCGGATCAGCGCCCGGCAACGCAGGAACTCAGCTACTACTTCATCTACCGCCAGGACACCGCCGGATGGACGTATGACCCCGCCAGCAATGCGTATCTGCGCCTGCGCCGCAGCAAACCGGCGATTGACGCCGCAACCCGCCAGCAGTTGCGCGCCAGCAACGTCGTCGTGATCGAAGTGCAGGAGCGTCCTATTCCCGGCGACTCCAAGGGACGCATTCAGCAGGATGTGATCGGCAGCGGTCCGGGGGTGCTATTCCAGGACGGCGTAGCGCGCGACATCACATGGCGCAAGGAATCCGAAGCCGCGCCGCTGCGCTTCTACTTCGCTGATGGCAGCGAAGCCGCCATGAATCCTGGTCAGGTGTGGATTGCGGCAGTGCCGAAGTTGAGCAATTTGACGGTAAAGTAGTCTCACTGGGAACGCATCGCGCCAGGGATGAGCGCTGCGAGTCACCTCTTACCTCACGCCTTCTCGCCCCTTGCGACAAGGACCTCATCGAACCAGGGACAGGCGCCGCGAGTCTTCGAGGCTCCAGCGCCTGTCCGATTCCAGCGCACGTAATCGCGCCTCAGCGTCTGCCCGCGCCCGCGCTTCGGCTTCGCGCGCCGCCGCTTCCTGCGGCGCCTGCTACTCCGCTGCCGCTTCCTGCGGCGCCTGCTGCTCCGCTGCCGCGCGCGCCGCCGCTTCCTGCTGCGCCTGCTGCTCTGCTGCCTGCGCCCGCGCCCGTTCCTCTGACACTCGCCGCAAGACCGTTGCATAGTCGCCGAACGCCACGCCGTGCTCGTCGTAGCACACCACGCGGTCTCCCTCAATCCCCAGCCATAGATGAGCGATGACCAGATGCACCCGCCCTTCGGCATCTGGTAGATGCGCCGCATAGCGCCCGTCCGTCAGACGGTAGTCAAGCAGGCGCAACTGCCGGGTTCTGCCGGGACCCATATCATCCACAATCACATACTGCATCACCCCTGCCCGCGCATAGTGTTCCATCTTGCGGTCCAGGTCGTTCTCGCGCGTCTCCGGCGAGGTGATCTCGATGATCAGCGCCGGACGCGCGCCTTCGACCGCCACCTCGAAGGTGCTCCAGTCCTGGCGCTCGCGGATGCCAGGAATGACCATCACATCCGGTCCGTGGGCCCGCAGGTCTGGAACATCCCACGCGATGCGCACACCGCTGAGAACAATCGCAACGCCGGATGACTCCAACCGTGCACGAAGGACGCCGGTCAGGTACATCCGGTCGGTTTCGTGGCCGTCGCTACGCACGATGAAGTCTCCCACTTCGGGGTGCAGGACGTCTTCCAGCGTCAGCGGAACCTCTTCCATGTGATGAGGATTGTCGGGGGTCGGACGCAGCACGAGTCGCTAGCCGTAGCGGAACGGATCGTCGGCAGGCGAGTTGGTAGCGGGAAGCGGTTTGTCGGTTGCAGGTGTCATAGCTTCAGTATAGCACAACGCGCCGTGCCAGGACTGAACGACTCTGCTGTCCAGGGTACGGGCATGATTTGTCAGGAGGCGCTGAGTCGCTGTGATCGAAGGACCTCGACGAGGACGTGCGAGCTGCGCAGGGGCTGCTCGGACGCCAGACGCTGCTCCAGACGCCTAGCCGAGTGGCGCAATTGCAGGTGAGGCGGTGCGATCTCTTCGCGCTGCTGACCGCTGCGGTGTGCAATGACAGCCCTGCGGTGGCTTGCCTGACAAGGGCTGCAGCCTGCAGCGCCGGAATGCCGCCTGACAATACATGCCCAAGCCCTGCTCAGGGCGATTGCATCTTATATTCCGAGCACGCGCGCGAGATAGTCCTCGTTGAGCGCGGCACGAAAGCGCTTGGCTTGCACGCTGCCTTTGCTCGATTCTTGACGTATGAGGTTCAGCGCGATATGGCGCACCACCCCCATATTTGCGGCGCAGCGCCCGTGCGACTGCGGCCAGCATCTTCGTGAAAGATGACGTCGCGCACCCAATGGACGCGGTTTTCGATGCCCTAATGACTCCGTACCGGCGCGTTCACCTCGGTCGGGGCGCGCACCTGATCCAAGAGATAGTACCGCCGTTCGGTCGTGGTGCGCCCATCGGCGGTGCGCTGCGCTGCCACCAGAGCGCCACACCGGCCAAATCGCGCCGGCGGTCGCCGGGGTTCAGATCCGCGATCACCGCCGGGTCGCTGATGACATACGCCGTGCGGGTTTCGATCCGCCCGTGACCGCTCGTGGTCTCGGTCGCGCCGGTGATGCCATATTCCGGCTGTTTGGCCGCCCGTGCATCGGCGCAGCGCGCCTGGACATCGGCGTGCAACGTGGTCTGATTGGCTTGCAACGCCAGCACATCGTGGCCCTGCCCGTCCCGAATCGTGGCCGCGATCGCGGTCGGACCTCCCAGCGCATCGATGGTCACGGTACAACCGCGCAGATCCCGCAGGTCGAGCACCTGCGGGATGGCGGTCCTCTCATGTGACGTGTCGTCGACCGCGATCTGGCCCGGCGCCAAGCGGTTCTCCGCCGCCCAGGCGCTGATCAGATGCAGCGCGGCCTTCCCGTTTGGGCGGTCGTGACTGCCCCGATGCGTCTTGCCATCAATGGCAAGCACGTCCGCACGCACCGTCTGGACGGCCTGGATCCATTGGAGAACGCTCTGTTGGAACTGTTCCGGGTTGATGCGGGCAACGACCCGTCCCAACGTAGCGTGGGAGGGGATGCGGTTCGGTAAATCCAGAAACTGCCGTAGCCAGGTCTGTGTGCTGAGGCCGAACTCCGTGACGCTGACCCAATCATCAGCGCCGCAGATCACGGCGCAAATGGTGATAATGATGATATCGAGCAGGTTGTGGGTCTTCGTGCGCGCGATCCGTGGGTCGTCGACGGTCGCAACATAGGACGCGCGGGCACGTTCTCGAACTGGGGGCATGCGCCGCCTCCTGGAACCATGCGAATGCGTGTTCCTGCATCATGCCCCAACTCGCGCCTCAGCGCAACCAAGAAGATGCAATCGCCCTAAGCCCTGCTCGCGTGCTCATTGACGGTTTCGCTCATATGATCTATTATAGGGGGGTGTATGGGTCGGCTGTCACGTGCAGCTTGTGGTGAGCATCGTTGGACTGCGGTGAGAGCGTATGCAGCAGGATGTTCTGACGTTCAATGGCTTTGTGAGCAACGTCCGGTATACGGCGTGCCTGGTGAAAGAGCTGCCAGAGTATGACTTTGCTGAATTCGATATCAACAAGGCCAGTCGCTGCGGTAAAATCGTTGTACCTGATGGTTCATTGGCATATTCAAAATGGGTCTCTCCCAAGCGAACACGTAGTTATCCTTTCGCACGGTTGTACGACATCTTGAATGCCCCAAAGCGGATCACGGTCATTCCAGTGATCAAGGACGAGGGCGATGATGGAGATTTCGATAGAATTCAGTACTCGACGATATCGTGGATGAACTTGCTCGATATCTATATTATTCTCGCGTATTATAACAGTGCAGAGAAGAGTATGAGAAGCGGTCAGTCTCAAAAGAATAAAATAAGCAAACAAATGTTCGACTCCAGGTTCGTAAATGAACAGATCGACGAAATGCTGAAATACAAAAACAGTGCACTTCATTGGAACTTTAGACTAATGGGATCCAGATACGTCGATATCTACAGAGCAGCGCTAAATGCATATCAAAATATATCAGTAACAACAGGAGTACTAATGCATGATAGAAAAGAGCAAGAGAAATATCTAAACGAATTCGCAAAGAACTTTGAGGGATTCAAGAGAATATCACTTATTGGATCAAGAGAAGCTTCCTTGAGAGAAGTTAGTGCAGTTCATATTAATGAGTACCTTTCCGACGGTGCTAAAGCGAGATTTCATATTCGCAACTATCTTGGTGGCGCCTATTACCTGACCGCAGATGAGGTTATCGAGGAGGGCAATATGTATGTCATTCAAGAGTCCAAGAATGCCACAAAGGGGCTCCTTCCCTCCCTTGATGATGTCAAAGACGGTCTCTTCAAACTAGCACTGTTCTCTAACATTGATGTGTTATTACTAGATAATCAGAAGGTCGAACTTAAGGTAAGACTCAAGTTAACAGGAAGGGAATTGCTCGGAGCGCTTACGATTCCGTGCAGCAATTGTGAATTGGAACAGTTTCTTTCCAAGAACAAGTTTAACAGGAGAAAAGTAGAGTTAATTCGAAGGTTGCAACTGGAATGTTTTCATAATCCCAGGATTCAGGTGCAGATAGCTCCAAACCAATGACAGGAATTATCAAAAGTCCACTGCGTTACCCTGGCGGAAAATCGCGTGCGATACAGCGCATGCTTCGTCTCGTGCCAGATACATTCGATGAGTATCGTGAACCATTCGTCGGTGGCGGTTCTTTCTTTATCTGCTTGAGACAAAAGTATCCCAATGTAAAGATGTGGATCAACGATCTCAATACTGAGTTGTTCTGTTTCTGGACGTGCGCTCAGGAAGACTCTGTCAGGTTGGCGCATGAAGTTATGAAGATAAAGGTAGAGCGAGCAAACGGCAGAGAACTTTTTTATGAGTTGCTGGGAATGGATACGTCTAAGATGAGCGAGTTTGAACGAGCAGTACGGTTTTTTGTGCTGAACAGAATTACTTTTTCCGGGGTGGTTGAGGCGGGCGGTTATTCTGAAGGAGCGTTCATCGGGAGATTTACGGAGGCGTCTATAGAACGCCTGGCTCTGCTGGGGAAGGTTTTAGAAGGTGTTAAGATTACTAATTTAGATTACAAAGAGTTATTGAGAAACGGTGATCGAGGAGTTTTTACTTTCCTGGACCCGCCCTATTTTGTTGCAACGAAGTCAAAACTGTATGGCAGGAATGGTGTACTGCACGAAACCTTCGATCATCTCGAGTTTGCCGAAGAGATGAAGGGGTGCAGGCATTCCTGGTTGATTACCTATGATGACTCGCCAGAAATCCGTCAGAACTTTTACTTTGCGCATATATACCGTTGGGAACTGCAGTACGGAATGAACAATTATAAGCAGGGCAGAGCCGAGAAAGGCGCTGAGTTGTTCATTTCCAACTACCCGCTTCCAATTGGTCACGAGGCATCACCAGCACTGACAACCAACGGACTCATCCAGTGTTCGTTGTGGTGACTCCCCGCTACTTCGCCGCCGCCGGCATCGATGGCGGCGCTTCGCCTGTTCGCAGCAGCCGGATGGCGTAGAACAACTGGTTGTCGGCGCAGGTCGTCGCTCCCGGCGGCGGCTGGCGGTCGCCGACGCACAGGGTTTGCGTGGCGGAGTCCTCGGCGTAGGGGATGACATACTGCGGTATGATGCCGACTTTGTCGATCTCGCTGCGCGCCGGGGTGAGCCAGTGCGCAAAGGTGATGCGCGCGCTGCTGCCGTCGCTCAGGTTGTAGATATTCTGCACCGATCCCTTGCCAAATGTCTTCTCGCCGATCAGGGTCACGTTCGGGCGGCTATCGCGCAACGCTCCGGCGACGATCTCGCTCGCGCTGGCGGAACCGCCGTTGACCAGCACCACAATCGGCGCATCGAAGGCGCGAATGTCGCCGCCAACGGTGCGAATTTCGGTGATTTCCCCTTTGCTGTTCTGCTCGTAGAGCGCCACGCCATCGTAGAGCCGTCCCAGCACGGCGCGCGCCTGGTCGAGGAAGCCGCCAGGGTTATTGCGCAGGTCGAGGATGATGCCGTTCGGCGCCTGTGGCAGCAACTCACGGAGCGCCCGGTCGAATTCGGGAACAGTGTTGGCTTTGAACTCGATGATGCGGATGTACGCGATCCCGCCATCGACCGGCTGGGCTTCGACGCTGGGCACTACAATGTCGGCGCGCGTCAACGCTATGTCAAACACCTCGTCTCCCCGCCGGATGGTCAGGCGCACCTCCGTGCCCGCCTGCCCGCGGATTTTCGCTGCCACTTTCACTGCCGCTTCGTTGACGTCGAGACCGGCGATCATTGGTGCGACCGGTTCGCCGTCGATCGCTACGATCTCGTCGTCCTGCTTGAGACCGGCGGCTTCTGCTGGCGCCCCTTTGATGGGCTTATAGAGAAATGCGCGCCCGTCGGTGATCCGCAGGTATGTGCCAATCCCCCCCATTCGTCCCTGCATGTGCTCGTTCGTCTGTGATGCCAGCTCCGGCTCCTGGTAGACGGTGTACGGGTCATTGAGCGACGCCAGCATGCCGGTGATCGCGCCGCGGATCATGCGGGTGTGGTTGATCTGGTCGCGCTGGTAGAACTCGGCTTCGACCAGGTTCCACACTTCCCAGAAGACACGGAACTGTTGCCGCAACGATGGCGGCGTCTCCTGGTTGGCGACCAGCCCTGGACCAATGGCCGGCGCCAGGCGCGTGAGCGAGATGCTGTCGGCAAAGACAGTCGCACTGACCCAACCGCCAGCGAACCCCGCCAGCAGCAGCAGGAATGCAGCAGCAAGGCGACGAAGGAAGCGCAAACGGGCAGACATGGCAAAACTCCTCGGATGGCTGACGGGTTGTGTGAATGTGAGGGGCCGATCTCAGTCCTGTCCCGCCTCGCGTCAGGGCCGGTCTGAGACCTGCCCCGACGGACCGCTCCTCGACGGACCG
>ERZ1685331.191-NODE-191-length-12072-cov-17.273196_pt1 | contig 12072 bp, 13 predicted proteins | sample MGYA00580194_ERZ1685331 | MGnify/ENA primary metagenome ERZ1685331 (study PRJEB41501, sample SAMN08275520) | hot springs metagenome | biome: alkaline hot spring; material: microbial mat | place: Russia: Ush-Beldyr | collected 2015-07 | depth 0.5 m m ...
CGGGAACGGGAATGGGGTGGTCCCCCTCGACCGGTCGGAGCGGCTCCCAACGGGCTCTGACCGCTGACACAGGCTCTTTGGGCGAAAGGACCGTACCTCTGCCGTCCCAAAGCCCAAGCGGGATCCACCATACGCCCAACCCCGCTTTTCCTGCACGCCATCGGCGCCAAAAATTTGGCCCCGAGTCCTCCGGAACCGTTGGGGGGTTTAGTCTAGGGAGCCAAGCGTAAACCAAAAAGCGCCGTGCCCAGACGGATCATGGTTGCCCCTTCCTCCACGGCGACCTCCCAATCCGCGCTCATCCCCATGGAAAGGGTGTCCAACGCAAAACCCTCTTTTTTCAGGTCCTCGAAAAGCCGGCGCATGGCCTGGAAATGGGGCCGGGAATCCCCGGGTTTCTCCGGCGCGGGCGGAATGGCCATGAGGCCCCGTAGGGCCAGGTCAGGAAGCTCCCGAACCGCGCGGGCCAGGGGGAAAACTTCCTCGGGAAGCACCCCGGCCTTCTGGGGTTCCCGGCCGATGTTCACCTGGATGAGAACGGGCAGGGTTTTCCCCAGGCGCACTGCGGCCGCGGAAAGCTTTTGTGCTAGTTCTAAAGAGTCCACGGTCTGCACCCAGTCGAAGAGGACGGCGGCCTTCTTGGCCTTGTTCTTCTGGAGACGGCCGATCATGTGCCAAAAGGCCGGCTCCGGGACCTGCGTCCGCTTCCTTTCCGCCTCCTGCACGTAGTTTTCACCGATGTGGGTGATCCCGGCGGCGAGGGCGGCACGGATCTCCTCAGGCGTGCGATCCTTCGCGGCCGCCACCACGGTGACCCCCGGCGGGACCCGGCGCAGGATCTCCTCACAGCGGGCAGTGATCTCTTCAAGCGCCACGCGGAAAGCCTACCGTCTGGGCGAAGATAGAAAAAGGCCACCTTTTGAAGGAGGGTCGGGGCTTTCGTCCCAGGTCCCACGATTTCTGTGTCAATCTAACGCGGACGCGCTCTCCCGCGTGGAGGACGTTGCTCGGGCACATCCCCCTGAGGAGGACTAGGAACGCGTGGCCGCACAAGCTTGGGTCCAGTCGCAACTCCCTTGGGACTTGACTCACCTGAGGATCGTGCCGGCTCCAAGGCTATGGGCGCTTTCCCGCCGCCATGCGCTCGAACAGCACGATCCCGGTGGCCTGCGCCTCGCGGACAAAAGTGTTCCCTTCCTCCACCATGCGCGCGAGCTCCGCCCGGGTGTAAGGAAACACGTCCACCGCGATCCCGCAGTCCTTTGGGGTGTAGACCAACATTCGTTCCAAAAATGGAAGCGGTGAGTCGATCAGGACAAGGAGGAGGTCAGCATCGCTTCCGGGGACGGCGTCGCCGCGGGCCAGCGACCCAAAGAGAATGGCCCGTTCGAGCTCCGGATGCCTCTCCGCCAGCGCTTCCACCGCCGCCCGCAGGCGCGCGACCGTCCCCTCACGGTCAAGCCAGGTGACCCGTACAGAACGCCACGATTCGCTCGGCATCGCGGATGGCCTCCTCCGCCTCGGGGGCGGCGTACCGCTCGCACGGGGCTCCCCCGGGGAAGGCGTGGGGGTAACGGGTGGGGATGTAGTGTCGGTCCAGGCGGCGTCCGGCTTCGACGAGGTCGTCCGGAGGGCGGAGCGGCGCTGGCAGCTGGTCGAGGAGCCCCCACACCGAATGCCCGCGGGCGTCACCCCCTGCGGACTGGTACAGCGCCTTGACGGCCTTCTCGGCGGCCTGGTGGGCGGCAAAGCATGCCCAGTCAAAGTGGCCGATCTCCTGGGCCCGCCGGGCATGGGCCAGGTCCCGCTGGGCTTGCTTCAGCCAGTCTTTCGCTCGGCTCACCACTTGCCCCATTGTACCAACGACCCGAGCCAACAGGGCCTACCGAGCGAGGTACAGGGCGATCGCTGCGGCCCCGCACAGGGCTTCACAACCGACCAGCACCAGGACGAGGGTTCGCTCGCGGATGCCGCCGGCGAGCTTCATCACGAGTTGCGGCAGGCTCACCGGACCGTGGGGCGGGCACCGCAGCCGCCCGTCCTCTCCCAGCACCCCCCACCACCCAGTGGACGGAAAGCCGTGCGCCGCCTTGAGCAGAAAGTCCAGGCCGTAGGGGAGGATGATGATCACCCCCGCAAGTTCCATGTCCCCCACGATGCACGCCGTGGCCAGGATCGCCCCGAGGGAGAGGGTCCCCACGTCGCCCACGAACACCCGCGCCGGATACCAGTTGAAGAGAAGAAGCCCTAAACTCCCCCCGATCCCCGCAAGAAGGAGGACCAGAGCGGTCACCTGGCCCCGGGAGGCGGCGATCGCCGCCAGGGCCCCCATCGCCACGAGGCCGGCTCCGAGCTCAAGGCCGTTGAACCCCGCCAGCATGTTCACCGCATTGGCGGCCCCTGTGACCCCTAAGGGGACCAGGACCAGGGGGTAGAGGAGGCCGAAGTCCACCTGGCCGATGAGGGGGATCGTCATCGTGGCGTGGCCAGCCCGCACCGCAACGAGAGGGAGCGCCGCGACAATCGGGAGGAGGGCTTTCACCAGCTGGCGCATCCCGAGGAGGTCGTCGACCACGCCGATCAGGGTGGTGAGAAGGACCGTGGCCAGCCCGGCCAGAAGCGCGGTGAAGTCCACGGGCAGGGCGCGGGGGACGAACGCCTCAAGGGCGATGGCCAGAAGCACCCCGGCCCCGAACCCCGCCACGAGGCTCAACCCGCCCATCTCTGGGATCTCGGGCTCATCCGGCTTGTTCCTGTCGCGGCCGACCATTCCCGCCGCACGAAGGAGCGGAAGGAGGATCGCCGTGCCGGCAGCCGTCACCCCAAACGCCACAGCCGCGATAAGGTAGAACAATCCCCACGCTCCGAAGAACGCGCGACTTCAGGCAGCCGGTTCCCCCCCACGCGACGCTGCCCAAGGGTAACCTGCGCCCCCGGGGTCACGGCAAACTCCCCGACGGGCCCCAGCGCCGGTCCGTGGTAGATAGCGGCGATAGACCGCGGCCATCTCCTCCAAGACCCGGGCCAGCGAGTACGCCTGGGCTTTCTCTCGACCGGCCTGGCCCATCCGCTTGCGCAGATCTTGGTCCCCAAGCAGCCGGAGAAGGGCATGCGCCAAGCCGTCCACGTCGCCAACCTGCACCAGGAACCCGTTCACCCCGTCTTCCACGAGGTCGCGGTTCCCCCGAACGTCGGTCGCGACCACGGGGAGCCCCGTCGCCATGGCCTCAAGCACCGACCGCGGGAGGCCCTCCCGCCGGGAGGGGAGGACGAACACGTCGCTTCCGGCAAGGATCTGGGGCACATCGCACCGGAAACCAAGAAACCGGACTCGGCTGAGGGAGGCCCGCTTTGCCCCTTCCTCCAGCTTGCCCCTCAGGCGACCGTCGCCCACCAGGAGAAGGTGGGCGGTGGGGACGGTTCGGGCCACCTTGGGCCAGGCCGCGAGGAGCTGGGCGTGGTTCTTGGTGGGGGTGAACTCCGCGACGCACGTGACAACGAGACCGCGCGAGGGCAGGCCGAGCGCGGCCCTGACCTCTTCCCGGGAGGCCTGCGCCTCCCCGTAACGGGAGAGGTCTACGCCCACCCCATGGACGAGGAACAGGTTTTTCCCTGGTTCGAACCCCATTCGCTGGGCGCGGGCGAAGTCCTCCCCGTTGACCACGATCAGGCCGTCCGTCCAGCGCGCGGCGATTCGCTCCGCCCCGTAGAAGAGGAGCCAGTAGTGCCACGGGGCCCCGCGGAAGAAGTGGAACCCGTGGGCGGTGTAGAGCACCGGGCCTTGGCCGGTGCGCTTGGCGGCCAGCCGCGTCAGCCACGCCGCCACCGGCGTGTGGACGTGGATGAGGTCGTACCGCTCCTTTCGCAGTAGAGACCGCAACCTGCGGTACGCCCGCCAATTGCGGAGGCTTGTGACGGACCGGGCAAACGGGAGGTCGTGGCAGGTGACCCCGGCCGCGGCGACCTCCTCCTTGCGCCCTTCCGCTGGGGAGGCGGCGGCGTGGACCTCGTAGCCCCAGCCCTGAAGCAAGCGGATGAACGGCAGGTGGAACGCCGCCAGGTGGGTGTACACGGTGGCCACGAACAGCACCTTACCTTGCTGCCTCACGAAGCGATTGTCGCCTGCCACCGGACGAACGCCTCTCCCTTCAGCCCACACCTAGCTTCTTCGTTTCGCCTCTGCTTCACCCCCGGCTCACACTTCTCTTACCCTTGATCGGCGGCGAACACGGGTAGGCCCCGCCGCAGGATAGGAGCCGCGACCACCCGCGGTAGTCGCCTGCCCTCGTTCGCCGCATGACGGATCAGGTTTGTTGCAGGACCTCTGTCAGCAGCGCCTCGTACCTCTCCACCGCCCGAGGCAGGTCAAAAGCCGTCACCCGTTTCCTCCCCCGCTCCGCCAACCGGGCTCGCAAGTCGAGATCGGACAGGAGCCGCTTGATACCTTCGGCGAGGGCACCTACGTCACCAGGTGGGACCAGGAGACCGCACTCGTTGTCACCTAAGTACTCCCTCACGCCTGGGGAGCAGTCCGTCGCCAGTACGGGCACACCCAGCGCAAGTGCTTCGCCGAGGACGTTGGGGAACCCTTCCGTCAGCGATGAGAGAACGAACATATCGGCACGAGCCATATACTTCCACGGGTTTTCTTGAAAGCCCAGCAGCGCGACGCGTTCACTGAGCCCAAGATCGCCAACCAGTTCCTCCAACGCAGGGCGCTCTTTACCATCCCCAACTATGACCAGTCGTGCGCCCAGCTGCTCGGGCACCTGTGCAAAAGCCCGGATCAAAAGATCGAAGCCTTTAAGCTTGACAAGCCTACCAACGCCAACGATAAGTGGACCCCTTCGATCCTGAAACCAAGGGTGCTCCACCGGTTCTTTTGCTCGCACACGGATCCCCTCTATATCCACCGGATTCCAGACCACCACAATCTTTGCGGCTGATATCCCGAAACTTTGGACCAAGTCGTGCTTGACTCCTTCAGCCACCGTCACGATCAAGTCAGCCCGCGGATAGAAGAGACGGACAAGCCAGTACAACAGGAAGCGCTCAGTGGTCTTAAGCTCGCTATGCTTTAAAATGCGACTTGTTACATCATGCACATTGACGATCACCTTCAAGCGACGGTTAAACAAAACCTTCGCCATAATCGCGATAACGTTGGGCATGGTCAGGAAACTAACGAGGATAGGGATCCGTCCGGTGTGTGCTAGCTTGGCCAACCGATGGGCTTTTATCACCACTCCGGCCAAGCGGCCCGGAAGCAAGCGCGACAGGGTCATCCGAAATCTGGTCTTCCAGGTGCGGAACCTATTCTCACCACCTGGTTCTCCGCTGCTTCTGCCTGACGACAACGCATAGACTTCCACTCCCTTCCGCACTTCACGAGCAAGACTCCCGCGGTTCACCCACAGGACTAGGACCGGCTCCCAGTGTCTGAGATTGTTCACAATGGTGACCACTACACGCTCTGCCCCCCCAACTTCTAGAGTCGGTATAAAGAACACCACTCGTTCCGCGGGATTCACCACGCCCTACCCCCTGATCATGCCTTTTAAGACACGAAGGGCAGCCCGGTAGACCAACTTGGCGGTTTTCCGCACCACCCGTCCTCGGACGCCGGGGATGCCTTGCAGTCTCAGCCGCACCGCATTTACGATTTGGTCTAACTCGGAGCTGGCACCACCTCCCCCCACAACTCCAGAAGGCGTTCCCATGGGAACCCAGTCCGCGGCGGGCTGGCTCCACAGGTAACCAGGACCATTCTGGTTCTGCAGGTTAAATAACTCAAGCCCGTGCTCTCGATAAAGCTCAGGACTGCCGTGAGAAACGAGCTCGTATAGGTACAGGATTGTCTCCGCCCTCAGCTGTCTCAACATTGACTGTGGGCGTACACGGTATCGGACCAGCATCTCCGGAATGCTTACAAAAACGCAGCCAGCAGCCACCATCCGGACCCAACTGTCGTAATCTTCAAGACCATACTCCATTTCGAGGCGGTTGAGGCCGAAGGAAAGGAAGCTGGCGCGCCTCAGCACAGCCAGCACGCTGGCCATGTTGTGTCCCAAGAGGTAGGGCAGAGACGTGTTCCATGTGACCCAACACCCTCTCGCGCTCCCGAAGTACCGCACCCACGAGTACACGCCATCCACATTGCTGTACCGCTCAAGGACCCTAACTGCCTTGGTAAAGAACTCGGGCTCCACCATGTCATCAGCGTCAACAAACGCGATGAACTCCCCTCGTGCCTCGATCGCCCCTGTGTTGCGCGCGGCGGAAAGGCCTCGATTTTCCGTATGGCGCACGACACGCACTTCTTCGTACTGGGCCTCAATCTCCTCCAGTACATCCAAACTCGCTGGATCGTCAGAACAGTCGTCCACGATAATGATCTCAAGCGGTCGATATGTGGAAGCCACCACGCTGCGGAGTGTGCTCTTCACGTAAAGCCCGAGGTTGTAGAACGGGATCACAACGGACAAGAGACCCGGAACCTCACTTCTAGGTTCGTCACGACTAGGCTTCCGTGGGAGCGGGGAGACCATGGGGAACACCCGGCCGACACCCTTGGTCTTGAACTTCCGAATCACTTCCTCATACCATTCGATCTTCCGAGGAATGACGACTTCGGGTGAGCAAAGGGACCGGATGCGTTCTGCGGCTCGCCTGCCCATCGCGATCACCTCGGCTTCGGGCATTGCCAGAACCCTGCACAATACGCGCTCGAAGTCACCCTCCTGGGACCAGTCGAAAAGATACCCCGCCTGCCCCTCCGACCCTATCAGTTCCGCATGCCCACCCGAAGTCGAACCGATCACCAATTTCCCCAAAGCCATCGCCTCAATGCACGCGTACGGACAGTTCTCCCAAAGGGAGGGGACGACGACCGCCCACGCTCTCTTCAGTTGCTCGTACAGCTCTTGCCGAGGAATCGCCCGCCCGGTGATGACAAGCCGCCCAGCATTGATGTCGGCTTCGTACCGCTTCCGGAGGTAGGCCCCAACCGTGCTTCCGCGCGCGGGAAATTCCGTATCGCCCCCGATTAGGACGAGACGGAATTCCACGCCTTGTCGCCATAGGCGTGAACACGCCTTGACAAGCGGGAGGACGCCCTTGGCGAGCTGGAGGCGTCCGGCATAGACGATCTCGCCTCTTTCGAGGGGACGATCCATTCTTCCATCGTGAAATGGAAAATAGGGATTGGGGATGACAACCATTTCGAGCGCCCGCCTCAGGGTGGTTTGAACACGGGCACTCAGAAACCGACTTGGTGAAACAAGGGCATCGGCAGCGACAAAACAGAACTTCTCCATCTCCCCGGTCCAGTACTGGTGGAACCTGTAACGCGGCTCCTGGTTCACCGTGCATAGTTCGTAGGATGGACCATGCAAGTGCACTACAATCGGGATCTTTTCAAGCCGCTTGTCACCAAGCAGGCGTCGCTGGAGCGTAAAGTACGCTATCCCGAGGTAGTCTTGGCATTCGACGATGTCGGGCGGGCAGTCGGCCTGGGAGAGAAGTCCAGTCAGCTCCTCCGCAAACTGGTAGCTCAGGGCAGGGGCGTATGCCATAATATTGAAGGGGAAGGCAGGGTGTTCGTCCGGCTCCCCATCTGCTGGCGCTGGCATACCCAGCAGCCTATACCGAGGCGTGAATCGCACAACCTTGACTCCATCTGGCGTGTACTCCACCCCTTTTTTGTCAGGATCCGAAACCAGGATTGTCACCTGGTGCTCCGCCCGCACCAGTGCACGCCCCACGTGATCTAAGTATGTGGCAATACCACCTGCTTGCGGTATGAACTCAGTGGCCAAGAACCAGATATTCATACGTTACCCCCCGAACGCCTCCACAACTATACCTGAGAGAAGATCCAACCACTCCTGTCGTTGGGACGACACGTGTTCCACCCATAGGCTCTGCGCGCGGAGGCGTTCCTCGAGATCTACCGTCCTAAAGTCAGCGGCACCGCCGTGCGTGAGGCCCAGACTGGCCCTCTTCTGCGCATAATACTGGTTAAATGCAAGCAGGTATGTGGGTATCCTTAACATGGTGAAGAGCAGAGCGGTGTGGTATGAACAAGAGATGAACAGCGCTAAGTTCTCTACCCAAGGGCCCAACTCCGCAAACCGCCGAGCTTCCAGCAATCCTACGAGATCGACGCAACGCACGTGCGGGAAGATTCTAGTGAACCCTGTTTTCTCGATCGCACACAGGCTGTCCGCAACCTCCTGCCGGGGATCGGGGAAGGCGAGAACGACCAACGGCCTTGCATCTGACCCGAACCGAGCTTGCAGAGCAGCGAAAAGGTCGACCAGTTCGCTTCTTATCCGTTGCCCCACCACCGTTCCATTCCGCTCCGCGACATCTTCCGCGTGTACATACCAAGAGAGGTTCAGGTGTAGCCCAAAGGACGACCGCTCTCCTTCGCCGGTCACCGCCGCCGTTCCGTGTTTGATATCTTCAGCACATGCCTGCAGCGCTTCCCACGCATCGTCCCCTGAGAATCGCGCCGCCACACCGTGGCGTGCCAGCGCCTCCACACTCTGCTCGTCTCTACACCCCACAAGGCGGGGTCGGTAGCTCTCGATGTGTGCTGCTACACGATCTGCCACGTGTGGATCAATCTGCTGCCCGGAGATAAGATAAACTTGCGGGTGGATAGTATGATGTAAATCCTCTATCATGCGTAGCTGCCACGTTGCCCAGAATCTGTTCAAGAAGCCCCCGCCGTAGACGTGAAGCATAATCCGCTCCGGTCCGCGCTCAAACCGCCGGAACCTCTGGCCACCTATGCGGATCTCAAACGGCGCCTGGTCATCCTGTTCTGCATAAAGATAGATCATTACGTCAGTGTGAAGCCAGCGAATCAGACGCTCCAAAGCCGTCGCGGTCCGCACATTTGCCAGGTCAACGGTCGGCAGGAGCACCGCGTCGTTATGGATCTTCCGATGCCACTCCATCGCCCCAGCTAGCTGTAAGAGGTCCCCGAAGTTCCAGCACCCGCTGAAACCTCCGGTTAGAACAACGGCCTTACGCGCTGCGGCAACCCTGTCCGCTACCGACTCGGGGACGAAAAAGTGAAACATCGTGTCCTAGCTCCTTGCCCTAGTTTCAGATACCCATGTTGGTTTGATATGCATTCCTGTTTGTTATTGCTTGCTTTCTGATAGCTCTCCACAACCTCCGCGGGCTTGCCTATCAACCGGAACGTCCCTTGGTCAAGCCAGAACACTTCGCGACACCATTTCTGCGCTGTCGCAAGGGCATGACTCACGAGTAGAAGCGCCTTCCCACGCCTCTTGAACTCCTCCCTCCGTGCCCAGCTCTTCGCGGCGAACATGGTCGCATGCCCTGTGACCACTGCCGAACCGCACACCTTCTCCCGCAGAGCCGAGGCCAGATAACCTCTCCTTTTTTCTCCTGGTCCACCACCTAGTACTTCAGAGTCCCGGCTAGGTGTAGTGCCCTGCCTTATCTCCAAGCGAGCGTGCGGGTGGAGGGCTCGTGACCTCCACACCAGAGCGGGGTTCAACCTCCAGCGGCGTGCCTTTAACCTTTGAGACCCCCGGGGTGGTAATACGGAGGAAGCGGCCTCGCGCAAAACATCATCAGGAAAAAGCCGCTCTGCCCCGGGACCGGGCAGGACTTTATCCCCACTCTTGCTCTTCACGGTAGCCTGCCATAAGTCGATATACAGAAAACCCACCGAGGATGTTCCGCTCGGGCCAGCAAGTACATTACCGCCTCCACCGCGCGAAGTCCCAGATCAGATGCCTCGGTGCCTCGGCAAGGTAACGGTCAAGGGTCCAGCCCCCAACGCGCACCACATAGGGTTCCCGCAGAAGTTCCTTCCGCTCGTCTACCACCATGATCTTGATGACACCGTCCCCCGGTCTGCGCTCGCTGCCGACCATCCATTATACATATGAGTCCCCCCACCGCCTACAACCCTCGCAGGTAGAAGCCGCAGCCCGTCCTCTGAGATGTCGGTTCAGCCAACGGTGGCCACCGACTTCCCTCGGTAGCGGGCCACTACCTCGGCCGGAGCCCCCAACGCCACCACCCGTCCCTGGTCGAGCCAAAGCACCTGATGACACCAGCCCTGCGCGGTGGCCAGATCGTGCGTCACAAGCAGGATCGTCTTACCCCTCTCCTTGAACTCCTCCATCCGCGCGCGGCTTTTCTCGGCGAAGTGGGCATCCCCCACCGCCAGCACCTCGTCGAGGAGCAGGATGTCCGGGTCTACGTTCACCGCGATGGAGAACGCCAGGCGCATGAACATCCCCGAGGAATAGGTGCGCACCGGGGCGTCAATGACCTCTTCAAGCTCGGCGAACGCGATGATCTCCCCCATCGCGCGTCGAATTTCACGACGAGACAGCCCATAGGCTAGCCCACCGATCACGATGTTCTCCCGGCCGGAAAGCTCGGGGTGGAACCCGAGCCCCAGGTTGAGGAGGGCCGACACACGACCGTTTACCATGATCCGCCCCGATGTTGGCCGGTAAATCCCAGCGATCAGCCGGAGGAGGGTGCTCTTCCCTGCCCCGTTGGGGCCGATGATGCCCAGCACCGTCCCCTCCCGCACGGAGAACGATACGTCCTTCAAGGCCTCCACATGCTGCCGGGAACGCACACGGCGGAGCCACTCTCCCCGCACCAACATGTCCTTGAGCGTGGTGTACCCCCGGGTCGGATAGCGCTTGAAGCTCTTGGAAACGTGCTCGAGAATGATAGCGTCCCTCATAGGTACTCCGCGAAGCTCTCCCTGTTCCGCTCGAAGACCACCGCCCCAACCACAAGCAACACCAGGGCCAACGCCACCACGAAACCAAGGTTGCGCCAATATGGCCACTCTCCGTAGAAGAGCACGCGGCGGTAGCTATCAATGACGATCGTCATCGGGTTGAGTTTGAGCACCCAATGGAAACGGGCGGGGACGATGGAGAAGTCGTACATGATCGGGGTCAGGAAGAACGCCACCAGTAGACCGTGCTGGATGATGTAACGCAGGTCCCGCAGGAACACGTTGAGCGTGGCGGTGAAGTACACGATGCTCAGGGCCAACAGAAACTGGACAGCCATCACCAGTGGCAGCGCCAGCACTGTCCAGCCCAGGGGCACCCCGTATACCGCAAGGAGAACGAACAACACGGGAAGAGAGAACACGTAGTTCACCATGCCGGTGCCCACGGAGACGACCGGAAGAACTTGGGCGGGAAAGACCGCGTTCCGGAGGAACGCCGCGTGGTCTACAAGGCTGCTCGTCCCAGCTAGGACCGACTCGGAGAACCACGTCCAGGGGAGGAGGCCCGTAAGCAGAAAAGCAGGGAACTTGGGGATGCCGATCCGCAGGAAGTGGGAGAGAACCAACGTATACACGACCATGAATACGAGGGGGTTGATCAGGGTCCACAGGAACCCAAGCCAAGTTCCCCGGTAGCGCAACTTGACCTCGCGCCGGACGAGCTCGACGATCAGCGCCCTCCGTTGAACCACGGTGCGCGCGACCTGCACCGCCTGCATCCTTGCCGCCTCCCCTCAATCGCCTTGGTCGAATATCCCCACCAGCGCCGCCACGATCCGCCCCGCAGCGTGTCCATCGCCGAACGGATTGGGCACGCTTGTCATTCTATCATAGGCACTGCGGTCCTCTAGGAGCTCCAGGGTCTCCTTGACAATCGCGTTCGGATCGGTGCCGACAAGCCTTGCTGTCCCTGCCTCGATCGCCTCGCGGCGCTCCGTGGTCTCCCGCATCACGAGGACCGGCTTGCCCGTAGGGCTTCATGATCCCGCGCTAGGTGCATCCCCGGTCCCCGCGGGGGCTGTCCTGGGGCTAGACGCGGAATCACCAGGAGGAAGACGATGGCCACGCTCGCGGTGGCAGCAGCGCAGTAGCCCCGCTGACGAGCAAGATCCCCAATGGGCTGCAAGGCCACTCTCGTACGATCAGGCATGTTCTTCCCTCTTGGCCACCGCTTCAGCGACCCCGTCCACCGCGCGCCGGAGTGCCGCCTCGTCCGGGCCCTCGGCCATGATGCGGATCAGAGGCTGAGTCCCCGAGGG
>ERZ1685331.192-NODE-192-length-12054-cov-18.235853_pt1 | contig 12054 bp, 6 predicted proteins | sample MGYA00580194_ERZ1685331 | MGnify/ENA primary metagenome ERZ1685331 (study PRJEB41501, sample SAMN08275520) | hot springs metagenome | biome: alkaline hot spring; material: microbial mat | place: Russia: Ush-Beldyr | collected 2015-07 | depth 0.5 m m ...
GCGAGCAGGGACCCACTAAATATGGGCTGCTCCACGGCTACTCCCAAAGAACCGAAGAAAACATCCCGTTGTTTGGTTCTACCTTCTGGCGTTCGGTATTTCGTGGCTGGGCTGGATGCCTGCTGTCATAGGGTCACACGGCATTACGCCGTTTACCAATCCCTATTTCCAGTTTCTGCTCATCTTTGCTGCTGTGGGTCCTGCCCTGGCAGCCGTGATTGTGACGCAGGTGGCGTATGGCAAGGCGCACGTTGAGCATTTGCTCAAGGCGCTTATCCGGTGGCGGGCAGGTCTGGGATGGCACCTTGTCGCAGGGTTGGGTCCTTTCGCCCTGCTCCTTGTGGCACAGGGCGTGACGAAATTCTTCGGTCTTTCTGCAACATACCCGACGCCTCAAGGTGACGTTTTCCCTCTTGCCCTGGCTGCCTTCGCGATATCTTTGTTTTCCAATCCGTGGGAAGAAGCTGGCTGGCGTGGCTTTGCACTACCACACCTGCAGAAACGATATACGGCTCTGGTTGCTACCTTCATCGTCGGTATGTTGTGGGGGTTGTAGCGCCTGCCGCTGTTCTTCTGGATAGGCAATCCAATGTCAGCGTATCCTTTTCTATCCTGGTTTATCAGCACAGTGGCGGGATCTTTTATCTATACGTGGCTTTACAATAGCACAAACGGCAGTCTTTTGCTGGTCACACTGTTTCACATTGCGCTGAACACCTTTGGCGTCGTGATCAGTGGCGTATCCGTGATCGCTCTGGCACTGGTGTATGGTTGTGCAGCCCTTGTTCTGGTAGTGATTTTCGGTGGCACAAATCTATCGCGCCGGGAACGAGTGTGTGCGGGCTGACCCGCCGCTCCAGCCGTTCGGCGGCACAATGAAACGTACCGGTGTGAACGTCCGCAGGAGTATGCCATGAATGCCATAAATGTTCCCTGGAAAACAATCGTCTGGAGTCAGTTTGGCGCTGCGATTGACACACTCCAGGATATGCTCCGTGCCTGTCCCGATGACCTGTGGCGCGCAAGACTGTGGGATACTCCATCAACACGACCCGAGTATGCCGAGTTCTGGTACCGGGTCTATCATGCCTTGTTCTGGCTCGATCTCTATCTAACAGGCGCAGAGGAGGGTTTTGCCCCGCCAGACCCCTTCGAACTGATTGAAATGAAAGAAGATGATCTTCCTGAAAGGGTATACACTAAAGATGAACTTCAAGGGTATCTCGAGTATGGACGAAAGAGGTGTCAGGCAACGATTGAAGCGCTCACAGATGAAACAGCACAACGGCGCTGTCGCTTTGCGTGGGGTGATCTCAGTTTTGCGGAGCTGCTGCTTTATAATATGCGCCATGTTCAGGAAATTGCAGCGCAGTTGAGTCTCTTTCTCGGACAACAAGGAGTTTCAGTTCCAGACCCGGTTCCCACTGCCAGAGACATTGCCGCCTGATACAGTGCGCACCCCACAGGTGGGAGGCTGCGCGTTTTCAGGCAGTTGCCCGGCGTTGGTCCCGGCACAGTGGCGTTCCCTCGTCCCGCCTGCTTGCGGGTAACACCGCCTGTCAGGCGCCTGCGCGATATGCGCTCCGGCGCTATGACAAAAGGAGAAACGCGATGGCAAAGCCCACGACGAGAGAAAACGACGCCACCGCCAACCCCGGCTTCAAAACCGGGCGCCGGGCCGCTGCCGGGCGCCGGCGCAGCAACGCACCGATCGGCTCACCGACCCACGCCGCGCTGTCCGGCGCATCCGATGTTCACGTCAGGGAGGAACGCGATCAATGAACCCAGGCACTATCGTGCGCTGTCGCAATCGGGATTGGGTGCTGCTGCCCGGCGATGACCAGGTCTATCGGCTGCGGCCCCTGGCCGGCACATCCGACGATGTGGTGGTGGTCCATCGCGAACTCGCCAATCTCATCGGCTACGAATTGCCCGAGGAGCGGGTCCAGCCCTCCACCTTCCCGCTGCCGAACGACCAGGACGTGCGCGACGCCGCCAGCGCCCATCTCCTCTGGCAGGCAGCCCGGCTCACCCTGCGCGAAGGCGCCACCCCCTTCCGTTCGCTCGGGCGCATTTCCATCCGACCCCGCGTGTATCAGTTCGTCCCGCTGCTGATGGCCCTGCGGCTCGACCCGGTGCGCCTGTTCATCGCCGACGATGTCGGTGTGGGGAAGACCATCGAGGCGCTGCTGGTGGCGCGCGAACTGTTCGACCGCAGCGAGATCCGCCGCTTCTGCGTCCTCTGTCCGCCCTACCTGTGCGACCAGTGGGAGCAGGAGCTGCGCGACAAGTTCAATTTCGAGCCGGTGGTGATTCGCTCCGGCGCCGTCGGCGCGCTCGAGCGCAGCGTGCCCGCCGGCAAAAGCATCTACGAGCACTTCTCCTGCCAGGTGATCAGCATTGACTGGGTGAAGAGCGACCGCAACAAGCATCAGTTTCTGCAATTTTGCCCGGACATGGTGATTGTGGATGAGGCGCACGGGGCCGCCGAAGCCTCCGCCCGCAGCGCGGGCCAGCAGGAGCGGCATCACCTGCTCCGGCAGATCGCCCAGGATGCGCAGCGCCATCTGATCCTGCTCACCGCCACGCCGCACAGCGGCATCGAAGAGGCCTTCCGCTCGCTGCTCGGGCTGCTCAAGCCAGAGTTTCGCGATTGGAATCTCGCCCGGCTCGAAGAGTCGCAGCGCGTGGCGCTGGCGCGCCACTTCGTCCAGCGCACCCGAAGAGACATCGAACAGGGTTGGGAGTCCGGTCCCTGTTTTCCCCTGCGGGAGACCGCAGACGAGACCTATCAGCTTTCCCCGCGCTACCGCCAGCTCTTCGAGCAAACCTATGCCTTTTGTTCCGAGATCGTGCGCACCGGCGAGCAACTGGAAGCGCGCCGGCGCCGGGTGCGCTCCTGGGCCGCGCTGGCGCTCCTGCGCTGTGTGATGTCCAGCCCCGCCGCGGCGTTCGCCGCGCTGGAGTCCCGCGCGCGTGGATTGGCAGACGACGAACTGGCGCCTGATTTCGCGCCGTTTGTCTTCGAATCTGCTGACGACCGCACCGACGACGAATTGCCCACCCCGCCGATCGAGGCTGCCGAGACCACGCTCCTCGAGGACGAGCGACGCCGCCTGCGCGCGCTGGCGCGCCGCGCCGAGCAGATCTGCAACCCGCAGGACGACACCAAACTGGCCCGCTGTGCGGCGGTCGTGCAGGGGCTGCTCAAGGAAGGCTTCTATCCCATCGTCTGGTGCCGCTATGTCGCCACCGCCGAGTACGTGGGGGAATATCTCCGACAAGCGGTAAGCGGCGAGCGGGTCGCCGACGCTATCTTCCCAGAGGGTGTGCAGGTGGTCGTCATCACTGGCCGGATGGGCGACGAGGAGCGGCGCGTCAAAATTGACCAAATCGATGCCGGGCAGCCGCGCGTGCTGGTGGCGACCGATTGCCTCAGCGAAGGGATCAACCTGCAGGACACGTTCAACGCCGTTTTGCACTACGACCTGCCCTGGAACCCCAACCGGCTGGAACAGCGCGAGGGCCGGGTGGATCGCTACGGCCAGACCGCCGCGCGGGTCAGGGCAATTCGCTTCTATGGGCGGGACAACCCGGTGGATGGCGCGGTGATCGAGGTGCTGCTGGACAAAGCGCGCGAGATCCACCGCACCCTCGGCACGCACGTGCCGGTGCCGGCTGAAAGCGAGAGCGTGATGGAAGCCGTCCTGAACGCGCTCTTTCTGCGCCGGGCGCAGCTCGACTCTCCTCAGCAACTCTGGCTGTTCGAGATGGAGGATGTGACCGCCCTGCACCAGCGCTGGGACCTCGATGTCCAGCGCGAAATGGAGGATGTGACCGCCCTGCACCGGCGCTGGGACCTCGATGTCCAGCGCGAAAAGGAAAGCCGCACCCGCTTTGCCCAGCGCGCGCTCAAACCCGACGAGGTGCAACGCGAACTGGAAGCGACCGATAGCGTGCTGGGCGACCCGAACGCCGTGCGTGACTTCGTGCTCACCGCCGCGCAGCGCCTCGCGCTCCCCATCACACCGGACAGGCGTCGCCCCGACGTTTTCCACATCAGCCTCGCCCCAGAGACGCTTGTCACGCTTCCCGAACCGGTCCGCCTCGCCTTACCCAACCGATCGCCGCTCCCTGCTCGCCGCTCGCCGGTGTGGTCGATCAGCTTCACTTCTCCCACGCCCGAAGGGACCGAGTACCTTGGCCGCAACCATCGTTTCGTGGCCGCCCTGGCGCGCTTCCTGATGGAACAGGCGTTAACCGGGCACGATCAGGCCATCGCCGCGCGCTGCGGCGCGCTGCGCACGCGCGCCGTCGCCAGGCTGACCACCCTGCTGCTCCTGCGCGTCCGTTACCTGCTGGAGCAGCCGCAGCGCGCGCCGCTCCTCGCCGAAGAAGTCCTGGTCTGCGGCTATTGCGATCACCCGCCGGAGTGGTTGAGCCAGGACGAGGCGCTGCGCCTGCTGGCTGAGGCTCAGCCAGACGCCAATCTGCCGCTGGCGGAGAAGCAGGAGCTGGTGCGCGCGGCACTGGCCGAACTGGGCGAATGGGAAATGGCTGGCGGCGAGTGGGGCGGAGGCCATCCAATCCAACAGGGTCTTCGGCAGCAAGTGCAGGCGCGGGCGGCGGCGCTCGCAGAAAGCCACAAGCGCATCCGCAAGGCGGTGGATGCGCGGGTGCGCGGGCTCGAGGTGAAGCCGCACCTGCCGCCCGACCTTCTCGGATTGCTGATCCTACAGCCGATGGTGGCGCCATGAAAACATTCCCTGCCATCCGTATCGAAGGCGGCTTGCTTGGGCCGGATACGCTCGACCAACTGCTCGCCGCCGAACTGCCCGGCCAGCGCCCGGCCGATTTCGGGCTGGATGGCCGGCGCAATCTCACCGACGAGATCGCCGCCGCGTTCGCCGATGCCCGCGCCCAGTGGCAGGTCTTCCGGCACCGGCTGGAACGTCTGCCCGATTCCGACCCGGCGACCTCACTCACCCGCGATGCGTGGGTCGTGCCGTTTCTGGGACTCCTCGGCTACGACCTGGGCCGCAACCAGCGCGCCTACGAAGTGGACGGCCTGACCTTTGCTATCTCGCATTGTGCTGGTGAAGACGAACAGGCCCCGCCGGTGCACATCGTCGGGGCGCGCCAGGAACTCGGCCGCCTGCCGCGATCGGGCCGGCCGCGCCTGGCGCCCCACTCGCTGGTGCAGGAATTTCTCAACCGCACCGAGCGCCTGTGGGGGCTGGTCACCAACGGTCTCACCCTGCGCCTCTTGCGCAACAGCACCTCCATCCGCCGCCAGGCGTATGTGGAGTTCGACCTGCGCGCCATGCTGGAGGAGCAGCGCTTCGAGGATTTCGCCGCGCTCTACCGCTTGCTCCACCGCACCCGGCTGCCGCGTACCGCGGCCGACGCCCACGAATGCCTGCTGGAGCGCTACTACCAGCACGCCCTCGAGCAGGGCGGGCGGGTGCGCGACCGGCTGCGCGACGGCGTCGAGGAAGCCATCAAGCGCCTGGCCAACGGCTTTTTGGCGCACCCCGCCAATGCGGAACTGCGGGCCAGCGTGGCGAGCGGCGCGCGCCGAGCGGCGGGCGACGGTGATGCGAACGCGCTGGCGCCGGAGGATCTCTATCGCCAACTGCTCCGCCTGGTCTATCGCTTCCTGTTTTTGCTGGTGAGCGAGGAGCGCGGGCTGATCAGCCCCAGCCCGCTCTACCGCGAGCAGTACAGCGTGGCGCGCCTGCGCCGGCGGGTGGAGGACCGCCGCGCCTACGACGACCATGACGACCTGTGGCACTCGTTGCGCGTGCTGTGGCGGGTGCTGGCGGACGAACGGTTCGCCGCCATGCTCGAAGCCGCCCCGCTCAACGGCGAACTCTTTGCGCCGCTGGTTCTGGACGGCTTCACCATCTCCAACCGCGACCTGCTGGAGGCGTTCGGGCATCTGGCGTTTTATCACGAGAACGGGGCGCTGCGGCGGGTCAACTATGCCGCGCTCGACGTGGAAGAACTCGGCTCGGTCTACGAGAGCCTGCTGGATTACCACCCGGTGATCGAGGCGAGCGGCGAGGGGCGAGGGGCGAGCAGTGAGGGGCGAGCGGCGGGCGGCGAGGGGCGAGCGGCGGGCGGTGTGCGTTTCGATCTGGCGCCTGGTTCGGAACGCAAGTCCACCGGCTCGTACTACACCCCGCCGGAACTGGTGGCGGAACTGATCCGCTCGGCGCTGGAGCCGGTCGTCGGGGAACGCCTCATCGAGGCAAAGCGAATGGCGAATAGCGAATGGCCGGTCGTGCCCCAAACCATCCAAGAAAGGTTTACCCATGACGTCTTTCCAAGATTATCGCGACCTGGAGGTCTGGCAAAAAGCGGTGGAGGTGGCGAAGCAAGTATATCTCCTGACCCAAACGTTCCCGCCAGCGGAGCTCTACGGGATGACAAGCCAGCTCCGCAGAGCGGCAATCTCAGTTCCGGCGAATATCGCCGAGGGTTGGGGACGGCGCTACACGGCGGAGTTCATTCGCTTTCTTCGCCAGGCCAACGGCAGCCGGACGGAACTGGAAACACTCCTCCTGCTCAGCATCGAAGTGAACCTGTGCCCTCAGCAGAAAGCGCAGGCGCTGCTGGAGCAGCTCCACACCCTGGGCAAGCAGCTCAACCACCTCGAACGCAGCCTCCAACGGAAAAGGAACTCGCCTTAGCCTGGCAGTCCGCGCCATTCGCCATTCGCCATTCCCTATTCGCCGAACACGCCCTCCTCTCCATCCGCGTCCTCGACCCGGCCTGCGGCTCGGGGCACTTTTTGCTCGCCGCCGCCCGCCGGCTGGGCAAGGAACTGGCGCGCGTCCGCACCGGCGAAGAGGAGCCGGCCCCCGAACGCGTGCGCGAGGCGATCCGCGATGTCGTCGCCCACTGCCTCTACGGCGTGGACAAGAACCCCCTGGCGGTTGAGCTTTGCCGCGTCGCCCTCTGGCTCGAAGCCCACTGCGAGGGCAAGCCGCTCACCTTCCTCGACCACCGCATCCGCTGCGGCGACTCGCTGGTGGGCGTCTTCGACCTCGAGGCGCTGCACGCGGGCATCCCCGACGAAGCCTTCACCCCGCGCGAGGGGGACGACAGGGCCGCCGCCCGCAGCCTCAAGCAGCGCAACAAGCAGGAGCGGAGCGGGCAGATGACCCTGCATTTCGACGCGCCCGTGAGCCTCGCCGACCTGCGCCGGCGCGCGCTCGACCTCGCCGCCATCCCCGACGACACCCCCGCACACGTCCGCCGAAAAGCCGAACTCTTTTCCGCCATTCGCCGCTCGCCGCTCGCCATGCGCCAACTCCTGGCATGCGACCTGTGGACCGCGTCGTTCTTCCAACCGCTGCAAAAAGGGGGGACGGCGATAACCACCGACGCGGTGCGCCAGGCGCTGGCGGGGCAGCCGGTGCACGGCCAGGTGGCCGGGCTGGCGCAAGCCATTGCCGCCCACCAGCACTTCTTCCACTGGCCACTGGAGTTCCCCGAAGTGTTTGCGGCCAACAGGGCAGGGGAAGATCCGCTCGCCGCTCGCCACTCGCCGCTCGCCGGTTTTGATGTGGTGCTGGGCAACCCGCCGTGGGAGCGGATCAAACTCCAGGAAGAAGAGTTCTTTGCTTCGCGCGACCGGCAGATCGCAGACGCCCCCAACGCCGCTGCGCGCAAGCGGCTCATCAGCGAACTCCCGCGCGCCAACCCCGCCCTGTGGACGGACTACCGCGACGCCTTGCGCAGCGCCAAAGCGGACAGCCTGTTCATGCGCACCGGCGGACGCTTCCCGCTGACCGGACGCGGGGACATCAACACCTACGCGGTGTTTGCGGAACTGTTCCGTTGCCTGCTGCGGCCCGGCGGACGCGCGGGACTCATCGTGCCCACCGGCATCGCCACCGATAACACCACCAAAGACTTCTTTGCCGACCTGGTGAGCCGGGGCGCGCTCGCCTCGCTGTACGACTTCGAGAACCGGCAGAAGCTCTTTCCCGCAGTGCACAGCCGAATGAAGTTCTGCCTGCTAACGCTGCGCGGGCAGGCGAGGGACGAGCAGCGGGACGCGAGCGGTGAGTCTGACCATCCACTCGCCGCTCGCCACTCGCCCCGCGCTGCTGGCTCCTCGTCGCCCGCCGAGTTCGCCTTCTTCTGCCAGCAGGCCACCGACCTGAACGACCCCGAGCGGCGCTTTACGCTGACCCCGGCGGATTTCGCCCTGCTCAACCCCAACACCCGCACCGCCCCCATCTTCCGCAGCCGCCGCGACGCCGAACTCACCAAGCACATCTACCGCCGCGTGCCGGTGCTGATCAATGAGAGAATGGCGAGCAGCGAGCAGCGAGCAGCGAGCGGAGAAAGAGCGAGCAGCGAGCAGCGAGCAGCGAGCGGAGAATCGGAACCGCCGCTCGCCGCTCGCCATTCGCCGCTCGCCTCCCCAATCGCCACTCGCCATTCGCCAATCGCCGAGTCCAATCCCTGGGGCGTGGAGTTCCTGGCGATGTTTCACATGGCCAACGACTCCGGCCTCTTCCGCACCCGTGAGCAGCTCGAAGCCGAAGGCTGGCGGCTGGAGGGCGCCGTCTTCGAACGCGGGGGAGGGCGCTACCTTCCCCTCTACGAAGCCAAACTCATCCACCAGTTCGACCACCGCTGGGCGACGTATGACGGGCGCGAAACGCGCGATGTGACCGACGCGGAGCGCGCCGACCCGGACTTCCCGGCGCTGCCGCGTTACTGGGTACGGGAGGCCGAGGTGGAGGCGCGCCTGCGCGCCAAAAGCTGGGACCGTGGCTGGCTCCTCGGCTGGCGGCGCATCGCCCCCTCGACCAACGAGCGCACCGTCATCGCCGCCGTCATCCCGCGATGCGGGGCAGGGGATAATGTGTTCCTCTTCTTGTCGAAGCAGACGGACACGTTCCTACTGCCGCCTATCTTTTCTTCTTATGCGTTCGATTTTACGGCGCGCCAAAAGCTTGGCGGCACAAACATGAACTTCTTCATCTTTGAGCAGCTCCCCGTCCTTCCGCCGTCGGTCTTTGCGCAGCCCTGCCCGTGGGCACAGGCGAGCGGGGAAGAGGCGAGCAGGGAGCAGCGAGCAGCGAGCGGGGAAGAGGCGAGCGGGGAGCAGCGAGCCACGAGCGGTGCATCTGATGAACTGCTCGCCGCTCCCCGCTCGCCTCCCCACTCGCCGCTCGCCATTCGCCACTCGCCTCCCCACTCGCCGCTCGCCATTCGCCGCTCGCCTTCTCCATCGCCGACTGGCTTCGCCCCCGCGTCCTGGAGCTCACGTACACCGCGTGGGACCTCAAGCCCTTTGCCTGCGACCTGGGCTACGACGGCCCGCCGTTCCGCTACGACCCCGAGCGGCGCTTCCAGTTGCGCTGCGAGCTGGACGCCGCGTTCTTCATCCTCTACCTGGGCACACCAGAGGAATGGCAGCGCGAGGCGTCGGCGGAACTCAAGGCGCTCTTTCCCACGCCGCGCGAGGACGTGGCCTACATCCTGGACCAGTTCCCCATCGTCCGCCGCAAGGACGAGGAGCGCTACGGAACCTATCGCACCCGGGAGACCATTCTGGCGGAATATGACCGACTTCTAACGAGAGGTGAACAGGTATGAGCACCATCTTCGACCTCCATACCGCCGTCCTGGCCGACTACCGCGACTTCGTGCGCTCCTTCATCCCCATCGCCGATGATCGGGCGCGGGCGTTTGTAGACGCGGCCCTGGGGGAAGAGGCGAGCGGCGAGCAGCGAGCAGCGAGCGGAGAATCGGAAGAACTGCTCACCACTCACCACCCACCGCTCGCCGCGTCACTCTGGCCCGAGCCGCTGGTGCAACTCAGCCCCGCCTACGCCACCGGCGCCACGGTAGATGAACTGGCGGAGGCGGGCCTGATTGCGCGCGAGACGGCGCAGGTCTTCCGCACCGCCGAGGGCAGGCCCTTTCGTCTCTACCGCCACCAGGAGGAAGCCATCCGCAAAGCGCTCCGGGGCGAAAGTTTCGTCGTCACCAGCGGCACCGGCTCGGGCAAGAGCCTGTGCTACTTTCTGCCCATCATCGATAGTCTGCTGCGGCAACCGGAGACGGGCGAGCGGGTGGCGGCGCTGATCGTCTATCCCATGAACGCGCTGGTCAACTCGCAGTATCAGGCGCTGGAGAGTTTGCGGAACAATTACGAGGCTCGCACGGGCCGCGAGTTTCCGATCCGCTTTGCGCGCTACACCGGCGAGACCCGCAGCGAGGAGCGCGAGCAGATGTGGCGGCGTCCGCCGCAGGTGCAGCTTACCAACTATGTGATGGGCGAACTGATGCTGGTGCGGCCCGAGGACCAGCGCTTGCTGGGGGACGGGCGGCTGCGCTTTTTGGTCTTCGACGAGCTGCACACCTACCGCGGGCGCCAGGGGGCGGATGTGGCCATGCTGGTGCGCCGGCTGAAAGAACGCTGCGCCGCGCCGGCGCTCGTCCACGTGGGCGCCAGCGCGACCATGGTGGCGCATCCCCGGGCCAGCGCCGCCGAGCGGCGCCAGGCGGTGGCCAACGTTGCCGCGCGCTTCTTCGGCCATCCCTTCAACCCGGAGGACGTGATCGAAGAGACGCTCGAGCCGTTGACCCTCGGCGGACCACCCGCGCCGGAGGAGGTACAGGCGGCGCTGTCTGTTCCAGAGCAAGACGCAGACGACCTCGATGCGTTTCACCGCGACCCGCTGGTCCGCTGGATCGAGTATGAGTTGGGCATCGAGCCGCAACCCGACGGCAGCCTGCGCCGCCGCGCGCCCTCTTCGCTCGCCGAGGCCGCCACCAGGCTGGCCGAGATCACCGGGGTGGACGCTGCGTGCTGTGAACAACGCCTGCGCCAGACACTCGCGCGTGGCGGTCGCCTGCAGAACGCCGAGGGCCGGCGGGCGTTCGCCTTCAAGTTGCACCAGTTCATCAGCCAGGGGCGGGCGCTGTATGCCACCCTCGAACCGGCGGAGCGGCGCGAGTTCTCCCTCGAAGGGCAGCTTCTTGCCCGCGACGGACGCATCTTTGCGCCCATCAAGTTCTGCCGCTGGTGCGGACAGGAATACTACCTCGTGTTGCGCCGCGAGGGGCGCTTCCTGCCGCACCTGGTCGGAACGATGAGCGAGGAGGAGGAAGGCGTTGCCGGATACCTGATGCTCGCTCCTGCCGGGAATGATTGGAGCGCGGAGCAGATCCCCGAAGAATGGCGCCAGCCGGACGGGAAGCTCAAGACGACCTGGCGCGGTCGAGTCCCCCAGGCGGTGTGGGTGCAGCCCGATGGAAGCTACGCTGAGCATGAATCCCCAGACGCGCAGAAGATGTGGTGGCAGAAGGGCGGATTCTATCTCTGTCTCGCCTGCGGCGAGTTCTACACCGCGCGCGAGCAGGAGTACTCCAAACTGGCCAGTCTCTCCGGCGAAGGGCGCTCCAGCGCCACCACGGTTCTGGCAACCTCGCTGCTGCGCCACGCCAAACAGACCCGGGCAGTGCAGGACAAGCTTCTCTCCTTCACCGACAACCGTCAGGACGCCTCGTTGCAGGCCGGTCACTTCAACGACTTCGTCCATGTGGGGCTTTTGCGCGCGGCGTTGTACGCGGCGCTTCGGCACGAGTCGCCGCTGGGTTTTGATCAGGTGGCTCGCAAAACGGTCGAGCAGAGCGGGCTTTTCATACGGGACATCGCCCGCAATCCCCAGTTGGACCCCAACTCGGACGCGGCCAGGGAGGTGTGGAAGACCTTCATCGATCTGACCGAATACCGGCTCTTCGAGGACCTGCAACGGGGATGGCGCGTGACCCAGCCCAGCCTCGAGCGTGTGGGGCTGCTGCGGGTAGGATACCGCGGGCTGGCGGAGATATGCGCCAACGCCTCGCTCTGGCAGTTCCACCCGGCGCTGGCGGCGGCTTCGCCTGAAGAACGTTTGAACCTGACGCGGGCAGCGCTTGATCAGTTCCGCCGCAAACTGGCGATCAACGCCCGCGTCTTGCAGGAGACCGCGCAACAGCAATTGCGCAAACGCTCCGAGCAACACCTCAACGAGTTTT
>ERZ1685331.193-NODE-193-length-12052-cov-18.144369_pt1 | contig 12052 bp, 10 predicted proteins | sample MGYA00580194_ERZ1685331 | MGnify/ENA primary metagenome ERZ1685331 (study PRJEB41501, sample SAMN08275520) | hot springs metagenome | biome: alkaline hot spring; material: microbial mat | place: Russia: Ush-Beldyr | collected 2015-07 | depth 0.5 m m ...
GCTCCTGTCTATGATAGCCTATCTGAGGTGTCCATGAAACTGGATCAATTCCACCTTGAGGTCAGACGATATGGGTGCAGCGAACGAGGACCGTTCCGCTCACGACGTCCCATCGCGGGGCGAGATCGGTGACAGAGACCTCAAGGGTCGGATACGTGTCACACTCGTCTCACAATGGACTGACGCCGTGCCCGGCATCGACCGATGACAGATCAATAGTGCCGCCGCGATAGATCATACCGCCGTCGAAGGGGTTCTCTGCCAGAAACAGGGGCGTATCGAGGTCCACGAAGGCGAAGCCGCCCTGACCGGCGGCGAAACAGGCGGAAACGGTCATTGCCAGGAATGATTCGACCATGCCGCCGATCATCAGGCGCAACCCGGCGGCGCGTGCGATGGCGGCGATGTCGAGCGCTTCGACAATGCCGCATTTCATCAATTTGATGTTGATCACATCAACTGCGCCAGTCTGCGCCAGCCGCGCAACGGCGGCGGCGCTCGCGGCGCTTTCATCGGCGGCGATGGGCACACGGCGCGCGGCAGTCAGACGACACAGCCCGGCTTCGTCATCCTGCGCAACCGGTTGTTCGAACAATGCCGGAACGATGCCGTGAACGCTCAGCATATCGAGCAACCTGAGCGCATCGTCAGCGGAGTAGCCGCAATTGCCGTCAATGATGAGGCGCGCATCCGGCGCTACGTCCCTGACGGCAACGATCCGCGCCAGGTCGTGTTCCATGGTGCGAATCGTGGTTGTCTCCGGGTCGCCAGCGCCGATCTTGATTTTGACTGTCGTGACGCCGCGCGCGACGATCGCGCGCGTCGCGCGCGCCGCCGCTGCAACGCTGCCGGTGGTAATGGTCACATCAGTTTCCAGAGTGGTCGCCACGCCACCAAAGAACGCCCAGAGCGGCAGGCGCGCGCGGCGCGTCAATGCATCGAGCAGCGCAGTTTCAATGGCGCAGCGCGCCGAACCGGTCATGCCAGGGATGGCAGGGAGCGCCAGCGCGATCCGCCGCCACTCGCGCACATCAGCGCCTTCGACTACCGCTTGCGCTGCCCGGATCGCTGTGCGCGCGGTTTCCTGCGTCTCGCCGTTGAACGCCGGAAATGGCGCCGCTTCACCATAGCCGCGCGTCCCGTCCACCAGTTCGACGCTGACCAGCAGATTGCGCGCGACATCCTGCGCGCCGCCAGCAATGCCGAACGGTTCGTGGAGCGGAATGTCGAGAGGAGACACGATCAGTGCGCGAATGGTTGTGGGTAGGGTCATGAGTGTGCTGTACCTCGCTGGTCATCGTACATATGCAGCGACCTTAAGTATACTCGATCGGTCAGGGGTTACGAGAACTGAGAACTGAGAACTGAGAACTGAGAACTGAGAACTGAGGACCAGAAACCATCAACGAGTTACCGGTCATGTCTTCTCTGGTGCGTTCAATGTTCAACGTGCAACGTCCGCCTGCACCCTCCCCGCCTGCAACCTGCGGCTGTGTGCGCCTTCGCGCCTTTGTGAGATCAAAAATGTTCAACCTTCCTGCCTGCGACCATGCCATTCGCAGCACGGAACGTTGAGATTATGCGCCGTTGCATCGGAACGGCGCTACGTGGTACATTACCGCGAATGTTGTCCATGGAGGGCAGTATGATCGACATCGACGATCTTCTGGCGGCAGGTGGACGGCTGGCGACGCCTCCGGTCGCGCGCCGCTTCACCGGTTTTTCGTATGACTCGCGTCTGACAGGCGCCGGGGAACTGTTTCTCGCGCTCCGTACCCCGCGCGGCGACGGTCATGCCTTTATCGCCGACGCGCTGGCATCCGGCGCCACCGGAGTCGTGTGCGAGACGCCGCCAGCAGAGAGCGCGAATGCCACGGTGATTATCGTCGATGATCCGGCATTGCTCGCAGCGCGCTGGGCAGCGACGCGGTTACGTCAGGTTGCGCCGCTGGTCGTCGGAGTGACCGGCAGCGTCGGCAAAACATCGACGACCCGCGCCATCGCTGCGGTTCTGGCAGGCATTGCACCGACCTTCCGCAGTCGCCGCAGTTTCAATTCGTTGATCGGGCTGCCGGTATCGCTTGCGCGTCTCCACGACGATCACCGCTTTGCGGTACTGGAATACGGGACGGCGTATCCCGGCGAACTCCAGCGCCTGACGGCGCTGTTTCCGCCTCACGTGGCGGTCGTGACATCTGCCAGTCCGATGCGCCTTTCTGCATTCGGTTCAGTGGCCGGTCTGGCGCGCGAGTTCGGTGCGCTGGTCGCGGCGCTGCCCGCTGGCGGCTGGGCAGTGCTCAACGGCGACGATCCGGCAGTGGCGGCGCTGCGCGCGATGACACAGGCGCGGGTGCTGACATTTGGAACGGGTGCAGCGTGTGAGCTGTGCGCAGAGGTGCGCCGGTATGGTCTCGACGGCACGGAGATGCGCCTGTTCTATGGCGACGAATCGGTCGACGCCGCCATTCCGCTGATCGGTGAACCGGCGATTGGCGCGGCGCTGGCGGCGGTCGGCGTGGGGCTGGCATGCGGCATGAGTCTGGAACGCACCGTGGCACGACTAGCGCACGTCGAGCCGCCTGCGGGTCGCCTGCGTCCGCATCCGGCGCGTAACGGCGCAATGCTCCTTGATGATACCGTCGGTGCGGAACCGTCGGCGATGCTGGCAGCGCTGCGCACCCTGGCGACACTTCCGGCGCGGCGACGGATCGCGGCGCTGGGCGATTTTCCTGCCGACAGCGATGCCCCCGACGAAGGGAATGACGCCTACACCGCCATCGGAACCCGCGCAGCGCAGGTTGCCGATGTGCTGATCTGGAAAGGGGATGCTGGAACGCCGGTCATCCACGCAGCGCGGCGGGTTCGCCCCGACCTGCCGGTGACGGTCGTTCATACGATCGCGGCGGCGCTCGAAGCCATACCCTCCGATCTCGGCGCGGGCGATCTGATACTGGTGTGCGGCGGCGCTGCCGCGCGCCTGGAACGCCTGGTTGCGGCGCTGGTCGCTCCATCGGTGAATATCGCGCAGGCGCTGGTTCGGCAGGATGCCGGATGGCGCGCCACGCGCATCGCCGACCCCGACCGTCCGACGTGGGTGCGGGTTGACCTTGATGCAATCCGTGACAATGTGCGCGCGCTGCGCGCAATTGCCGGCGTGCCGCTCATGGCGGTGCTCAAAGCGGATGCCTACGGTCACGGCGCCGTGCGCGCAGCGCGCGCGGCGCTGGCTGGCGGCGCAACGGCGCTGGCAGTGGCAACCCTTGGTGAGGCGCGGACGCTGCGGGAAGCCGGAATTGGCGCACCGATTCTGGCGCTTGGCTACACGCCGCCGTGGCAGGTGGCGCAGGCCGCGCGGCTGGGGGTCGCCATCACTGTTTTCGACCCGGATACTGCGCGCGCGTGCGCGGCGGCGGCGGAGACCGGATTGCACATCACCGTGCACGTCGAAGTGGATACCGGCATGGCGCGCACGGGGCTGAGCAGTGAGGAGTTGGGACCGTTTTTGCGATTGCTCGCCGATCTGCCGGGTGTGCGCGTCGAAGGGTTGTACACCCATTTTGCCGACGCCGATGCCGCCGACCTGAACGCTGCGGCAGCGCAACTCCGCCGCTTTTGCACAGCACTGGAAGCGATCACGTCTGCCGGTTTGCGCCCGCCAATTGTTCACGCTGCCAACAGCGCGGCGCTGCTGCGCCTGCCGGGGGCGCGGTTCGATATGGTGCGCCCCGGCATTGCGTGCTACGGGCTGGCGCCTTCGCCGTCCGTGCCGCTGCCGCCGGCGCTGCGACCGGCGCTTTCGTTCCATGCCGAGGTGGCGCAGGTGCGTGATCTTCCGCCGGGAACGCCGGTGTCGTATGGCGGAACATTCGTCACCCGGCACGCCTCCCGCATAGCCACAATCCCGGTCGGATACGCTGACGGTTTGCGCCGGGCGCCGGCGTGGCGCGAGGTGCTGGTGCGCGGACGGCGCGCACCGGTCGTTGGGCGGATCTGCATGGACTATGCCATGATCGATGTCACCGACATCCCTGGCGTCCGGCGCGGCGACCTGGTGACCCTCATCGGTTCACAGGGTGATGAACGGATCACGGCGGACGAGATTGCCGGGTGGCTGGGAACGATCAGTTACGACGTGGTGGCGACGATTCTGCCGCGCGTGCCGCGCGAAGTTCTGGAATAAGCCGCGTTGTGAAAATCAGGGAAGCGGCGTCAACGAGACCACGGTCAATTCAACTGTGCCGCCGCCGCGCGTGCGACGGGCGCAATCTGTCCGATCGCTATTGAACACGAGCGATTGCCAGTAATGGAGACTTTCCCAGTTTGGACGCAACCCCCATTCGTAGAGAACCTGTTTGGGATACCCCGACTGTGGATCGAACTGAACCTGCAGGTGAGTGGAAACGCGGCAGGTACACTGAAGTGACGAGGGGTAGCAGAGGCTGGCAGGTTGACTAAGCTGCTTCACCCAACTGAAGAGGCGGGGCACCGTCCATCTCGGCGGCTGCGCACACTGATTGAGGTGTACCGTCTGCACACGGTCATCGCGGATTTCGAGATCCTGCTCGCAGACGCCGGTGCGCGTCCGCTGCCGGATGACGATCCGGTAGTGATGACGAGATTGCGCGTACCACATCTGTTCGGCGCGCATCTGCCCACTGCGCACTCCCGGTGTGCTCGTTCTGTCGATCAGCGCAAAGATGACCACCAGCGCACCGACAAGCGTCAGCCCAACTGTCACCCAACGCAGGCGCAATCTCATATACGCACCATTTCACGAGCAACAGCCCTATCGGGGGCAGATCCGCCGGGTCTTACCCGACGCCGAGGTAGGCGTGCTGGACGAGTTTATTTTCACGCAGTGCGTGGGCGGTATCCGCCAGAACGATCTCCCCCGTCTGGAGCACATAGCCGCGATGGGCGATCGCCAGCGCCATGAGCGCATTCTGCTCCACGAGCAAAATGGTCGTTCCCTGGGCGTTGATGTCGCTGATAATGCCGAAGATCTGCTCGACCAGCACCGGCGCGAGACCCATGGACGGCTCATCGAGGAGGAGCACACGCGGGCGGCTCATCAGTGCTCGTCCAATCGCCAGCATTTGCTGTTCACCGCCGGAGAGGGTGCCGCCGCGCTGGTTCAGGCGCTCGTACAGGCGGGGAAAGAGTCGAAACACCCGTTCCATATCTCTGGCGATCTCGGCTTTGTCTGTGCGGAGAAAAGCGCCGACTTCCAGGTTCTCGCGCACCGTCAGACGCGGAAAGATGCGGCGCCCTTCCGGCGACTGGATGACCCCCATCTCGACGATCTTGTGCGGCGACAGATGATCGATGCGCTTGCCGTTGAAGAGAACCTCGCCATACCTGGGTTTCAGCAACCCTGAGATCGTGCGCAGCGTCGTGCTCTTGCCGGCGCCGTTCGAGCCGATCAGGGTCACAATCTCGCCCTCTTCCACCACAAGCGAGACGCCTTTCAGGGCATGGATGTTGCCGTAGTAGGTATGGACGTTTTTGAGTTCGAGTAATGGCATAGAGAACTGAGAACTGAGAACTGAGAACTGAGAATTGAGAACTGAGAACTGAGAACTGAGAATTGAGAACTGAGAACTGAGAATTGAGAACTGAGAACTGATGGGTTAGGAGTTAGCTTGCCTGATCTGCACCCTGGAACCATCCCCCAGGGCGCCCACCAGAGGCGTCCCTACCCGGAACCGTCCCCCAGGGCGCCCACCAGAGGCGCCCCTACCGCCCGTCTGCCGACGTTCAACATTCAACGTCCAACGCTGTGGGCAGCGGCGCCTTTGCCCAGGTAGGCTTCAATCACGCGCGGGTTGGAGCGGATTTCATCGGGAACTCCTTCGGCAATTCTGGTGCCGTAGTCGAGCACGGTGATACGCTCCGAAATCGTCATTACCACACGCATGTCGTGTTCGATCAGCACGACTGTAATGCCCAGCTCATCGCGCAGTCGCCGGATCAGATCGGTGGCCTCGGCGGTCTCCTGCGGGTTCATGCCTGCTGTTGGCTCATCGAGCAGGATCAGTTTCGGCGACGACGCCAGCGCCCGTGCAATCTCCAGGCGGCGCTGATCGCCGTAGGGCAGGTTGCGCGCCAGTTGATTGCGCTGATGATCGAGATTGACGAATCTGAGCAGTTCTCGTGCACGTTCGAGCGATGCCTGCTCCTCGGCGCGCACGGATGGCGTTCCAAACAGAATCTGCCACAAACCGGCGTTCAGGCGCGTGTGCATGCCCACCAGCACATTCTCGAGCACCGTCATCGCATTGAACAGACGAATGTTCTGGAATGTGCGGCAGACGCCCAGCGCCGTAATCTGGTCGGGACGCAACCCGGTAATATCTTTGCCATCGAAGATGATCGTCCCATTCGTTGGCTTATAGATGCCGGTCAGCACATTGAAGAAGGTGGTCTTCCCGGCGCCGTTGGGACCAATCACGCTGACAATGCTGCCCGCCTCGATCGTGAGCGATACATCGTTCACTGCTGTAAGGCCGCCAAACTGCTTGGTAACGTTTTTTGCTTCCAGAAGCGCCACAACAAACCCTCACCCTTCAGCTATCCATGAATGACCCACACGTCTGAGCGTGGCTTCCTGATGAACAAGCCCACTGCACCCTTATCCAACGATGAACCGTCGGGCTGCTGCACGCAGAAAGCGCATTCGCGCCATCTCCTCAGAGTGAACGGATGCCCGCCGCCGGTCCCGCGTGCCGGGATTCGTCCGATCGGCGCGGGTGAACGGCGTGCTGATAGAGTGCGATCGAGAATGCAATGCGCCATGCAGGTCATGCATCGCCCTTCAGCACGGGGACCTGCCCCGACACCTCGCGCTCACCCTTCAGCACTTTGTGCAGACTCGGCAACCTGGGCAACCGTTTTTGACTCTGGCGCCGGTTCGGGCTCGTCGTGGTGCAACTCCTGGCGGCGACGATCCTCCGGCAGCAAGCCTTCCGGTCGAAAAATCATCATAATGATCAGCATCAACCCGAAGAGCAGGCGCTGATACTGCGCCGGGTCGAACCACGACGGGATCGGCACGCCGCGACGCTGGAGCGCCGCCAGTTCGCTGGCGATGCGCGGCAGCAGTTGCAGGTCGAGCAGGGTGACGATCACCGCGCCAAGCATCGTGCCGGGGATACTCCCCATTCCGCCGAGAATGACCATCGACAGAATGCCGATCGATCGCAGCAGATCGAACGTCGGCGGGTTGATGAACGTCTGTAGGGCGCTGAAGATGACCCCCATCGTCCCGGCGAACGATGCGCCGACGGCGAACGCCAGCAGTTTCATCCGCACCAGTGGAATCCCCATCGCAATGGCAGCGGTCTCATCCTCGCGGATCGCCGTCCACGCCCGCCCGATGCGCGAGTCATTCAGGCGATGGACGACGAAAACCGTCAGCGCGAGCACCAGCAACACCAGGAAATAGAAATAGAGTTGATACTCCTGCACCCGCGAGATATTGATCCCCAGCGCCTGGAAGACCGGCTCGACGAACAACGGCGGCCGTCCCACGTCCTTGATGCCCTGCGCGCCATTCGTGATGTTGATCGGACGGTCGAGGTTCGTCGCCAGCACCCGGATGACCTCGCCCAACCCCAGGGTGACGATCGCCAGGTAATCGCCGCGCAGCCGCAGCACGGGAAGACCGAGGAGCACGCCGAAGAAGGCGCCAACCGCCAGCCCGATCGCCAGGAAGAGCCAGAACCACGATCCATCCAGCGGACCCACGCCCGGCACAATGTTAGAAATCTGCGGCGTGCTGAAGATGCCCCACAGATACGCACCGACAGCGAAGAACGCCACATATCCCAGGTCGAGCAGACCCGCAAATCCGACCACCACATTCAACCCAAGCGCCAGCGCCGCGAACATGCCGGCTTTGGTTACGACATCGATGTAGAACGGGTTGAGCACCCCAAAGACCGGCATGACGACCGCCAGCAGGATGGTGCCGAGGGTCAACTTGAACGCCAGGATGGTCGGCGCGCGGTAGATAACGAACATCAGCAGCAGAAAGAGCACGACCAGCATATCGGCGCCGAGGCCGGTCGTCGGGTTGAGGAGCAGCAGCGCCGACACGATGGCGGCATACGCCAGAATCAGCGCATACGGCGCAGGACCGCGCCCGGCCATTGCGCGAAATTGCGCCCAGAGCGACGCAGATTGACCCGCCTGCCGATTATCCGTTGTCATACACTCACACCTTCTGCGTCACCACTTCGCCCAGCAAGCCGGATGGCCGGAAGATCAGGATCAGGATGAGAATGCTGAACGCCACAATGTCGGCATAACTCGCGCCCGAAAACTGCCCGCGGGTAAAGAGCGAGAGGTACGAGGCGACGAACGCTTCCAGGAAGCCAAGCACAATCCCGCCGACCATAGCGCCGGTGATATTGCCAATGCCGCCGAGCACCGCAGCGGTGAAGGCTTTGAGACCGGGCAGAAACCCGACGTATGGGTTGATCGCACTGACGCGCATGCCGAACAGAATGCCCGCTGCGCCGCCGAGTGCGCCGCCGATCAGGAAGGTGATGGCGATCACACGATTCACATCGATGCCCATCAGACTGGCCGCTGACCGGTCCTGCGCGACCGCGCGGATCGCCTTGCCGAGTTTGGTGATGTTGACCAGATAGTTCAGCCCGATCAACATCACAATCGCCACGACGATAAAGATCAGCGAGCGACTGTCGATGCTGACCGGAATCGTGCGCTCGTCTGCGATTGGCATTTGCGCCAGCACCAGCGGTTGACCGAGGTCCGGCGTGCGGAATTGCGCATTGAACCCCAGCCCGGTGTTGACCGCGATCATGCGCATCACGTCCTGCAACACCAGCGAGACGCCGATCGCCGAGATAAGCGGCACCAGCCGTGGCGCATTGCGCAACGGACGATAGGCGACGCGTTCGATCGACATCGCCAGGAGCCCCGAGACCGCCATGCCGAGCAAGACAGCGGCAATGACGAACAGGATGGGGCTGAGGGTCGTCAGCATGCCCGAGGATGCCAGCGCGGCGCTAAAAAAGGCGCCGACGAAGGCGCCGACCATGAAAATCTCGCCGTGTGCGAAGTTGATGAACTCCAGAACGCCGTAGACCATCGTATAGCCAAGCGCGATGGTGGCGTAGAGAAATCCGCGCACCAGCCCATCGACAATCACCTGCGGCAGGATCGTGATCGTACCCTGAAGCAGATCGATATCGGTACGCGCGCCGCGCAGCGCAAGAGCGAGCAGAATGACAATGCCGCCGAGGACGACGGCGCTGCCGACGACGAACAGCAACACCTGAAGGAGAGGACCAAAGACCTCGCTCATAAACGAGCGGAAGGAGCGCCGGGTAAGAACCAACTCCGCACCTGTCGTTGCTTCAACTGCCATGAATCGTGACTCTTCCCCTGATTTTGCTAAGACCCGAAGTGTTTCCGACAAACACTTCGGGTCAACTCGGTTATTGTGATCGCTTGAAACGGGCTTCCTTACGGCGCTGCAATTTCGAGGCGCTTGACGACTGCGTTCTTGTTCCAGACATCCGCAGGCGCACCCGCCTCGGTGCTGACCTGGAGCACGAAGTAGGTGCCCTTCACCGGGTCGCCCTTCGCGTTGAATTCATACGTGCCGGTAATACCCTTGTAGGCGCCCAGAGTCTTCATTGCTTCCAGCACCTGCGCGCGGGTTGGCTTACCGTTGGCTGCCGTGGCGGCGTTGGCGATCGCCTGGATGCAGACGCCCATCGCATCGAACGCCTGCGCCGAGAACGGCGGCGCTGCTTCGTTGTACTTCGCCTGGTAATCCTCGGCGAACTTCGCCGCATCGGGGAACTGGCTGACCGGCGCAGCAACCGAGGTGTAGTACATGCCCTTCACCGCGTCGCCTGCCACTTCCAGCAGCACCGGCGAGTCGAGACCGTCCGGTCCCAGGAACGCTGCCTTGATGCCGCGATCGCGCGCCTGCTTGAACAGCGGCGCCGCCTGATCGTAAATGCCGCCGAAGTAGATCAGATCCGGGTTCGCCGCCTGGATGGGGGTCAGGATCGAGTCGAACACCGACTTCTCCTCGGTGCCCTCGAAGCCGAGCACCTGGATGCCGTTCTTCTCGGCGTTCTGGCGGAAGAACTCAGCCACGCCCTGGCCATAGTCGGTCTTGTCGTGGATGATGTAGACACTCTTGATGTTCAGTTCGGTGCGGGCGAATTCCTCGCCGACCGCGCCCTGAACGTCATCGCGACCGACGATGCGGAAGGCGTTCGGGTAGCCGCTCTCGGTGATCTTCGGGTTGGTGTTGGCAGGCGAGACCATCACCAGGCTGGCGGACTGATAGTCGGGCAGCGAGGCAAGCGCCACACCCGAGTTCAGGTGCCCAACCAGACAGAGGATGTCGTTGTCGGAGATGATGTTCTTGGCATTCGCCGAACCAACCTCTGGCTTCGCCTGGTCGTCGAACGGCGCCAGTTCGACGGTGAAGCCCATATCGGTCAGGGTCTTGCCAAGCTGATCAAGCCCGAGTTCGGCGCCATTGCGAATACCGACGCCAAGCGCGGCCTGTGGGCCGGAGAGCGGACTCTGAGTGGCGATCTTGATCGTGCCGGTCATGCCACCCATCGGAGGAGTAGTCGGCGCAGGCGTCGCCTCTGCGGGCGGGGTTGTAGGCGCGGCCGTCGGCGCTGCGGGAGCCGGCGCGCCACACGCTGCCAGCAATGCCCCCAACAGAGCAAAGATGAGAAACGCGCTGACACGTTTCATCATAGGTGCTTCTCCTTACGAGCTATGAGAATCTGTTACGCAAAGCATCTGTACCGGGAAGACGAGTTGCCTGAACGTCCCACTCGCGGCGGCCACCCGCATTCAACTGACTCGCGTATGCGCAGCATCTGCCAGGAGTTTCGAGCCTGCCACCTCCTTCCTGTGCTATCGTAGCCATAGATAAATGGATAACGCCCTTGAATTGCATTCAGGCGAAGAGCCTCAACGGAGAGGCGGTGCTGCGTTGCACATATGGCTGCAACTGCCCGATCCTGAGCGCGACATGCATCTGTGGGCGAAGGGTGTGTCCTCAACGCCGACAGGATGCGGCTATCGTCGGCTGCAGGGCCACCAGACCAACCCTTTGGGATAGTGATGATGGGAGTGTACCCATATCGAGCGGATTTGTCAAGTTTCGTTAAGAGCGGAAACTCCTGGTATAGTAGAGGCATGAATGATCAACGCTCACCTCTCTTTATGGTTGCGCTCGGTGTCGTACTTGCGCTGGCGCTGATCGCTATCGGCGGTATGAACAATGGCTTTGGCGCGCCGGAGTTGACGCGCCGTTTTGCCGCGCAGCCGCCCGATCCGCTCGACCTGCCGCTCGATCTGCCACGGATCGAAGCGCCGCAGGCGCCGCCTGACCTTCTGCGCGCACTGGATGATCTGCACAAACGACTGTCCGGCGGGCAGGTTGTGACGGCGCTGACCCCAACCGCCGCCGGTCCGCGCATCGAGGTGCGCGTGAGCGATCTGCGCCGCAACGGTGATCAGATGATCGTGCGCGGCAGCGTTCGTAATCCCGGTAATCGAGAGGTGACGATCCCGCCCGGCGCCTTCACGTTCCGCGATAGTCGCGGCGTGCGGTACGCCACCGCATCGAGCGGCGGCGCCACCCTCGCCCCCGGCGCCGCAACCGACTTCGAGTTCACCGTTCCGTTGCCCGAAGGTCGCGGTCTGACGCTGATCGTCGATCTGCCCCCCGACCCGCCGCTTGAGCAGGTGTTGCTCCTGGAGGTTGCCGGGGGTTAGGGGTTGGGAAGTCCTGCAACCTGCCACCTGCCCCCGTGCAACCCGGACGCGGGCGCGCCATCGCCGCCGGACGCGGCATCACCGCTGGGCGCGGCAGCGCCGCGCCCCTACCTGTTCCTGCCACCGCCGCTTGGCGCGCCATCATCGCTGGGCGCGCCATCACCGCCGGGCGCGGCAGCGCCGCGCCCCTACCTGTTCCTGCCACCGCCGCCGGGCGCGCCCAGCGGTCATGCCGCGCCCAGATCGGAAGAGCAAACGTCTG
>ERZ1685331.194-NODE-194-length-12045-cov-22.552711_pt1 | contig 12045 bp, 12 predicted proteins | sample MGYA00580194_ERZ1685331 | MGnify/ENA primary metagenome ERZ1685331 (study PRJEB41501, sample SAMN08275520) | hot springs metagenome | biome: alkaline hot spring; material: microbial mat | place: Russia: Ush-Beldyr | collected 2015-07 | depth 0.5 m m ...
GCATGTCGGGGCATCCCCCCGTGGGCGCACGCTGTTGGGATGTGCCGCAACGGGCGGGCACGGGGGCCTGCCCCTACCGATGGCGGGAGGCGTGGATCGGCGGCGCGGAAGTGGGAGCGGGAAGCGGCGTGGAAGTGGGAGGCGGCGGCGCGGGCGTGGGAGGCGGCGTGGGCGTGGGGGAAGGCGGCGGCATGGGCGACAGAGTGGGCGCAACAAGACGCGCAGCAAGCCGAAGAACGAGCGCAGCGGTATGAAGACGAAGCCTGGCAGTCCTTTGTCCATCATCGGGCAGCACATGCCTGCTGCTGCGGTTGCGGGTCGTCGGTCGGTTGTCCCTATATTGCGCGAATCAGCAACTCACCATCTGCAAACAGAGCATCATCTCACCCGCAGCCGCCCCCGTGCTTCGTCACATTTGTCGACGCAGGATGCTGGCTGGTGCACGCTGAGGTTGTGAGGAAGAAGGGAGAGAGCAACGCATTCAGAGATTTTGCAGAGCATGTCGTTCCGTGGCATTGCCTGATATGCTGTCCAAAATTGCAATTTTCTTCTAAACGCGGCGCACTACCGCCTTACGTACAGCAAGCGCGGACGTCGCTGTGCACGATGAAATCTCCCACTTCCGGGTGCAGCACATCTTCCAGCGTGAGAGGAACCTGTTCCAGGTGGTGAGGATTATCGGACGTGGGGCGCGGCACAACACGCCAGCCGTAACAGAACGGGTCGCCCGCCAGGTCGTCGGCGGCAAGAACTGGTTTGGTCGAAGCAATCGTCATAGCCTCGGTGTAGCAGAAAAGGAAGGGAAGTGCAGGCGACGAGCAGGATAATGAGGCAGGACAGGAGGCGAGAAGAGCAAGGTGAACGGTTGAAGGTCAGGACATTGCCCATTGCCCGTCACCGGTAGAGACGTTGCAGTGCCACGTCTCCAAGGCATGTTGCACATTTAGGACCTCAAGAGTCCAGGCGCCCGGCACGGCGCGCTGCGAAGGCGGCGTGTTCGGCGGTTGCCAACCCCTGTTGCGCCACCGCCAGCACCTGCGCCAGGTCGTTTGCCCAGAATGCATCGACCGCCAGCCACAACCCGGGGAAGACCTCGCTCCGCAGGATGCCGTCAGCCGTTGGCAGCGCTACATACCCCGCGTCGCGCAACACGAACCAGTCGATCCGCCGCTCGTAGACCTGCACAACCACATATTCGCGCACACCGTTCCGCGCATACGCGCGTTTCTTGTCGTACAGGTCATACGCGGCGCTGCTGGCCGCGATCTCGACGACCAGTTCCGGCGCGCCTTCCAGGTAATCGTCCTCGCCGACCTTCGACCTGCCGCCTTCCAGCCGCAGCAGCGCATCGGGCTGCACTTCGTTCTCCAGGTCGAGGCGCACGGTGGCGCTGTCGGCGAGTTCAACCCCCGGCGTTGCAGCGACATACGACAAGAGCCAGCCGACGATAACCGCATGCGGGTGACCGTGCTGCCGGTAGCGGATGGGAAATGTCACGTAGACCACTCCTTCGACCAGTTCGGCGCGCAGCGTGTCGGGCGCGGCGTGGTAGCGCCGCTCGAACTCCGCGCGCGAGAGCCGGTCGCCCGACGTAAGCGGCGGAACCGGAAAGGTCGCCTCGACTGGCGTTTCGATTGTGGGGGTCGTTGTCATCGATCGGTCTGTACCGTGGTGTGTGCTTATTGGGACCGAGATCTATGAAGGCGTTTGTCCGGCACGGCGCGCTGCGAAGGCGGCGTGTTCGGCGGTTGCCAACCCCTGTTGCGCCACCGCCAGCACCTGCGCCAGGTCGTTTGCCCAGAATGCATCGACCGCCAGCCACAACCCGGGGAAGACCTCGCTCCGCAGGATGCCGTCAGCCGTTGGCAGCGCTACATACCCCGCGTCGCGCAACACGAACCAGTCGATCCGCCGCTCGTAGACCTGCACAACCACATATTCGCGCACACCGTTCCGCGCATACGCGCGTTTCTTGTCGTACAGGTCATACGCGGCGCTGCTGGCCGCGATCTCGACGACCAGTTCCGGCGCGCCTTCCAGGTAATCGTCCTCGCCGACCTTCGACCTGCCGCCTTCCAGCCGCAGCAGCGCATCGGGCTGCACTTCGTTCTCCAGGTCGAGGCGCACGGTGGCGCTGTCGGCGAGTTCAACCCCCGGCGTTGCAGCGACATACGACAAGAGCCAGCCGACGATAACCGCATGCGGGTGACCGTGCTGCCGGTAGCGGATGGGAAATGTCACGTAGACCACTCCTTCGACCAGTTCGGCGCGCAGCGTGTCGGGCGCGGCGTGGTAGCGCCGCTCGAACTCCGCGCGCGAGAGCCGGTCGCCCGACGTAAGCGGCGGAACCGGAAAGGTCGCCTCGACTGGCGTTTCGATTGTGGGGGTCGTTGTCATCGATCTTTTCGCACCATAGTCAACTGTCATTGTAGCATATCAAGCGCCGGTTTGCCGTTCAGCGCCGCTCTGGAAAGAAGGGGAAGAGACAGCGCAGGTTCTCTGGCGTGAGCCGTTCGCCGTATTCACACCCCTCGAACGCCTCGGCGTAGACGATGCTACGCCCATGTTCGGCGCCGTACAGTTCGATGAGCAGATCACGGAACCGGTCGGCATCCTGCCGCATCCTTCTGTCGAGGCGGCGGCGCAACCAGGCGAGGCGTTCAGCGTCTCCTTCTGGAACCTCGTGCAGAACACCCTGGTTGTAGGGCAGCCACTCGTACATCTGCGACGTATGCGCGTGCAGCATTGCAAACTTCAGGTCGATCACCTCATCGATTGCAACGACCACATCGGCGGTGAATGGGTACGGCTTCTGGAAGGTATCGCTGACGTACACAATCACCGGCATCGCGTCGAGGTGTGGCGTATCGGCACAGACATTTGGAACGGTCACCATATACGCGGCGTCCTGGATCAACTGCGCTGTGTAGCGATGATCGGGGTGGTAGTCATTGGGGCGGGGCGACATGATCAGGTCGGGCTTGCACTGGCGGATCAGGCGAATGATCTGGCGGCGGTTTTCCAGGGTCGGCAGCAGTTCGCCGTCGTGGTTATCGAGCGTAATATATTGCACGCCGATGATTTGCCCGGCTGCTTCGGCTTCAGCGCGACGGCGGCGCGCCAGGTAGGCGCCGGCTTCGGTCTGATGTCCGGCATCGCCATTCGTCACCGAGACGCCAAGCACCTCGTGACCCTGACGCGCATAGAGCGCCGCCGTGCCGCCAGCGGTAAAATCGACATCGTCGGGATGAGCGCCGAATATAAGCACTCGCAGTTGCTCACGGCTCATTGGAAGACTCCTCAAGGTTGATACCGATCGATACGGTACGATGCCGGTTCTGTCGTGAAATGCGTGGCGCCGCTGACCAGCAGAATAGCGCGCTGCCCTTCGGACAGCCGAACGCTGGCGCGCCCCTGATGGTCAATCTCTGGCGCAATAACCCGCGTCTCGTCGCTATCGAACAGCAGCAGGCGCACGATCCAGCGTTGCGGAAGAATGCCGGATGTGCGCACGAACCCTGTCGCGTCCCACCCTCCATCGTCAGTTTCAGCACCGTCAGCGAAATCGATCTCTGCGATGCGAATATCGTCGATCAGCGCGCCGGGACCATTGATCGCAGCGTCGGAGATGACCCAGAAGCGCAGCACTATCTCCTGACCGACGAACGGCGTCAGGTCAATACGTTCATCGATCCAGCGTCCGCGCGCGCCGCCGAGTACGGCTTCCGGCGCGCCACTGATTCCGGTGAACCCGTGACCCAGATTATGTCCCTGTGGATCGTCGGTGCGGGTAGTGGCGCCGGGGAGTGTCTGCCAGCGCGTACCGCCGTCGGTGGAGACGGTCACGAATGCGTAATCGTAGTCGCGCTCCAGTTCGTGCCACAGGCGGAACGTGAGCGTTGCGCGCGCCACGCGACGCAGGTCGAACCGCCGTGTCAGCGTTGAGACGCTTTCATCGCCGCGATTACTCCACCAGGCGAAGCGCCCTTCGGCTGGCAACGCTCCGACCAGGTGCACCGTATCCGAACCGTCGAAATCGATTGCCAGCGGACCGTCGAGCGGACCCAGGTAATCCACTCCAAACTGACGCACTGTGGCGGAGGTTGTTCCCGATTCGAGGCGCACCGTTGTGGCACGCATCGGAAGACCGCGGTACGCATAGCGTCCGTCGCCTGCGGTTGGATCATTCAAGGCGTTCGCCACGGTCCAATCGGTGAACAGATCCTCGAAACTGACGACGTCCGCGCGCCGTTGGGCAGCGAGATCCGCCAGAACCTGCGGATTGTTGCCCGCATCGGCGTTGATCCAGTCGGCGGGGCGGCGGCTGCCGGCGTACTGTTCGTACAGGTAGCGCATGAAGAGCTGCGCTGCACCGTAGTGGCGCGCCACGCCGCTTCCCGGCGTCCACGTTGTCAACTGCGTATCGGGATTGCGCAGATACGCCAGTGCAACGCCATTGTCGCCCAATCCATTCAGGTCTTCGGCGAGCGTCGAGAGACCTTCGTTGAACCATGTCGGGCTGCGCGGCTGGCGGTGCCAGTGGATCATATGCTGAAACTCATGCGCCAGCGTCGCGTTGTAGGTATCGCTGCCAGGAGGGAAGGCGACCGCATCGATGACGAACATCTCACGCTCGTTGCTAAAGCGGTTGACCGCGCGCGTTACGCCATCGGCTGACGAAAAATACCCGCCCGCACCACGAATGCGGGTATTGAGAATTGTCAGGCGCGGATCGCCATCGACGCCGGGGATGCGTTCCTCGCCGAACAGGAAGCGATTGCGCGGGTAGATCCGCTCCTCGAAGACTTGCGCCGACTGCTCGATCAGATGTTGCGCAATGTCGAGGGATGTATCGACGTACATCAGCACAACCGGACCGGCATAGCGCAGTTGCGCTGTTACGGTATAGTTCACACTATTCGAGACATCAGCCACCCAGAAAGTCTCGATCTCACCAATCCGAACGTCGAGCGGCGTCGTCCGTGCAACATCGGGGATGTCGCCGCCATTGAACGCTGCACTGATCGCGCGTTGGTCGCGGGGAGCGGGGACGGCAGCGGCAATCGCCGCCAGCTCATCGAGAGGAGGGGCGATGGGTGCGGCGATCAACGTCGTCGGACGGAGGGGGGCGACAGGTGCAGGTGACGGGGTGATGGACGGCGCAGCCGTCGGCGACGCAATCACGGGAGGGGGGGAGGGGAGCGGCGCAGGCGCCGCGCCGGTGCAGGCGGACAGGAGCGCAACAACGAGCAGTGCAAGCGCGCTGTACAGGGTCGGCAACGGTCGGGCAGGGAGAAGATTCATTGCACAGACTCTCGCAGCGGGCCGCTATCACTTCCAGGGTATTATACCACTGGCCTCGTCACGCAGAGAGTGCTTCCACCGGCTGGCAGCAGGCAGGCGCGGGTTCAGGCATGAATGGTCAGGCTACAACCCATCACTCCGCCCGACGCTGAACCCGTCGGGCTGATGGCACAAAGGGCGTTCACGCGCCCTCCGTTGTGCACGAAGCCCCGCTGGCGCGGGCGTATAACGACCGAGAACATCGTGCGGGTGCTGTGGCGCCACGAAGCCCCGCTGGTGCGGGCGTATAAGTACCCTGATGCAGGATATGCCCATCAGAACCTGGATCGATAACGCCTGGAGGGTCAAGAAGGTCGTGGGAGAACATGGGCGTGGTGCGCCGCATGAAGCGGGTTGCGCCATTGCAACACGCCTATGCAGAGCGCGCACCACGCTTCGGCATGCCGCCCGCGCGCCAGATGCGGGGCGAAATGGTGCAAGAATACCAGTATATGAGTATCAGCTACACCAGCAATCCGAGGGCAAGCAGGAAGAGCATCACGGTGATCTGTGTGCAGCGCAAGCCATCGATCTGAACGGCGCGCCAGAACTCTTCGCGCCCCAGCCACCACCAGACGCGCGACAGATTCTGGCGCAACTTGCGTCCGCGGAGCGACGCTGGCGCTTCGATACGCGCAAGGCGCAGCAGGCGACGGGTGTGAACGGCAATCATTGCGCCCCAGAGACTCACAACGACAATCTGAACAATCAGCTCCACCATGACGTTCCTCCGGATGTGATAGTTACACTGCTGACTGAATAGAATCTCCTGCGTCGTTCGTGTGGTACTGCCTGCACGTGTGTCTGGGTCCTCATTCGCGCGAGGTGCGTCGTGGTGCATATCTGGGTGGCGTCGCTGGCATACCCCGGTCAGTGCAGATTCTTTGTGAAGCCAGGAGCACCTGCGCTGCTGCAGTCTGTATTATACCGACTCGTTCGCTCCATGTGAAGCCCTTTTGTCGATGTTCTTTGTGCGAGTTGCACAGCAGCGTCCTCGCTTCAGGGCATCGCAACCCGACATTACTTCCAAGTATAGCAGACGTCGCTCTCTGAGATTATTTCGATTTTATGGCAAGATGCGTACAGTTTCGTCGCACATTCGCCTTTCTGCGCCATGCTATAATCCAATGCATACCCTTGGCGGACGGTCCGTTGCTGATGAGGACGCTATGCCAGAAGAATCGCCGATTCTCTTCGATTTCCCGATCAATCCGGAGTCCGCGTTGATCGACGGTCAGGGGCAGGAGCGCATGCTGCCGGTTGTGCCATTGATCAACACAGTATTATTCCCACATATGCTGACGCCGCTCTTCGTTGGGCGCGAGCGTTCAGTGGCGGCCATCGAAGAAGCGATGAGCGGTGATCGCACGATTCTGGCGGTGGCGCAGCGCGAACCAGACATCGAGGAGGTTGGACCCGCCGACCTGTACACGATCGGGGTCGAAGCGGTGATTCAGCGCATTCTCAAGATGCCCGACGGTTCGATCTCGATCGTCGTCCAGGGGCAGCGGCGGATGCGCGTCGTGGCATACGTGCAGGATCGTCAGGCGCTGCATGCGCAGAGCGTCGCCATTTACGAAAACACCGAAAAGACGATCGCCGTCGAAGCCATGATGCGCGCGGTGCTCTCATTGTTCGAGAAGGTCGTCAAACTGTCGCGCACTCTGCCCGACGATGCCTACATCATGGCGATGAATGTCAGTGAACCGGGATGGCTGGCGGATCTGATCGTCTCGACATTGCCGCTCGATGTACCGCGTCGCCAGGAGATTCTGGAGACGCTCGACGTTGAGGAGCGGCTGCGTCGCCTGTCGATCATGCTCTCGCAGGAACTTGATGTTCTCGAACTCGAAAGTCGCATTCACACCCAGGTTCAGAAGGAGGTCGACCGGTCGCAACGCGAGTTCTTCCTGCGCGAACAGATGAAAGCCATCCAGCGTGAACTGGGACAGACCGACCCGATTCAGCGCGAGATGGACGAACTGCGCAAGCGGATCCTGGCGGCGGCGATGCCTGAACGCGCTCAGGCAAAGGCGCTCGAAGAACTGGAGCGCATGGAGATGATGCCGCCAGCCTCGCCCGAGTACAGCGTGTTGCGCACCTACCTCGATTGGCTGATCCACCTGCCCTGGAGCCAGCAGACCGAAGACGATACAGACCTGGTGCGCGCAGCCGCGACACTCGAACGCAATCACTACGGGCTGCCGCGCGTCAAGGAGCGCATTCTGGAGTTCATGGCAGCGCGGATGCTGGCTGGTCCGCGTCTCAAGTCGCCGATCATCTGTTTTGTCGGTCCGCCGGGTGTGGGAAAAACCTCGCTCGGTCGCTCGATCGCCGAAGCGCTTGGACGGCGTTTTGTGCGCATTTCGCTGGGGGGTGTGCACGACGAGGCCGAGATCCGCGGGCACCGGCGCACCTACATCGGCGCGATGCCGGGGCGGATCGTCAAGGCAATGAAGGATGCCGGAACCATCAATCCGGTTTTTATGCTCGACGAGATCGACAAACTGGGCAGCGATTTTCGCGGCGACCCGGCCTCGGCGCTGCTCGAAGTGCTCGACCCGGAACAAAATGTCGCGTTTACCGACCATTATCTCGACCTGCCATACGACCTGTCGCGCGTGTTGTTCATCACAACCGCCAACCTGCTCGATCCAATTCCACCGGCGCTGCGTGATCGTATGGAAGTCATCCATCTGCCAGGATACACCGAGGAGGAAAAGCTGGAAATTGCGCGGCGCTTCCTGGTTCCACGGCAGTTGGAGGCGAATGGACTGGCAAGCCCTGAGTATGTTGCGCGGAGCGCCGTAACGCTGACGAAGGAGCCGGAAGCGTTGGTGAGAATGCCAGGAACAGTGTTGCGCTTCAGTGATAGTGCGCTGCATCAGATCATTCGGGGCTATACCTACGAAGCGGGGGTGCGAAATCTCGAACGGGAAATTGGCGCGATCTGCCGGAAGGTGGCGCGACGCCTGGCTGAAGGACGCAGTTATGCGCACGTTATTCAGGCATCTGCGCTTACCCGTTACCTGGGTCCGCCCCGTTACCTCTATGGTCTTGCCGAGCAGCAAGACGAGATTGGGGTAGCGACTGGCATGAGCTGGACGGCTAATGGCGGCGATGTGATGGCGGTTGAGGTATCATTGATGAAAGGGCGTGGCGTCCTATCGCTGACCGGGCAACTCGGCGAAGTGATGCGCGAGTCGGCGCAGGCGGCGCTCTCGTTTGCGCGCGCCAACGCCGAAGCGCTGGGCATCAAGCCCAAGCGCTTCGAGACGACTGATATTCACATTCATGTGCCGGTCGGCGCGGTTCCCAAGGATGGCCCGTCGGCCGGGATCACAATGGCGACGGCGCTGATCTCGGCGTTTACCGGTCGACCGGTGCGCCGCGATGTGGCGATGACCGGGGAAATCACCCTGCGCGGACGGGTGCTGCCCGTCGGCGGGATCAAAGAAAAGGTGCTTGGCGCCCATCGGGCTGGCATTCTCACCATCATTCTGCCGCGACGCAACGCCGTTGACCTCGAAGAAGTCCCGGCGCATGTGAAACGCCGGCTGAACTTCGTCTATGTCGATCACATGATGGAGGTCATCGCCTGCGCATTGCGTGAACGCACCGATGAGAAACGCATTGCCCCCGCATCCGCCGAAGAAACGCCGGTCAATGGGGTGCAACCCTGATGGCGTCGACTCCGATGGATGACTCACGCCTTGCCGCATTCCGTCGCACAATCATCGAACTCTACGGCGAGACGGGCAGAGTCTGGCTTGATCGGTTGCCATTGCTCCTGGACGCCCTTGCAGAGTCCTGGTCGCTGACTGTTCTGCCGCCGTTCCCCAACCTGACGTACAATTATGTCGCGCCCGCTATCCGGGCGGATGGCGAACTGGCGGTTCTAAAAGTCGGCGTCCCCAACGCGGAGCTGACCACCGAAATTGCGGCATTGCGCTGCTTTGACGGGCGAGGCTGCGCCCGGCTGGTTGCAGCCGATGAAGCGCACGGCGCATTGCTGATCGAGCGCCTGCTGCCCGGAACGCCGTTACGTGACCTCGAGCCGAATGACAGAACCATCCTCATTTCTGCGGAGATTATGCAACAACTCTGGCGCCCGGTGCCCGACGCGCATCCATTTCCGACGACGGCGACATGGGGCGAGGGGTTTGTGCGCATGCGCCGCGCCTTCGACGGTGGCAGCGGTCCCTTTCCGACTGCGCTGACGGATGCCGCAGAGCGATTATATGCCGAACTCGACGCTGCAAGCGCCACACCAGTCGTGCTGCACGGCGATCTGCATCAGGAGAATGTCCTGGCGGCGCAACGCGCGCCCTGGCTGGCGATCGATCCGAAGGGCGTGGTTGGCGAGCCGGCCTATGAGGTGGGAGCGCTCTTGCGCAACCCGCCACCCTGGCGCACTCAGAGCGAACTTGTGCGCATCATGGCGCGGCGAGTCGATCTGCTCTCAGAAGCGCTCGGCTTTGAGCGCGAACGCATTGCTGGCTGGGGGCTGGCGCAGGCGATTTTGTCTGCATGGTGGTCGTATGAGGATCACGGGTATGGCTGGGGTGAGGCGATTGCGTGCGCCGAGGCGTTACACATGGCAGTGGATTCGAGATGACCCTGCGGGCGGCGGGCAACCACGCGCGCCACGCCCGCAGTCGGGTGCGTGGGCCTTAGTCGCAGCGGTGACGGTCACCTGGGGTGGCAGGAGCCTGGTATGAGTCTTTTACCACTTACCGGTACAACGGTGCTCGATCTCTCGCGATTGATCCCCGGTCCGTATGCGACCCTCCTGCTGGCGCATCTGGGTGCGCGGGTTATCAAGGTCGAGCCGCCAGGCGCGGGCGATTACCTGCGCCTGTTGCCGCCCTATGGTTCTGACGGCATGAACCCGATCTTCACAACGCTGAATCGGGGCAAACAGAGCATTGTCGTTGATCTGCACGATGCCGGAGGTCAGCGCATCCTGCGTGAGCTGGCAAAACGTGCCGATGTGCTGGTTGAAAGTTTTCGTCCTGGCGTACTGGATCGTTTCGGCGTGGGGCTTGAGTCGCTGCGCCGCGACAATCCACGTCTGATTACCTGTTCGCTTGCCGGGTATGCCGCCGATAGTCTGCTGGCGAATGCGTCCGGGCATGATCTGACCTATCAGGCAGTGGCTGGCGCCCTCAGGCCGACCGATGCGCCGCCTGCGCCGCCTGCGCTGCCGCTGGCTGATCTGGCGGGCGGACTGTTCGCTGCGCTTGGCATCGTCGCGGCGCTGGCGGCGCGCGGCGCGAACGGGGAAGGGCGGCATGTGCCGGTCACGCTCGAAGAGAGCATCGGCGCGCTGCTCATACTGGAACGCGCCGAGATGGATATGCCGCTCCGATTCGGTGACATGCTGCGCGGCAGTCGCGCGGGGTATCGCCTGTATCCATGCAGCGACGGTCGTTATCTGGCGCTGGCGGCGCTCGAGGAAAAGTTCTGGAACGCTTTCTGCGATGCTATCGGGTGCAGCGCCTGGCGCACACGTTTTGCCGAGATCGATCAGCAACCGCTGACCGAAGAGGTTGCCACGCTGCTGGCGGAACGTCCGGCACACGAGTGGGAAGCGCTGCTGCGCGCCGCCGACGTGCCGTGCGCCGTCGTAGCGACACTGACGGAAGCGCGGGCGTATGCGCCATTGCCATTTGTTCCCGGAGGTGCGCTGTCTGAAGCGCCAGCGCCGCAGCACGGCGAACACACCGCAGCAGTGCTGCACGAATGGGAGATCGGATAACCTCGTACTATCCAGGAGATACGTATGCCAGCGATTGGACGGAATGACCCCTGCCCTTGCGGTAGCGGCAAGAAATACAAACACTGTCATCTGCCGATCGAAGAAGCCGCGCGCGCCGAACAACTGCGCTTACGGCGCGCCGTCGATACGCTGATGCCCAAGGTGATCGACGCAGCGCGTACCGCGCCGAAGATCGTTCCTGATGCCCTGCAACGCTTCTGGAACGGGAAATACGCGCCAGAACAACTCGCCGAACTCGACGACCTGGAAAATCGCGGCGCCGACCGGTTCCTCACCTGGCTGGCATTCGACTACCGTTTCGACGATGGGCGCACCCTGGTGGAGCGACTGGCGGAGGATCCTGTGTCGCTCGATCTGAGCGAACCGGAGCGCCAGTTGCTGCCGCAGTGGACTGGCGTTGGGCTGCGCGCCTTCGTTGTGGAGACCGTGCGCAAAGGGCAGGACATCGAGGTGCACGATCTGTTGAACCAGCAGCCGTATGCGATTGCCGACAGCGCCGCATCGCGCCGCCTGGCGCCGGGTGATGTCGTGGTCGGGCATTTGCTGCCAGCCGGAGAAAAGCGCGTAATCGGCGGCGCTGCGGCGCACCTGACGCCCGACACCGCCGAGAAGGTGCGCGAATTCGCCGAGCTGCACCTCGAAGCCTTTCGCCGTGACCATCCCGATGCCGGTTTCGACAACCTGCTGCGCGTGAAATCGGAGATTCTGAACCACTTTGTCATGGCGTTACCGGTCGAAGCGCCCGATCCGTCGCTGCTGGATCAGATCATCCTGCAAACTCGAGTGGCGCTTCAACTGGCGGGCGAGTCGATCGGGTTCGGGGGGCGGAAGAAGGACGAAGGTGGAGACGGGGACATTGAAGGTGGGAAGGTTGAAGGTTGAAGGTTGTGGCAGGTCGTAGGGGCGCGCGCCCGCGCCGC
>ERZ1685331.195-NODE-195-length-12037-cov-18.933901_pt1 | contig 12037 bp, 8 predicted proteins | sample MGYA00580194_ERZ1685331 | MGnify/ENA primary metagenome ERZ1685331 (study PRJEB41501, sample SAMN08275520) | hot springs metagenome | biome: alkaline hot spring; material: microbial mat | place: Russia: Ush-Beldyr | collected 2015-07 | depth 0.5 m m ...
ACTCTCCTGGGTTGTGATAGTGCGTTTGAGATTCATCTTTGACCTTCCTGCTAACGGTAAGCGTCAGCCGCACGCGGAGCGAGGGAGCGAAGCGACCGAGCGGAGCGTGTCGGCTGGACGCAGTGTTGGGCCGCTTCTATCCTCAATGGGACAGAGCCGCGTAACTAACCTATCAGTGGCTCTTGAGCACTACCGGTATATACACCGGCCAAGGTGTCCTGAAGCGTATCGCATCCACCGCCAGACGACAAAGCCAGTTTCCACCGCTTTGGTAATAGCACAAGTGAGCCTGCCCCGCATGAGCATTTGGCCCCTCGCCGGTTGCGTCAGTGATCCACAACCCAAGCCATGGGGCAGATGGCCAAGACCCAAAATGATAGACACCCAGGCTAATCCACCGATTTGAAGCTCCCCACTGATCCACAATCTTGTACGTGGTCGGCATGTAGAAGTACGAGGAAACCAGCCAATAGCGCGCTGCCCACGTGGTACCGTTTTGTGATGGAATCCACACTTGCACATCGTACAGGCCAGGACGAGGAGGTTGCCAGCGCGCCCAGTAGTCAGCCGTATTCCCGTTGACATAGGTGTACAACATATCGCCATTGTATCCCACATTGGTCACCCTCCACCAGTACGGGCAATTCTCTGGCGGACACGACACGTACTGGCTTTGCACTGTACGCCCTTTGGCAAAGTTAGGGTCGTCATTTGGATCCCCTACCGTTGCCGGGTTGTCGTCATCCACGATGAACGTTGCGCCGTATTTCGGCTCCGGCTGGCCGACCCATCGGCCTTGTGCATTCCAAAAGCCATCACGCCATAGCCACTGGGACCCTGCGCCGCCAAAAGGATCGGTCGTCTGTCCGTTCAGGCGTACTTCAAAATGGAGATGATGTCCGCCCTGTGGTGCACCAAAAACACCCCCCGTATTTCCACTGGTGCCGATAATCTGCCCACGAGAAACTGTCGCATTGGTGATCACAGCCAGGGCGCTCAGATGACCATAGATTGTCTCATATCCACCGGAATGGGAGAGGCGGAGATGCAACCCATATCCTGCGTAGCGGTCATTCCAGTTGTCCCACCAGGCCGTTGTCACCGTTCCGTCTGCTGCTGCAAGCACCGGGTCGTAGTACAGGCTGAAATCGTTGCCAGCATGTCCTTCATACCATATACATTCCCCCTGTCCATTTGGCTGAGCTCGGTATGCAATAGCTCGACCCTGATTATTCCATCCGCATGCTCCGTTTTCAAGCCGTGCCACCCTGCCATCATAGAGCACAATGCGGTCGTTGATTCGCCAATCGGGAAACTCGTGGTCGAAATAAGCAGTAAGGCGCTTGGCACCATAGTATGGCACGCTCAGGAATGGCGTAGTCTGTTGTGGATTGAGTGGAGAAACAAACGTCGTAGGTTGCGCCGCGGCGCGCCCTGACAAGATCAGCGCGGCCAATATCGTTATCCCGGTCACCAGGCTGGCGACCGCCGCGATCCGGGCATATTTGCAGGAAGGTAAATCTTTCATGGTCGGTCTCCTCATGTTACTGTCCCATCTGTAGCCAAATGGGATAGCGATCCAATTCCGGTGTGTCTGTTACCCGCCTCAAGTTGTTGCCGCCGACGTCAACTATCCAGATGTCAACCTGCCCACGCTCATCCATCCGAGATACCGCCAGCAGCGAACTATCCGGCGACCAGGTTGGGTCTGCAGCATGTGTGGCAACGAGCCGCACTTCTCCTGTCTCTATGTTCTCAACGTAGACCCCGGCGTTCCTGAACAGACAGAGGGGATCAACCGGTTGGCTTTCTCCAGGCTGCCAACACTGAATGGTCTCATCTACGCCACCTATACCGGCTACATACCGTCCTGTCGGCGACCACATGGGCTTCTGGTCGGTGAAGCCGAACGTGTCCCACGGTAGGTTCAACGAGCGACGGTTTTGGCCTGTTCTGTCCATCACCCACAGTCGGGGCCAGGGAAGTAGCGGCGTTCCTTTTCCTGTCTCGGGCATCGGCTCTCCACCGTAGAGCAGGTAACGCCCATCCGGGGACCAAGCATAGACAACTGCTGAGGTATTGCTTTCCAGCGCCAGGTGCGGCTCGCTGCCATCAGCGTTCGCCATCCAGATTTGTTCGATGCCCGGTCCACTGATGCTGTAAGCCAATATGTGCCCATCTGGTGAAATGGCTGCACCGGAAAGATTTGCGTAACTCAATGCGGACGGTTGAGCCAACAACCGATACCTGCCTGTATGTGCCTCGACCAGCCACAAGCCCGGGTTGGCTTGAGACCTCTGCTCAAACAAGAATTCGGCTCCATTGGGATGCCAGCTGAAAAGCTGTCCTCCCCAGATGTAAGATGTTTCCTGTGCGGCCGTTAGATCGACGATGATAACCGATTCACCTGCTTCAGTGTTATACACACTAGTCAGGTATGCGTCATTGGGTGAGACGGCTAATCGTCCTACAACCATTCGATTATCATCAAGAGTCGTCCAGGTGAAGGGAGACGGAGGACTAACAAACTGGCCTCGCTCATCAACTGTGACTTGGAACGCCTGGGGTTCCGAAGGCATTGCCCCTGGGGCAAAGAAGGCGGCGTAGAGTACAGTGCCCGCCGGACTCGTTGCCGCTTGTGGCAGCGGCAAGGGGGTCGGCGTTCGTTCTGGCGGCGTGGGGGGAGTGAACGGCGTCGGCGAGGGGAACGGCGAAGTAGCCGTAGGTTTGGGAGTCGGCAGCCAGGGACAGGCCTCCGCCGGCGGCGTCGGCCACGGCGGGTTACACGTAGGCGTCAGTGTGGCCTGCGACGTTGGTGTAGCCAATGGTGACCGCGGCGCATTAGGCGCTGCAGTGGACGACAATGGCGAGGACGGTTCACCTACAAGATGGGGATTGCATGACGATACACATAGCACAATCAGGGTTAGCAAAACCAGACTATGGACAAAACCAAAAGCTCTTTTCATTTTGTCCCCTCCCTCGTCAGCCAGACCGGGCGGCGGTCAACCTCGGGCGTATCCATCACCCGACGTAGCCCTCTGCCATCCCGATCCACCAGCCAAATGTCCACTTGTTCACGCTCATCCATTCTTGATACGGCCAGCAGCGAGCCGTCCGGCGACCAAGCCGGATCAATGGCGTTATGCACGACCAATTGTGCCCTTCCAACGCCAACGGTTTCCACGTATACGCCGATGCCTCGATACCGACAGAACGGGTCGGAGAGAAAAGCATCGCCATTTTGCCAGCACGAGGCCGACTCCTCGATCACGCCCACGGCGGCAACTTGCCGCCCCGTCGGTGACCACACTGGCTCGAATCCAAAACCAAACACAAACGGTGTTCGCAGCGACCGGCGATTTCGACCTTTCCGATCCATCACCCATAATGGGCCACCGGCATCCGGATTGGTTGCGTTGGGTTCGCCTACGTAGAGCACGTAGCGCCCATCAGGCGACCAGGAAAACACGTACACAACCATATCACTCTCCAGGAGCAAGTGTGGTTCGCTCCCATCGGCATTCGCCGTCCAGATCTGGTGCACGTCGAAGGTGTTGGTGGCATAGACGAGGCGCTGTCCATCAGGGGAGATCGCCGCTCCCGAAATGTCCACCGTTGGTGGTTGAGCAATGAGTCGGTGTTCTCCCGTGCGCGCGTCTACCAACCACAACCCCCGGTCAGGCGCGTTGTCCTCCCGAAACAGGAACTCGTAGCCGTTGGGATGCCACCCATAGAAGACACCCTCCGCGCTCACAGGTTCCCCTTCGGCGTTCAACCAGTAAAGCCACCTGGATTGACCTGTTTCCAGGTCAACAATGTCTACAACGTCCCCTGCCTCAGTAGCAGCGACGGCCACAGCGTATTTGCCACGAGGTGCAGGAACAAGCCGGTCAAAGTGGGCAAAGTAGTCGTAGCCTGTTGACACTTCTACAGGTGGTTGAAGATCCAACCTTTGAGCAATTTGCGCTACGCTACCGCGTCCATCAACGTTACGCCTCTGAAACGAATTGCCCCGATATGCCAGAATACCAGCCGGATTCCTCGCTGCGAGCATAAGAGGTAGCGGGGTTGGTGTTTGTGCTGGGGGTACTGGTGGCTTCCACGGAGTTGGTGTTGGGAATGGTGACGTTGGTTGTGGAGAAGGGGTAGGTAGCCAGGGACAAGCCAAAGCGGGGGGAGTAGGCCAGGGGGCATTACAGACCGGAAGGGATGGGGTGGACAGCGGAGATTGCCCCGCTGTTGCCATAGCGGAGGAGATGCCGGTTGATGCCAGCAGCCTCGTTATCAGAATAGCTGCTGCCAGCAAGACTAATGCACTTCCAGCAATCTTGAGTTTTTGTTTCATCTTCGGCTCCTTTCGTTTTGCTGAATTGTTCGACTGTGAGCCGCAAGACTTTAGCCGTCAGCGGCCCAACGGGATGCGGCTTAGCCGCCGCGCAAGCGCGAGCCGAAGGCGAGCGCGCCGCGCGGTCGGCTACAGCCGCTGGTTAGGCAGCGCCTACTTTAGGCTACTCTCCAGCAAACTGCGTTTAGCTTTGGAGGCAGTGGAGATTGCTGCAGAGAATGATTTGTCGAGCAATGGTTTTAGATCTTGCTCGGCCATCACTTGCTCACCTACCACTTTGTACCTTTTCCCTCGGTCAGTGAGTGCATACAGCCTCAATCGAACAGTGGAATGCTCAAGGGGACTGACCAGCCTTTCTTTGTCAACCGGCAGAAAGAAAATTGGGTATCCGAAATCGCAGACCGTATCTGGTGGCACGAGGACTGGTAAAGGCGCTTGCCCTTTCTGGGATCGGCCTACTTTGTCTGGACGATTTCCATCTTCTATCCACTGCCGCAAATCCCAGAGTAGAATAGGCTCGTAGAGTATTGGATGATCCTTTCCCACTTCTGCTACCAGCATCAAATCCCGGAGTTCAAGCGGCACTTTGCCTTTGTTCATCACTGATATATACACGCTGAAAGCAGCGCGTGGCCTACCGTCCGCGTGGTCCATACGGATAGCAGTCCACCTTGAACACACGAAGTGAGGCTTAGCCTTTCTCAAGTAGCCAAACCAAAAAGTGGCACCTGAAATCAGGAGGGCAATGATTGATATTACCAAACTAATAATACTGAACGCCATTTCTGTTTCGCCCTTGCATTACGGCCCCGCTTACGCTGCCTAACGGCACCGAGCTCAGCCGCTGCGACCGAGGCGGCGACGCCGCCGAGGGAGCAGTCGGCTGGAGCGAGATGTTGGGCGGCCCTCTGTCTGTACAGGATTGACCTTGACCTGAAGTCTGCTATGGCTGTGGCACAGGCAACGGTGAACGGAACGGCTCCGGCACAGACACTGGAGACACAAAAGGCTGTGGCCCCACAACAGGCGCACCCAGAGCCCGGCCACCCTGCCGCGTCACTCCTATCGGAACCTCGCGGACCTGTCCACTCCCAGAAGCGGATGCACTGCTCCCACTTGAACACTCGCGATAGCACAGGCGTAACACAACGTTGTCCGCATAGCCGCCCTCGGCATAGGCAGTCGAGCCATTGCTAGCAAAGACCAGCGCTACCCATACCTGGGAACGCCCCAACAAGTTACCCAGCATCGGCACATTCGCCAGGTCCAGGCTTCTGTCCACCCAACCCCCGGTATTGCCAGACGTGGCATAGCCGTGAAAGTGCACGCCATCCACCGAAGCACCTCGGAATACATAATCGTTTTCAGGCTCGGTGTAGAGCCACAACTTGAACTGCAGCTCAGCCCGTGCCGCGTTCACCAGAGAGAACGGCCCGTACACCATCCAGCTACTGGCATTGTGGGGATAGTTGCTCCCGCAACCTAATGCCGCCCCCTGCGTCCCGCCTCCTACGCCCCAGCCGCTGTAACTACCGGCATAAGGGCGACAGTTCCGCTTCCCCCAGTAATATTCTCCGTAGCTGCTCCCGTTGTCATCCCATACCTGCCAGTCGCCAGGGAAAGTGCCCTCAAAGTTCTGGCTCGCAAGGGTTATCCAACCCGGAGGCGAGACGGTGGTAGAGCGTGTGCTACTCCAGTTGCTGTTCCCGGCGCAGTTCGTCGCCCGCACGCGGTAGTAGTACGTCCCCACCGGCTTGTTTGTCGCCGCCCAAGACGTACCAGAACCGGTATAGACGGTCACCGCGCCGGTGAAGTTGGGGTTGGTGGCCTCCTGCAAGGTGTAGGTCTCCGCACCGGAGGCCGGTTGCCAACTGACGGTGTAGTTGGGGCTGCGGGTAGGGTTGCTGATGGCATTCAGTACCGGTATAGCCGGCAGAATCGCCGGGTAGCACTTGAGCACCAGCGGCAAGTAGGTGCGATACCGCACCGGTGCAAACCGTACGGCATCCGCCGCCATTCGCCTCGTGCCAACGGGATCCAACGGCTGGGATTCCAACCGGACATAGTCGGTACCGCCCTGCTGGCTGTTGAAGTAGTACGTGCCGACATAGACCCATGATGAGGGATGATCTGCGTTCGGGTACACCTCTTGGTTAACGTAAGCACCATTCGTGATTTTGACCGCCGGAAGGGCGGGGGAATGGGCGTGTTGAATTGTGTATTGGGCGGCATCAGTGGTGGCATTCCGGTTGGGAACATAGACGAAAACGTTGTAATAGCCAGGAGCCTGACTCGCCGGAAAGCTCCATGTGGCGGTGCAGGCTTGTTGATTGGGTACTTCCCGCCAACGGTGGTCTCCAGCCCAGCCGACTGTGGCGTCCACCGTCCAGCAGCCAAGAGGATTCTCGGCAAAACCGGTATCGCCGTCGTCTACGGTAAATGCCCCCGGCTCGTTCTCGTTGATGGGTGGCGCTTGCAGGGGACGGTTGCCAGAGGAATAGATGACGTGCGGAGCAATCGATGGGCGCTCAATCCAGAGTGTATTGGCAGGATTGCGGTTGGGACCGTAGGGGTCCACAGGTGTATTGTTGGCGTTTCGTACCTCGAAGTGCAGATGGGGACCGGTCGAGTCACCTGTATTGCCGCTGATGCCAAGAATACAACTGAACTCGCCCCTTTCACAAACGTCCTGATCGCCAGTGCGGACTCGCAGCACGCTCATATGACCATAGAAAGTCTGGAAGCCATTGTCATGGTCGATACGAACGTACAATCCCAACCCGCTTCCATCGCCTCTGTGATTGCCTGGCACATCCCACCCTGCCCACCCAACTTGCCCGTAAGCAGCCGTACGAACGTAGTCGTAACGGAGGCGGTAATCAATGCCGCTGTGGTTATCGTAGTACAGGTAGTCACGAATGTCACAACTGTAATATGCCCGCTGAAAGGTCGGATGGACGCAACCCCCAGGCGGAGCAGTTGGGCAAGGGCAGTTGTTGGCTTCTGCTGCGGCTCCGGTAAGGGCCAATATCCTACCCCCATTTCTATCGTGGTCAAATATGGAAGTCACCGACGTTGTGCCGTAATAAGGGGCTTGCAAAAAGGCTGCCTGCTGCGCGCTACTGAAAGAGCGCCCTGGCATGGGTAGAACAATCGCCGTCGCCAGGAGTATACACAGAGACAGTAAGAGCCGCTGTTTCCGACATTTCTTCATCTTGTACCTCCCTGCGTTACGACCTTCAAATGTAAAAAAGCACCGTGTTCGGTCAATGCCCAAATCTCCCCGTTGGGACTCATCTCTATATCCACTATTCTGTCCCACCAGATCATTGGTCTGGTCACTTGCTCCCATATTGATCCGTTCCAGTGAAACAACTCATCACCGCCAATCCATCCATCGTCTTGTGAAACCATCAAAATCGCGTTTATCCACCCCGCCTCGCTCAATCGCATCTCAGTCCATTCTGCGCCGTTCCAATGCAGGACAATTCCATCCCTCTTAATTGCAGCGCCCTCGTACCACCCACCTACCCAGATGTTATCTCTGGAGAGAGCACTAATGGATAGTAACCAGTATCTTCCGAAACTCACTGATTGGGTGGGATTGGCAACTTCTTGCCAGAGAGCCCCATTCCAATAAAGTGTCAAGCCGCCGCCTCGACGACCTTCCCCCACCGCCCAGGCATCTTGAGGTGAAAATGCCAGTACATCAAGGATGAAAGGGGGAGAAGTATAATAGGGAAGGTAAGGAAAAGCCGTTTCTGAGAGTTCTTCCCATGCTGCGCCGTTCCAATGCAAGATGTGCCCTGCACACCCCCCCTCTGAAGACTCATATCCCACAACCCATCCATCATTTTGGGATGAAAACCCCACCGCATTCCAGAACAGGAAATTTCCACTTCCTAGAAGAGGTGATTGATAATCTCTCGCCACCGACCATGCATTCCCGTCCCAGTGCAGAATCAAACCTCCCTCTCCCACTGCCCAGCCATTGTCCGGTGCAAGGAAAGCCACGTCGTTCAGGTCCTTATCTGTCGGACTCTCCACCTGTGTCCAGGTGTAGCCGTCCCACCGCGCAATGTAGCCATTTCCCCCTACCGCCCATGCTTCTGTGTCGAAAACAAAGGTCATCTGCCGCAAGGACAGGGAGTCATTATACGGGCAAGGTACGCTTTGACCTCTGTCCCAGCACTCCCAGACTCCGCCGGTGTACAACGGTACAGGTGTTGGGACCGGCGTCTCTGTCGGGGTAGGGACTGGCGTTTCCGTGGGCGTTGGACTCGGTTCCGCCGTCAGGGTCCAGGTCGGAGAAGGCAATGGCGTGGATGACGGAAATGGAGAATCCGGCGTCGATACGGGAGACGTCGTGAGAGAGTGCCAATTACAGGCTGCCAGGGTCACCATCACAACCAGTACCGCGATCATCAAAAGACTGTTCTTGCTCATCGCGCGCCCCCTTCACTTCCGACCCGCTACCCATATCGGGCAACGGGCATGCGCACTCTGCGTCACCTGATATACTGCGTCTGTTGCCACCTCCGCCAACCAGATGTCCGGCACACCACCGGCATCTGTGCTGAACGCCAGCCACGCCCCGTCCGGCGACCAAGCCGGCGCTTCGGTCCGTGCCCCCTCAAACCGCGTAACCGCCCGCACTTCACCTGAGGCTACGACGGCCATGTATATGTTGCTCTCTAGCGCCAGCGCTTCCACATCTGCCTGGCGATCCTCCGGGTTCCCCCGCACCACAAATGCCACCTGCCGCCCATCCGGCGACCACACCGGCGGGTAGCCGTGCCCCGCATCCACCGCAGCAATTACCCGCTCGTCGCGCCCCTCCCCATCGGTGATCACCAACTCCCCCACCGTGAAGGGGATATTGCTGTCTTCCATCCGGATGTAGGCAATCGCCTCCCCTGTCGGCGACCAGCGCGGATAGGCAATGATATGGGCCGGGTCGTTGATAATCTGCTCCCGGTTGAGGCCATTTCGGTCCATCAGCCATACCTCGCTGCCAAAGCCCAGCCCCCGCGTGGTGGCATATAGCAAGCGTTTACCATCCGGCGAGAAGGCCACGTCGTAGGCAAACGGCGGCGTGTCCATCCGCTCCGCTCGCCCGTTTTGCGCGTTGACCAGGAAAACCGCGCTCTCCCCCAGATGCCCAACCCGCACCAACAGCGAATCCCCATCGGGCGCCCAGTTGAGGAAGAAACTGGATTCCCAGGGCTCAGACCAGACCGGGCGAATTTCACCTGTTGATGCTGTCATCACCAGTGTGTGGATGCTGGCCTCACATCCCACTTCCACAGCGAGCCAGCGACTGTTGGGGGAGGCGTACAAACCGGCAATATCGCACGCCCCAGTGTTAATCAGGATACTCTCTGTAGCCGCTAATGCGGCTTGCTCTGCCAACCGTCTCGGTTCGCTTGCCGCCACCCGCCGAATACTCGGCTGTGAGCCACCGACGAAGAAAAGTGTGTCGCTTTCCAGGTTTTGTGCTCGTCCGGCGGCGATGGCCAATGGAGGCCACCCGCGAATCAGGCTTACCCCCAGCGCCGTCAGCGCAACCAGCGCCAATACGATAGAAACCTTGTGTATCTTGCTCATTCTGCCCTCCTTGAGTTTGATTGGTTGGGGCGTTTAGGCCGCCCAACGGCACCGAGCTCAGCCGCTGCGACCGAGGCGGCAAAGCCGCCGAGGGAGCAGTCGGCTGGAGCGAGATGTTAGCCAGCCACTTTTACATCAAGGCGGCGTTAGGGGGCTGGTAAAGGTATCCCCCATGCCTAACCCGGATGCGCCACCACATTGAATCACAAACGAAAGGTCATCCACATAAAAGGTGGTCGACAGTGAATCATCCGTCTTCGCCTCAATGACCAGCCACATCTGCTGACCAACCCACGGCCCGAAACCTGTGTAAGTGATGTCTCGCTGATACCACATCCCCCGCGCATCCGTATTCTTGATCTGATGCCGTGCCGGCAGATCGGTGCCGAGCGGGCTTTGCAACACGATCTCCAGGTAATCATAGGGATTCGTGGTAGAATCACTGCTGGTCATATACCACCAGAAGGTCAGCGTCGCTTGAGTCGCCCCAGACGGAATGGTGAACCCCTGGTACAACCGGTCCAGCGCATTGTTGTATCCACCCAATCTCGCCCCCCACGAACCACTATGCGACCGCTCCTGGCCGATGATTTGAGACCCGCCCTTCGAATACCGCTGCCAGGGTGTCCCAGGCAAACCGGCCTCAAAGCCCCCGTTGCGCAGCGCATTCTGACCGCATTGCCCCGGATGCGGGGTAGGTGTTACCGTTGGAGTGGGACCCGGCGTCGGTGTGGGCGTGCGCGTCGGCGTCGGTGTCCTGGTCGGTGTCGGCGTAGGCGTCGGCGTGGGAGTTGGCTGCTTGATGACAAGGGGGAGAAAGTCAAGGTAGGAGCGGAACTTGATGGCATCGGCAGCCACCCAGGTGGTGTTGGCCGTCTCACCCGTGTTCGACGAGAGCACGACGTAAGCATAGTTCGCAGGCAGACGGTACGTGCCCAGCAGAACCCATACGTCTGAGTAGCTCAGTTGATCTATGGTGCGGGACATCCAACCGCTGGTGGTCCAAATCTGGTAAGTAGCCTGACGGGTGGTGGCGAACTGGGAGGGAATGTAGGCATACACCTTGTAGATTCCGCTCACCGTCGTCGTTGCCAGCCAGGTAGCGCGAATGGTGCTGTCGGTCGTGTTGCGGCGGTAATACACATGATAACCATTGCCTACTGTGCTTGTGAGCCAGGCGCCGGCGACAGTCGAACCGCGGCCTGCATCCTCTACGATGGTGTCCGCGCACGAGATGGGGTCTTCATCGCGGCTGCGCCACAGACAAGACGCCGTGTGGCCTTGCCCGGCATTTGGAAAGTTGCGCAGCGGGTCGGGCTGTGAGCCGCGCCAACCAAAAGGGTCAGTTACATTGTCAGGATGAAAGGTCCCGCGGTAGACACCGAAATGAAGGTGCGGGCCTGTAGAATCACCAGTGTTCCCACTCCAACCGATGACATCACCGGCTCTCACTCTTTGACCCTCCACTACGTTAAACGCCGGAGAACCCTGGTCTGGCCGGTGCTCTCGAAAATGGGCGTAGAGCGTGCGGTAGCCGTTGTCATGTCGAATCACAACCCTGTTTCCATAACCTGAATCTGACTGGACTCTATTTTCCACTGTCCCATCAGCAGCAGCGAGAACTTGCGTCCCTGTGACCATTGACCAGTCATAACCGCTGTGTCCTCGATAGCAATGTGGGGAGCAATCGGCAACGTTTTCTCCGGTATAAATGGTAATCCGGCCATCGGGGTCAGCAGTGTAGTTGGGGTAGTAGTGGTCGAAAAACGAGGTCAAGCGGTAGGTGCCAGCAAATGGCGGACGCAAGGAAATGCCCCTTGCCGCTGCAACCCATGAACTGTGTGAACCAACGACCAAGACCGCAGAGAGCAAAAGCGTAATGCCGATGACGGATGAGCCTGGATAAAGAATTCGGCGAAGCATCCTTCACCCCCTACGGTAACCATGCGAATGGTGCATCAGGTATTGTGGGTCCGGCAATCGGGTGTAGGCGTGTTCCATCCAGAGTGGTCACCCAGATTTCTCCGTAATCTCCCAATGAAACGGAGAATGCCAGCATGCTTCCATCAGGAGACCATGCCA
>ERZ1685331.196-NODE-196-length-11971-cov-7.855824_pt1 | contig 11971 bp, 11 predicted proteins | sample MGYA00580194_ERZ1685331 | MGnify/ENA primary metagenome ERZ1685331 (study PRJEB41501, sample SAMN08275520) | hot springs metagenome | biome: alkaline hot spring; material: microbial mat | place: Russia: Ush-Beldyr | collected 2015-07 | depth 0.5 m m ...
TCTGGTCTTTTAAGGAGTTTATCAAAAGTTATTGCTTCATCAATAGGAGATGTTCCTGCCTCTATAAGAGCTTTGTTTAATTCTTCCGATGGCTTTATAATAGTGGACTTTAAGTTTTTTATTTTACTTTCAAGTAACTCTTTTTTCTTTCTAAATTCTTCATAGGTTTCTTCATCTATTAAGCCAATTCTGTAACCATATTCCCTAAGGCGGAGGTCTGCATTGTCATGCCTTAAAAGCAAACGAAATTCAGCACGAGATGTAAACATTCTGTATGGCTCCTGGGTTCCCTTAGTGACAAGATCATCAATCAACACTCCAATATAAGCCTCATCTCTACGAAGAATAAGTGGAGGCTGTCCTTTTATCTTTAAAGCTGAATTTATCCCTGCCATAAGCCCCTGTGCAGCAGCTTCCTCATAACCACTTGTTCCATTAATCTGTCCTGCCAGATAAAATCCCTCTATTCCTTTTACCTCAAGGGTATGTTTAAGCTGAGTAGGATAGACAAAGTCATACTCAATTGCATATCCTGGTCTCATTATTTCAGCATCTTCAAGTCCTGGAATGGTTCTTAGAAAAGCTATCTGAACATCATATGGCAAAGATGTGGAAATGCCATTAGCATAGTATTCCATTCTGTTTAAACCCTCAGGTTCAAGAAATATTTGATGTCTTGGTTTTTCTCTAAATTTGACAACCTTATCCTCAATTGAAGGACAGTAACGAGGACCAATTCCTTTTATTTTTCCGCTGTAAAGAGGCGAGCGATCAAGATTATTTAGAATTATTTCATGAGTTTTTTCATTAGTATAGGTTATGTAGCAGGGTACTTGAGGATTAGTTATTTCCTTTGTTGAGTATGAAAAAGGTGTAGGTGGATTATCACCTCCTTGTTCTTCTGTTTTTGAGAAATCTATTGTCTTTGCATCAATTCTCGGGGGAGTTCCTGTTTTCAATCTTCCAATTTTAAGGTTAAGTTTCCGAAGGGAGTCAGGAAGCTTTTTAGAAGAAAACTCTCCTGCTCTTCCTGCTTCAAAAGATTCAAGCCCTATGTGGATAACTCCATTAAGAAAAGTTCCTGGAGTTATTATTACCGCCTTTGCACCATAAAAAACACCAAGAGATGTAATCACTCCTTTTACTTTGCCATTTTCTACTACTATTTCTTCAACCATTGCTTGTTTTATTACAAGATTTTTTGTGCTCTCAAGAATTTTTCGCATGGAAACATTGTAAAGGATTCTGTCAGCCTGAGCGCGTAAAGACCAGACAGCAGGTCCCTTTGAACGATTAAGAATTCTAAACTGTATTCCTGCCATATCCGTAACTTTTGCCATAATTCCACCTAAAGCATCTATTTCTCTTACAAGATGGCCCTTTGCAAGTCCACCAATAGCAGGATTACAGCTAAGCTGAGCAATTGTATCAAGATAAATTGTAAACAAAGCAGTACTTAAGCCCATTTTTGCACAGGCATGGGCTGCTTCACAACCTGCATGACCAGCACCTACAACAATTATGTCAAAATCCTTTTCTTTATACATATAAGAGTTTAATCTTTTATTTTGTGCTTTCTTTTATTATAATAGAGAGTAAGCATGTCATTGCCTGTATTTAGACATACAATCTCTAAATTTGAAATTATCCTTAATGAAGAGCCAGAGAAATTTGTCATTTTACTCAAATATGATCCAGCTATTGCTTATTTATTAATTGCTGAGGTTAATAAAAGCTTAGCTGACAGAGAAATAACAAATTTCTCTCAAACAGTAAACTTTTTAGGCATCGAAAGAATAAAAAATATTATTCTTGAAAAAAATCTATTTCTTGAAGAAGACTTACAAATTTGGATTTATGGAGTTTTAAGTGCTGAAATTGCCTCCTTGTTATTTGAAAAAAATCCTTATATTCATAAAGATAAAGCATTTTTTGCGGGATTTATTCCTTGTTTAAGTATGCTTTTTATGATGAATGAATTTCCCCAATACAGAAAAATTATTAATTTTTTAATAAAACTTCCCATTGAAGATAGAGTTTTCATTGAAAACACAATTTTTGGAACAAATAATTTAGAGTCTGCTCAGCGCAACATTTTATCTTCTCCAATTTATAAAAATACTATTGATTTTCTTAATAAAATTTTCAGCAAAGGACAAAAAAACCTTAAAGATTTTAGACCACTTAAAGGTTCAGAATTACAAACACCTTATGAGTTAGCTCTTATTTCAGATCTCTCTTCATATGGTGCACATTTTTTAATGTTTCCCTCGGTAATTGAAAACAGAGAACTTTTTTTAGAACTTGCAAAAAAATACTTTAGTATTAAAGAAACGGATTCTTTAGAAACCTTGCAAACCGCCATGGACAGATTCATTGATATTTGCAAGACATTTGAGATAATTGACAAAATACAACTTTTTACAGAAGATTTTTATCAGTTTGTAAAGTTTCAGTTTAAATCAAAAAATAAAATTTTTTCTAAGATGATAGAAGAATTATTTAAAGAAAGCTCAAATAATAGGAATATTTACATTTATGGTGAATCTGCAGTAGGAAAAAGGCTTCTTTCAGCAGCTCTTCATAATGCCCCAGACAATGCTCGCAAAAACAAGCCTTTTGTCATGATTTTTGCAGACATTGACAGTGACTCCTTAGAAGAAGAATTTTTTGGAATTAAAGAAGGATTTAGAGGTAAAGAAGGTAAAATAGGAGTTTTAAAAAATGTAGAAGGTGGAACTTTAGTCATAAAAGAGTTTGACAGTATGCCGTTGACTTTTCAAGATAAATTAGAAAAAGCAATAAGAGATAAAAAATTTTTTAGAGTTGGAGAAATCACTCCTACTGAGTTTAGTGATGTGAAATTTATCCTCGTAGGCAGAGAAGACATTAGATTGAAAACAATTGTAAATGAGTTTAATCCATCCCTTTTAAAACTTTTAAACCCTGTCTTCTTTAGAATCCCACCCTTAAGAGAAAGAAGAGAAGATATATTTTACATAGCTGGTGAAATAGTAAAAAAATATACCTTTAACCTGGAAAATGAACTTAATGCCCCTCAGGTCATAGAAAAATTCAAGACAGATTCATTTCCAAATAACCTAAGAGACTTAAAAAGATTACTTTTTATAATGCATATTGATAAAATTCTTAAATCTTAGATATTCAAAACTTCCCTCACTCAAATCCATTAAAAATGGATAAAAATCCAAAGGAACAAGATATTAAGTTCAAGGTAAACCTTTTGTTGATGTAAGAAAAACTCACCATCTCAACGATAAAAAAAGACCAGAATTTCTCTTTACATTTTTTGACATCGATTTATAACATGTTATAATTTTTCTATGCCTATTTTTGTAAAAGATGCCTATAAATGTGTTGGATGTTTGATATGTATGTTTGCCTGCGGAAAGGCACATTTAGCTACAGGACTTGAAAGTTTATGCATAATGGTACGTTCCCAAGGCGGAATCTCCCGTGGCTTTTCCGTCTTTGTATGCAGAGGTTGTGAAGATCCACCCTGTGCCCGTGCCTGTCCAGAAGATGCTTTAGTGATAAGAAAAGGCGGAGGAGTTCTACTTAAAGAAAACATCTGCACAGGTTGTGGCTCGTGTGTTAAAGCCTGTATTCTTGATGCAATTGGCTGGAGTAATACAAAAAATAAACCTATTATTTGCATTCAATGTGGAGAGTGTGCAAAGAATTGCCCTTACAAAGTTTTGGAGCATAAAAAAACATGATAAAGGAAGATACTTTAAAAAAAGTTCTCTATATTGATCTTTCAAAAAAGAAATTCTGGGCTGAAGAAAGAAATGACTTATTTTCTCAATTTATTGGAGGCACTGGCGTAGCAATAAAGCTACTCCATGAAAATTGTGATTATGATGCTGACCCATTTTCCCCAAATATGCCGATAGTGTTTGCTATAGGACCTCTAAATGGTATCTTTCCCATTGCCTCTAAAACAGTAGCGTTATTTAAGTCTCTCCATACAGGTAATCTTGGAGAATCTCACGCAGGAGGAAGAAGTGCCATAGCAATAAGAATGGCAGGATACGGCGCAATTGTAATTAAAGGTAAAAGTGAAAGACCCTGTTATATAGCAATTCATGGAGATAAAGTATATTTTAAAGATGCTACAATACTATGGGGACTTAAAGAAGGGATCTCTGTGGGAGCTATTATTCGAAAACAGGAACCAGGAGCTGGTTTAAGAACCATAATGAGAATTGGTCCTGCTGGCGAAAAAATGATAACTTATTCCTCTGTTACTCTTGAAACTTATAGACATTTTGGAAGACTTGGACTTGGAGCGGTATTTGGAAGTAAAAACCTAAAAGGAATCATCATATCTGGAAAAAGAGATTTAAAGGTTACAGATTTTAAAGCATACAAAGAGCTTTATCTAAATTTATTAAAACAACTTGCAGAATCAGAAAAGATGAAAAAATATCATGAACTTGGAACATCTGCAAATGTAATGCCTCTTGTTTTCTGTAAAGGTATTCCTATTAAAAATCTTACCGCTAGTGAACTTGAGGAAGTTGAAAATATTTCAGGAGAAAGCCTTGCTGAAAAACATCTCGGCAGAAGAGTTGCCTGCTCTCACTGTCCTGTTGCCTGTATTCATTTGGCTACTCTGAGAAAGCCATACGAAGATGAGCCTTATTTTTACAGAACAGTCTATCTTTCTTATGATTATGAGCTAATTTATGCACTTGGCACAATGCTTGGAATAACGTCTTCTGAAGGAGTTTTAAGTCTTATTGAAGTTGTTGAAGAAATGGGAGTTGATGCAATCTCAATGGGAGTTGTTCTTGCATGGTGCACTGAAGCTTTTGAAAAGGGAATTATTAATGAAAAAATGACAGGAGGAGTAATTCCTCAGTGGGGAGATGTAAATACTTATTCTACACTCATAAAAAAAATTGTTTTTGATGAAGGAGAATTTTACACTGATTTAAGGAAAGGTATAGATTATGTCTCCTCTAAATATGGCGGTAAAGAGTTTGCTCTCACCTATGGAAAAAATGAAATGCCAGGGTATCATACTGGATACGGTGCTCATATAGGATATCTTTTTGGTGCAAGACACAGTCATCTTGACAATGCAGGATATGCTATTGACAATGAGGCGATGATAAAACATTTTGATGAAGAGCAACTTGCTGAAAAATTACTTACAGAGGAATGCTGGAGACAGATTCTTTCAAGTTTAATAATATGTTTCTTTGGAAGAGCAATTTACACTCCTGAAGTTGTCCTAAACTGCCTAAGACTTACAGGATACGAACTTGATGAGGAGAAGTTATATCAAATTGGCAAAAAGATTTTTGCTGAAAAATATCGTTTCAAAATAAAATCTGGCTTTGACTTTGAGAAACTTCAATTGCCTCAGAGAATATTCGAGCTTCCTTCGGGAATAGGACCGTTAAACCCAGATTTTGCACAAAAAATTATAAATTTATTAAAAGAAAAAATTAAAAGTTTGTTATAATTTTTTATGATGAGTTTTTTTAGAATACTATTTTCTTCAAAGTGGTTTAATCCATCTTTTATCTGCAGAAAACTGCTGTTAGTTTTTTGTTTTTTGATAGTTTTCTTGTTTTTCCTTCTACCAACTAAAGTTATGGCAAAGGAGATAATTGTGCTTACAGTTGACGGAGTAATACACCCTCCACATGCTGGGTATGTGATTAAGGGTATCAAGAAGGCACATGAAATTAAGGCTGAGGCAGTTATAATTCAGCTTGATACACCAGGAGGCCTTGATACATCTATGAGAGATATAGTTAAAGAGATTTTGAACTCACACATTCCGATTGTAGTTTATGTAGCCCCTAAGGGTGCTCGTGCTGCAAGTGCAGGAGCCTTTATAACTCTTTCAGCCAATGTTGCTGCTATGGCTCCAGGAACAAGTATAGGTGCAGCTCATCCAGTTGCTTTAGGTGGTGAAAAAATGGATAAAACTATGGTGGAAAAAATTACCAATGACGCTGTGGCATACATTAAGTCAATAGCCCAGCAAAGAGAAAGAAATGTTGAATGGGCTGAACTGGCAGTTAGAAAAAGTATTTCCTCCACTGAAACTGAAGCTTTAAAAAAAGGTGTGATTGATTTAATAGCAGATGACCTACAGACACTAATCAAAGAACTTCATGGAAAAAAAGTTAAGACAGTGTTAGGTGAAAAGGTTTTATCTACAAAAGACGCAAAAATAAATGATATGAAAATGAATTTTAGAGAGAGATTTCTAAATTTTATAAGCAATCCTAACATAGCTTATATACTACTGATGATAGGAATTTATGGAATTATATTTGAATTAAGCAATCCTGGAGCTATATTTCCTGGAGTAATCGGAGCTATATGTCTAATTCTTGCCTTTTATAGTCTCCAGACTCTTCCTATAAATTATGCGGGCGTAGGGTTACTCCTTCTTGGAATTATTCTTTTCGTACTTGAGTTAAAGTATCCTTCTTTTGGTCTTTTAACTTTAGGTGGTATTGCCTGTTTTGTTCTTGGTTCCATCATGCTATTTGATTATGCAGATCCTGCCTTTAAACTTTCTATTTCTGTAATTATTCCAGTTACCATAATTACTGCCCTATTTTTTGCATTTCTTCTCAGGCTTATCTACAAAGCTCACAAAAGAAAGCCTGTTACAGGAGTTGAGGAGCTAACTGGACTGAGGGGGATAGCTAAAACAGATATTACCACGCGCGGAGGAATGGTAATGGTTCATGGAGAACTTTGGCAGGCCATATGTGATAAAGACATAATAAAAAAGGATGAGGAAATTATTGTAGAAGAAGTTAGAGGACTTACTCTTAAGGTGAGAAAGGCTTGGTGAAAGCTCTCATCACAGGGGGGACAGGATTTATTGGAAGTCATCTTGCTCAAGCCTTATTGAAAGATAACTACGAGGTTTATTGTATAGTTAGAAATCCTTTAAAACTACGATTTCTACAAGGACTTAATGTAAAAATTATTCAGGCTGACCTTTCAGACAAAGATTCTTTAAAAAAAATTGACTGGCATTTTGATTACATATTTAACTTATCTGGAATAACAAAGGCAAAAAATAAAGAAGAGTTTTATCAATCAAACTACCTTGGAACAAAAAATCTTATTGAAACTTTGGTTGAAGCCAATCCACAGGTAAAAAGATTTGTCCATGTAAGCAGTCTTGCTGCTGTAGGACCTTGCAGAAATGGAAATCCTGTTGATGAAAAAACCTCTCCTACACCTGTATCTGAATATGGAAAAAGTAAGCTTCTCGGTGAAAAAGCTGTTGAATCTTATAAAAACAAAGTTTCCATAACAATCATAAGACCTCCAGCTGTTTATGGTCCAAGGGATAGTGACTTCCTCACATTTTTTAAAATGATTAAGGCAGGAGTTGTTTTATATTTTACAGAAGGCATTTACTCAATCATATACATTGATGATCTTATAAATGGTGTAATTTTAGCAGCGAAAGCAGAAAATGCGGTAGGAGAAATCTTTTTTATTTCTGATGCTAAGCCTTATAATACCCATGAGATAGTGTCTGCAATTTCTGAAGCATTATATAAAAATCCTTTAAAAATTAAAATTCCCAAGAGAATTAGTAAATTTTTTGTAAGGATATTTCAAAAATTTGACAAAAAAAGTATAATAAATAGCGATAAACTCAAAGAGCTCAGCGAGCCATGCTGGGTTTGCTCAGTGGAAAAAGCAAAGCATTTGCTCGGCTTTAAAACTAAAACTAACTTAAAGGAAGGGATGGAATGGACAGCAAAGTGGTACAAGGAAAATCAATGGCTTTAAAAAAAGATATCTTTGAAAAATGCTTTAATTTCACAACAGCATATGAATTACAAAAAATAGGTATGTATCCTTATTTCAGGGTAATAGAGTCTGCTCAAGGTCCCGAAGTAATAATGAATGGCAGAAAAATGATTATGATTGGTTCAAACAATTATCTTGGACTTACTAATCATCCAAAAGTTAAGGAATCTGCAATTAATGCAATAAAAAAATATGGAACAGGATGTGCAGGCTCAAGATTTTTAAACGGAACTCTCGATATTCATGTGGAACTCGAAGAAAAACTTGCATGGTTCATGAGAAAAGAAGCAGCTTTAGTTTTCAGCACAGGCTTTCAGGTAAATCTTGGAGTTATTGCCTCACTTGTAGGTAAAGATGATGTAGTAATAATTGACAAAATGGATCATGCAAGTATTGTTGACGGTTGTAGACTCTCTTTTGGTGAGATAAAAAGATATAAACATAATGCCATAGAAGACCTTGAAAGAGTAATCAAGGAATGCGAAGACAAAACAAAGCTTGTAGTTGTCGATGGTGTCTTCAGCATGGAAGGTGATATTGTAAAACTTCCAGAAGTTTACAAAATTTGTCAAAAATATGGTGCCCGTTTAATGGTAGATGATGCTCATGGAATAGGTGTTCTTGGTGAAACTGGAAGGGGAACAGCTGAACATTTTGACCTTGAAAAAGAAGTTGATCTCATTATGGGTACATACAGTAAATCTCTGGCTTCCATCGGTGGTTTTATTGCAGGGCAACGGGATGTAATAAACTATATAAAACATTTTGGTAGATCCTTTATTTTTAGTGCAAGCCCTCCACCTGCATCTATTGCTGCTGTCTCAACTGCCATAGATATAATAGTTAGCGAACCTGAAAGAAGAGAACAACTATGGAAAAACACCAACAAGATGCTAAAAGGTTTTAAAGAACTTGGATTCAACATTGGACCAGCAGAAACTCCAATAATTCCTGTTATAGTTGGTGACGATGAAATTGCTTTTAAGTTTGTAATGATGCTTCAAGAAGAAGGCATCTTTGCCAATGTTGCAGTTTCTCCTGCGGTTCCACCTGGAAAAGCTTTAATAAGAACCAGTTACATGGCAACTCATACAGACGAACACCTTAACAGAGTTCTTGAGGCTTTTAAAAAGATTGGAAAACAATTAGGTATTATTTAAAACCCCTTTGGTCAATTGCAGTTTTGTGTTAAGCTCTTTTTGTTTCCATGGTAGCTCTAATAACTTTCCATATCTCTATTGGAATAAATATCACAGAAGAAGCAGCAATTGTTAATATCAACTCATATAAAGTTAGCGGTTCTGTTTTGAAAATAGGATTTAAAAAAGGCACATAAATCACGCACATCTGTAAAATAAATGTTAAAGCTACAGCCGATATCATGGCTTTATTTCTTTTAAATGGAATTTTAAAGAAGGATACTTTTTCAGAGGTTAATGCAAGTGCAGCACCCAGTTCTGCTAAACACATAAAAGTAAAAACTATAGTCTGCCACTTAGGATTAAGACTGCTTTGCAATGATAAAGACTGAAGAATTAATCCAAATACTCCGTCACCAGTCATAGCAACAAACTGTCCTTTATCCTGTAACGCTTTTACTATTTTAAGTTTTTGGTCTGGTGCAACTCTTGCATAAACCCTAATATTTTCAAGCCGTTCTTCAAATTCCTCTAAAGTAAGGATATCAAGCTATTTTCCTGTCATAATAGCTTTTTTATCATCTTCTATGATTCCTATTTTTCTGGCTATTGCCTTTGCAGTAAGAGGATGGTCTCCAGTTATCATTACAGGCTTAATGCCAGCTTTTTTACAAATAGAAATTGCCTCCTTTGCCTCTTCCCTTGGTGGATCTATTAGTCAAGCAAGACCCAAGAAAATGAGGTCATTTTCTATTGTTTCTATTGAAATCTCTTGGGGAATAGAATCCCATGTCTTTATTGCAAATCCAATTACTCTTAAACCCTCATTTGCCATTTGTTCAGTTATTTATACTTATTATTTCTTCCTTATTAAGTGGCTTCAGTTCATCAGATGTTAATATACTTTGGGTTTTTTCTACCAATGTTTCAACAGCACCTTTTGTAAAAGACAGATATTTACTACCGGCTAATATACCGCTAAATTTATGTTCTGTTATTAGATGAATTGTCGTCATGCACTTTCTATCAGAGTCAAATGGTAATTCTGCTATACGAGGAAAATATTTTTCTAACTCACTCTTTTCAAAGCCTTTGTCTTTTGCAAAGGCATAAAGAGCTATCTCAGTTGGATTTCCTAATATATTTGCATTTACATTGACTCTAACATCATTATTTAGAGCAAACCCTGTCATTAGAATAGGATAAGTAAAGGAAAGTTCTTTTGTTTCAGAGTCTTTAGTTAAAAATTTATTGTCCAGATAAATTTTTTCTGTTACCATCTTGTTTAGAGTTAAAGTTCCTGTTTTATCTGAACATATGAAGGTTACAGAGCCCAGTGTTTCTACTGCTGGTAGTTTTCTTATAAGTGCATTTTGTTTAGACATTTTTTTGCCCCTAAAGAAAGAGAAATAGTTACAACTGCAGGCAGAGCTTGAGGTATGGCAGCAACCATTAAAGTCAGTGCAGTCATGAACATCAAAAGAATCTCTTCACCTCTCAAGGTACCTATAACAAAAAGAAGTGCACACACAATAATCACTGAAAAAGCAAACCTATGACCAAAGTTTGCAAGTCTTTTCTGGAGTGGTGTTTTCGTTTCTTCTTCCTGGATCATTGTGGCGACTTTACCAAGCTCAGTATTCATACCTGTTGTTATAACAACTCCAATACCTCTTCCATTGGTTACAATAGTGTCTTTGTAAGCTAGATTTTTTCTATCTCCTAAGGGCAAGTGTTCTTCTTTTAGTGGCTTTTCTATTTTTTCTACGGTAATTGACTCTTCTGTTAGAGCAGATTCGTCTATTTTTAATTGAGCAATTTCTATTAATCTCATATCAGCAGGCACAACTCTGCCAGCCTCTAAGATTATAACATCTCCAGGCACAACATGGAAAGACGGAATACTCACAGATATTCCATCTCTTAACACCAAAGCAGTAGGAGCTGCCATCTGTTTTAGAGCTGCCATTGCCTTTTCAGCCTTGTACTCTTGGATAAAACCTATAATTGCATTAATAATTACAATTGCAATGATAGCAATAGTATCGGCTGCATCACCTACAATGCCCGAAATTACTGCAGCGATAATAAGAACGATTATCATTACATCTTGGAACTGCCTTAAAAAAAGAACAAGAGGAGTTTTTTTCTTTTTTTCTTTTAATTCGTTTATTCCATATTCATTAAGCCTTTTATCGGCTTCTTCATTTGAAAGCCCATTGATAGATGTTTTCAATTGTTTTATTACTTCATTAATATCCTGTTGATACCATTCCATAGGAGTCTTCTCCAGCTTGTTTGGATTTGTGGGCTATACACAATATATATCCTTAAATGACAACCTAAAGTAGTCTTCAATTACAACCGAAGTTAAAATTAGATGAAATTTTTCTCTATTAGAAGCTAAAATATAAAAGCTTATTGATAGTAGAAAAATGGAGATAAAAGAAGTAAAAACCAAAAAGGAACTTAATGACTTTGTCTATATGCCTTTAGCACTATACAAAAATGACCCTTTTTATGCCTCTCCATTAATAAAAGAGATGACGAAACATCTTACTGATAAAAATCCTTTTTTTGCAAGAGCAAAGTTAAAATTATATATTGTCTATAAAGATGGAAAGCCTGTTGGAAGAATAGCTGGCATTGTTAACTTTGCCCATCTTGAGTTTCACAATGACAAAGTTGGTTTCTTCGGGCTTTTTGAATGTATAAATGACAAAGATGTGGCATTTACCCTTTTTGATGCAGTTAAAAAATTTCTTAAAGAGAATAATCTTAAAATAATGCGAGGACCTATGAATCTATCAATGAATGAAGAATGCGGTTTTCTCTATGAAGGCTTTGATACACCTTCCATGCTTATGATTCCCTATAATCCTCCCTATTATAACGAACTTACAGAAGCTTATGGAATGAAAAAAGTGAAAGATCTTTACTGTTACATTACTGATGTTCCATCAGAACTTCCCTTAAAAATAGTAAGAATTGCCCAATTT
>ERZ1685331.198-NODE-198-length-11827-cov-18.464747_pt1 | contig 11827 bp, 7 predicted proteins | sample MGYA00580194_ERZ1685331 | MGnify/ENA primary metagenome ERZ1685331 (study PRJEB41501, sample SAMN08275520) | hot springs metagenome | biome: alkaline hot spring; material: microbial mat | place: Russia: Ush-Beldyr | collected 2015-07 | depth 0.5 m m ...
GGGCCTAATGGGGCGTGGGATTACCCTCAAGAATCGCTGGGGCGAAGGAGTAGTAGATTGCGGGAGGCAACAGAGTATGCCGAAAAAAGGGGACGACATCCTGACTTACGAGGCCGCAGATGTCCAGGTGCTGGAAGGGTTGGAAGCCGTCCGCCGACGGCCAGGGATGTACGTCGGTGGGACCGATCTTCGCGGCCTGCACCATCTGGTGTACGAAGTTGTGGATAACTCCATAGACGAGGCGCTGGCCGGCGCCTGCGACGAGATTGAGGTCATCATCCACAAAGACCGCAGCGTCACCGTCCGGGACAACGGGCGGGGCATCCCCACCGCGCCCCATCCCGAAAAGAAGATCTCCACCCTGCAACTGGTTATGACCACCCTCCACGCGGGGGCCAAGTTCGGCGGCAGCGGCTACAAGGTCTCCGGCGGCCTCCACGGCGTCGGCGTTTCGGCTGTCAACGCCCTCTCCGAATGGCTGGAGGTGATAGTGGATAACCCCCGCGATGGCCTCCGCTACCGCCAGCGGTACGAGCGGGGTGTCCCGGTTACCCCCGTAGAAACTCTGGGCAAGACCGATCGGAGGGGTACCACTGTCACCTTCCGCTTTGACTCCACCATCTTTAAGGATGTAGACTACCAGTTGGACATCCTGGCCCAGCGGATGCGCGAAATGGCCTTCGTCACCCGGGGGGTCACCCTCCGGCTGATAGACGAGCGGCCTGCCGACTTCCCCCGCCGGATGACCTTCTACTTTGAGGGCGGTGTCCTCTCCTTCGTTCGCTACCTGAACCGCAACCGCACCCCCCTCCACCCGCCCGTCTATGTGGAGAAGGAAGTGGACGGCATCGGGGTGGAGGTCGCCATCCAGTACACCGACTCCTACACCGAATCCGTCTACCCCTTCGCCAACACCATCCACACGGTGGACGGGGGGACCCACCTGACGGGGCTGCGGGCCGCTCTCACCCGCACCATCAACGACTATGCCCGCAAGGCGGGCCTGCTGAAGGAGAAAGACCCCAACTTCTCCGGCGACGACGTCCGGGAAGGACTGACCGCTGTCGTCAGCGTCAAGCACCCCGACCCCCAGTTTGAGTCTCAGACAAAGGTCAAACTGATGAACGCCGAGGTGAAGGCCATCGTGGAGTCGGTGGTCGCCGAGGCGTTCATGGAATTTCTGGAACGGGACTCCGCTTCGGCCCGGCGGATTGTGGAGAAGTGCCTGACCTCTTCCCGCGCGCGGGCGGCGGCCCGCCAGGCCCGGGATCTCGTCATCCGCAAGTCCGTCCTGGAAAGCACCACCCTGCCGGGGAAACTGGCCGATTGTTCGGAACGGGACCCGAAGCGGACGGAACTATTCATCGTGGAAGGGGATAGCGCCGGTGGGAGCGCCAAACAGGGCCGTGACCGTCACTTCCAGGCCATCCTCCCCCTGCGGGGGAAAATCCTCAACACCGAACGGGCCAGCATCAACAAGGTCCTCTCCAGCAAGGAAATCCAGGCCCTCATCTCCGCCCTGGGAACGGGGATCGGAGAGCAGTTCAATCTGGAAGGGTTGCGGTACAGCCGTGTGGTGATTATGACCGATGCCGACGTGGACGGAGCCCACATCCGCACGCTTCTCCTGACCTTCTTCTATCGCTATATGCAACCCCTTATTGAAGAGGGCCATCTTTTTATCGCCCAGCCGCCCCTCTACCGCGTCGCCACGTCCAAACAGGTCTTCTACGCGTACTCCGAGGAGGAAAAGGAGCAAATCCTGAAGAAACTGGACGGAGAGAAGGTGACCATCCAGCGCTACAAAGGGCTGGGGGAGATGAACCCGGAGCAGTTATGGGAGACGACAATGGACCCGGCCCGGCGGATTCTCCTGCAGGTAACTGTAGAGGACGCAGCGGAGGCCGACCGTATCTTCACTATGCTGATGGGCGACGCGGTCCTCCCCCGCCGCCGCTTCATCCAGACCCACGCAAAGGAAGTGCGGAACCTGGACGTATAGCAAGAACAGGCCATTGGTCGCAGGGAGTCGCCCAGACCTGGGCTGACTGATTTTATCCGCCGCCATCCCGCTTTTTCCGTTAGGAGGTCAATATGTGGTACTTCGTTTCCCCCCAGATTGTCTTCGGCGAGGGCGCGCTGGATGCCCTGGACGAACTGGAGGGCCGCCGCGCCCTCGTCGTCACCGACACCACTTTGGTGAAACTGGGCATCGTGGACAAGGTTCTGCTCCATCTGAAGAACGCCGGGCTGGAAGTCCGGGTCTTTGACGAAGTGGAGCCCGACCCCAGTGTGGCAACCGTCATGCGGGGCGCTGAGGTGGCCCGTGCCTTTGAGCCGGATTGGATTATCGGCCTGGGCGGCGGGTCGCCCATGGACGCGGCCAAGGCCATCTGGATTCTCTACGAGCGACCCGACCTCCATCCGGCGGAAATCAACCCCTTTATTCGCCTGGGGCTGCGGCAGAAGGCCCGCCTCATCACCATCCCCACCACCAGCGGCACCGGCTCAGAGATCACCTGGGCCATCGTCCTCACCGACACTGAGGAACAGCGGAAAATGGGACTGGGGAATCGGGAGAACGTCGCCGATATGGCCATCGTAGACCCTGCGCTGACGGTCAGTATGCCGCCCCGGCTGACAGCAGATACCGGGATGGACGCGCTGACCCACGCGGTGGAAGGGTATACCTGTACCTGGCACAACGACATCAGTGACGGCCTCTGTATCCAGGCAGCGCGCCTGATCCTCCAGTACCTGCCGCGCGCGGTGGCCAACGGCTCCGATATAGAGGCCCGGGAGCGGATGCACAACGCCGCTGCTATTGCGGGTATGGGTTTCGGCAACGCTATGGCCTCTATGGCCCACGCGATGGGACACACCCTGGGCGCCCTGTTCCACATCCCCCACGGGCGTGCGGTGGGCATCTACCTCCCGTACACCATTGAATTCTGCGCCCGGGAGGCGCCGGAGCGATTCGCCGAACTGGCCGCGCTGACCGGTTGTTCCCAGTCCGGAGGGGAAGAGGGCGCGCGCGCCCTGGCCCGCCGCATTCGGGACCTGGCCCGGCAGATCGGGAGTCCGCTCTCCGTCGCCGAGGCCGGCGTGGAGCAGGAGGCCCATGAGGCCCAACTGGACAAAATGGTGGACGATGCCTTCAACGACACCCAGATGGTCACCGCCGTCCGTGCTCCCTCCTACGACGAACTCCGCCAACTCTTCCAGTACGCCTACGAGGGCCGCGAGGTGGACTTCTGAGCCCGATGAGCGGCAATTACTTCCCATTGTGCTTGCGAACATTGATACATTTATAAACACCTACCTCCCCCAGCCTTACAGGCGCAGGTTTTTCCCGAGCCCATTCCGGCTGGGCCGGAAGGCCTCTTCCTTCCCCTCATCCCCCTGCGATAGGGGAGAAGGGGGTTTTGCGGCGGCCTTCGGCCGCCGCAAAACCCCTGTATGTACCCCCTCCCTCTCCCGCCGCCGGCGGCGAGCGGGAGAGGGAGGGGGAAGGGGATGGGTGAGGGTCTCGGGAAGTAAACAAAGCAGTATCCTCCCCCTGGGCGGAACACTGGGAAACACCCAGTGCGGGGGAGCGTTCCATCCTGGAGATGAGTGGTGACTTGCTACTCCAACTCATTGTGCTGAGAGTTCTGCTTGCCCCAGGAACATTTGCGCTTACCGTGCAGAAACAGGAGTTCAACTTTGGAAACCGGGACAATGGACAGGATACTGGAATGGAGTGAAAAGATCCTTGCCAGTCTGAGGGAGATCCTCCCTCGCCAGCCGACCGAGGCCGATTTCCGCTGGGTGATGGACCCGCTGATGGACGAGTTTTGCGCGAAAATGGGCCTCGGCCCGCTGGTCCACGCCGAATACACCCTCGCCACCGGCCGCGCCGACGCGGTGTTCAATCGCCTGGTGATTGAGTACGAACGCCCCGGCGCGCTCAAGAAAACGCCCGACGCAGCCACGCGACACGCAGTCCAGCAAGTCAAGGATTACATCACCGGTCTAGCCAAAAAAGAGCGCCACGCCTTAGACCGCCTGGCCGGCGTCGCCTTTGACGGTCACTTCCTCATCTTTGTCCGTTACATCAACGGCCGGTGGACAGAAGAGCCCCCCACCGAGGTCAACCGCCATTCGCTGGAGCGGCTCTTAACCTGGCTGGCGGGCCTTTCCTCCGGCATCGCCCTCACCCCAGAGAACCTCAACCGCGATTTCGCCATTGAACAACTGCGCACGCAGAATATTCTGCGCGGGCTTTTCCAGGCGCTCGGCCCGGCGCTGACCGAAGCGGATGGCCTCGTCGCCCACTTGTTTGAGCAATGGCGCGTCTTTTTCAGCGAGGCGATTGACTACTCGGAGGCCTTCGGCGGCCGCAAACTGGAACCATTGCAAAAATGGGTGCGCAAGGCCGGCTTTGAAGTCAAAAGCGCCGATGAAGCGGAGCGTTTCTTCTTTGTGTTGCATACCTACTTCGCCTTGCTGGTCAAGTTGCTGGCTTGGCTCGCCCTTTCGCGGCACCTGGGGGTCAAACTGGGCGCGCCGTCGTTTGCCGACCTGGCCACTGCCGATGGCGAGACGTTGCGCCGCCGCCTGCAAGAGATGGAATCCGGCGGCATCTTTCGCGCCTATGGCATCCTCAATCTGCTTGAAGGCGACTTTTTCGAGTGGTACCTCCACGCCTGGAACGAAAAGATCGAAGCGGCGATCCGTGAGATCATCCAGCGCTTGGACGAGTACGACCCCACCACGTTGACCCTCGTGCCGGAGGAGACGCGCGACCTCTTTAAGAAACTCTACCACTACCTCCTGCCGCGCGAGGTGCGCCACAACCTGGGCGAGTATTACACCCCCGACTGGCTCGCCCAACGGCTGCTGGTTCAGGTAGATAATGAGTTCTTTGCCGGCGACCCGCAGCGCTATGAAAGCAAAATGCGCCAGAAAGTCCTGCACACACGCTTTCTGGACCCCGCCTGCGGCTCCGGCACCTTCCCCGTCCTCATCATTGCGCGGATGATTGAACTGGGCCGCGCGCTTCTTGTGCCCGAGCGCGACCTGCTGGTGAGCATCCTGAACAACGTCGTGGGCTTTGACCTAAATCCTCTGGCGGTGCTGACGGCGCGCGTGAACTTTTTGCTCGCCATCGCCGACCTGCTGGAGCATCGCCGCGGGGATGTGACCATCCCCATTTATCTTGCCGACTCGGTGCGCACGCCGGCAGTGGGCCAGGAACTCTTCAGTTACGAGGCCTACGAGTTCCCCACCGCTGTGGGGACCTTCCGCGTGCCGGCGGTGTTGTGCGCCCCGGGACGTTTTGACCGCTTCTGCAACCTGATCGAGGAGAGCCTGCGCGCCGGACTGGAGGCCGATGCCTTTATCCGACGCTGCCAGGGCGCCACGCTACTGCGCGCGGAAAAATGGAACGAGCGGGCCGTTTCGCTGACCCGCGACCTTTACGAGAAGATGCTCGACCTGCACCGCCGCGGCATGAACGGCCTGTGGGCGCGGCTTTTGAAAAACAACTTCGCCCCCCTCACCGTGGGGCAGTTCGACTACATCGTCGGCAATCCCCCCTGGGTGAATTGGGAGCACCTGCCGGATAAGTACCGGGATAGCATCAAGACTCTCTGGGGGCACTACGAAATCGCTGGCACCTTCAAAGGCGGGCGACCCCGGCTGGGCGCAGTAAAGGTAGACATCTCAGCCCTGATGACCTACACCGTGGTGGACGCGCTGCTCAAAGAGGGTGGGCGTTTAGGTTTCGTGGTCACCCAGAGCCTGTTCAAGACGGCTGGGGCGGGTTCGGGCTTCCGCCGGTTCCGCATCCCGAAGCCAAGCGGCGATGCGGTGCCTCTGCGGATGGTCCACGTGGACGACATGGTGAGCCTCAACCCCTTTGAGGGCGCCTCCAACCGCACGGCGGTGATGGTGCTGGAGAAGGGCAAGCCCACCAAATATCCGGTGCCCTACACCGTCTGGCGCAAGATCAAAGGCCATCGCTTCACCTACGAGAGCACGTTGGAAGAGGTGACCGCGGCCACCCGACGGCTCAACTTCCACGCCGAGCCGGTAGACCTACGTGACCCCACCTCCCCTTGGCTGACCGCCCGCCTCCAAGCGCTGCGCGCCGTGCGCAAGGTCCTGGGCCGTTCGGATTACCAGGCCCACGAGGGCGTCAACACCGGCGGTGCCAATGCCGTCTACTGGGTGGAGGTGGTGTTGAAGCGCCCCGACGGGCTGGTGGTGGTGCGCAACCTCACCGAAGGGGCTAAGGTCAAGGTGGACGAGGTGGTCGAGCCGATCGAGCCGGACCTGCTCTATCCGCTGCTGCGCGGGCGGGACGTGCAACGCTGGTATGCGGAGCCCTCGGCGTGGATGATCGTCCCTCAAGACCCTGAAGACCCCACACGGGCATATCCTGAAAAAAGGTTGCAGGCAGACTATCCGAGGACATATGGTTACCTAAAGCGGTTTGAGAAGGTTCTCCGGAGCCGCAGCGGATGGCGCCAGATCCTGTCCAAACGGGAGCGCGAGTTCTACGGCGTTATGGATATCGGCGACTACACCTTCGCGCCGTGGAAGGTGGTGTGGCGGGAAGTGTCGCATACCATTGACGCAGCAGTTGCTACGCTTCACAACGGCAAGCCTGTTGTGGCAGACCACACACTGATCACTATAGAGTGCTACCAAGAGGAAGAAGCGCATTATCTCTGCGGCGCTCTCAACAGTTCCTGTGCCCGATTATGTGTTCAAGCGTACATTGTTCTCCATCCTGACCCTCACATCCTCGAGCACATCCGCATCCCTCGCTACGATCCTACGGACGCAGTGCATCGGCGGCTTTCGGAGCTCTCGCAGGCGGCGCACGAGGCGGCGCAGCGGGGGGATACGGCGGAGGTGACCCGCCTGGAGGCCGAAATCGACCGGCAGGCGGCGCAGGTGTGGGGCCTCACCCAGGAGGAACTGCGCGAGATCCAGCGAAGCCTGCGCGAATGGGCCGAGTCCCCAGCGCCGAAGGAGGCAGAAGAATGAGGGCCTTACAGGACCTACGCCACATCCTCAAAACCATCGCCCAGGACGTGGAGGTGCTCCCCGCCGTCGGCGGCGCGGTGGAGGACCTGGAACACCCTGACTTTGAGGAACGCGAGGACCAGGCGCTCAACGAAGGGGAAAAGGTCTTTGAGACCATCTTCGAGCGCGATCCTGCGGCGTCTGCCCCGCGCCTCTACCGCCCCGTGCCGCCGGTGAGCCGCGCCGAACATCACCTCTTCCGCTATTTTCTCGACGGCTCCTTCCGCTCCTACTTTCTCGGCACGGTCCTGGAGAACGAGCGCGAGTCGCCGGTGCACTATGCTCAGATCGGCGTCTGCGTGCTAACGCGCAAGGACGACGGCTCGGTGCGGCGCGAGATGCTGCGGGTGGATAACGTTCTGCTGGCGGGCAAGCAGCGCCTCTCCGAAACTCTCTGGGCGAAACTCGAAAGGCTTGCCCGCAATTCGGCCATCAAACTGGTGGACCTGACCGAAAAGGATATTATCAGCGGTGTACTATCGGATTTTGATTTGCGCAATAAAGCAGGAGGCAAGATTCGTTATACGATGCGGACTCTGGAAGCCGAGATGATCGCCGCTATCCTGCCGAGGCTTGCCGCCGAACGGAGGATGATTTTGGATGGTTCACTGCTCTTTAATCCCATACTTACCCAACTGAGCGGTAGTGACTGCGGTCAATTGGTGATAGGGGTTTCCAAGAATTTCCGCAAAGACCCGCAGTTCGTCTTCGGCAGGGGACCGCGCGCCGAGCGCCGTTCGGTGTACAAACTGCTGGCCGACTTGCAGGCCGAGCATCGCACGGCCGCCTTTAGCGCGCGAGGGGGCAAAGTGGTCTTCTGGTATGTCCGCCTGCGCGAGCAGACGCACCTGGACTACCCGCTGATGGGCGTCGTCAAGGTCGAACTGGCGAATCCGTCCCAGGAGCCTGTGCCCTCGGATCTGATTGACGAGATTTCGCGCGCCCTGACGGCGGAGCGCAGCGTCACGCCCCATGGGCAAGACCGCCGCTGGCACGCGCATTTATATCCCATCTTCCTCGCCGAGCGAGCGGTAAAGGAAAGCCTTCTCTCGCGCGAGGCCGTGCAGCAATTTCTCAAGTGGAGGTGACTATGTCTGACGAACGCCCCGTGATCGGCCTTTCATCGGCCACGGCAAATCAACCCAACTCGTCCAACGAGTTCTCCTTCTGGCTGGCGCCTGAGGTCATTGTCAACCCGTTCGACATCGTGGAGGCCGAACAGGTTGCCCCGGAAGGGACCAGCCGCACCTTCGGCATCGTGAACACCCTTGAGCACAGCACCGATGCGCCGACGCATCTTTCTAACTTTATCTCCAACGACTTTGGGCAGGTCGCAGGCGAGCCGAATACCGTGCGGCAGGGCACGACGGTCGCCTATGTGGCCGTTCTCTCCAATGACCGGGACATCTATATGCCGGTGATGAACGACCGGGCCGTGCGCTTTGCCGACGAGGCGGGCATTCACACGGCGTTGGGAATTGACCAGGTGCCGGAACGTTACCGCGTGCCGGCGGGGCTGATTCAAATGTCCAACGGGACGTGCGCTGTGGTGTACCTGGACAGCCGCTACATCCTCGGGCCCGAAGGGGCGCACGTCAACATCACGGGCATTTCAGGGCTGGCGACCAAGACCTCTTATGCGATCTTTCTCATCCAGTCCATCCTGCAAAAGGTGGAGAACCGCAACCGCATCGGCGTCATCATCCTGAACGTCAAGCACGGCGACCTGCTCACCATCGACCAGCCGCCGCGAAGGGGCCTATCCCCTGAACAGCATGAACTGTGGGAAAGGCTCGGCCTCACGCCCCAGCCGTTCAGCAACGTGCGCTACCTGTTGCCCCACGGCAAAGATACCCCCACGACCGGGCGACCGAACAGTTTCCGCATCCCGGAGCGCAACTGGTCTCTCTACGCCTACTCCCTGGAGGACACCTACAACAAACTGGACCTGCTCCTTTCCAACATCCCCGACCCGTGGGACACCGTGGGCGCGCTGATCGGTGAGATCACCCAGGGGCTATCCGATCCCCGCACAGGACAGTGGGGGCCGACCGGCAAGTGGAAAGGGGTGAGGGATTGGGACAGCCTGCTGAACGGTGAGCCGCTGGTCAAGGAGGGGCAGGCCCAGTCGGTGGGCGATGTGCGCGCCGTATCCGTGGGGCGCTTTCGCCGGCTGCTCCGGCGCATCGTGCAGACCCGTCAGACGGGGATTTTCGTCTCCCGGCGCGATCGCCACACCAAGAGTCTGAGCGAAGAGATCGCCAAAATCCGCGGCGGGGAGACGATTGTCGTGGACATCGCGCGCCTTGCCGACGACGAACAGACGCTGGTCTTTGGCGATATCCTGCGCACCATCTATGCCCTCTACGCCGAGGAGGGGAGTGAACGCGAGGACCTGCCGGAGAAGGTCATCATCTTTGTGGACGAACTGAACAAATACGCGCCGGTGCGCGAAAAGGCGTCGCCCATCATCGAGCAGGTGTTGGACATCGCCGAGCGCGGGCGTTCGTTGGGTGTAGTGCTCTTGGGTGCGGAGCAGTTTATGAGCGCGGTGCACGAGCGGGTTGTGGGCAACTGCTCGACGACTGTCATCGGCCGCAGCGGCTCGGCCGAACTCTCGTCGCCTGTATATCGCGCTCTCGATCCTGCGGTCAAGGCCAACGTCTCCCGCTTGCAAAAAGGCGAACTGGTGATCAGCCACGCCACCTTCCGCCAGCCGGTGAAGATTCGCTTCCCCAGGCCAGCGTATTTGCAGGAGGATGTGGAGTGAGAGCACGCGCAGGAGCGGGTTTGAGGGAGATGCGCCCAACTCGCACTGACTGCCGGCGTCTCGGTTCGCCCGGCGTCGTTGAGCAGGGGTTGTTGGGAGTTGACCCCATCGGCGAAAACCCGCCCGCCTCCACTGGGGCGGGCGGGTTTTCGCCGCACCGCAGGTGATGACGTCGGCATTATGGTAGAAGTCCCCTCCGCCGCGCTGATGGCCGACCGGCTGGCCGAAGAAGTGGACTTCTTCTCCATCGGCACTAACGACCTGAGCCAGTCCGTGATGGCTGCCGACCGGACTCACGCGGCCGTCGCACCGCTGGCGGACGCGCTCCACCCCGCCGTCCTGCGGCTCGGGCGGGACGTCATCGTCGTGGCTCACGCGTGCGGGAAGTGGGTCTCCCTCTGCGGCGAACTGGCCGGAGACCCCGCCGCCATCCCGATTCTGCTGGGATTAGGCCCGGATGAATTCAGCATGAGCCCGACCGCCATCCCGCAGGCCAAACGGTTGATCCGCTCACTGACAAGAGAAGAGGCCGATCAGATTGCCCGGGCTGCGCTGCAGCAGGAGAGCGCCGAGGCCGTGCGGGCACTGATACAGTAACGCCGCGCCGGTCACTTGACTTTTCCTGCGGCTTCACTACAATGGAGAACAGAACCATGCGAAGTCCTCCGCGACTTCGTCGTTGGCGCTCTACCATTCGTCTCCACAACATCAGAGGAGGTGACCCGTGTATCCCAAACTCTTTATCCCCGGACCGACCCATGTACGCAAGGAGATTCTAGAAGCGCAAACGGTGCCGATGATCGGTCACCGGGCTCCAGAATACTCCAAACTCCAGTTGGAAGTGACCCCGAAACTCCAGCAACTCCTCTACACTCAGCAGCGCGTCTACCTCTATGCCTCTTCTTCCACTGGGGTCATGGAAGGCTCCATCCGGCAGGCCTCTACCGGCAAACCTATCCTCTTCACCGTCTGCGGCGCCTTCTCCCAGCGCTGGTATGAGATCGGCCTGCAGAACGGTATCCCCTCCGAAAAACTGGAAGTCCCCCTGGGACAGGGAATTCCCCCGGAGATGGTGGACGAGGCCCTCTCCAAAGGAGACTACGACGCCATCACCCTCACGATGAACGAGACGGCGACCGGCGTGATGAACCCGGTCGGGGAGATCGCTGCTCTGGTGCGCCAGAAGTATCCGGACGTGCTGATCCTGGTGGACGCGGTCAGTTGTATGGCCGGGGTGAAGATTGAGTTTGACGCCTGGGGGTTGGACGTCTGCTTTGCGGGCGTGCAGAAGTGCTTCGCCCTGCCGCCGGGCCTGACCGTCTGCGCCGTCAGCGACCGGGCGCGAGAGCGGGCCAAACAGGTCAAGTACCCCGGCCACTATTTCGCCTACGCTCAGATGGACAAGCGGTACGACAAGGGCCAGACGCCCGCCACCCCCGCCATTAGCCTCATCCAGGCGCTGAACAAGCAGATGGACGACATCCTGGCCGAGGGGTTGGAGAACCGCTGGCAACGCCACCTGGAGATGGCCTCCATCGTGCAGGACTGGGCCCGCCAGTACTTTGCCCTCTTTGCCGACGAACGCTTCCTCTCCCCCACCGTCACCAACATCACCAACACCCGGGGGATCAGCGTGGAGGGTCTGAACCAGGAACTGCGCAAGCGGGGCGCCATCATCTCCAACGGCTACGGCGACCTGAAAGAGAAGTGCTTCCGCATCGCGCACATGGGCGACCTGACGGTGGAGGACATCCGCTGGCTGCTGGAGCAGATTAACGATATTCTCGGGCTGTAAAGAAGCAGGAAGCAGGAAGCAGGAAGCAGGAAGCAGGAAGCAGGAAGCAGGAGGCAGGAGGCAGGAGGCAGGAGGCAGGAGGCAGGAGGCAGGAGGCAGGAAGCAGGAGGCAGGAGGCAGGAGGCAGGAAGCAGGAGGCAGGAGGCAGGAAGCAGGAGGCAGGAGGCAGGAGGCAGGAGGCAGGA
>ERZ1685331.200-NODE-200-length-11761-cov-19.247053_pt1 | contig 11761 bp, 10 predicted proteins | sample MGYA00580194_ERZ1685331 | MGnify/ENA primary metagenome ERZ1685331 (study PRJEB41501, sample SAMN08275520) | hot springs metagenome | biome: alkaline hot spring; material: microbial mat | place: Russia: Ush-Beldyr | collected 2015-07 | depth 0.5 m m ...
ATCCAGGGGTTTTGCGGCAGCCTTCGGCCGCCGCAAAACCCCTCTTCCTCCCCTCGTCTGGCCTTCAGCCAGGAGAGGGGAGGGGCCGGGGGAGGGGTGAGGAATGAGCCCGCAATCCTACTTCCTGAAAAAAACCTACACTTGTGAGGAGAGGGGAGGGGGGCCGAGGGAAGGGGAGGTCCCCCGGTAAACAAATACCCGTGGGGTTTTGCGATAGTGGCCAAAGGCCACTACCGTGAAAGCCCGCTCTCTTTCCTGAAGTTCAGATCGGATGCTGAAGAGGGCAACCCGACCAGTGATATGGGACGAGAGGCTCGCCTGTATTCATCGGTGAAGGAGGCAGGATGCTGAGCAAGGAAGAGCGAGAGAGGTTCGCGCGGCAACTGGTCCTAGAAGGAATCGGGGAGGCCGGACAGGAGCGCCTGAAAGCGGCGCGGGTGCTGGTTGTCGGCGTGGGAGGGTTGGGATCACCTGCTGCTCTCTATCTGGCAGCGGCGGGCGTCGGCATCCTGGGCATTGTGGATTCCGACACCGTCTCTCTCTCCAACCTCAACCGGCAAATCCTCCACACCACTGCCGATCTGGGCCAGCTCAAAACGGAATCGGCGGCACGGCGGTTGACAACCCTGAATCCGGCCCTGAAGGTGGTCCCTTACGCGGAGCGTTTGACGCCCCAACGGGCTGCCGAACTCGCAGCAGCTTATGATCTGGTGGTGGAGTGCTCGGATAACTTTGAGACCAAATTTCTGGTCAACGCTGCCTGTGTGGAGACAGGCACGCCTCTGGTCTGGGCATCGGTGCTGGCATGGGAAGGGCAGATGTCGGTCGTGATGCCGGGGCAGGGGCCATGCTATCGCTGCCTCTTTCCCCCATCCGTCCGCCTGGAGAGAGTGCCGACAGCCCGGGAGGTCGGCATTCTGGGCGGTGTCGCCGGGACTTTTGGAGCGCTGGAGGCAGTGGAGGCGGTCAAGGTCCTCCTGAATATTGGCCACCCGCTGATTGGCCGATTGCTGGTATGGGATGGCTGGAGGGGGACTTTTGACGAGGTGGCCTTCGCACCTCAGCCAGGCTGTCCCGTGTGCGGGGGAAACTCTATCTGAGGGCCTGCCCACTTGCCTTTAATTGAATTGTATGGTAATCTATGGAAAGTGAAGTTTTTATAAGCCACTTTCCTGCCACCCGATGGCGGGCAGGAAAACCTGGCCCTGAGAAGGGGGAGCCCATGCTCAACAAACTACTGAACCTCTATAATACCCGTAAAACGACCCTGGCCTTTGCGATCGGTGCCGTTCTCGGCCTGGCAGTGGGTCTCCTCTTTGCCTGGGTCATCTGGCCCACGTCCTACTATAACGCCACGCCGGCTATGCTCCGCCAGGACTTCCGGGATGATTACCTGGCGTGGGTTGCCCGGGAATACGCCCAGAACCGAGACCTTCAACAGGCTCAGACCCGGCTGGGCCTGGCGTATTGGAAGAAAGAGCCGGTTGCCGTGCTGGAGGACCTGGCGCAACGGCGCGGCGGGGCAGATGGGCAGAACCTTCAGGCACTGGCCCAGGCCCTGAAAGAAGCGCCAGCCCCTACGCCGTCCGGCCCCACCGCCCTGCAGTGGGCTCGCCCCCTCTTACAGATTTGCGGCATCGGGTTGCTGACAGCTGCGCTGGCAGTGCTCCTGTACGTCGTCCTTTCCCGCCTCCGCCGCCCCCGGGCCCGCCCCGTCTCCGAACGGGCCGCCGCCTACCGGCGGGTGGAGCCGACCCGTTGGGAGGAGGAGGCCCCTCCAGCCCTCCAGTTCCACACCACCTATGTCCTGGGCGACGACCATTATGACCCCTCGTTCAGTATTGAACGGGGCGCGGATTTCCTGGGGGAGTGCGGGGTGGGCATTTCGGAGGCCATCGGTGTGGGCGACCCGAAGAAAGTGACCGCGCTGGAGGTGTGGATGTTTGATAAAAGCGACATCCGCACCGTGACCAAAGTCCTGGCCAGCGGGTTTGCCTACCGGGACCCGGTACTGCAGGCCAAACTGGCGGCGAAAGGGGAAATTGTCCTGGCCAAGCCGGGCGCCGATGTCATCCTGGAGACAACCACTCTGATCCTGCGGGCGCGGGTAGTCAATATGGAATACGGAGTTGGGCAACTCCCCCCGGAGAGTTTCTTCCAACGCATCTCTCTGGAATTGGGCGTTTGGTTCAAGGAGGGAGGAGAGGAGAGTCCTCTGCCCGGCGAATTCGTTTTCCCGCCAACACTCTGACAAACGTGAAAGGCACAGAAAGATTCTGAGTTCCTGGGAATTTGGGAGCAACCAGATGGATTGCTCCGGAAAAAAAGGAACGTGCTCGGCGCTTCCCGAAGTGTCGGGCACGTTTCCTTATATATTTTTTGGCGTAACTGCTGGCAATCGGCAGCAAGCCATCAGGGCGCCCTCTTGATCAGCAATGGGCGTTCAGCGATCAGCGATATGCGATACGCGATATGCGATATGCGATACGCGATATGCGCGCTGCGCCTATTTTTCCATCTGCTCTACGGCTCCTTTGCCTGGACGTATGATGCCATCGCCTGGGTGGTCTCTCGGGGGAAGTGGAAGGCATGGGGCGCGGCGGCCCTCCCCTTGATCCCCGGCGGGCCCGTGCTGGAACTGGCCCATGGCCCGGGCCATCTCCTCCTGCGGATGGCCTGCCAGGGACTCCGACCGGTGGGCCTGGACCTCTCCCCGCAGATGGGCGCGCTGGCCCGTCGTCGCCTCCGCCGGGCCGGCCTCTCCCCCCGACTGGTGCGGGCGCGGGCCCAGTGCCTTCCCTTCCCCGACGGCATCTTCCGGGCCGTCGTCTCCACCTTCCCCACAGAGTTCATCCTGGACCCCGCCACCGCGCAGGAGGCCGCGCGCGTGCTCACTTCGGAGGGAGTGGTCGTTGTGGTGCCCGTCGCCGTTCCCGGCGGACGAGATTTCCTGGCCCGGGCCCTCCGTCTCCTCTACCGCATCACCGGGCAGGACCGGTTCCCGCCCGGAGACCCCTTCTCGGCCTGGCGGGATGCCGGATTTTCCCTCCACGCCGAGTGGCAGCCAGTGGGCCCCGACGCCGTCCTACTCGTCCGGGGGACCCGTCCCTGAGTCCCGTTTCACTCTTCACGTTTCCCGCCTCACCCCATCATCTCCCCCACCTCCCGCAGGGTCCGCACCACATCCTTCGGCAGCGTCGGCGGCTTCTTCCCCACCGCGTAGCAGCCCCAGACCAGTTGGGCCGTCCGCTCCACCACCTCCAGGATGTTGCACGCCCGCCGCAGGCTCGTCGCTGCTACCACCACCCCGTGGTTTTGGAGCAGGCAGACGGGGTTCCGGCCCATTGCCCTCACCACGGCCTCTGCCAGTTCCTTCGTCCCCGGCATGATGAACGGGACCACCGGCACCTCCCGCAGGAAGGCAGCCTCGGTGGTGATGGGCAGGAAGGGGAGCCCGCTTAAGGCCAGAATCGTCGCGTAGGGCGCGTGGGCATGGACCACTGCCCGCACCTCCGGGCGCGCCCGGTAGATGGCGGTGTGCATCGGCCACTCGGACGACGGCGCCGGGACGCCCTCGTCCAGGACGTTCCCCGCCAGGTCTATCCGCACCATCAGTTCGGGCCGCAGGTCGCCCTTATAGAGTTGACTGGGGGTGATCCAACACTCCTCCCGGCCCTCCATCCGGACGCTCACATTCCCGCCAGTGGCGGTGATGAGCCCTAACTGATAAAGTTCGTTGATCGCCCGGACCATCTCCACGCGCGGGTCCTCTCCCGTCGGTATAAGCGCAGGCGCCGCGGGCCGGGCCACCGTCGGGGCTGGCGCGGCCGCCAGGGCGGAAAAGTCCACCCCGCCGACCTCCTCCCGCGCCGCCGTGTAGAGGCGGATCAGGTCACCCTGGACCCGCTGGACGCCCATCGCAATCCGGACGTCCCCGCTGAAGGAGAGTTTGCCGCTCATCGCCGCCTTCTGCCCGCTGATGCGGCCTGTCAGGATGTCGTCCAGCACCGGCGCCGTCGCCTTCATGCGGACCTCTGCCGGTGTGGGCGACGGACCCAATCCCGCCATCACCTCCCCGTCCTGGAAGCCGATGTAGAACTCCAGCCCCAGGTCGGTTATTGTGTAGTGGGTCATAACCCGCCGTTTCGCGGCGAAGGCCCGCAGCGCCGGATCGGCGACGGCCTTCTCGCAGAACCGGCGCAAGAGTTCTTCAACTGTATTGCGTATTGCGTGTTCCGTGCTCCCTGCGACCTGCTCCCTGCGTCCTGCGACCTGCTCCGTGCGCCGTGCCATCTGCAAGTCCACAATCGCTGGTCCAGGGCGATCCGCTATGCTCTCCAGTACCCGCTCGTCCAATTCCCGGCGCGGGCCCGTCCAGGAGAAGCCTTCCAGGGTCTGCGGGTTCAGGACATGGCGCGGCCGCTCCCCCGCCAGCATCCGCCGCAGGTCCTCCACAATCATGCGGCCCTGGTGAGCGGCCACCTCCTCCGTGTTCCCTCCGATGTGCGGCGTGGCGATGACGTTGGGGAATGGGAGCAGCGGATGGTCCGAGGCAGGCGGCTCCACAGAGAAGACATCCACCGCCGCCCCCGCCAAATGGCCGCTCCGCAGCGCCTCCACCAGCCCCTCCTCGTCCACCAGCGCAGCGCGGGCGGTGTTGACCAGAAACGCCCCCCGCTTCATCCGGGCCAGCGCCTCCCGCCCGATGAGCCCACGCGTCTCGGCGGTGACCGGCGCATGCAGGCTGACAAAGTCGCTCTGGGCCAGCAAGTCCTCCAGGGAGACCAGTTCTGCGTCGTACCGCGCGGCCTCCTCCGGGCAGACGTGCGGGTCGTAGGCCAGCAGCCGGACCCCGAAGGGGATCAACCGCCGGGCGACCCTCCGCCCGACGGCGCCCAGTCCGACCAATCCCACCGTCTTCCCCCAGAGTTCCCGACCCAAGAAGGTCTGGTACGCCTGCCCCATACGGCCCATATCTTCAGCTTCGCCGCCCGGCCGACGCAGGAATTCATTGGCGGGGACCAATTGGCGCGCCAGCGCCAGCATAAAGGCCACCGTCAGGTCGGCGACGGCATCGGCATTGCGGCCCGGCGTGTTGAGGACAGGAACCCCCAACGCACTGCAGGCCTCCACGTCCACATTCACCACTTGCCCCCGGCAGGAGGCAACAACCCGCAGGTCGGGCAACTGCCGCAGCGCCTCCAGGTCCACGATGTCCACCTCGGTGATGAAGACGTGGACCCCCTGCAGGGCTTCCACCAGCTCATCGCCGGTCAGAATCCGCAGCCCTTCCCGATAACTGGCGTACGCTACTTCTCCCAAACGGCGCAGTTCGGCCAGACTCCCCTCGTCCATCTGCGCGGTGACCAGAATCTTCGGGCGGAAGGCGATCGGAATGGGCCGGGCGGCCCCTGCGCTGGCGTACTCCAGCATCCGGGCGGCGGCCCGGTCGTGACCTTCTGCCAGGGTCGCCCGCAGGTCCTGCCATTCCACATAGAGGCTCTCGTATGCCCGGGCGTTCTCCTCGTTCGGGTGGACGGTGCGGACACGGGCCAAATGCTCCGCTCCCTCCGCGAGATCGGCGAAGAGTCCGGCGCCGACCCCGGCGCAGATGGCCGCGCCCAGAGCCGTCCCCTCCGGGATTTCGGAGACCCGGACGGGTGCCCCCAGGACGTCGGCGACCAATTGGGCCCAGAAGGGGCTGCGGTTGAGGCCCCCGGTCATCCCGTAGCGGGGGCTGTCGGCCTGCGGCAGGCTAACAGCCTGCGCTACAACCGCCGCGACCTGCTCCGCGTTGGCCCGCAGGACAAAGGCCAGCCCCTCCAGGACGGCGCGACAGAGGTCGGCCCGGCGGGAGGAGCCGTCGCCACCCAGGAAAGAGGAGAGGGTGAGGCTGCCGACAGGGAACGCCAGCGCGCGGGCGTTGAAGACCTGCCCGCCGAAAGTGGAGAGGAGGCCGCCAGCGCCGGGCCGGGCCTTGGCGGCCTCCCCGATCAGCCGGGCCGCCGGGCGGGGCGAATCCGGAAAGAGCAGCTCCGCCAGCCAGTCCAGCGCGTCCCCCAGCGGGCCGCCGTTGCTCTCCACGACCCAGCGGTCGGGCATCAGATGTGGCCGGGTCCAAAGGCGGCCCTCCGGGTCCAGCACGGGGCTATCGGCAACGCCCTGGACGGGCCCCGTCGTCCCGGCGACGATGCCCACGTCGCCCGGCCCCACGGCACCTATGGCCAGGAGCGCACACTGGGTATCCGCCCCCCCAACGGCCACCGGAATCCCCGACGCCAGCCCCAGGTCGGCGGCGGCGGAGGGGATGAGGTGGCCCAGGAGCGTCCCCGCCGGGCGGACGGGCGGCAGGAGCGACGCCGGAAGCCCCAGTTCCGCCAGCCAGTTCGTCATCCACTCCCGGCGGACGACGTCAAAGAGCATGCTCTCCCCAGCGTGGGAGGGATCGGTCGCGACCTTGCCGCAGAGGCGGTAGGCGATCCAGTCGCCGACGGTGAGCGCCACCGCGTCCTCCAGCCACTCCGGGTGGTGCCGGGCCAGCCAGGCCAGGCGCGGGGCCAGAAACATCGGTGCGGGCCAGCAGCCGGTGCGGCCGCAGATGCGCGCGCCTGGCCCGGCGGCCATCTCCATCCCTTCAGCGGCCGCGCGCGCATCCCGGTTGGGGACGGCGAAGAGAACCCCTCCACCCCGCACCAGCACCAGACTGTGGCGCATAGAGGCGGCAGCGATTCCGGCGACGTCGGCGGGCGCGGCGCCGGCACGCGCCAGCGCCTCCCGGACCGCCTCCGCCAGGAGGACCCAGTTGCGATCCGTGTCAAAATCATACGCCCAGCCACCCTCGGCGGTGGGCGGATGTTCCCATCGGCAGACGGCAACCGTCGTTCGCCTACTCTCCCTATCCACCAGTAGGGCCCGTACGGAGCCGCTGCCGGCATCCAGACCGAGCAGATATTGAGCCATATCATCCTCCGCCTCATCGGATCACGGTCGTCCCAAAAGTGCGCGCCTCCCGCAACGATTATACTGTGAAGCCCGTGGGGCGCAAAAGAGACACCCGATGAGGTTGGGCATCAGTACTTTAGAGGTGACTGGCACGCTCTATGCCCTTATTCGCGAGTCCCTGTCCCGAGTGGGCGTCCGAACTTCAGCACCCGGCCTTGACAAACCCCCTATCCGGGCATAAAATTAAAGAAGGGGTGATAGATGTTCCTGGAAGAGTTACTTCGTGCGCCGGATTTCGGATCCGCCGTCGGGAATTTGGCCCGCCCCTTTCGGGAACGATGGGGATTGCCGGAGGTCCACCAGTTGGGCCTGGTGGTGCCGGATGTGGAAAACGCGGCCGATGCGCTGGCCCAGCGGAACATCGGCCCCTTTTTCATCGCCGTCGGCGCCCCGCGGCTCTGGCGGGAGCGCGGTCAGGAGCGAAAGGTGGGGGGAAAGATGGCCCTGGCCCGCTATCGGGGCGTGGAACTGGAACTGCTGGAGCCGCTGGAGGGCTCCGACTTCTACACCGGGAGCGTGGACCCCGAGGGGCGCCCCGTCCTCCACCACATCGGCTTTTTCGTGGAGGACGTGGACCGTTGGGCGGAGCAGCTGGCCCAGGCCGGATATCCCATCTGGGTGCGGGGGCGGCTGGGCCTGGGCCCCCTGCGGACTGACTTTGCCTATATGGACACCGTCGGGGAGGCCGGGGTCATTGTGGAATTCATCCGCTGGCAGATTTTCGGCGTCCGCTTCGTCCCCCCGGGCCCCGTCCTGAGGGCAGTCGGCGGCCTGGAGCGACGGCTGGGCTTCCGGCTGAGGGCGTAAACCCCGCAACGGCGTCCGCAATACGGATATGGAATACAGAGATTACTACAAAATTCTCGGCGTTGACCACAACGCGACGCAGGATGAAATCAAGAAGGCCTACCGCAAACTGGCCCGGCAGTATCATCCGGATATGAATCCGGGCGATAAGGCCGCGGAGGAGCGCTTCAAGGAGATCAACGAGGCCTATGAGGTCCTCTCCGACCCGGAGAAGCGCCGCCGTTACGACCAGTTCGGCGCCGATTGGAGCCGCTGGCAGGCGCGCGGTGGCCCCGGCGGGTTTGAGGACTTTGCCCGTCAGTGGTTCGGGCAGGCCGGGCCGCACGTCCAGTACGTGGACCTGGACGAACTCTTCGGGCAGGCAGGCGGCCTGGGGGACCTCTTTGAGTTTCTCTTCGGCGCGCCGCGCGCCCGGCCGCGCACCGGCACCCGCCGCACCGCCACCCCGAAGGGCCAGGATGTGGAGATGCCGGTGGAGATCACGCTGGAGGAGGCCTTCCGCGGCACCACCCGCCAGGTGGAGCGGGCCGACAGGCGCGTCGTCACGGTCAAAATCCCGCCCGGGGCCCGCACCGGCTCCCGCATCCGCTTCGCCGGGCTGGGCCAGCCCGGCCTCTTCGGTGGCCCCCCAGGCGACCTCTATCTGACGGTCACCGTCCAGCCCCACCCCCTCTTCCGAGTGGAGGGGAACGACCTCTGGCAGGACCTCCCCGTGGACCTCTACACCGCGGTCCTGGGCGGCGAGGTATCCGTGGAGACGCTGGACGGGACCGTGATGCTGAAAATCCCGCCCGGCACCAGCAGCGGGACCAAGTTTCGCCTGCGCGGGAAGGGGATGCCGAAACCGGGAAACGCCGAACGTCGGGGCGACCTCTACGTCGTCGTTCAGGTCCAGGTCCCTCAGCGGCTGAGCCCGCGGGAGCGGGAACTCTTTGAGGAACTGGCCCGCCTGCACCGGGGCGCCCAGAGGTAAACCGCTTGCCGGGAAGCGATGATTTTTGAGTACTTTCCGGAAACGGACATGCTGGATGTCCGATGGACCAACGGGGCCAGCGCCGAGTCGGAGGAAATCGCCCCGGGTGTTGTCCTGGATTTTGACGCAGCGAATCATCTGATCGGAATTGAAATGGAGGACGCCTTCAGCCGGTTGAACCTCTCCCGGCTGAAACTTCGGGCTGTCCCGGTCGCTCAACTGATTGTGACGGAAAGAACCCCCGCTACCATACAGTCTGCCAGGGTTCGTTGGGGAGACTCTTTCACCAAACCTTCAAATTGTCTTCGCCCTATCTTCACAATCCTATGGTAATGTTACCGGCGACACCGCTATAGAAGCCGTCTCCCTCCGCAAATACAGGCCAAAGGTGAAAATATGCACCCTGTAACCCGCGTTCTGCGACGTGCGACGTGCGATATGCGACGTATGCCCCGCCTCCTGCGCCTCTGGCTGGGAGTGAGCCTCCTGCTTCTAGCGGCTCTAGCCTGCGCGTTTCCCCTGCCCACGCTGACGCTCCCGTCGCTGGAGAATACCCCGGCCCGCGCGCCGGAGACGGTGGTCGTCGTCGCCACACCTACCCCGCTGCCGGAGGCCATAGTCGCCGAAGCGACCGCCGAAGACCTCCTGCTGGTCAACCTCTACGCGCGGGTCAACCCGGGCGTCGTCAACATTGACGTTGCGGCGGGGACAGGCGACGAGGCCAGCATCTTCGGGAGCGGCTCCGGCTTTCTCATAGACACTGAGGGGCACATCGTCACCAACCACCACGTCGTGGAAGGGGCCGATACTATCTGGGTCACCTTCAGCGACGGGAGCCTGCGGGAGGCAAAAGTGCTGGGCACCGACCCCTTCTCCGACCTGGCGGTCCTGCTGGTGGAGGACCTCCCGCCGGGCGCGGTCCCGCTGGAAATGGGGGACTCGGACACGCTGCAGGTGGGACAGCGGGTAATTGCCATCGGCAACCCCTTCGGCCTCCAGGGGACAATGACAGTGGGGGTGGTCAGCGCGCTGGGGCGGGTGCTGCCCACCGTCACCACGGCTGCTGGCGGCTCCTTCTCCAACCCCGAAATCATCCAGACCGACGCCCCCATCAACCCCGGCAACTCTGGCGGCCCCCTGCTGGATTCACAGGGCCGGGTGGTGGGGGTGAATACCGCCATCCGCACCACCACTGGGGGGAATATGGGCGTCGGCTTCGCCGTGCCCGTGAACACCGTCAAGCGCATCGTCCCCCGCCTCATCGCCGAAGGGACATACCGCTACCCCTACCTGGGCATCGTCTCCGATAACCGCTTCACCCTGGCCCAACTGGCCTCGGTGCTGGATCTGCCCGTTCACTACGGCGTCCTGATCGCCTCGGTGGAGCCGGGCACTCCGGCAGATCGGGCCGGCCTGCGTGGCAGCACCCAGACCGTCCGCGCGCTGGGGACGACGATCCGCGTGGGCGGCGACATCATCATCGCCATTGACGGCCATCCGATAGAGGACTTCAACAGCCTCATCGCCTACCTGGTCCGGGAGACCGAGGTGGGCCAGGTGGTCACTCTGACCATTGTGCGGGACGGGAAGCAGATGGACATCTCCGTCCGGCTGGGGGAGCGCCCGCGCTGACTCTTCCCTGCGGTGGACGCGCAGAGCGCGGAGACCAAGAAGGATTCCGATCCGCAACGGCTTTCCCCTCACCCGGAGGGGATGCTTTCCACCTACCCCAACCTAAATGGGAGGACTCCAATGATAGACAGAACCGAACTGCGAAATCTGGCCCAATTTCAGGCCGGCAGCTCCATCCTGAGCGTCTATCTGGATGTGGACCCGACCCGGCATACCAGCGAGGAATATCTGCTTTCCCTGCGGAATATGCTGAAGCAGGCGGAGGGCCAGGCGGCACCGGAGGACATCCAGGCTGTACAGCGGTATTTTGAGCACGAATACGACTGGTCGGGCCGGGGGGTGGCGGTCTTCTCCGGCGCGGCAGCGGATTTCTGGCGCGTCTACATTCTGCCCCTGCCGGTGGCCTCTGGGGTGACCGTCGCCCGTCGGCCCTACATCTCCCCCCTGGCGGCCCTGCTGGATACCTACGAGCGCTACGCGGTGGCGGTGGTGAACCGGGAGGGGGTCAGGGTACTGCTTTTCCATCTGGGCGAACCGATTCACGAGGAGGTTTTTGAAGGGGAGGAAGTCAAGAAACTGAAGCGGGGCCGGGGCTCCTCCGGCGGGGCGGAGCGCCGGGGCGGGGCGCCCTCCGGCAGTCGTCATATGGAAGAGGTGGCGATGCGCAACCTCCGCCAGGCCGCGCGGGTCGTGGAGCAGTTCTGGCGCCAGCACAACCCCCGACGGCTCATCCTGGCCGGTGCCGAACCCACGGTCTCCCAATTCCGCGACCTCCTGCCGAAGGCCCTGCAGGAAGTCGTGGTGGGCACCATGAGCGTGGATCCAGGGGATACGGACCGCGCGCTGCGGGAGCGCTCCCTCCAGATTCTCCGCCGGGTGGAGAAAGAGCGGGAGGCCGCGATGGTGGAGACGGTGGTCACGGCGGCGGCGAAGGGGAAGGACGGCGTCGTGGGGCTGGACGAGACCCTCAGCGCCGCCCACGAGGGCCGCATCCGCACCCTGGTTGTCCTGCGGGATTTCCACGCTCCCGGCTACCGTTGTACCTCCTGCGGCTACCTGACGGCGCAGAATCCGGGCGCCTGCCCCTTCTGTGGCGGCACGTTTGCCGAAATCCCCGACGCCGCCGAGGCGGTGGTCACCAAAGTGGTGGAGGACGGAGGGGAGATAGAGGTGGTGGACCATCATCCGGTACTGGAGCGGGCTGGCATCGGGGCGCTGCTGCGGTATTAGGGTCAGTTTTTCCCAGAGGCGGGGAAGGGCCGACTCTGGCCCTCACCCCTCCCCCTGCCCCCCTCACAGGGGTAGGTTTTTCGGCAGGGGATCCGCCGCCCTCTTTGCCCCACGGGG
>ERZ1685331.201-NODE-201-length-11703-cov-20.977507_pt1 | contig 11703 bp, 10 predicted proteins | sample MGYA00580194_ERZ1685331 | MGnify/ENA primary metagenome ERZ1685331 (study PRJEB41501, sample SAMN08275520) | hot springs metagenome | biome: alkaline hot spring; material: microbial mat | place: Russia: Ush-Beldyr | collected 2015-07 | depth 0.5 m m ...
GTTCTCAGTTCCCGGTTCTCAGTTCTCAGTTCTCAATTCTCAGTTCTCAGTTCTCGGTTCTCAGTTCTCGGTTCTCAGTTCCCGGTTCTCAGTTCCCGGTTCTCAGTTCTCAGTTCTCAATTCTCAGTTCTCAGTTCTCAGTTCTCAATTCTCAGTTCTCAGTTCTCAATTCTCAGTTCTCAGTTCTCGGTTCTCGGTTCCCGGTTCTTGATGCTCGGCTCTCGGTTCAATGTTGCTGATCATTCGCACAACACGACATCGCTATATCGTGCGACGTGAAGACGTGGTGATGCTCCGCGCCTTCAACCGACGCACCGCTGGCGATCAGGCGGAGGATGAGGATCAAGCCTCGCTCACAGTCGAGTTGGGACCGTTTCTCGATCCTGCTGATGTCAGCGAGATGCAGCGGCGACATGCTCTGATCGTTCCTCTGCGGCGACGCACCATTGCGCTCCTTGTCGATGCAGTGGATAACCTGGTTGATCACGCAGTCGTTCAGCCGCTGCCGCGGTTGTTGCGCGAGCGTTTGCGTGAACCCTGGGCGACCGGCGTGCTCATGATTGATGAGCATCCCGTCGTGCAACTCGATGCACGAGCGATTGCGCGCAGCATTCTGCTGAGGAGAACACGTGATACAGAACAGAAGTGAGCAGCGTATGGAACAGGTCTCGAATCGCCAGACGTTTGCCAGTGTCATTACCAACCCGCAGAGCCAGGACGAAGACCGCGCCCGGGTGCTGACGCATTTGACAATGGTTTTCGGCGGCGTTGTTGGCGTTGGGTGCGTGCTGGTGATCGTTCTCGCGCTGATCGGCATCATGCCGCAGCAGGTCGTCGGCGCCACCTTTGGGATTATTGCCATGGTGGCGGCGATTGTCGGCGGCACGCTCGGCGCGCTACGCGCAGGCAGGCATACGACAGCATCGAACATCTTTCTGTATGGCTCGCTCATCCATGTCGTTGGCATGATCTATCTGGCTGGCGGCGTGTCCGGTCCTACCAGCATCGCGTTTCTGTTCCCGATCGTGGTTGCCGGGCTGTTCGGGCGCGCTGCGGAGAGTCCGCGTCTGTTCGGCATGGCGCTTGTGTCGTACATCATCCTTGCCATCGCTGAAACCGCCGGCATCATCCAACCACAGAACGATCTGCCGGGACTGCCGCGCACCGTAGCGTTCGTTATTTTCTTCACCAGCGTCGGCGGCTTGCTGACCTACGTCGCCTCGCTCTGGTCGACGAGCACGATGCGCTTTCTGGACCAAACCAGGGCGCAATCGGAAGAGTTGTACGAAACCAATCAGCGCTTGATTGAAAAAAATATTCAGCAGGTCGAATTGGGGAGCGAGCTTTCGGCAGCAGCATCCGAACTGTTGCGCGCCTCGCATGAGCAGGCAAGCGGCGCGTCCGAGCAGGCGAGCGCCGTTTCGCAGGTGAGCACCACCATCGAAGAATTAGGCTCGACGGCGCGCCAGATCGCGATTGCCGCTGAACAGGTGGCGGAAGCGGCGCGGCAGACGCTCGAGAACCTGAGTGAAGGGCAGGAAGCCGTCGATAAGAGCATTCAGGCGATGGACCGCATTCGCAGCCGCATGCAGGACGTATCGGCGCGTGTCTTGAATCTTGGTGAGCGGTCGCAGCAGATTGGCGAGATCATCGACCTGATCAACGACCTCTCCGATGAAACGCACCTGCTGGCGCTCAATGCCGCTATCGAAGCGGCGGGCGCCGGCGAACACGGTCGCCGGTTTGCGGTTGTGGCGGCTGAAGTCAAGAGTCTCGCCAACCGCGCGCTGGTCGCCGCCAAAGAGGTCAAAGGCGTGATTGCCGAGATTCAGCAGGCGACCAATGCAGCCGTGCTGGCTGCCGAAGAGGGCGGCAAAGAAGTCGCCGCTGGCGTTGAACTGGCCCATAGCGCCGGTCAGGTGATGGACGCGATCGTGATGGTGGCGGAGCGCACCGCGCAGAGCAGCGCCGAAATCAATCTGGCGACTGCGCAGCAGCAGAGCGCCAGCGAACAGGTGGTGGAAACCATGCGTGAAATCGCCGACGTGGCGCGCCGTACTGCGGCAGGCGCGCGTCAGGTGCAGGACGCTGCACAGCGCCTGACCGCTATCGCCAACCGCCTGCACGGTCTCTCCCAGGACGGCAGCCCACGGTTGCGCTGATGCAGAGACGGTGCGATGCACCGTCTCGTTGAATGGCAGGGAAAATCGAACTTGAACGTGTATGGACCTGGCGTCGTTCTACAGTCAATTTCGCGATGAAACGGCGGAGAACATCCGCATCGTCACTGAAGGTCTCGTGGCGCTTGAGGGCAACGGCCTGGAGGGCGAAACGCGCCGTGAGCAGATCGACGCCATCTTTCGCGCAATGCACACCATCAAGGGGTCAGCGCGGATGCTTGGTCTCGAGGAGATCGGCAAAGTTGCGCACACCTGCGAGCATATTCTGGCAGCGGTGCGCGATGGTCGGCGCACGCTTGATCGCTTTTTGACCGATGAACTGTTGAAGGGGAGCGATGCGATCCTGGAGTTGCTGGCTGCCGCAATCGACGGGAAACCATCGTTGATCGACGTTGAGGCGCTGACGAGCCGTCTTGGACGAGGAGTGCCGCCACCTGCGCCCTCGGACGAAACGCCGGTGTTGACCCTGGTTGAGCCATCGCAACCGCCAGGTGATGAGGGAGCGCCGCAATCTGTGTCCAGGGGCGGGCGCGAACGCACACGTCAGACGGTGCGGGTCCGGGTGGATCGGCTGGATCGGTTACTGAATCTGGCGGGTGAGTTATCGATCGGCAGGCAGATCGAAGAAGCGCACCTTCAGGCGTTGGAGGAGTTGAAAGATCTGCTCGAACGCCAGCAACGCTCGTTGCTGACCCTCGAAGCCGATCTACGGCGCGTGCGTCTTGCGCCAGCCCAACGTGAATTTTTCGACCGCGCAATGAACGTCGCGTTGAACGCAGGCGAACGCGCCGATTCCATCGTCCGGGCGCAACTCGAGCGCATCGGGCAGCATACCATGCATAAGGCGCAGTTGATCGATGACCTTGAGCAGGAGATCATGGCGATCCGTCTGACGTCGGTGGCGACCCTCTACGCCAACCTTCCCCGCGCTGTGCGTGAACTGGCGCGCGATCTTGGCAAGGAAGCGTCACTCCTGCTGGCAGGCGAAACGACCGAACTGGATCGGAAGGTCATCGAGGCGCTCGCCGATCCGATGGTGCATCTGATTCGAAATGCGCTCGACCACGGCATTGAGCCGGCAGAGGAACGCGAGCGACTGGGAAAGCCGCGCCAGGGAATGATCGAAATCGCAGCGCAGGCACACGGCGGACGGGTGTTGATCAGCGTGCGCGACGATGGACGCGGCATGGATCCGCAGCGGTTGCGCGAAGCGGCGGTGCGCAAGGGGTTGATCAGCGCCGAAGCAGCCGCGGCGCTCTCGGATCAGGAAGCGCTGGAATTGATCTTTATGCCCGGTTTTACGACGGCAAAGATCATTACCGATGTTTCAGGACGGGGCGTTGGGATGGATGTGGTCCGCACCAATCTCGCCGAGATCGGCGGTGAGGTTCAGATCGAGTCGCAGCCTGGCGCCGGTACAACCATCACGCTCTCACTGCCGCTGACGCTGGTCACCACGCGGGTGTTGCTGATCGAGTCCGGCGGCCAGTTATTCGGTTTCCCGGCGTCTGGGTGCCAGGGAACGGTATGGGTGCGCCGCAATCAGATCCGCACCGTTGAAGGTCGAGCAATGTTTCAGCACAACCAGGTATTGACGCCGCTCCTGCGGCTGGATGAACTGCTGGGCATTGCGAACGGGCATCCGTTCGCCAACGCTGCGCGCGTGCCGGCGCTGCTGATCGGCGGCACGCGCCGCCCTATGGCATTGCTGATCGATCGCATGGTCGATGAGCGCGAGGCAGTGATCAAGCCGCTTGGACCGCTCCTGGAAAAACAGCGCCGTTACAGCGGCGCGTTGCAACTCGGCGACGGACGGCTGGCGCTCTTGCTCAACCCGATGTTCCTGATGCAACTGGGACGTGGCACAGCGCTCGTTGCGCAGGCGCCGGAACAGAACCAGCGGCGCCGCGCGCGATTGCTCGTGGTGGACGACTCCTTCGCCACCCGTGAGTTGATCCGCAGCATCCTGAGCGCCGCCGGGTACGAGGTAGCGACTGCCGTTGATGGACTCGATGCGCTTGACAGGCTCCGCGCCGAAACCTACGATCTCGTCGTCAGCGACGTCGAAATGCCACGGGTGGACGGCTTCACCCTGACCAGCCGCCTCCGTAGCGAGTTGGGCAAGACCGATCTGCCGGTCATCATCGTGACCAGTCTGGCGTCGGAGGCGCATCGCCGACGCGGGCTGGAAGTCGGTGCGCAGGCGTATATTGTCAAAAGTCAGTTCAATCAGAACAATCTGCTGGAGACGATCCGGCAGTTGATCGGCATGTGATTATCCCCTGTCTTCCATCGTTGCTCGGGTCCCATAGACCGGTTGCGACGCGAAAGGACACGAGGCGTACTATGGCGGAAAAGATTCTGGTGGTCGACGACAGCAAACTGGTGACCGACATTGTCAAGATGCGGCTTGGCATGTACGGCTATGAGGTGCGCCTGGCGCACAGCGGCGAAGAGGCGCTCAAAGCCATAGAAGAAGAAGTGCCCGACCTGCTGGTGCTCGATGTGCATATGCCGGGGATCGATGGATATGAAGTCTGTCGCCGGCTGCGCAATGACCCGGCGCTCGATGATCTGCGCATCATCATGCTGACCTCGAGCGATGACAAGCATGCCGCATTCGAGGCGGGCGTCGATGACTACCTGAACAAGGACGTCGATCTGCTCAACCTTCCAAACCGGGTCAAGATGATCCTGGAGATGGAGTAGCGCGAGGACTGACGTACATCTGGCGGGTATCTGTCCAGCAGATGCCTGCATCGTCGTATGTCTCGGGGTTCCACAATGCGCCGCCGGTGGGATTCGGCGGCTTGTTGGTATGGACGAACGTCCTGCTATCGTCCGTCGTTCGCGCTGAACCGAAATGAGTTGATGCATGACCAGGCCCATCCGTGTTGTTGTGGTGGACGACTCAGCCCTGATGCGGCGTTTCATTACCGATATGCTTCAGCGTGACCCGTCTATCCAGGTTGTGGGCGTCGCGTCGAACGGGCGCGAGGCGATCGAGGTGGTGCAGCGGCTGCGCCCCGATGTCGTGACGATGGATGTGCGCATGCCGGTTATGGATGGATTGGCGACGACCGAGCATCTGATGGCGTATTGCCCGACGCCAATTCTGGTCCTGACTGCGTCGCTCGCCAGTTATGAGGTCGATATCACCTTCAAAATGCTTGGCGCCGGTGCGCTCGAGGTCGTCGAGAAGCCGCAAGGCGGCGATGCGCGAGCGATCGAGCACGCCGCACGCGATCTGGTGCGGCGTGTCAAGATTCTGTCGCGCGTCAAGGTGGTCACTCATCTGCGCGGCCGGCGCCGAACACCCGGCAACGATCATACGTTCCAACCGGCATTCCCGACTCGTCGGGCGCCCACGCAGGACACACAAGCGGCAACTCCGACCAACGCGACGATCGTTTCGTCGATCAGCAGCATACCCGATGCGCCGCTCAGCCCGATCGTCGTCATCGGCGCAAGCACGGGCGGTCCGCGGATTATTAACCAGATTATTGCCGGTCTTCCGCAGGCGTTCCCCGCCGCCGTCCTGGTTGTGCAGCACATCGCAGAAGGGTTTAGCGAAGGGATGGCGGAATGGCTGGCAAGCGCCGGCGCCCTGCCAGTGCACATCGCACGCGAAGGATCGCCCATTCGCGCTGGCGAAGTGCTGATTGCTCCCGACCGACGCAATCTCCTGGTGACGCGCCACGGAACAGTTCATTTGAGCGATGCGCCGCTATTGATTCAGCGACCATCGATCGACGTCACGATGCAGGCGGTTGCCGATGTGTACGGCTCACGCGCGGTTGGCGTGCTATTGACCGGTATGGGACGCGATGGGGCGTATGGGATGCGGGCGCTCTATCGTCGTCAGGCGTATACGATTGCGCAGGACGAGGCGAGTTGCGCCATTTTCGGCATGCCGCGCGCAGCCATTCAGTTGGGCGTCGTGTGCGAGGTTCTGCCGCCGGATGCCATTGCGCCGCGATTGGTGGAAGTGGTGGCCGGGTTGGTTGCTGGTTGAAGGTAGGGGCGCGCCGCTCGCGCGCTGCCGCGCGAGCACGGATGGCGCGGATGTCTGGCGGGCGCAGGTTGCAGGTAGGGGCGCGCCGCTGGCGCGCCCGGTTGTGCCGGTGGAAGGTGTGAGAGTCATCCATAGAGACGTTGCAGTGCAACGTCTCAACCGCGGTTCAGAATCACAGGCATGAAGGCTGAGCCCAAACGACTGACATGAGCACAGCACACGATTTATTCGTTCCTCCGCCAGTGCGTCTCTCACCGGAGGCGTTTGACCGGTTGCGCACCCTGCTGGCGGATTACAGCGGCGTCTACCTGGACGCGGCGCAGCAGCGCGTGCTGGAAGCCGGTCTGGCGCAGCGCATGACGGCGCTCGGCGAAACGCTCGAAGCATACGAGCGTCGCATCAGCACGCCAGCCGGTCGCAATGAACTTCACCGTCTGGCGGAGATGGTGGTCAACCATGAGACTTTTTTCTTCCGCAATGCGCCGCAGATGCGCGCGCTGCGTGAAACGCTGCTCTTTGAGCTGCACCGTCGCAAGCCGCCGGGTGAGCCAATCCGCATCTGGAGCGCTGGCTGCGCAACCGGTGAGGAAGCGTATTCGCTGGCGATCACCGTGCTGGAAACGTTTGGTCCAGCGACTGTGCGCCCGGTTGTGATCTGGGCGACCGATCTGAGCGAACTGGCGCTCGAAAAGGCGCGTGCCGGCTTCTACCGGGGTCGCTCGCTCAACAATGTGACGCCAACCCTGCTCAATCGCTACTTTGTTCGGCAGGGCGACGGATTTCTCGTTTCGGACGCCGTGCGCGCGCTGGTGCGGTTCGAGCAACTGAACCTGCTCGAGGCGTTCCCGCCAATCGCTTATGGCATCGATGCAATTTTCTGTCAGAATGTGACGATCTATTTTCGCCCGGAAACGCGGCGATCCTTGATCGAGCGGTTTCATCGTTGCCTGCCAGCCCACGGATTGCTCTTTCTGGGGTTTTCAGAAACGCTCTGGAACGTCTTCGATGGGTTTCGCTCGCGCGAAGTATCAGGTGCGTATGTCTACCAGAAGGTCAATCTACCTGATCGGTCTGGTCAGCATCGCACCACTCCGCACCGGTCGTCATCATCGAAAGAGACGCGGCGACGCACGCCATCGGCTGTCGAAGCCTCACCCATCCCTGCCCGCAAGCCGCGACTGCCTGTTGTTTCGACAACCTCACAAGCCAGTGATGAAGAGGCCAGTCGTATAGAACAGGCGCAAGCCCTGATCGATGCTGGCAGGATCGACGAGGCGACGGACCTGCTGCGCAGCATTCGCCCCAATTCGTCGCTGGCGCCGCGTGCGCTGGTGCTGGTGGCACGGGTGCACGCCGATCGCGGCGAACTCGACCTGGCCATCGCCGAAGCGCGCCGCGCACTTGAGATTGATGCATTGCGGGGTGACGCCTACCTGCTGATTGGAACCATCTATGTGCGCCAGGGTCAATGGAACGAGGCGATTCAGGCGCTCGAACGCGCGCGCTATCTGGAGCCTGATGCGGCATTGGTCTCCTACCATCTGGCGCTGGCATACCGTCATGCCGGAAAGTCGGAACAGGCAATGCGCGAGTTTCGTAGTGCGCTGAGCAAACTGGCAACGTACCGTCCCGAAGATCTCATCGAAGGCGTCGAAGTTGGTTGGTTGCGTACCACATGTGAGCAACATCTGGGCATATAACACACGTTATGCGAAAACGCAACAAACAATCGGAACGCCATTTCACGCTGCTCAGCCATACGCCAACGGGCCGTCTGCGGCGCGCCAGGCGCCCCGCACCACCGCCGCAACCGCAGATCAGCCCGGAAGAAGCGCGGCGTCAGGCGGAGATCGAACGCGAACTTCTCCTGGCGCGCGATATTCAACAGGGTCTGCTGCTCGAAGCGGTACCCCGCCTGCCCGGTTGGGAAGTTCACGCTATTTCGCTGCCGGCGCGCGATCTGGGGGGCGATCTGTACGATTTTCTACCGCTTGGCGATGCGCGCCACGGCATTATGATCGGCGATGTTTCAGGCAAGGGTTTGCCAGCAGCGTTGCGCATGGCGGTTGCACGCACCGTCTTTCGCTATGCCGCGCGCCGCGGCGCTATGCCCGGCAGCACGCTGGCTGACGTCAACCGCGGGATCATCGCCGATATTCCGCAAGGCATGATCACCATGCTCTACGCCACGCTCGATCTGCGTCGCGGCATCGTGCAGATTGCCAACGCCGGACATCATTACCCATTGCTGTTGAATGGACGTGTAAGTGAACTGGAACTGTCGGGCTTGCCGCTTGGCGTCGATGGCGATGCCGACTATGAAGAGATCTGCACTGAAATCGAGCCGGGCAACACCGTGATTATGTACACTGATGGCGTTGTTGAAGCCACGAACAGCGATGGCGAGTATTTCGGGTACGAGCGGCTCGAGCGCCTGTTGGTCGAAGGGGCCGACTTGAAACCGCGCGCGCTGGTGGCGCGCCTGCTGCACGAACTGCGCACCTGGAGCGATGCCGGGCAGGACGACGACATTACCGTTGTGGCAATACGGCGGCGATTCGAACGCCTGGCAGAAGAACTGCGCAGTATTATGCACGATGTGTTGGGTCACGAACGTGGTGAGGAGGCGTGGCAGATATTGCCGCATCCGGGCGATGCAGGCGTGACCGCGTGGACCGAAGCGTTGCCGGAGATGATCAAAGCCGCGCAGGGTCATCTGGGGCGCGGTCTGGCGCGCGAGTTGAATGCGCAAATCCGACTGGCGCTCGAAGAGTACAGAGATCATGAAAAAATGTGACCAAGGCGCTACTAAACTGCAATCGAGTCGCTTTCAATCGTGCAGAGGTTCGTAGTAGAATACAGAAGGGCGTCAACCAGAAGCGACGCATGAGCGCCAACGGGTGAAGGGCACAGGTAGACGATGAGTTCGACAGAACCGCTCAATTTCATGCCGCTCGATCTGGACACGTTCAGCGGGAGCGAACGATTCATGGCCGGGACGCGCCTGGGAGCGGCGTTCGGCCAGGGCATTCGCGCCTACCTGCGCGCTGATTACGCAAATGCGATCGAGCACTTCAAGGCAGCGTTGATTGCCGCCTACATCGAGGGTGAAGAACGTGCTCAGATCTATGATCGCGAACGCGCAATCATCTATCTTTACATCGGTAATGCGCTGGCGTACCAGGAGGATTGGGAAGGCGCGCTGCGCGAGTACCTGGAAGCCGTACAGACCGATCCGCAACTGGCGGAGGCGCACTACAACCTGGGAGTGGCATTCGCAGCGCAGGGACGCCTTGACCGGGCAATTGCCGCGTTCAAGGAGGCCATCGAGCATAACCCGCGCCTGTACGAAGCGCACTTCTCGCTTGGGCGCTGCTATCAGCGCCTCGACGACGCCGGGCGGGCGTACATTCACTACGACCAGGCATGTCAGGCGCGCCCACAGGCGGCTGAACCGCGCTACTACATGGGATTGATGCACCAGAGCCACGGCGCCTACGAACTGGCGCAGCGCTGTTTCGCCGAGGCGCTGCGCGTCGAGCCAACCTTCGTCTCCCCCGAATTGCAGGACGAAGTGCTCGTCAATCGCTCGGAGGAGGAAGTCGCACAGTGGTACTACCGGCTCAGCAACGACCTGAAGCAGCAGGGGTATGAAGAGGAGGCGGAACGGATCTACCGTGCATTGCTCCAGTGGCGGCCGGAAGAACACTATGCACGGTACCTGCTTGGCAACCTGCTGGCGCGGGCGCGGCGGCTCGATGAGGCGCTTGAAGAGTATTCCCAGATCCCTCCATATAACAGGTATTACGTCGATGCGCGCATTCGGATCAGCGCTATTCTCAAGTTGCAGAACAAAATGCGCGAGGCGTATGATACCCTCTTCGATTGTGCCAGATTGCACCCTACCAATGGTCAGTTGTTCCTGAACATGGGTAAGCTCCTCTACGATATGAACAAGCATGCGGGCGCCGTCAAGGCGTTCGAGCGCGCTGTGCAGTTACTCCCCAACGACCCGCAGGCGCACTACTTGCTGGGGTTCATGTACAACCTCATGGGACGCGAAGGGTGGGCGCTGGCAGCCTGGCGCAAGGCGGTGGAACTTGCGCCGGATGCGCACTCGCTGCGCTACGACCTTGGCTATATGTACGTGCGACGCAACCGCTACGACCTGGCGGCGAAAGAGTTTGCACGCGTGCTCCAGTTCTGGCCCGATGATGTCGAAACGAATTTTATGCTCGGATTGTGCTACAAAGAGTTAATGGAGCCAGCGCGCGCCATTCCGCTGTTCGAGAAAGTGCTGCGCCGCAATCCGCGCCACGTGCAGGCGCTCTACTACCTGGGCGCTTCGTACCTGCAGATCGGCAACACCTCGCTGGGTAAAGCGTATCTCAGACGATATGACTATCTGGCGAGCCAGGAGCAGGCAAGCGCTCCCGCGTCGCGGCGCGCTATGCGGCAGCGCAGCGTCGGCATGGTGGGGTCATCATAAGCGTTGAGGAGCGATGTGTCCATGCAGCAGGTCCTTGTGAACATCCCGTCTGTGCCGATATTTGAGCGCGTCGTTCGCGCCAGCGCCGATGAGGTCGGGCGTGCGCTCGGGTTCAGCGCCGAACGCGTCGAAGATCTGAAACTGGCGGTTAGCGAGGCGGTGAACAATGCCATCGATCACGGCAACAAGCGCCAACCCGGTAAGCTTGTGGAAGTTGTCTTCGCGTTGCACAGCGATAAACTCGAGGTCCACGTGACCGACGAAGGCGGCGGCGTTGAGACGGTCGATTTCTCCCGGAAAGTCGTCGAAGATCAGAATCTCGATGCGGGCATGCATCGCGGCTTCGGTATGTATTTGATCAGCGCCCTGGTTGACGATTGCGAAGTGAACTCGTCACAGTCAGGCACAACATTGACCCTACGTCTCTATCGGAGGAGCCAGGACCATGACGAATGAGATGAACGAAGTGATCCGCCGGGAAGAGTTCGGCGATGTTGCAGTGCTGCATATTATGACAAATAGCGTCGATGCGGTGTCGGCAAGCGCCATCGAAGCCGTCGCCACGGCGACAGCGATGCGCCCGATCACTGTCCTCGATTTTGCCAATGTGTCTTTTATCAATTCAGCCGGCATCTCCGCCCTGCTCAAGTTTGTCGTGTCGGCAAAAAAATCGGGCTATACCCTGTATGCCATGAATGTGACCCCGCACCACCAGAAGGTCTTCAAGATGGTCGAAATGTCACGCTATATGCCCCCCATCGAAGAGCGCGACCTTGCGGCGTATCGGTAGGCAGGCGCGAGGCAAGAGGCGCGAGGGGGTGCAAATAGTAGGGGCGCGCCGCTGGCACGCCCCTGCCGCTGGCACGCCCCCTGCGCGTTCATCAATCCACGGTGCGGCTTACGCAGTGTCAGTAAAGAATAGTAGGGGCGCGCCGCTGGCGCGCCCCTGCCGCTGGCACGCCATCGAAAAATTGCGCCAAACAGAAAGGTCGATCCTCTTTAGGCGCGCCGCTGACGCG
>ERZ1685331.202-NODE-202-length-11565-cov-6.916334_pt1 | contig 11565 bp, 15 predicted proteins | sample MGYA00580194_ERZ1685331 | MGnify/ENA primary metagenome ERZ1685331 (study PRJEB41501, sample SAMN08275520) | hot springs metagenome | biome: alkaline hot spring; material: microbial mat | place: Russia: Ush-Beldyr | collected 2015-07 | depth 0.5 m m ...
GGATTACACAAAGAGATATTTAAAAGCTAAGGGTATTAAAGCAGATGTTTATTTTTCTTGGGGAGCAACAGAAGTAAAACCTCCTTATCTTGCTGATGCTATTGTAGAGTTAACTGAAACAGGTACTTCTCTTAAAGCAAATAAACTTCGTGTTATTGAAACTATCTTGGAGTCCACAACCCGATTTATCTCAAATAAAAACGCTTGGCGAAATAATTGGAAAAAGAAAAAAATGCAAAATATAGCTATTCTTCTTCAGGGTGCTCTTTTAGCTGAAGAAAAAGTTGGACTCAAAATGAATGTCCCAAAGGAGTCTTTAAAAAGAGTGTTAAGTTTACTTAACTCTTTACATTCTCCAACTATTTCCCAGTTATATGATGAAAATTGGTATGCCTTAGAAGTTATAATAGATGAAAAAAAAGTAAGAGAATTAATACCAAGACTAAAAGATGCAGGAGCATCTGGTTTTGTAGAATATCCATTGAATAAAGTAATTCCATAAGGAGGTAATCTCATGTATGCTATCATTGAAACTGGCGGAAGACAGTTTAAAGTAAAGGAAGGAGATATATTAAAAATAGACAGGCTTAATCTTGGGCCAGGGCAGGAAGTTATATTTGATAAGGTTCTTTTTTTTCAGTCTGATAAAGATATTAAAATAGGCACTCCTTATATTGAAGGGCTAATGGTAAAAGCTGAAGTTATTGAGGAAGCAAAGGCAGACAAGATAATGGTATATAGACCACCATCAAAAAAAGCTATAAAAAAACTTAAAGGACACAGACAGTGGTATGCTAAAATAAAAATAAAAGAAATAGTAGGAGGATAAAATGGCACATAAAAAAGGGCTTGGAAGCACCCGCAATGGAAGGGATAGTCAGTCCAAACGACTTGGCGTAAAAAGATTTGGTGGACAGTTTGTAAAAGCAGGTAATATTCTCGTAAGACAAAGGGGAACTAAGTTTCATCCCGGAATTAATGTGGGTGTTGGATCAGATTATACACTTTATGCTTTAATTGACGGAATAGTTAAATTTGAAAGAAAAGATAAACAAAGACTTAAAGTAAGCGTTTATCCCGTCCCCCAATCCACTCACTAAGCTACTACAGGTTGGTTTTCTCCACTATTTCTGCTTTTCTATGAAATTCGTTGATTATGTAAAAATACACATAAAAGCAGGAGATGGTGGAAGAGGATGTGTAAGCTTTAGAAGAGAAAAATATGTTCCCAGAGGAGGACCTGATGGAGGAGATGGTGGAAATGGTGGAAATGTTATAATAAAAGCATCTTCAGAATTACATACCCTCCTTGATCATAAATATCAGAAAACTTATAAAGCAAAAAGAGGACAACACGGAAAAGGAAGTAAGATGAAAGGAAAGGATGGAGAAGACCTTATTATAAAAGTGCCTGTAGGAACAGTTGTAAAGGATGCAGATACTGAAGAAATACTTGCTGACCTTGACAAAGAAGACAAAACATTCATAGCTGCCCGTGGAGGTAAAGGAGGGTTTGGAAATGCACATTTTGCAACTCCTATAAATCAAGCCCCCAAGTTTGCCCAACCCGGTAAACCGGGAGAGGAAAGATGGATAATCCTTGAACTAAAACTTCTTGCAGATGTGGGACTTATTGGGCTTCCAAATGCAGGAAAATCTACATTGCTTTCTGTAATTAGTTCAGCTAACCCTAAAATTGCTGATTATCCATTTACAACTCTTACTCCTGTTTTAGGAGTTGTAAAATATGGAGATTATAAAAGCTTTGTTGTAGCTGATATTCCAGGATTAATAGAAGGAGCACATAAAGGAGTAGGATTGGGGCATCAGTTTTTAAGACATGTGGAAAGAACATCCCTCTTAGTTCACCTTGTTGATATCTCTGATCATCTTGAATCTGATCCTGTCCAAGATTTTGAAAAAATTCAAATAGAGCTTGGCCTTTATAACCCTCAACTTACTAAAAAACCTTTTATAGTAGTAGGCACAAAGACTGATTTAGCCTTTGAGGGAAAGAGACTTGAAAAACTAAGAAGCTATTGCCAACAAAAGGGGATTGATTTCTTCTCAATAAGTGCAGTAAAAAAAGAAAGGATTGATGAACTTATAAAATATTTAGCAGACAAAATAGACAAAAATGAAAGTAGTCATAAAAATAGGAAGCAATCTTTTAACAGACAAAGCTGGACGAATTAATAAGAAAAGAATTCACGCATTTGCACGAGAATTTTCAGAGCTTACTAAAAAAGATTTTGAGATTGTAATTGTCTCTTCTGGTGCAATTGCTTGTGGTTTGCGAAAATTAGGATTAAAAACTAAACCAAAGGAAATAAGAAAAAAACAGGCTACTGCTGCAGTAGGACAACCACTTCTTATGTGGATGTATGAACAGTATTTTCTCAAATACCGAAAACATGTAGCTCAGATTTTACTTACAAGAGATGATTTGAGCGACAGAACAAGATATATAAATGCAAAAAATACCATTTTGACACTTCTTGAAATGGGCGTTATTCCAATAATTAACGAAAATGATACAGTAGCCACAGATGAAATAAAATTTGGAGATAATGACCAGCTTGCAGCATTGGTGTCAGGACTAATAGAGGCAAATTATTTGATTATTCTTTCAGATGTCCAAGGACTTTACACCTCTGACCCTAAAAAAGACCCTAATGCAAAGATTATAAAACACATTAAGGAATTCTCAAAGGAACTTGAAGCCATTGCCAAGCCATCATCTATCGGATATGGAACAGGAGGAATGTATTCAAAAGTTATCGCAGCAAAAAAGGCAACCTCTTTTGGTATTCCTGTTCATATAATTAGTGGAAGAAAATCTGGCAACATAAAAGCAGTTCTTGAAGGTAAAGAAATAGGCACATTTTTTGAGCCTGTAAAAGATAAAGTAACCGCCCGTAAAGGATGGATTGCATATGCAACAAGAGCCAAAGGAAATATCTACATAGACGAAGGAGCTGTTAAAGCCATCTTAAAGAATTTTAAAAGCTTATTGCCTTCAGGTATTAAAAAAGTTGAAGGAAATTTTGATGTAGGAGATTCAGTTTACTGCCTAAATGAAAAAGGAGAGAAAATAGCTAAAGGATTAGTCAATTACTCTTCAGACGAAATAAACCTTATTAAAGGTAAAAAAACTGAAGAGATAGAAAAGATTCTTGGTTATAAACATGGAGATGAAATTATCCATAGAGATAATCTGGCAATCCTTGTTTGAAAAATATGCACTTACAGAAACTTTTCTTCTTGATTAACGATTGAATCTAAAGTATAAGCTTTCTCTACTATACAAATTGTTACCATGATAAACATTAAAATGACAATTCAGTACGATGGAACTAATTACTTTGGCTGGCAAAGACAAAAAAAAGGACCAACTATTCAGGCTCAAATAGAAGAAAGTCTTAGAAAAATCTTCAAAAAAGAGATTAAAATCAGAGGTGCAGGAAGAACTGACGCAGGTGTACATGCTCTGGCACAAATAGCTACATTTAAAGTTGATTTAAACTTTCCTCTTCATAATCTTAAAAAGGCACTTAACGCATTGCTTCCTTCTGATATAAAAGTAACGGAAGTGGAAGAATTTGATAAAAATTTCATCCGCAATATTCTGTAAAAAGCAAATCATATGTTTACTATCTATATCAAAATGAATACTGCTCTCCATTTATTCAGAGATATGTCTGGCATTATGTTAAAGAGTTAAATTTGAATGCTATTCAAAAGGCAAAAGAACTTTTCATAGGGAAATTCGATTTTACAGCCTTTTCAGGAAGGACAACAGTAAAAGATAAGGTAAGAACAGTTTATAGCTTGACTGTTGAACCTTCAGATACAATCTATTTTCTTGATATGAAAATAAAAGGAAATTTTATCAAATTCAGAATTGAGGCAAATGGTTTTTTAAAGTATATGGCAAGGAATATTTTCGGTGCATTAGTGGAATTAGGAAGAGGAAGATTAACAGAAGAAACATTAAAGGAAGCCCTTACTACTGGAAATAGGCCCAATTCTTTAAGAACTGCTCCTCCTCAAGGTTTATTTCTTGAAAGAATTATCTATTAATCTTCTTCTGACTCAAACTTTTCCATTATCTCTATATTTTCTTGACAGTCCCTACAGTATATTGCAAAGGGTAGGATTTTTAATCTTTCCTCAGATATCTCGTCTCCACACATGTCGCATATTCCATAAGTGCCCTCTTCAAGCTTTCTTAAAGCCTCTTCAATTTTTTTTAGCACATCTCGATGTGTACTAAGCTGTCTTAAACTTATCTCCTCTGATAAATCTATGGCGCTTAAATCTGCATCATCCATTACTGTTTCAACAATCTGCCTTTTTTCTCCTGTTTGAAACTTTTTTATCTCCTCACGGTCTTCTTCAAGTATCTGCTTTTTCATCTTATTGAGCATTTTTTTAAGTCTTTCCTTCCTTTCACTGTCAATTTTCATAATAGTTAAACCTCCATTATTTCTTTCTCTTTCTGTTCAAGTAGTTGATCTATCTTTTCAATGAAAGAGTTGGTTATTTTTTGAATTTCATCCTGAACTCTTTTAGAATCATCCTCACTTAGTTTTTTATCCTTTTCAGCCTTTTTTATCTCATCAACTATATCCCTTCTAATATTTCTTATTGCTACCCTTGCTTCCTCTGCTCTCTTTTTGACAACCTTGACAAGCTGCTTTCTTCTTTCCTCTGTTAGAGGTGGAATATTGATTTTTATTGTTTTCCCATCATTAATTGGTGTAAGTCCAAGATCAGATTTTATTATAGCCTTTTCTATCTCCCCTATCATTTTTTGTTCCCAAGGTTGAATTGTAATTGTCCGAGGTTCAGGAATTCCTAAAGTAGCCACTTGATTAAGTGGTAACATAGTTCCATAATAATCAACTCTTATATTGTCAAGAAATGAAAGAGAAGCTCTACCAGTTCTGAAAGTTGACAAATCCTTTTTAAAGGTTTCCACTACTTGGTTCATTTTTTCATTAGATTTCTTCTTGAACTCCTGCATCACCGTTCACCTCTTTCAATACAATGCTTCCTATTTTTTCTCCTAAAACTATTTTTTTTAAGCTGTCTTTATTCCTAATATTAAAAACTACAATAGGAAGATTATTATCCATACAAAGAGTAATTGCAGTAGAATCCATAACCTTCAATGAATTGGCAATAACATCCATGTAAGTTAAACAGCTAAATTTTTTTGCTCCAGCATCCTTCATGGGATCTGCAGAAAAGATGCCATCAACTTTTGTACCCTTAAGTATCACATTAGCTCCAATCTCAATTGCCCTTAATGCTGCTGCTGTGTCAGTAGTAAAATAAGGATTACCTGTGCCAGCAGCAAATATTACTACTCTTCCTTTTTCAAGATGTCTTATAGCCTTTCTTCTAATATATGGTTCTGCAAGTTCTCTCATTTCAATTGCCGACTGAACCCTCGTATGAATGCCGATTTTTTCAAGGGCATTTTGAAGGGCAAGGGCATTTATAACTGTAGCAAGCATCCCCATATAATCAGCAGTAGCCCTCTCTATCCCCTGTTTAGCAGCTTCTACACCTCTAAAAATGTTACCACCACCTATAACTATAGCTATCTCTGTTCCAAGGACAAATGCTTTTTTAATCTCATGAGCCATATAGTTTAATGTTTCAGGGTCTATACCATAGCCCTTATCACCCATAAGGGCTTCACCGCTTAGTTTCAAAAGTATTCTTTTATAAAAAATTTCAGTCACTCTGTCCTACCTGAAAACGAACAAATCTCCTTAATAAAATATTTTCTCCGAATTTGGCAATCTTTTCTACAAGCAAGTCTTGTATTTTCTTTCCAGGTTCTTTAATGAAAGGCTGATTTAGCAAACACATCTCTTCAAAAAATTTTTCCAATTTCCCCTCGATAATCTTTTCCAAAACTTGTGGTGGTTTATTGCCTGTTATTTGAGCCTTATATATTTCCTTTTCTTTTTCAATTACTTCCTTAGGCACATCATCTTTGCTTATATACTGGGGATTAGTTGCAGCTATCTGCATTGCTATATCCTTAGCAAGCTGACGAAACTCTTCATTTCTTGCAACAAAATCTGTTTCACAGTTAAGCTCAAGCAAAACTCCGATTTTGTCCATATGAATATAAGACGCTATTATTCCTTCAGAGGCAACTCTTGTAGCTTTTTTCTGTGCTGTTGCAAGCCCTTTCTGTCTTAAATATTCTATAGCTTTTTTAAAATCTCCTCCTGCTTGCTCAAGGGCTTTTTTACATTCCATCATACCCGCCCCTGTTTTTTCTCTCAATTCTTTTACCATTTGAGAAGTAATTGCCATAAGTTTTCCTCCTTTACTCTTCTATGTATTCCTCCATAGATTTGTAATACTGTTCCTCTTGAAGGATTTTTTCCTGTATTGCTGCCTTTTCTGCTTCCTCTTGAACTTTCTTCATAAATAACTCTTTACCTTCCAAAACAGCATCTGCCATTTTTGATGTTATAAGCTTTATAGCTCTAATTGCATCATCATTTCCTGGAATAATATAATCAACAAGATCAGGATCACAGTTTGTATCAACAATCGCTACTATTGGAATATTGAGTTTATTTGCCTCTGCTACTGCAAGCTTTTCCTTTTTTATATCAATTATGAAAATAGCCTTAGGAAGTTCCATCATATCTTTAATACCAATTAAATTGGCTTCCAATCTCTGCCTTTCTTTCTCCAACCTTGCAATCTCTTTTTTTGTATGAAAATACAGCGTTCCGTCTTCTTTCATTTTTTCAATTCTCTGCCATTTTTCAACGCTTTTTCTAACAGTTGAAAAGTTTGTAAGCATCCCACCAAGCCACCGATGATTAATGTAATAAACCCCTGCTCTCTTAGCCTCTTCTGCTATAGCTTCTTGAGCCTGCTTTTTTGTTCCTACAAAAAGAATACCTTCTCCCTGAGAGGCCACACTTTTGATAAATTCATAAGCTTCCTCAACTCCTTTTACTGTTTTCTGAAGGTCAATTATGTGAATCCCATTACGTTCTGCAAAAATATACTTTTTCATCTTTGGATTCCATCTTTTGACCTGATGCCCAAAATGGGCACCTGCTTCAAGAAGCTCCTTCATACTTACTACTGCCATTGATACCTCCTTAGATGGTTTTTTTCCTCCGCCCTTTCTCCTTAACCCTTCCGGGACCATGGGAGAAATCTGTAGGCGTGCGATATAGAAAGGTCAAAGACCTTTTCCATCAAGTTTACAATTTATCATATATGTATATTCATTTTCAATTGTCTTTTCATAATGTTGAAAAAAAGATATAGAATCTAATGTTACTCATAAGGCTTAAGCCTTTTGCCTTAACAAGGCTTGCAGTCAATCCTTACCTGCTTAGAAAAGTTAAATGGTTAGCCATAACCTCACATCCACTCATTCCTCTTAAAGAAAGGAAGACTGCCCTTGAGAGTATGGAATATGTTGATAATTTCTGTCTCTTCTTTTAGTCAATTTTTATCAACTTGATTCATTTCAAAGATTTCTTAATAATAAATATCTATGATTAATCTTGAATCGTTCAAAAAATTTTCTGATATAATTGGTATCATTGCAGGTTTCATAACAACCTCTGCCTTGATTCCACAAGTTCTTAAAATATTTAAAACTAAATCTACCAAAGACATCTCCCTTACAATGTTTATATTTCTTGCTTTTGGTATTGCCTTATGGTTTTTCTATGGTTTATTAATAAATGAAATACCTGTAATATTAGCAAATTTTATTTCATTAATTCTCATCTTATCTATTATAGTCATGAAAATAAAATATGGTTAATTTCTCCCTATAACCTGAGCTAACTGATGGATTTTTTCCATTATTTCACCAAAAGATTTAAAATTAAGAGACTGTGGACCATCAAAAAAGGCTTTTTCAGGTTGAGGATGTACTTCTATCATAATTCCATCAGCACCTGCAGCAACAGCAGCCCATGCCATTGCTCCAACATACTTAGCATAACCAGTTGCATGAGAAGGATCAACAATTACAGGTAAATGTGTCTCCTCTTTAAGAACTAATATAGCTGATAAATCAAGTGTATTCCTTGTAGCAGTTTCGAATGTTCGAACTCCTCTTTCACATAAAATAACATTCCTATTACCCTCACTAAGTATATATTCAGCACTCATGAGCCATTCTTTGATTGTCATACACATTCCTCTTTTAAGAATAACTGGTTTGGAAGTCTGCCCTACTCTTTTAAGAAGTTCGAAATTTTGTGAATTGCGCGTCCCTATTTGAAGAATATCTACATACTCAATAATAAGATCAAGATGCTCAGGATTGACAATCTCAGTAACCACAGGCATATTGGCAATTTCACCTGCTTTTTTGAGAAGTTTCAAGCCTTCTTCTCCAAGCCCCTGAAAAGAATATGAAGATATTCTTGGCTTATAGGCTCCTCCTCCTCTTAAAATATGGGCTCCATAAGATTTAACTGCCACTGCTGTATTTACTATTTGTTTTGTTCCTCATTCTCTATAGCACATGGACCTGCTATGACTACAACCTCAGTTCCTCCAATAGATATCCCTCTTACATCGATAATTGTGTTATCCCTCTTTACTTCCCTTGATGCCAATTTATATGGCTTCAATATGGGAATTACAGCTTCCACTTTATCCATAACCTCAAGACTTTGAAGAATAAATTTACCTCTTTCATCACCTACAGCACCAATTACATTCCTTGTTGCACCATAAACAACATGAGCTTTATATCCAAGCTCCTCAATCTTCGATATAACCTCTTTACGCTCTCACTCTGTAGCTTCTGGTTTCATTACAACAACCATTCTAAAAACCTCCTTTCATTAGTTTTCAGATACTTATAAACTCTTTAAAGTAAAAAATCTATAAGCAGCTTTTTTACTCACATCGTTTATCATTTCTAATCAATCACCTTAATACAATAACAGGTTTGCAACTAATTTAAGCTTTTCATCAAAAATAAATAAAAAAAGGCCGACAGGACAGGGACTACATCTGCCCCTGACCTGTCTGCCTTTATACCATTTGTATCTTTACCCAGACTAAACTGTCAGAGGCAGATTATATAAAGTAATAGTTAAACCACAAATAATAAACTTCTTTTAGCATTCAATATCTCCTTCAGATATTATCGGGGTGAGAGGATTTGAACCTCCGACATCACGGTCCCGAACCGTGTGCGCTACCAGACTGCGCTACACCCCGTAATAATAGTATACCTACAACATCCCAATTATTCCATATTGTCTGCCTGCTTCTTTACCATAAAATCTGTATGAAGCATAACGCTCATAATTACAATAGGTACAATCTTGAGAAATCCAGATATTTTCTATGTTAACTCCCATTGATAGAGCTTGAATTTGATTGGCTAATGCTAAGTCAACATGCTTCTTTCCATTAAAAGATTTTACATACTCATCAGATGATGTTTGAACTTTTAATGCTTCAATAACCTCCTGTCCTACCTCATAACAACATCCCTTTATGCTTGGACCCATTGCTATAAAGATATTTTTTGACTGACAATTAAATATTTCTTGCATTTTTTTAATAGTTTTTTTCAGAATTCCCATGGCTGTTCCTCTCCATCCTGCATGCACTGCAGCTACTACCTCCTCAGTAGGATCATATAAAAGTATGGGCAGACAATCTGCCACTTTTACTCCAATAAACATACCCTTCTTGTTGGTAATAACTGCATCCGCTATATGAGGAATATTCCTTTCAAAAACAATAACTTTATCGGTATGTTTTTGAATAGGTAGATAAAGTTGGTATTGTTCAGAGAATTTTTTTATATCAAACTTTTTTTTTGTAAAAATTGAAACTATGTTAAATTTCTTTAACAACTCAGGATAAATAAAATTCTCCATACTTAATATTTTACTTAAAAGCTCCAATTTTGAGATAATTATTTTATGGCTATCAACTTTAAATATCTTATCTCAGAGATTCCTCCGAAGGAGGGTTTAGCTAAAATCCCTATAGACAGGCTAATAAGTGGAGTAGCTTCCCTTTTAATGTTTATGTAAAAGAAAACAACATTCTGAAAAAAGCTTTTAACAAAGGGAATATTTTAAGCAATTTATTTTTTGAAATCCTTAAAGAAAGGGGATTTGACAGTGTTTATATCAGTAAATCAGAGATTAAAAATTTAAAACTATATCTTAAACGGAAAATAGATAAATCTAAAGTTCAAGATATTAAAATTGTCTTCAGTAATTACTCCTTTTTTAAGGAAAAACATTTTAGATTGAAGAAAAACTTATTATTTCTCAAACAAAAGTAAATTTCTCTATATATAATCTCGATGGTCTTGAGTTAAAGAAAATCATAAATGCATCAATTGACAATCCAGTAGAGGTAGAAAATAAAATTTTAGAATTAAAGGGAGACTTTTTAATTGAAGATAATGACATTCCACTTTATGAAGAATATGTAAAAGGATTCCCAAAAAATCTTAGAAAAAGAAGAATTATCCAATGAAGAGAAAAAAATACTTGAAAACTTAATATTCAAAGAAAACTCAAAAGCCATAATGAAAGCATTGTTAAAAGAGCCGCGGAGTGGTGAAAAAATAAAAAAAGTTACTGATCTTGTAGAGAACATTATTACCAGAATAATAGAAGAACCTGCCTTTCTCTACAGTCTACTTACCTTAAAAAGCTACGATTACTACACTTACACGCATAGCATTAATGTAGCCATACTTGCAATAGGTTTGGGTATACAGATGAAGATGGATAAAGAGCAGATTCAAAAACTTGGAATTGGTGCAATTTTACATGATTTAGGTAAAGCAGAAATTCCCCATGAGATTCTAAATAAACAAAGTAAGCTCACTGATGTAGAATATCAGACAATAAAACATCATGTAATTAGGGGTTATGAACTATTAAAAGACAATAAAGATCTTCCTCAAGAATCTCTCAATGTGGTACTTCAACATCATGAAAAACTTACAGGAAAAGGATATCTATATGGCCTAAAGAAAGATGAAATTAGCATTTTTAGCAAAATTACCTCAATTGCCGACTGCTACGATGCTCTGCCTACAAGAAGACCCTATAAAGCTCCTTTACTTTTTTAGCCTTTCTATCCTGGCAAGAGAGAAGAAAGATTATGATGTAGAGTGTCTCAGAGAGTTCATAAAAATGTTAAGTAATGTTAGATAAGGATAGCTATTTTATTGAGATATATTTATGTATCTGAATATTAAGCCTTACATTCAGTTTGTCCTGAATAATCCACTCTGCAACTTTTTTCGGATTAATTAATCCAAAGGTTGGAGAGATTAAGATTTCTTTTGCCTTTATGCTAAATTTTTTTATGAAATTTTTTGTCCACTCGTAGTCTTCCTTATTGGTAATTACAAACTTAATTTCATCTTTTTCTTTAAGAAAATTTAAATTCTCTATTAGATTTTTATCACTCATTCCACTGCCAGGAGTTTTCACATCAAGAATTATCTTTACTGAAGGATTTACTTTGGTTATTGATATGGAACCATTTGTTTCA
>ERZ1685331.204-NODE-204-length-11361-cov-8.416505_pt1 | contig 11361 bp, 9 predicted proteins | sample MGYA00580194_ERZ1685331 | MGnify/ENA primary metagenome ERZ1685331 (study PRJEB41501, sample SAMN08275520) | hot springs metagenome | biome: alkaline hot spring; material: microbial mat | place: Russia: Ush-Beldyr | collected 2015-07 | depth 0.5 m m ...
ATAAGTAGTGAACCTAATCTTCAAAACATTCCTGTTAAAGTTCAATGGGCAGAACTTTTAAGAGAAGTATTTGTTCCTGAGGATGGTTTTTTATTTTTAAGTGCTGACTACTCACAAATTGAGTTGAGAGTTTTAGCTCATCTTAGTGAAGATCCTTCATTAATCAAGGCATTTAAAGAAGGAAAGGATATTCATAAAGCCACTGCCTCTGAGATATTTTCAATAGGAGAAGAAGAAGTAACTGAAGAATACAGAAGAATTGCAAATACTGTAAACTTTAGCATTACCTATGGAATAAGTCCTTTTGGACTTTCTGAATCAATCAAAATTCCCTATGAAAAAGCCCAAGAACTCATTGATCTTTACTTTTTAAAATATCCAAAGGTTAAAAATTTTATTGAAAATACCTTAGAGTTTGCAAGAAAGATGCAGTATGTAAGAACTTTATTTGGCAGAATTCGTCCAATTCCTGAGATTAACAGTGGTAATCAATTTTTAAGACAACAGGCTGAGCGAATAGCGGTAAATACAGTAGTTCAAGGAACAGCTGCAGATATAATAAAAATAGCAATGGTAAGAATTTATGAAAGAATAAAAAGGGAAAATTTAAAGGCACAGATAATACTTCAAATTCATGATGAGATAGTTTTTGAATTGATGAAAGGGCAAGAAGAAAGACTTTCAAAAGTTGTTAAAGAAGAGATGACTAATTTTAACTTAGCTGTACCCCTTGAGGTCAATATAAAAGTAGGGGAAAGCTTTAATATTTAATTCTTCCATCTTTTAGTAGAAAAATTTTATCTGCCACTTCTTTTAAAAACTCTTTATTATGAGATACTATAAGGAAAGTTTTTTTTGTTGATTTAATAAAGGAGAGTATTTTTTCTGTTGTATTTTCATTAAGTCCTGCAGAAGGTTCGTCTAAGAGGAAACAAAGGGGGTTCATGGCAATTACTGTTGCTAAAGCTACAAGTTTTTTTTCACCTTCTGAGAGTTTATAAGTAATTCTGTCTTCAAAACCTTCTAGTCCAAGAATTTTGCAGGTCTCTCTAACTATTTTCATTGCCTCTTGTTTTGTTTTGCCAAGATTCAAAGGACCGAAGGCAATGTCTTCCTTTACAGTAGGGCAAAAAAGCTGATTATCAGAGTTCTGAAAAAGAAAGCCAATTTTATGCCTTATTTCTGTAAAATCTTTCTCTTTTACCCTTATTTTTTCAAATATTTCAACAGTTCCTCTATGAGGTTTAAGAAGTCCTATTATTATTTGAAGAAGTGTAGTTTTCCCTGACCCATTTGGACCAATTAAGCCTATTTTCTCACCTTCATAGATTTCTAAGTTGAGGGCATTAAGAATTAATCTACTGTCATAATCAAAAGATATATCTTTGAGTTTTATTATCGGTTCTCTCAACGGTTAATCTCAATCAAGATGAAAATTGCTACAGAAATGACACCGAACAATAGATCACTTTTTTTTATGTGAAAATGATCAAAGAGGGGGAAATATCCTTTAAAGCCCCTACATAGCATAGCTTTGTAAATCTCCTCTGCTTTATCGTAGCTTTTTATTAGCATTCCACCAACAATGTAAGCATAGGTTTTATAGGTATGAAGATTTGTTTTGGGGGCAAATCCTCTCACCGCTACAGCTCTTTTTATTTTTACATATTCCTCATGAATTACAGTGAGATAGCGATAAAAAAGGAAAAAAACCGTAACAAGTTTTTTTGGTATTTTAAAATGAAGCATTGTATGTGAAAGATGGAAGACAGAAGATGTAGAAAGCAAAGTTATTGTGGCAAGAATTATAGCATTACATTTAATTGTTATTGAAAGAGCGTAATTAACTCCTTCATGGCTTATCTTAATGAATCCTAAGGTTGTGTAAAGATCTCCTTGAAAGCTTAAGGGAATAAATATCCAAATAAAAGCAATAAAGAAGTTGGCAGTCAAGATTCTTGAAAGTAGTGGCTTTATTTTAAGTCTGGCAATTAAAAGAAGAGTTAGGGAATAGAAAAGATAGAGCATGGGAGTTTTAATCCCTGATGCTACTGCACAGAGCACACTGAATAAGGCAAAAACTAATATCTTTACTCTTGGATCTGCCCTGTGAAGAAAACTGTTTCCCTCTGAAAACTCTTCAAGATGCATTTTTTTTGTTTTTAAGAAGCGTTATTATACCCCACACTCCAAAAATATATCCAATTCCTCCGATTAAATCTCTCAAAGTAACTTTATCCATTTGCTTATGTAAATTTATTATTTCAGTTTTCAATTCACTAAATTTAGCATCCATAGCTTCTTCAATGATTTGTTTAATCTCATCTTTATTAATTGAAGGATGATGTTGTGTGAGTGGAGTTTCTTTTTTTACTGTCTCTCCTCCAATTCCCTCAAGCTTATACTTTGCTTTGTGTCCTTCTCCAGCAGAAATTACTATCCTAAGAGTGCCCTTTTCTGTGATAGTGAAACTGTATTTTCCCTTCTCATCTGTTGTGGTTTCAAGTATTTTATCTCCCCTTGCATTGTAAATTTCTACTTTACTGTTTTTGCATGGTGAGCCATCAACAAAATAGCATTCTCCAAAAATTTTATCACCCTCTCTATATGCATATGTACTTACTTTATGAGCATATACCGGGTTAGAGGAGAAAAAAACAAGTTGTAGCAAACTAAAAAATAAGAAACTTAAGAGAATATTTCCGATGTTTGAAGATTTAGAGGGATTTAAAAATCCTTTATGCTGGAAAAAAGACAGTTTTTTTTTGTTTTTCATCCTAATACCTCCGGTTTTACTTTTTTTATATATAAAACAACAAATCCCGTAATAATTCCTTCTACAATGGAAATGGGAAGATACATAGTAAGAAGAGTGAGTGATAGAGCTGTGAAGCTTTTTTCAGTTTCAATGAGGGCAATGCTAATAAAGAGGGTAGCCATCAATAGAGATAAAATTCCACATAAAAAGCCTGCGCAAAAAGCAAGAGAGTTTTTGCCTCGTAACATTCTTCTAAAAATATAATAAGATATAACTCCTGGCATAGCAAGTGCGAAGGTATTTACACCCAAAGTTGTAAGTCCTCCGAATTGGAACAAGATAGCCTGAAGAACTAAAGCAACAAAGATGGATGGAAAAGTACTCCACCCAAGAAGTAAGCCTAAAAGACCATTTAATACAAGATGAGCAGAAGTAGGTCCTATGGGAACATGGATAAGGGATACAACAAAGAAGACTGAAGAAAGCACTGCAACCTTGAATAAATCCTCGTTTTTCTTTATTTTTTTTAATCCTAAGGTAATTCCACCAAAGGATAAAACAGCGCCAGCAAGAAGCACTGGCGCTGAAAGGACTCCTTCTGATATATGCATTATTTTGCCTTAATTTTAAAGCTTTTTATTTAGCTTTTCAGAGCTTGGTAGCCTTCATAGCTATAAAAAATTCAAAAAAAATTTTATCAGATAAGGATTTTTTTAGTCAAATAGCGGAAAAGACAGGCATAATTCAAATCTCTTTAAAATACAAATTGCAAATTTTATATATTTAAACTCATAATAGAAACAACAAAATCAAATAGAACGATTTAATTCAAAATGAAAAATTTGATATGGCTGAAATAACAGAAAAAAAAGAGGATAAGACATTTATTTTCAATAGAGTTGAATTTGCCGGTTCCTTAGGAGATTTGGGAACGATGCTTCCTCTTGTTATAGCGCTGATTGTTGTCAATGGTATGAATGCGGTAAATGTTCTTATAACAATTGGTATTTTTTATATAATAAGCGGTTTATATTTCAAGGTAACTGTTCCTGTTCAGCCTATGAAGATAATTTCAGCTTATGCAATTGCTATGGGGCTTACTCCTCTTCAAATAGTCTCAGCAAGCTTATGGATGGGAATATTTATCTTATTACTTGGGGTAACAGGATTAATACACTTAATTGGTAAATATACTCCAAAAAGCACAGTCAGGGGAGTTCAGCTTGCTGGTGGCACATTATTAATGGTGAAAGGCTTACAATTTATAATACAGCCTGATCCTAATCTTGCAATACAATCTATTTTTTCAATCAACATTGGCATCTTTATTGGAATCCTTGGAGTAATAATTACTTTCTTATTCTTAGAAAATAAAAAAATACCTGCAGCAGTTTTAGTTGTATTTGGAGGTATATTAGTAGGTATTCTTATTGGCAAACCGATTAAGACAGAGGAAATAGAGATTGGCTTAAATTTGCCTTCTTTTATGCCTTACGGTATGTCCACATGGAATGATTTGCTTTTGATAATACCACTTGTTGTTTTACCTCAAATACCCATGACCATAGGAAATGCAGTAATAGCTCAGGTTGAGACTTCCAAACAGCTTTTTGGAGATAGGGCAAAAAAGATGTCCTATCGTTCAATATCAAACAGTCAGGGCATTGCTAGTATAGTTAGTTTTTTTTGGGGCGGTATCCCAATGTGTCATGGTGCAGGAGGTACAGCAGCTCATTATTTCTTTGGTGCAAGAACAGCTGGAGCAAATCTTATGATAGGTGGTATCTTTTTAGGATTTGGTCTATTTTTTGGCAAAACCGCCATTGTTTATTATAATATTTATTTTTTTTTGAGCTGTATCCCAAATTTTAAAGGAGGAAAGAGTAACAGAAACTCATAATTTCTTTGTTGCAAAAACAGCTGAAAAAAATTTTATAATAGGTGGTTTCTTTTAAATATTTGGTTTATTTTTTGGAAAAACCGCCACTGCTTTTTTTAATATATTGCCTTTGTCAGTTTTAGGGGTTTTGCTTTTTTTTGCTGGCTGTCAACTTGCCATTATGATTCAAGACCTAAAAGAGAAAAGAGAGATATTTGTTGTTATTTCAATGCTTGGTATAACTCTTGCCTCTAATCTTGCGGTGGCATTTATTATCGGTATTATTCTTGCTTATGCATTAGAAAAATATAAAGTAAAAATTTGAAGGTAAAAACTACTTTAGTTAAAACTTTCATATGGCGAAAAGGTGAGATTGTTTGCGAGAGTGGTAGATACTGCCTTGAAATGTGAATTATTATCTATTTGTCAGGAATAGAGGATAATATAACAACCCATAAAAAACTTTATCGGACATGAGATTAATAAAGTGTTAATACAAGGAGGTTAACATGGATATAATAATTAAAAAAGAGACTCTCAAAGTTATTTCTTTGTGTGCTATCCTCATTGCCATTAATTTATATGCCGGTATCAACATTGTGACAATTGGTTTGTCTTTACTTTTTATTTTTCTACTTATTTTAGGAGATTTGTGGGTACTACTTCCTTTAAGAAAGAAAGCGCTATCACTAATCGAAGCCATTGATGACCTTGCATTAGGAGGAAAGGATCTTACAAAAAGGGTAACTGTCAGGGGGAAAGATGAGCTTTCCCGGCTTGCTATCCACTTTAATAGTCTTATTAGTAGGTTACACACTGTAATTGGTAAATCCATGAACACATCCAATCAAGTGTTTTCCGCATCCTCTGAACTTTCAAAGTTTTCTGCAAAAATGGCTAAAGGTGCAGAAGAGCAAAGCAATCAGATTTCCCAAATTGCTTCTGCAATATACGAACTAAATACTACAGTGAATGAAATTGCAGAAAATATCCAAGAAGTGGCTAATTCTGCAAAGCAGGCATCGGATGTTGCTCAAGAAGGCGGAAAGACTGTTTTTACCAGTATTGAAGGGATAAGAAAAATTACTGCTTCAGTTGAAGATTCAGCAAAGACTATCACAGAACTTGGAGAAAGGACTGCATCCATAGGAGAGATTGTTTCTTTAATTGAAGATATAGCGGATCAGACAAATCTTCTTGCGTTAAATGCAGCCATAGAAGCAGCAAGGGCTGGAGAAATGGGAAGGGGATTTGCAGTTGTAGCAGATGAAGTGCGGAAGCTTGCAGAAAGAACAACTAAGGCTACAAAGGAGATAGCCACGGTTATAAAGTCTATTCAAGTAAATACAGAGAATGCAGTAAAAACAATGAAGCATGGAGTAAGTGAGGCTTACAAAGCCCAGGAGTTTGCTAATAAAATATCAACTATTCTCCAAGATATACTTACAGCATCAAGGAAAGTCTCAGATACAATTAACCAGATAGCAACTGCTATTGAGCAGCAGTCAAAAGCTACTGAGGATATTTCGAGAAATATTGAAAAAATCTCTACGATAACGCAAGATACTGCAAAAAATGCTAAAAAGACTTTTGATGCCAGTGTGGAACTCACTAAACTTTCTGATGAAGTGCTTAAGGAAGTAGGTAGTTTTAATATGAATTTATTTGGCGTTGCACCCCTTGAAAATGCAGTTGTAATGAACAAAAAATTTATGCCCCTTGTGGAATATCTAAACAAAAAACTTGGCATGGACTACATAATAAAAGTTGCAGGAGACTATGCAGAGGCTATTGAGGATCTTGGAACTGGAAGGGTGCAGATATCCTATCAGACCCCGACTACTTATATAGAAGGGAAACATAAATATGGAATAAAACTTCTTGGATATTTTGCGAAAAATGGCTCACCCACTTACAGAAGCGCCATTGTAGTTTCTAAAAGTAGCGGTATAAAATCCATTGCTGAACTTAGGGGGAAGAGATTTGCTTTTGGTAGTGAAAAATCTACAGGAAGCACCTTGGTTCCTATGGCTATGCTTGCTGAGGCTGGAATTACTCTTCGGGATTTTTCAGAATATTTCTTTCTTGGTTCCCATGACAAGGTAGCAAATGCTGTGATAAAAGGAGAAGCTGATGCTGGTGGTATGATGGAATCTGCGTTACCTGAGTATCTTGACAAAGGAGTTGTAGCCATTAAAATATCTGAGCCCATTCCTCAATTTCCTATATGTGTGAATAAAGATTTAGACCCGAAATTTGTTGAAAAAATCAAGGAAGCCTTGCTTTCTATTACAGACAGTTCTATTGTCAAGGCTATTGATAAGGGTTATACGAGGTTTCTTGAAGCAAAAGATAGCGACTTTGACGGCATAAGAGCAATGGTAAAAAGGCTTTATAATGTTGAATACAGGTAGCTGTAGAGGCTTATAAAACTTCAGTATGTTATAATATTTTTAAGCGCCCATAGCTCAGTTGGATAGAGCGTCGGACTACGAATCCGCAGGTCGGGGGTTCAAATCCTCCTGGGCGCATTTAAACCTTATTTCATGTGGCTACCCATTAGGTAGAAATGCTCTTTATATTTAAATTTTTGACATTTCAAACATATTAAGTCTTTTTTCCTAAACCTATTTGTTTTAATTTTTCCTCTATATCAACTAAGATTGCAGGATCGTCAATAGTAGCCGGCATGGAGTAAGGTTGCCCATCAGCGATTTTACGAATGATATTTCTTAAAATTTTGCCCGAACGAGTTTTTGGAAGCCTTTCAACCACTACAGTGTCTTTGTAACAGGCAATAGGTCCAATTTGATTTCTTACCATTTGTATTATCTCTTGTTTTATCTCATTATGATCACGAATAACTCCTGCCTTTAATACAATCAATCCCAAGGGCAATTGCCCTTTGAAACTATCTGCTACTCCAACTACAGCACACTCTGCTACATCAGGATGTTTTGCTATAACCTCTTCCATAGCACCAGTTGATAAACGATGTCCTGCAACATTAATAACATCGTCTACTCTGCCCATAATATAAACATAGCCATTTTTATCAATATATCCACCGTCAGCGGTAAAATAATATCCAGGGATTACTCTAAAATATGAATCTAAAAATCTGTCATCAGCATTCCAAAGGGTTTGAAGTGTCCCTGGTGGTAAGGGTAATTTTATAACTATTAATCCTTCTTGCTCTGGAGGAAGAATATTACCGTTACTGTCAACTACTTTTACATCATACCCTGGAATAGGTTTTGTTGAAGAGCCTGCTTTTAATGGAAGGTGTTCTATTCCCATACAATTTGCAGTAATTGGCCAGCCTGTCTCAGTCTGCCACCAATGATCAATAACTGGGCGATTAAGTAAATTAGAAGCCCAATAATAGGTATCTGGATCAAGTCTTTCTCCAGCTAAAAATAAATATTTAAAGTGGGAAATATCGTATTTCTTCAGATATTCACCATTTGGGTCTTCTCTTTTAATGGCTCTAAATGCAGTTGGAGCAGTAAAAAGGACTTTTACTCCATGCTGGGATATAACTCTCCAGAAAGCTCCTGGATCTGGAGTTCCAATAGATTTGCCTTCATACATCACAGTTGTACAACCTGTAATAAGGGGAGCATAAACAATATAAGAGTGCCCTACAACCCAACCTACATCAGAGGCTGCCCAGAAAACATCTCCAGCCTTTATATCATAGATATATTCCATGCTCCATCTTAATGCAACTGCGTATCCACCGCTGTCTCTTACAACACCTTTAGGCTTTCCAGTGGTGCCGGAAGTATAAAGTATATACAAAGGATCAGTGGCTTTTACAGGAACACAATCAATGGGTGATGCTGTTACCATTAATTCATCCCATTCATATTCAAAGCTTTTTATAAGCGCAGCTTTTGATTCAGGTCTTTGAAATATGATGCATTTTTCAGGTTTATGTGAAGCAATCTCTAATGCCTTATTGAGGATTGATTTGTAATCTATGATTTTTTTTACTTCTATACCGCAGGATGTGGCAATCACTATTTTTGGTTTTGCATCATCTATACGAACTGCCAATTCATTGGGAGCAAAACCGCCAAATACTACTGAATGAATTGCACCAATTCTTGCACATGCTAACATAGCAACAAGAGCCTCTGGTATCATAGACATGTAGATTACCACCGTGTCACCTTTATTAACTCCAAAACTACTTAGAACTCCAGCAAATTTTGCTACATATTCAGTTAATTCTCTATAACTATATTTTTTTATTTGATTTGTTACAGGGCTATCCCAGATTAATGCAGTCTCCTTGCCTCTGCCTGCCTCTATGTGTCTGTCTAAGGCATTGTAGCATACATTAAGCTCACCACCAACAAACCAGCGATAAAAAGGTGGATTAGAGTCATCAAGAACCTTTTCATACTTTTTGAACCATATTATTGAATTAGCTGCCTCATCCCAAAAAATTTCTGGATCTTTAATACTTTTTCTGAAAATTGTTTCGTAATTCTTCATTTAGAATTTCCTATAACAAAAATTTTTTGCTTCAAGAAGTAAGTTATAAAATTTAATAATTACTATTTTTATAAGTCAAGTAGTTTCATAAAAATAGCGGGAAAGGTAGGTGTAAATCTTACTTAACTTGTTTTATGACGATACAATGAATTATAATGATAAAAATTTACCATAGGAGGAAATATTGTGGTAGCACAAAAGGAAGTTTATAAGTGCCAAATTTGTGGTAATATTGTTGAAGTGCTTCATGCTAGCTATGGAGAACTTGTCTGCTGTAACCAGCCGATGATCTTACAAATAGAAAACACAGTTGATGCAAGCAAAGAAAAGCATGTCCCTGTCATTGAAAAGACAGACAAAGGAATTAAAGTAAAAGTAGGATCTGTTTCACATCCGATGGATGACAGCCACTATATTGAATGGATTGAGGTAATAGCAGATGGCAAGCTTTACAGAGAATATCTTTCTCCTGGAAAAGCTCCTGAAGCAGAATTTTGTATAGAAGCTAAAGAAATTATTGCAAGGGAGTATTGCAACTTGCATGGCTTGTGGAAAGCTTAAGTTAAAGCTAAAAAAGGGGGTCAGGTCTTGAAATATAAAGAAACTGACTTTGCAAGACTTGACCCCCATGTTACTTTGGAATATAAAAAAGTTGATTTTTCAATACTTGACTCTCCCAAGTTGTCTTGCCTTTATTGATACCTCTATTCATTAAACTCTTGACATATTGTGAAAAATTTGATACAACTAGTTAATAACTTATGATAATAGGCATAGAAATAGAGCCTTCTTCAATTAAGACTGCGTTAGTTAGAAAAAAGCGTGGTTATAACCTTATAGAGTGGGAGATATTTGAACTACCTGAAGGAGTAGTTAAATCTACAGGTATAGCTGATATAGATACCCTTTTAAAATTTTTAATAAAAATTCCAGTAAGGTTTAATCTTAAAAATCCGGAGGTAGTTTTCTCAATCTCAGGACCTACAAATTCAGCAGTTAGAATCGTAGACTTACCTTATATTGATAAAAATGAAATAGAGATTAATCTTCCAATAGAGCTTGATAAATACATACCTTTCAGTGTTAGGGAGATTTATTATGATTATCATATTTTTAGCATAGATAAGACTAAAAAATCATCAAAAGTAATAATTGCTGTAGCACTAAAAGAGCTTGTAAATGATTATTCAGATATTTTAGAAAAAGCTGGAATGATTCCTATTGCTGCAGATATAAGCTCATTAGCTTTCTATAATGTCTATGAAATTAATTACTTTGAGAAAACAGTGACAGCTATAATGAATATCGGTGAGAATGTTATAAATTTTGCAATTGTTCAAGATCATTCTCCTTTATACATTAGGGAAAGTATAAATATTTACAATATACTAACTGATAATGCAAGGGAGGATGAAGTAAGAAATTATTCAGATGAAGTAGCAGCAGAAATCTACAGACAATTAGAGTTCTTTAAGACAAATAATCCTGAAATGAATGTTGAAAAGCTTTACATAACAGGCATTCCAACAGTATCCCCCTCTTTTCTCCAATTTCTTACAGAAAGGCTTGATATTGCTATTTCCCCTTTTAATCCCTTTAGGAATATAAAGATTAACAAAGAACTATCAGCAAAAATGCAGAAATATGCCTCTATAGCATCAGTATCCATAGGACTTTCACTTAGAGGAACGGAGAAAATTAAATGATAAAGATAAATCTTTTACCTAAAAAAGATGTAAAGAAAGCAAAAGTTCCAACAGATATAGGAATTACTAAAGATATTTTTCTTAAATTAGGATTACCTGTAGGAATTGCTATTTTGATTGTGTTTGGAGTTTTTGCTTATGTAGAAAATACTACATCAGATCTTAAAAAAGAGATAGAAAATAACAAAAAGATACTGGCTCAACTTCAGCAAAAAATTGAAGAAGTAAAGAATTTTGAAAAAATGAATAAAGAATTTGAATTAAAGACAAAAATTATAGAAGATTTAAAGAAAATGCAATCTTCGCCTGTGATATTACTTAATACAATTTCAAAAAATTTACCTGATGGAGTTTGGCTTACTGCAGTTACCTATGACAATACAGTTGTAAATATTGAAGGGTTGGCATTTTCAAATTTGAATATTGTTGCTTTTGTAGATAATCTTAAATCTGTAAGGGAATTTCAGGATTTAACTCTTCTTGAATCTCAACAAACAGAGGTTGATAAAGCT
>ERZ1685331.205-NODE-205-length-11286-cov-17.424005_pt1 | contig 11286 bp, 8 predicted proteins | sample MGYA00580194_ERZ1685331 | MGnify/ENA primary metagenome ERZ1685331 (study PRJEB41501, sample SAMN08275520) | hot springs metagenome | biome: alkaline hot spring; material: microbial mat | place: Russia: Ush-Beldyr | collected 2015-07 | depth 0.5 m m ...
TATCCAATTGCTGTTACTATAGCAAGGCGAGACTCAATAACTTGTGACCAATGACCTAAGGAGGTGTTGTGGCACCCGTACGAGTGGTCACCGACGGCGACGCGTATCTGCCTGCGGCTTGGACGCAAGATACCGATATCACTGTTGTCCCGCTCACCGTTCAGATCGGGGATGAGGTCTATCGGGACCGGGACGGCTCGCGGAACGAAATTCTGCTGGATCAGATGGCCCGGGAGCGGGTCCGGCCGATGGTGGTCGGGCCGACCGTGGAGGAGTTGGAAGAGGTTTATGCCCGGTTGAGCCGGACGACGGATTCCATCCTTTCCATTCATTCCTCGGGTCCGCTAAGCCCGATTGTGGAAAACGCCCGTCAGGCGGCGATGTCGTTTCTCGGGCGGTGCGATATTATGGTCATGGATTCCCAGTGTACCTCCTTCGGCTTGGGGATCTTGGTGCGGGAAGCAGCCCGGATGGCCCGGGCTGGTCACTCGCTGGGCCAGATTGTCCGCCAGATTCGGGGGATGATCCCGCATGTCTACGTGGTGATGTTCACCGATTCGCTGGATTATCTGCAGCGCAGCGGGCGCATTAGCCGCTCTCAGTGCATTCTAGGGACGATGCTGGGCATCCGGCCCTTCCTGTCTATGGAGGAAGGGGAAATCATCCCCATGGAGAAGGTCCGCAGCCGGGAGAAAGGGCTGGATAAACTGGTGGAGTTCGCCGGGGAGTTTCTGCGCGTTCAGGAGATGACCATTCTGCAGGCGGTCTCCTATCCCACGAACGAGACGGCGATCCTGCAGGAGCGGCTGGGGGCGATGTTCCCGAAGGTCGCTCCGTTTCCCATACTGGTCTACGGCCCGGTGCTGGCATCCCATGTCGGCCCGGACGGGCTGGGGTTGATTGTGTATGAGTGGACGGGGGAGGAGTAGACCACAGACCATGGACCACAGAAGTGCCTGCAGGACGCCGCCAGTTGGGAAGCACATAGGGCCTGACCACGATGGCGGAGATTCGGGCGCGCCGTTGCCTGATCTCAGCATATGTGTTATACCAATTGTTGTATGAAACCGTGAAATGCCCACTCTCTCGCCTGGCAACGAATCGCCAAGTTCATCGCTGAAGCCTGCTGTTGCGGCATCTCCCGCTGCCGCAGGCGAGCGGGAGAAGGGAGGGGGCAGGGGGTGGGGTGAAGGCTGGAATCGCCGCAAAGCTTGCAGGTGATTGGAGGAGAACAATGACCTCTCGGATCTGCATTCTCACCGACAGCACGTCCGATGTGCCGCCTGAACTGGCCCGACAGCTGAACATCACCGTCGTTCCGGCGTATATCCAGATGGAGGGCCAGAATTTGCGGGACGGGGAGCAGATTACGCGCGAGGATTTCTACCGGCGGCTGCCCTCGCTGGCGAAAGTGCCCACCACGGCTGTCCCGTCGGTCTATGAGTTCGCGGCCGCGTTCCGGAGCTTGGTTGGGCAGGCCGACGAGGTAATCGCCATTCTGCTGGCGGGCGCGCTCAGCAGCATGATCTCCGTGGCCGAATTGGGGGCGCGGGAGGTACCGGAACTGAAAGTCTATTTCGTAGACTCCCAGCAACTGGCTATGGGCATCGGCTGGCAGGTCATTATGGCCGCCGAGGCTGCCGCGCGGGGTGCCAGCGCGCAGGATATTCTGGCTATGCTGGAGGACGTCCGGCCGCGCATCCGCCTCTTGGCAGTGCTGGATACGGTCAAATACCTGGTCCACAGCGGGCGGGTCTCTTGGGCGAAGGGGTTCGCCGCGCGCCTGCTGGACATCAAGCCGCTGATTGAGTTCCGCCAGGGGGAAGCCATTCTGGTGGGGCAGGTGCGCACCCGCCGCCGGGCGATGGAGGAGTTGCTGGAGCGGCTCACAAAGTTGGGCCCGCTGGAGCGGCTGGCCGTTGTCCACTCTTGCGCTCCCGATGGGGAACTCTTCCACGCCCGTGTTCAGGCCCTCTTTCCGGATATGGAGGTCCCCGTCAGTGAAATCGGGCCCGTCATCGGCACCCACATCGGCCCCGCTGCGCTGGGAGTGGCGGTGATTCTGGGTCGTTGAGAGAGTCTGTATGCCTCCACCCGTTGATACGCTGAAAAACATTCTTCTTCTGGAGAAAAAGGACCACGAATGCAGAGACCGGGCCGTCATCGGCGGCCTGGCCCGGTTTGCCGATACCTGGTTGCGGGAGGCGGGCCGTACCTTCGGCCCTGAAGCGACCGTATGGGTGGGCGAAATTGCCCGCCGGCTGCGGGATTACAGCGCCCTCCCTCCGCAGGAGCGGCCACAGGCTCTGGAAGACCTGCTCCGGCTGCTGGAGGCCGGCCCCCAGAGCATGCCGGTAGAGCCTGTTCCTGGCCCGTCCATCGCGGAGCCGCCAGCCCCTCCGCCCGGGGAACCGCTGGCGGCCCCATCCGCCGAACCGTCTCCGGCGCCCGCCGCGCCGCAGGCCCCGTCCGCACCGCCCCGGGCGGCCCCGCCACCTGCCCGGCGTCCGCCGCCGACCCCTACCGAAGAGCCCTCGGGCCTGAAAGCCCCCCTCACCGCCATTCGGGGCGTGGGGGCCAAACAAGCCGAACGGCTGGCCCGTCTGGGCCTCCGCACCATCCGGGACGTCCTCTACTTCTTCCCCCGCCGCTACGATGACTACTCCTGCCTCAAGCCCATCAACCGGCTGGAGTACGGTGAGGAAGTCACCATCATCGCCCGCGTCTTTGAGGCCGGGACTCGGGAGAGTCGCGGCGGGATGCCCATCTTCAAGGCCATCCTGACCGACGAAACCGGCTTCATTGAGGCCACCTGGTTCAATCAGCCTTTCCTGAGCGAGCGCATCCGGCCCGGTCAGCACATTGTGATCAGCGGACGGGTGGACGAATACCTGGGCCACCTCTGCTTCACCTCTCCGGAATGGGAGCCCCTGCAGCCGGAACTCCTCCACACCGGGCGGCTGGTCCCCGTCTACCCCCTCACCGAGGGCATCAGTGCCAAATGGCTGCGGCAAATGGTCCATCGGACGGTGGAGTACTGGGCGCCGCGCCTGCCGGACCACCTGCCCCCCTCCCTGCGGGAGGAGTACGGTCTGGTGGACCTGAGCACCGCACTGCGACAGGCTCACTTCCCTGACGACCGGAAGGCACTGGAGAAAGCCCGCTACCGGCTGGCTTTTGACGAACTCTTTATTTTCCAGTTGGGCGTCCTGCGCCAGCGGTATCTCTGGCGCGCCGTCCCCGGACAGCCGCTGCCGGTGGACCCCGCTACGCTGGAGGCCCTGCTGCAGAGCCTCCCCTTCCCACTGACAGGCGCTCAGCGGCGGGCGCTGGAGCATATCGTTGCCGACCTGGCTTCCTCCTACCCGATGAACCGTCTCCTCCAGGGCGACGTCGGCTCCGGCAAGACGGTGGTGGCGGCGGTGGCCATGGCCCTGGCGGTGGCGGCGGGCGCCCAGGCGGCCCTTATGGCCCCCACAGAGATTCTGGCCGAACAGCACTATCGGACCCTCTCTGCCCTCTTTGCCCGCTTTCCGGGCCGGCCCATCCAGGTCCGCTTGCTCACAGGTAGCGTCACCGGCGCGGAGCGGGAAGCCATCTACGCCGGCCTGGCCGACGGCTCGGTGGATGTTGCCGTCGGCACCCACGCCCTCATCCAGGAGTCCGTCACCTTCCACCACCTGGCCCTGGTGGTCATTGACGAACAGCACCGCTTCGGGGTCCGGCAGCGGGCGGCGCTGCGGCAGAAGGGCTACAACCCCCACCTGCTGGTGATGACCGCCACGCCCATCCCCCGCTCCCTCCAGTTGACCCTCTGGGGCCACTTGGACGTCTCGGTGATCGACGAGATGCCGCCGGGCCGCCAGCCCATGACCACGCGCGTCATCATGCCCCGGGAGCGGGAGCGGGCCTATGCCTTTGTTCGCGGTCAGGTCGCCAAAGGGCGCCAGGCTTTCATCATCTGCCCGCTGGTGGAGGAATCGGAGAAAATAGAGGCGAAGGCCGCCGTGGAGGAGTACGAGCGGCTGCGGCGGGAGGTCTTCCCCGACCTGCGCCTGGGCCTCCTGCACGGGCGGATGAAGGGCGAGGAGAAGGACGCTACTATGAGCGCCTTCGCGCGGGGGGAACTGGACATCCTGGTAGCAACATCGGTGGTGGAGGTCGGGATAGACGTCCCCAATGCCACCGTGATGTTGGTAGAAGGAGCGGAACGGTTCGGCCTGGCCCAACTCCACCAGTTTCGGGGCCGGGTCGGTCGGGGCGAACACCCCTCCTACTGCCTGCTGGTGGCCGAATCTGCCTCCCCGGAGGCAGAGGAGCGGCTGCGGGCGGTGGAAGCCACCACCGACGGTTTCGTCCTGGCCCAGAAGGACCTGGAACTGCGGGGGCCCGGCGAGTTTCTGGGCACCCGTCAATCCGGCCTGCCGGACCTGAAAATGGCCTCCATCGCTGACCTGCGGCTCCTGGAGCGGGTGCGGGAGGCCGCCGCGCGCTTTCTGGAAATGGACCCCCAACTGGAACAGCCGGAGCACCGCCTGCTGGCCCGGCGGGCGGCAGACCTCTGGGCCTCCGGCGAGGGAGAAGTCAGTTGAAGCGTATCTGCGAACCCGGAACCCACGAGCAAAGGAGCCATTTTATGTGTCGCGCCCTCTACCCCGGCACCTTTGACCCTATCCACTTCGGCCACATGGACATCGCCATCCGCGCGGCTGCCATTTTTGATGACCTGGTCATTGGCGTTTACGACCGTCCTTCTAAAAGTTTGCTCTTCTCGCTGGAGGAGCGGATAGAATTGGCCCGCGAGGCCCTGAAGGAAAGGCCTAACATCCACGTCCTCCCGTACGGCGAATTGACGGCGGAATTCGCCCGCCGCATCGGCGCCAGCGTCATCGTCCGGGGACTGCGGGTGGTCAGCGATTTTGAGTGGGAGTATCAGATGTCCCTGACCAACCGGCAAATTGCTCCGGAGATAGAGTTTGTCTGCCTGATGACCCGACAGGAGCACGCGTTCCTCAGTTCCAGTATTCTGAAGGAAGTGGCATTGCTGGGCGGGGACGTCTCTCAGATGGCCCCGCCCAACGTGGTGGCCGCGCTGGCCCGCAAGCGCGCCGAACTGGAAAGCCAGCGGGGCCCCGTCCCCCTGGTCTCGCTGCGAGATTGACGACAGACGAGAGGGGTCAGTCGTCCTGTTCTATAGTCCGTGGTCTAGGGGATGTGGTCAAAATCAGGCGAGGTGGGATATGGACATCCTGCACCTGGTAGACCGGCTGGAGGAGACGGTGAAGAAGAGCAGCCGACTGTTCTTTTCCCCGGTTCGGCTGGTGGACGAGCGGCGGATTATGGCGCTGGCGGAGCAGATGCGCATCTCCATTCCCGAGGAGGTGCGCCGCGCCCAGCGGGTGAACCAGGAGCGGGAGCGCATCCTCGCCCAAGCGCGCGAGGAGGCGGAGCGACGGGTTCGGGAGGCCGAAAGGCGGGCCGCAGAACTGACCGCGGAGCACGCCGTCGTCCGGGCGGCCGAGGCGCGGGCCGCCGCCATTCGCGAACAGGCGGAGCGGGAGGCCGCCGCGCTGCGCCGCGAGGCCGACGAGTATGTCTTCGGCGTCCTCTGCCAGTTGGAAGAGGAACTGCACCGCACCCTGCGCGTCGTGGAGAACGGCCTGCGGAAACTGCAGAAGGACGCGGTACGGAGTGCGGAGTAAAGAGTTATGGAGTCCATTCACCTGCTCCACTTCGCCGACCTCCACATCGGCATTGAGAACTACGGGCGTATGGACCCGACCACCGGCGTCCACAGCCGGGTACGGGATTTCCTGGAGCGGCTGGATGATGTGGTCCAGTACGCTCTGAATCACGAGGCCGACTTGGTCCTCTTCGCGGGCGATGCCTACAAGACCCGCGATCCCAATCCTACCTACCAGCGGGCCTTCGCCCGGCGGGTGAAGCAACTGGCCGACGCGGGTATCCCCGTCGTCCTCCTGGTGGGCAACCACGACCTGCCCACTATGCCCCAGCGAGCCTCGAGTGTGGACATCTTCCACACCCTGGCCGTCCCCAACGTCTACGTGGGCCGGGAGGAGGACCTTCTCCGTATCCCCACTCGGCGCGGCCCTGTGCAGGTGGCCGTTGTCCCCTTCCCGGTGCGCCAGCGGCTCCTGGCCCACGAGGAGTTTCGCGAGCTCTCGCTGGAGCAACTGGACGAGGCGCTGCGGCGAATTGTCACCGAAAACATCCAGGCCCTGGCCCGGCAGGTGGACCCGGAAATCCCCGCCGTCCTGGCGGCCCATCTGAGTGTCTCCGGCGCGACCTACGGCTCCGAGCGCGGGGTGATGATCGGCCGAGATACGGTGGTCCCCCTCTCCGCGCTGGCCGACCCCGTCTGGGACTACGTCGCGCTGGGCCACATCCACAAGCACCAGAGCCTGAACGGGAGCGGGTACCCGCCGGTGGTCTACGCGGGGAGTCTGGAGCGGATAGACTTCGGCGAGGAGCGGGAGCCGAAGGGCTTCTGCTGGGTGCAACTGCGGCGCGGGGAGACAGCCTGGCAGTTCGTGGAGGTGGCTGCCCGCCGGTTTGTCACCGTCCGGGCCGACCTGCGGGGGGAGGCGGACCCGCTGAGGGCACTCTCGCGGGCCGTCGCCGCCCACGACCTGCGGGATGCTGTTGTCCGCATAGAAATGAAACTGCGCCCCGAACAGGAGCGGTCGGTCCGGGATGCCGACGTCCGCCCCCTGCTGACAGAGGCGGCCTTTGTGGGCGGCATCAGCCGGGAGGTGGAGCGGCCGGCGCGCCTGCGCCTGGGCACCCTCCGCCCGGAGGAACTGACCCTGCCGCAACTGCTGGAGCGGTACCTGCAGGCTAAAGAGGTCCCCCCAGAGCGCCGAGAGGAGTTGCAGAGGGCGGCAAAAGAGATTTTCGGGGAATCCCTCTCGTAATGGGTTCTGACGAAGATAGCATAGATGTCAACATACGACCCGCTCAAACACCATCGCCGATCCATCCGATTGCGGGGCTATGATTATCGGTCTCCGGGTGCTTACTTTGTTACCATTTGTACCCGGAATCGTGAGTGTCTTCTGGACGATCCCGTCATTGCTGGCATCATCTGTGATGTCTGGTTTGCATTGCCTCGGTGGTTCCCTACCATTGCGCTGGATGAATTCGTTATCATGCCCAATCATATCCATTTCATCGTATGGTTACATCCCGAGAGGGCAAGGGCAACCCTTGCAATTGCCCCAGATGCGCGTAGGGGCAACCCTTGCGGTTGCCCCGGTGCGGGGTAGGGGCAACCCTTGCGGTTGCCCGACCCTTGCGGTTGCCCCGGTGCGGGGTAGGGGCAACCCTTGCGGTTGCCCCCCTGGGGCAGGGGCAAGCCCTGGGGCAGGGGCAAGCCCTGCCCCTACTCAGTGTGGAAATGTACGCGGTGATTCTCGTCCCCTCCACCAGTCACGCTATCCGTGCGGAGAAGGTTCTGCGGCAAGCGGGCGTGGAGTGCAAACTCATCCCTGTCCCCCGCCACCTCAGTTCTGATTGCGGTGTCTGTATCCGCATCCCGCGCCTGGCCCGGGAGGCCGCCCGTGCCGCGTTGGACCAGGCCCACCTGGACATAGAAGGTATCCACGACCTGTGAGGATTAACCACCAGGACACGAAGGCACAAAGTTCTGTTGAGTCTCACTTTGACCCCCTTAACTCCCTTTGCCCCCCTTCTCGGCCGGGGGCAGAGGAGTGAGGGTCTGAACCGAGACGAGTTTTTGAGGCATCTACCAGTGTGTCTTCGTGCCTTTGTGGTAAAATAGACCTGGAGGCGTAACTACTCAGCCCGACCTCCCCGGCCTCCTCTTCCCGTTGGCGGAAAGGGGGAGATGAGGTGGGGGATGGGCGGCTTCGCCACCCATCCAACCCCCGTCCTTACACGCCCCTTTCCCACGCCAGGCGGAGGGGAATGGGACAGGGGGATAGGGGGGCTGAGCAGTTACCTGGAGGCTCAATGAGCGACTTTCTTTTTCCCGAACCCCTGGACGACCTGGATCCGGCCGTCGCTCACCTGATTGACCTGGAGGAGGAGCGACAGGCTCGGAAGCTGATTATGATTCCCTCCGAAAGTTACACCCCGCGCGCCGTGCGGGAGGCGCTGGGGTCCGTCTTCACCAACATCTACGCCGAGGGCTACCCCCTCCCCGAAACTCGCTGGATGACGGAAGAGCAGATTCTGGACTACGAGGCGCACATGGCCTTCTACCGGCGCTACGGCGACCTGCGCTACTATATGGGCGTGGAGTACGCCGACGTCGCCGAGGCGCTGGCCCGCCGCCGCTGCGCCGAGGCCTTCGCCACCGAGACCGTCCCCGCCGACCGCATCTACGTCAACGTCCAGCCCCTCTCCGGCGCGCCCGCCAACATCGCCGTCTACGAGGCGCTCCTCAGGCCGGGCGATGTCATCATGGGCATGAACCTGACCCATGGCGGCCACCTCACCCACGGGGCCCCCGCCAACGTCTCCGGACAGCGCTACCGGGCCGTCTTCTACGGCGTGGACCCCCGCACCGAACTGATAGACTACGACCAGATAGAGGCGCTGGCGCAGGAACACCGCCCCCGCATCATTGTCGCCGGGTACACCTCCTACCCGCGCGTCCCGGACTGGGCCAGGTTCCGAGAGATTGCCGACCGGGTGGGCGCCTACCTGCTGGCGGATATTGCCCACACCGCCGGAATGGTGGCCGCCGGGGCCTACCCCAGCCCGCTGGGCTACGCCCACGTCGTCACCTTTACCACCCACAAGACCCTCTGCGGGCCGCGCGGCGCCTGCATCCTGACCACCGACCCGCTCCTGGCCCGCCGGATTGACCACGCCGTCTTCCCCGGCATGCAGGGCGGGCCGCACGTCAACAAGTTCGTTGCCATGGCGGTGGCCTTCCGGCTGGCCCGCACAGAGAAGTTCCGCCGCCTGCAGCATCAGATTGTCGCCAACGCGAAGGCCCTGGCCCGCGCCCTCACCGAAGAGGGGATGCGCGTCGCCTACGGCGGCACCGACTCCCACCTGCTGGTAGTGGACTGCAAAACCGTCCGTGGCCCCTTCGGCGAGCCGCTCTTGGGCGACACTGCCGCCCGCGTCCTGGACCTGGTGGGCATCGTCTGCAACCGCAACACTCTTCCCGGGGACCCGTCCCCCGCGCTGGCCAGCGGCATCCGACTGGGCACGCCCTGGGTTACCCAGCGGGGGCTCGGGGAGCCGGAGATGGCCGAACTGGCCCGCCTCATCGCCCGGACCCTGAACTCCGTCCGACCCTACACCTATCCGGGCCGCCACGGGCCCGTCCACCGGGGCAAAGTGGAGTTTGATGCGCTGGAGGAGGCCCGCCTGGCGGTGGCGGGACTGGCTTCCCGCGCAGCGACGGACTACGAGGTCCGCTGTACGGGGTACCCTCATCACTGCCTCATCACCGATACCCGGCCACCGGCGGGCGAGGGGGGGCTGATAGAACTGGAGGGGAACGCCACGCTGGCCTTCCTGAGCCACGTCCTGGTGGAAGATATAGGCAACCTGCCGCCGGACACCTGGCATCCGGCGACGCTTCTGGCCGCGGACGGGCGGCTGATGGCCCGGGGGGCCGTCTCCCGGCCCACCTTCGGGCACCAGCGGTATCGGTTGGCGGTGCCATCGGCGGCCTTCCAGCGGGTCCTGGCCTGGCTGCGGGACCTCTCCGACGGTTACGTCCTCTTTGACCCCCAGGACCTGCAGGCCAAACTCCCAGGGCCGGTGGTGGTCCGCAACCTGGGGCCCACCGCGCTGCCGGACGGCTCCCCGTCCAACGAACCCTTCGCGCCGCCCCTTTCCCCCAAGCCGTACTACGTGGGCCTTTCCACCCACCGTGCGGCGGAGCCGCGCGGAGAGCCGCTCCCGATGTTTGAGTGGGCGTCGTCCGAAGAGCCCCTGCGCCGTACCCCGCTCTACGAGACCCACGAGCGGCTGGGCGCGCACTTCGTCCCCTTCGCCGGGTGGGAGATGCCCCTGCGCTACGGGCCCGTCCTGGACGAGCACCGCGCCGTCCGGGGCGCGGCCGGACTGTTCGACGTGGGACATATGGGTATCTTTGAGGTCTCCGGCCCCCACGCTGCTGCCTTCTTGGACCTGGTTACCACCAACGACGTCAACCGTCTCCGCCCAGGAGACTCCCACTACGGCTTCCTGCTGGACTCCGAGGGGCGCGTCATAGACGACGTTATGGTCTATATGCGCGCGCCGGGGCGGTATATGATGGTGGTCAACGCTGCCAACACCGCGAAGGACTGGGCCTGGCTGAGCGCGGTGAACGAGGGCCGGGTCCGGATAGACTCCGATCGTCCCTGGGTGCGGTCGCCGTTCCGGGCCGAACTGGTGGACCTGCGCGCGCCCGACCAGGAGCACCTCTGGCGGATGGACATTGCCCTGCAGGGGCCGCGCGCGCGGGACGTCCTGCTGGCCTGGCTGGATGCCAGCCCCAGAGGTCCCGCTGCCGACGAGATTCGCGGCAAACTCCTGAGTATGCAACGTACCGAACTGATAGAGGTCCGCTGGCCCTGGCTGGAGGCACCCGGCGGCGTCTTTGACCTCATCATCGCCCGCACCGGCTACACCGGCGAGACGATGGGGTTTGAGTTGTTCGTTCACCCGGACTGGGCGCCCCTGCTCTGGGACCTTTTGCTCCGGTACGGAGCGCAGAAAGGGTTGCGGCCAGTGGGCCTGGCGGCGCGAGACTCGCTCCGCATTGAGGCCGGCCTCCCCCTCTACGGGCACGAACTGGCGGGCCCGCTGGACATCCGGCCCGACGAGGCCGGGCTGGAGGGGTACGTCAAACTCTACAAGCCCTTCTTCATCGGACGGGAGGCCTTTCGCCGCCACGCTGCGCAGCGGAAGATGGTTGTTGTCCGCTTCCGGCTGGCGGATAAAGGCGTTCCCGTCCCCAATCAGGGCGACCGGGTGGTGGACCGGCGCGGCCGAGTGATCGGACAGGTCACCTCCTGCGCGATGGATACAGAGGGATACCTGGTGGGAATGGCGTATATAGACCGGCGGTTCGCCGAACCGGGGGAGGACATCTTCGTCTTTGCCGTCTCCCGGGCACCGTCGGAGAAGCCGTTGGAGGAACTGGAATTGGGCGACCGGGTGGCGATGGCGACGCCAGGGAAAGTGCTGGACCGCTTCCGGCGGTGAGATTGCAGGAGGCAGGAGGCAGGAGGCAGGAAGCAGGAGGCAGGAGGCAGGAGGCAGGAGGCAGGAGGCAGGAGGCAGGAGGCAGGA
>ERZ1685331.209-NODE-209-length-11006-cov-22.232308_pt1 | contig 11006 bp, 8 predicted proteins | sample MGYA00580194_ERZ1685331 | MGnify/ENA primary metagenome ERZ1685331 (study PRJEB41501, sample SAMN08275520) | hot springs metagenome | biome: alkaline hot spring; material: microbial mat | place: Russia: Ush-Beldyr | collected 2015-07 | depth 0.5 m m ...
AGGTTCTACATCGTGCGCATGCTGGCGCTGCCATCGGAGGCGGCTGGCGCGGTCTTTAGCATTGGGAACGTCGGGTTGCCGATCGCCGCCACCTGCGCTTCGCCGTCCGTCAGGGACGGACAGCCGAACAGCCGCGCGCGCAACCGGGACGCGGTCGGCGCGCAGCACGCCGCACCGCCGCGCTGCGCCACCCGCAGCACCGTCAGCAGGTCGGGCAGCGGCGCGTCCACCGCCACATACCCGCCAGCGCCAGGCATCTCTGATAGCGCCTGTGCTCCCAGGAGCAGCGGGAACGATTGCTGGCGGGGAACTCGTCACTTGCCGCGCATTACTTATTGCGATCAGCCCCGCCGCCCATGCTCCCAGGCGACGGTCATTTGGTGTGGTGAAGCAGTGTAGCCACGCCCTCCTGCATGGTCGCAAAGAGGCGCACGCCGTTCAGATGCATCCGTTCATGGACGATGCTTTCGGCAATGTCGGGACGCACGCCGCACAGCGCAATCTGCGCCCCCATCAGGCGAGCGCCATCCGCCGCCTGGCGCAACGCCGCCGCCAGCGAGCGGTCGAAACTGGTAATGCCGGTCAGATCAAGCAATACCATCCGCGCATTGCGCTCTTCAATACGCCTGAGCAGCATGGCGATCAGCGCCTCGCAGCGCGCGCCGTCGAAGGCGCCGATCAGCGGCATTGCCAGCATGCCGTCGCTCAACGGGATCAGCGGCAGTGTCATGCTGGTAATCAGCGCGTCTCGTTGCTGGATCTCTTCCAGGGAACGCTCCATCTCTGCGGTGCGTTCTTCGAGCGCCGTATACGAGGCTGCCAGCGCTGTCTTCTGCCGTTCCGCCATCGTCACGTCGCGGAGCAGCACCACCCGGGCAGATTCGCGGTCGCCTTCGATGGCGGCTTCCGACACGACCAGCGTTGCTGCGACATCGCTGTGGCGGGTGAAGCGCCGCAGACCAGCAAGCCGATCATCAGGAGTGGTTTGCTCATAAAAACCGGCATGCGCCAGCGCTTCCTCAAACGGCATATCGCCTGCGCGGGTGAGCGGCGCCAGGTGCTGCGCCGCGTGATTGGCGAAGCGCACCTGGCGCTGTGCATCAAGCACGACGACACCGTCCGGCAGATGCTCGACAGCAGTGCGCAGCGCAATGCTCGACGGGCGAAACACCTGGTAGCGCAACGTCACCCAACCGAACGTCAGATGGAGCGGCAGCAGACTCCCGTAGTTCAGGATCGGCTGTGATAGCAACCCGGACAGGAACCCTGCAACATACGAGATTGCTACGCCGCCAGCCAGCCAGAGCGCCGGGGCGCGCATCCGGGGATAGCGCGCCGCAATTGTAACCAGAAACGCCAGCGGTACGCCCATGCCGCCGACCAGATAGAGCATCAGCGCCGGGAATGCTGCAGGACCGCGTGAGAACGCAATTGTTCCGCTGTCACTGCGCACAACGTCGCGCCAGACAATGCCGAAGCCCCCATACCAGTCCAGCGCCAGGAGCGCCATCATCAGCAGATAGGGCGCTGCCAGCGCCCAGCGCAGCGCCGGCTGCGCATAGCGATGGGGAATGAACAGTACCAGGATCAGCCAGAGCAATAGCCACGAACTGGCAGCCAGGAGCAGCGCCAGCACCCCGGAGACAAACCAGATCTCCTCGGGATTGCGGCTGGTTAACCGTACCGCAGCAGCACATGTCAGCGCAATTGTGCTTAGCGCGAAGAATGCAAACAGGCGATTCGGCGTAGCATGCCGGTCCTGCATCAGGACATACACGCCGCTTGCGGTCAGGATGATGAGCGTCAAGAGGATGAGAACGAGATTCATTGAGGAAACTTCATATATGCTAGAACGGTCACACCTCAGCAGCAAAGCCAGCAGGCGACAAAGGCGAAGACTACATCGATTATAATCACTCATGAGAATAATCTTCAACTATACGATAGTCATTCCGCGAAGTAGGACCATATCTGCGGAACTCGTGGTGATACGTCGTAGAGGGGAAGGCAAGAGTTACACACTGAACATCATCAAGGAGGAGCCTGATGGAACGCCCGAACGCCTTCGACTTCTGGGGTCCAAAGACGCTGATCGGTCCTGAACTGAAACCCGGCGACCCGGCGCCAGCGTTCACGCTGACCACCGGCAAAAGCGCCATCAGCAGCGAACAATTCGCCGGTAAGCCGCTGGTCATCAGTGTCATTCCGTCGATCGACACCGGCGTGTGCTCCAGGCAGACCAGCCGTTTCAACCAGGAAGCGGCAGCGCTCGGCGATGCGGTCAATATTCTGACGGTCAGCGCCGATCTGCCGTTTGCGCAGGGGCGCTGGTGCGGCGCTGAAGGGGTGGATAAGGTCATTATGGCATCCGATCACCTCGATATGAGTTTCGGTGCAGCGTATGGCACCTATGTCAAGGAGTTGCGCATCGAGAGCCGCGCGGTGTTTGTCGTGGACAAGGATGGCATTATCCGCTATGTCGAGTATGTGCCGGTCGCCGGTCACGAACCGAATTACGACGCGGCGCTGGCGGCGTTGAAAGAACTCCTGTAAGCGTCTGTCTGAACGTCGCAGTCATTGTGGGACGCGCCGGTGTCGAGGCAATCTCCGCTCCACGGGAAGATGGCGTTGCGGCGTTCACGGGGAACGAAGCGTGGCAGTGGCGGCTCGCAGTGACTGCCAATGTCAGGAATAGACGACGCAGATCAAGGGTTGGGGGCAGGGTGCAGCATCGCTGCGGGCTCAAGCCTTCGCTGAGCGCGTGACAACCCCGGCGGAGCTTGCCTGATCTGGACAGGGCTGCCGTCAGGCGCCGTCTGACAATTCATGCTCGGACCCGTTGGGGCAGGTCTCAGACCTGCCCCGACGAGTTGAGAAAAGGGCTATGTCGCTTGAACTCATCCTCCTGATCGCAGCGACGTTGCTGATCATCAGCATTATTGCTGGCAAGACGTCGCTACGGTTCGGGTTGCCTGCACCGCTGCTCTTCCTGCTGATCGGTATGCTTGCCGGTTCTGATGGTCCTGGCAGGATTGCGTTCGATGACGCCTGGCTGGCGCAATCGGTTGGCGTGCTGGCGCTGGTGCTGATCCTGTTCTCTGGCGGGCTGGACACCGATATTCAGACGATTCGACCGGTGCTCTGGACCGGGTTGATCCTGGCGAACCTCGGCGTGCTGATCAGCGCGCTGCTGGTGGCGGCGGCTGCGCATCTCCTACTGCAATTTTCGTTGCTGGAAGGATTCCTGCTCGGCGCCATCGTCTCATCGACCGATGCAGCAGCGGTTTTTGCCGTCATGCGCACTCGCGATGTCAACCTGCGCGACAATCTGGAAGGGCTGATTGAACTTGAGTCAGGGAGCAATGATCCAATCGCAGTGTTTCTGACGATCGGCTTGACGATGGTGCTCGCCGATCCATCGCGCTCGCTCGCAAGTCTGGCGCCGCTGTTCGTTCTGCAAATGACGATTGGTGGCGCGGCAGGGTATGCCATGGGACGCCTGATGGCGATTGCCATCAATCGTGCCCGCCTGCAACTCGAAGGGTTGTACCCGGCGCTGATGCTGGGGCTGGTGCTGCTGACCTACGGCGGAACGGCGCTGATCAATGGCAGTGGCTTCCTTGCCGTGTATCTGGCAGGCATTGTGCTCGGCAACTGCGACTTTGCGCATAAGCGCAGTCTGCTCCGCTTCTACGACGGTCTGGCGTGGCTGATGCAGATTGCCATGTTTCTGGTGCTCGGTCTGCTGGTCTTTCCTTCCCAACTGATCCCGGTGATTGGCGAGGGGTTGCTGATGTCGGCGTTCCTCATTTTTGTCGCACGTCCGGTGGCGGTGTTCGTGTCGCTGGCGTTTACCCGCTACGATTGGCGCGCCAAAGCAATGGTCTCCTGGGCAGGTTTGCGCGGTGCAGCGCCGATTGTGCTGGCAACCTTTCCGCTTCTGGCAGGGCTGGATCGTGCCAGTACGATGTTCAATCTGGTCTTCTTTATTGTCCTGACTTCGGTGCTGATCCAGGGAACGACTATCGCGCGTGTTGCGCGCTGGCTTGGCGTCCAGCAACCGCAACGCACCTCTGCGTTTCGGTATCCGCAAGAGTTCGTTCCGCAGGTCAGCGCCAGCAGTCAACTGGTCGAATTAACGGTTGCGCCGGGATCGCCGGCGTGCGGACGCGCTATCATGGAACTGGGGTTGCCGCGTGGTGCGCTGGTGGTGCTGATCAATCGCGATAGCGATACCCTGGTTCCTGGTGGAACGACGATCCTGGAGCCGGGCGATCGGGTGTTGCTGCTGGCTGAACGCAGCGCGCTCGACGACGTGCGGCGCGTCCTTGTTGAACGTTGAACGTGGGAAGGTTGCAGGTGTGAAAGTTGAAGGTTGAACGGGTCGTTGCGTGCAGGCAGTAGGGGCGCCCACCCGTGGGCGCCGATTGACGGCAGGAAGATTGAAGGTGGAAGATGCGTATAGCGTATAGAATATCTTCGATCACGCACAGACGCGAGGGCGCAAAGGCGTGAGCATCGTAAAAAGTAAACTGTAGAGCGTATGACCAACATGCACCTCTGGCCCCTGACGACAGTCATCGATGAGCAGGGGCGCCTGAACATCGGCGGCTGCGATGTGGCGGCGCTCGCGCGCCGGTATGGTACGCCGCTCTACCTGTTCGATGAGGAAACTATTCGTGACGCCTGCCGCGCGTGGCAAACGGCGCTTGCAGCCCATTATCGGGGTGAAACGGCAGTGCATTATGCGAGTAAAGCGTTGCTCAACACTGCCCTCGCGCGCGTGATCGCCGATGAAGGGCTGGGTCTGGATGTGGTGTCAGGCGGTGAGTTGCATGTCGCTCTGCGCGCCGATTTCCCGCCGCAACGCATTCACATGCACGGCAACGCCAAGACGCGCACCGAACTCGAACAGGCGCTGGCAGCGGGAATCGGTCAGATTATTATCGACAATCTCGATGAACTGGCGATGCTGGCGAACCTGACCGCACATCGTTCACCGCCACAACCGGTTGCATTGCGCATCACCCCCGATATTGCCACCGATACGCATGCCCACATTCAGACCGGTCACGCAACATCGAAGTTTGGTCTGCCGCTCGATGCACTCGATGTCGCCGCTGAACGGTTGCGCGCTGCTCCTGGTCTGCGCCTGGTCGGGTTGCATGCTCATCTGGGATCGCAACTCTTCGATCTGGACCCATATGTTGCTGAGATTGATGTGCTGCTCGACAGCGCCATGCGCCTGCGCGATCGCCACGGCCTGATGGTTCGGGAAATCAACGCTGGCGGGGGAATGGGTGTCCCGTACACTGCCGACCAGCAATCTTTCGATCTTCGCGCCTGTACCGTGCGGCTGGGAGAAGCGCTCACCGATGGATGCCGCTGGCGCGGGTTTCCCCTGCTGCGCCTGGTGATCGAACCAGGGCGCTCGATTATTGCCCGTGCAGGTGTGGCGCTCTACACGATTGTCGCGACGAAGAATCTTCCGCATACGCGCTTCCTGCATGTCGACGGCGGCATGGGCGACAATATTCGTCCGGCGCTCTATGGTGCGCACTACACTGCGGTGCTGGCAGAACGGGCGAATGCACCAGCCGAAGAGATTGTGGAGATTGCCGGGCGTTACTGCGAGTCCGGCGATGTGTTGATCCACGCCGCGCCTCTGCCGCGCGCCGGGATTGGTGATATTCTCGCCGTTCCTGTCGCAGGGGCGTACACGTTGAGCATGGCAAGTACGTACAACCTGACCCCCCGTCCGGCGGTTGTGATGGTGCATGGCGGGTCAACGCGCCTCGTGCAGCGCCGTGAAACGTATGCGGACCTGATCGCGCGGGATATTATGTAGGGGCAGGTCTCAAACCTGCCCCTGGCAACCATTCATCATCCTTCGCCTACATGAAATCGCCGCCGATATCGGCGCTCAGGTCGCCGCCAAAGTCCTCGAAGCCGGTTGACATTTCATCTGCGCCCAGGTCGCCGATCATCTCATCGGCCGCAAATCCGTCCAGAATCGCCTGTGCCGCCATGCTGCCGATCACACCGCCGATCAGCGCGCCGAGGAATGTGCCGGCGATCGCGCCGCCGAAGCCCATGCCGCCGGTTGCAGGCATCGATTGAGGTGCAACTGGCGCTGGCGCATCGTTGCGGTTGAACAGACGCTCAACCGTGCCAGGCTCGCGTAGTTCGGCGCGCGTCGCCAGGCGCGCCAGGGTCTGTGGGTCGTCCTGCTGTGGCACGGATGCGCGCTCGTGTGGCGGCAGCACGTTCATCAGTTCACGTAGCGCATACGCACGCTGCTCCGGCGTCAACTGTGCGAAAGCGTCGGTGTATGCCTGTTCAATGGTATCAGGCGGGGCAGTGCGCAGAAAGTAGCGATAACGCTCAAGCGCCTGTTCATCGCTGCTCAGGCGCGTGGTTGGACCGGTCGCAGGGCGTGGTTGCTGGTTATGCCGGTCACGCCCGAACAAGAAGTCGAAGATTCCCATTGCAACACTCCTTTCTTTCATTCTTAAGTGTAGCAACTTCTGCGGCTTGGGACGAGAGCGATTTCTCCCTCTTCACAAGGAAGTTCGCCCCTTCCTTGATACGACATTTCAACGTCTTATGCTTTATTACATTGTTATACCTGTGGTATCATTGCACTGGATGCACGCTGTTGCGACTGTTTGAACACAGGGAGGACCTATGACCGCCATCGATGTCGCTGATCGTATCCAGAGCGATCTGGCGCACCTGTTGCATCCGCTGTATCACCCCAGCGGGCATCAGTCGCCGAAAATCTGGATGAAAGGGTCTGGCGCGATTGTGACCGACATCGAGGGGTGCGAGTATATCGATGGATTGAGCGGGTTGTGGAATGTCCACGTCGGGCATGGGAGGCGCGAACTGGCGGAAGCCGCAGCGGACCAGATGACGACGCTGGCGTACTGCTCCGCTTACACCGGATCGTCGAACCTGCCCGCCATCAACCTGGCAGAACGCCTCAGCCGGTTGATGTACCCGTCGATCAACACCTTCTTCTTCACCAGCGGCGGCGCCGAGGCGACCGAAACCTCGTTCAAGACGGCGCGCTACTACTGGAAACTGCTCGGTAAGCCGGACAAAATCAAGTTCATCTCGCGCATACGCGGCTACCACGGTGTGACGATGGCAGCGATGAGCGCCACCGGGCTGTCCATCTACTGGCCCATGTTCGAACCGCGCGTGCCGGGCATGATCCATATCGAGTCGCCCTACCCGTATCGCTTTGTCAACCCAACCCCGGATATCAGCGATGGGATTGCCGCAGCCAACCTGCTCGAAGACGCCATTCTGCGAGAAGGTCCTGAAACGGTGGCGGCGTTCATTGCCGAACCGGTGCAGGGCGCCGGCGGGGTGATTGTGCCACAGGACGACTACTTCGGGCGTATCCGCGAGATCTGCGACAGATACGAAGTGCTGCTGATCGCCGATGAGGTCATTACCGGGTTCGGGCGCACCGGGCGCTGGTTCGCTCTCGAGCACTACGGGATCGAACCGGATATTGTGCAGTTCGCCAAGGGCATCACCAGCGGCTACGTGCCGCTGGGCGGCATCGGCGTCTCCGACCGCATTCGCGAAGCCATTCACAGCGCCCCACCCGACAAACGCTACATGCACGCCTATACCTATTCCGGGCATCCGACCTGCTGCGCCGTAGCGTTGCGCAACCTCCAGATCATCGAAGCGGAAGGGCTGGTTGAACGGGCAGCCGTGCTCGGTGAGCGACTCCTCAACGGCTTGAAGACGCTGTGCGCACTCGATGGAGTGGGCGATGTACGCGGCAAAGGAATGATGGCAGCCGTCGAACTGGTGGCAGATAAGGCGACGAAGCAGCCTTATCCGGCAGAAGCGAATGTTGGCGGGCGCGTGTACCAGGAGATGTTGAAGCGCGGATTGTTCACCCGCGTTCTTGGCGATATGGTCCTCCTTGCGCCGCCACTCGTCACTACCGAGGAGCAGATTGATCGGATTGTGACCATTATCGGCGAGTCAGTGCAGGCGGTAGTCAGGGGTCAGGGGGTGTGAAAACCAGGAACCGAGAACTAGAGAACTAAGAACCGAGAACCAGGAGCCACCTTGCCATACCCCTCACTCCCGCTTGCCTTTTATCTTGCTTCCATTTCTCACATTCAACGTTCAACACCTCCAACCTTCCCACCTTCAACCTTCGCACCCTTCCTCACTTCGCCCCTCATTCACACATACCAGTGCCACCATATGGTCGCACAGGCAAGCGCATTCAACATGAGTAATGCAATCACCAGCGTGGCAGCGCCGGTTAAGCGCCAGCGCACCGGCCACCAGGCGAGCCATCCGGCGGCAAGAACCAGCGCCAGCGGCGCGATAGCGGGAAAGCCGTAGCGCGGGAAGGGAGGGGGTTGTGCAATCAGCGCAGGGAGGATGCGCAGGGCGGCATTCGCCCATATCAGCGCCCCGATTGCCAGAAACACGGCAAGCGCGACGCGCCGTGGCGACCAGTCGTTTTCCGCGAGGGAACGGGCGCAACCCGCCAGCGCGACCAGCAGCGCCAGCGGAAATGCCCAGCGCCAACCATGACCCGTTGGCATCACTTCGCCCCATCCAAAGGTGGCAAATGAACGAAAGACCAGATCGGGTGCAACATCGAAGAGTACGATCGGTCCGGTTCGTTCAATGTCAAACATTGATGCAACCATCCGCGACAGCGATCGCCGGACGATAGGGCGCAGCGCGTTATCGACTTCCGGGCGCACATACAGCCAGGCCTGTTCAGCCGAACCATTCCGCACGAGATTGGTGAAAGGCTTCCCGCCCCACACACCGCCAGCCGCCGGCAGATCGAAGCGAGGAAGCGTGTCATCGGGAAATTCTCCCTTCGCTACAACAACGCCATCGACGAATACTTCAAGCCGCGATTCGTCAGAAGTCGACGATGGGGTGGGAAGGAATACCTGGAATGAACTCACGGCAGGCGGGGCAGTGAATGTCCAGGCGATGAAGCGCGGCGTCGGTCCCACGTCGATAGCTGGCGTCACCATCTCGGGATCACGGGTTCCGTCATTGTAGAGCGCCCCTGGTCCGGCAATGGTGGCCGGATGCGACGCCCACACCCATGCACCAATCGTGACTGGACCGCCGGCGATTGCAGGGAGATCAGCGGTCATTATTGGCGCTGAGAGACCGGACATTTCATACGGCGAGGCGCCAGCCGCGAGACGAAAAACGTACCACCCATGCGGCGCATCGGAAAACGTGATGCGCGCCGCTCCATCCGCAGAAACAGCGCCATAGCGATACCACTGAGCAGGGTCGCCCCACGCCAGAGCGACTGTTGCAATCACTATCACTACTCCAGAGAGTGCAGCAACAATCTGTTTCCAGCGCCATTTCCGTTGGACTCCAACCGCGATCAACAGCACGATCGGCGCAAGCGGCACGGCGACCAGCGTCACATTCTTCATTGCTGCTGCACTCAGTGCTGCGCCAACAACCCAGGCTGCGCGCCAGACGCTCCATCCCCGCACAAGAATATGGACGACGCTCCACAGAAAGAGGGAAAATGCCATAATTGCGCCGACATCGTTGTTCACAGCGGTCATAATGTCGGCAAACGACGGAATGAGCGCAGCAACCAGCGGCAGCAACCAGCGCATCGGGTGTCTGACAGGAAAGAGCGTGTAGGCAATCCCGCCGAGTATCGCAATGGTCGCAAGAAACATGGCGAGCGATACGGTGCGCGCCAGGTAGAGCTGATCGATGACGTTCCAGCCACCGGCTAATCGGAGCGGAATGCTAACCAGCACATGGTACGTGGGCAAATGCGACAATGCTCTTCCTTCGCCGCCAATCCAGGCAATCGCCGGGTTGACCGTTCCTGGCGCGGGCCAGGAGGGATGGAACGCCAGCAACCAGGCAAACTCGAAGTGCGCCGGTTCATCGTAGTGTTGCCAGGGGGGAACCAGCACCAGGAACACCAGACCCTGAACGGCGGCAGCAACCAGTACGACGCCAAGGCGTGCTGCGTCCGACGCCAGTGCGCGACTCGCACGCGCCAGCACTGGCGTCAGATGCGGCTGCGCGCCAAAAAAGATTGCCACGCTGATCGCAGTTCCAATCGGGATGAGCCAGAGGTCAGGCAGCAGAGCGACAGCATCAATCGGGTGCGCAACCGCGACCGCTGCCAGGATGGCGGCGCCAGCAACAGCACCCCACGGCGCCATGCGGCTTTCTGTGCGTGACACGGCTGCAAAGAACGCGACTGGCATCAACAGTAATACAATCGCGCGGATTGCGCCAAGTGTTGCGATGGCGCCGACCTGCGGCGAAAGACCGTCCGCAGGATAGACCGCCACACGGGTCACAGCAGCGCCGAGGTTGCGTTTGTCACTCTCCCTGGCAGGTCGGAACACGCGGGTATCGAGGCGAAGGTCGGGGGCGCCGGAGCGCGGCGGCAGCACCACGCGGTAGCGACGCCAGTCGCCTTCGATGGTAAAGGGGTTGCTACGCCAGGAACCCAGCGCGAAACGGGTTTCGGCAGGCGCAGCGCCCGGCGGGCGTGGCGACGTCATGCGCAGATCGACAATCAACTGGCGTCGGGTCAGACCAAACAACCGCAACGCAGCGCCGCGCTCTGACCAGCGATACCGCTCGCGTTCATTTGCTTCGGCGGCGCTAAAACTGACCAGATGCCGCTCCGCAGTTGGATTTGCCGCATCGAAATGCAATCCGCCAGGGGCAAACGCCAGTCCGACTCCGAATGCAATGATCGCCAGGACTCCCGCCAGCCCCCACTGCCACCACGCCACGACGCTTCGGAGCACTGCGGCGCTCGAATGAGCAACATCTGCTGCCGATACAGGATATGCCTTCATTGTTCCAGGCAAGTCGTTCTGCGAATCAAGCAAGTCAGCACCGCCTCCGGTTGCCTGCTGCGGTTCTCGGTGCCTGCTCTCAGTTCTCAGTTCTCGGTTCTCAGTTCTCAGTTCTCAGTTCTCAGTTCTCGG